>Ga0307316_10000348_pt1 | contig 13693 bp, 10 predicted proteins | sample ER_DNA_356_FD_194504 | JGI IMG/M metagenome (GOLD analysis project Ga0307316, IMG submission 194504) | Bulk soil microbial communities from the East River watershed near Crested Butte, Colorado, United States - ER_DNA_356 | ecosystem: Environmental > Terrestrial > Soil > Floodplain | place... | reverse complement strand
GCCGATGTCGTTCCAGCCGTTCGCGAGCACGTGGTAGCGCTCGATGCCCCGTACGATCGCAGCCGAATCCGACGCCGAGTACGAGTTCGTCCCCGCGGTGTGGTGGACCACTGCGAAGCGGACGGACGAGGCGTAATAGGGCGGCGCTCGTACGATCGACTCGTCCGCGCCCCACTGCGAGCGGCGGATGATCGTCGGCTGCGCGGCGCGCGCGTCGAGGACGTTGGGGGGTCGACCGGTCTTCGCACCCGGATCGCTCCAGATGAAATACGCCCGCAGCCTCTCGACCCGCCCCTGGAAGCGGTACTGGATCGAGCTCGCGGGGCCCGTCCAGTAGGGACTGCCGAGCTTCCACCCGCGCCGAGCGGCCCTTTCTGGTGACCCTAGGTCGGGCGCATCCTCGGCCTCCGGCGCTGCTAGCTGCCACCCGCTCCACCCACCACCCGTGGCCAGCGTCCTGAACCAGATGGCCCCGGAACCTTGCCAGTGCAACCCGACGAGGTTGAACTCCTGAGGCGCCTGCCGCGCGTGCTGGACAGAGCGTGCGGTGGCGGTCGGCTCGTCGCGGACGACGAAGCGGTCGGTCGCCACGGCAGCCGCCGGAACGGCAAGAGCGACCGCGAGGCCCGCGAGAACGGCGCGAAGGAAGGTCATAGCGGCTTGTCGGCCTTCTCGAAAGAAGAACAAACGCCTTCTCGGCGCTCAAGGCGAGAAGCTTGACCCTGATAGAATTCTTACACTCGAAGATGCTGCTCTTGCGGGGTTTTTCCGCGCTTCTTTGCGCCTTCGCCGTCGCCCTCGCTCTGGCAGGCACGGCGGTCGGAGCCGATCCTCCACGGGTCCTGGCGGTCGAGTTCGAGAATGACATCAACCCGGTCACCGCGGACTACCTGACGGGCGCGATCGACCAGGCCGAGAAGGACGGCTACGACGCCGTCGTCATCCTCATGGATACGCCCGGTGGCCTGGACTCGGCCATGAGGGACATCATCAAGAAGGAGCTCGCGTCTCCCGTGCCGGTGGTTGTGTACGTCTCTCCGCCCGGGTCGCGAGCGGCGTCGGCGGGCGTCTTCATCACGATGGCCGCGGACGTGGCGGCGATGGCGCCGAACACCAACATCGGCTCCTCGACGCCGATCTCGACGAGCGGTGGGAACATCCCGAGCGACCTGCGCCGGAAGGTGATCAACGACGCAGCCGCCTACATCCGCGGTCTCGCCGAGACCCACGGGCGCAACGCAGACTGGGCCGAGCAGGCCGTGCGGCAGGCTTCGAACCTCACGGCGGAGGAGGCGCTCCAGAAGAACGTCGTCGACGTCGTGGCCCCCGACCTTCCCACCCTCCTGAACGACATCGACGGCATGAGGACAGAGCCGAAGGGGCTCGTCCTCCACACCGCCGGCGCGGATGTGACGACGATTCACATGTCGCTGTGGAAGCGCATCCTCGACACGCTCATCGATCCGAACATCATCGTGCTGCTGCTCTCGCTCGGAGTGCTCGGGATCACCGTCGAGCTCTTCAACCCGGGATTGATCTTCCCGGGCACCTTCGGCGCAATCGCGCTGATCGTCGCCTTCTTCGGTCTCCAGGTGCTGCCGGTGAGCGCCGCCGGAATCCTGCTCATCCTGCTCGCGGCAGCGTTCTTCGTCGCAGAGCCCTTCGTGATGAGCCACGGCGCGCTCGCCCTGGCCGGCGCCGCCTGTTTCGTGGTCGGCTCGCTCATGCTCTTCGACCCGGCCGGCCCCGGCTACCAAGTCTCGATCTGGGTCGCGCTTGCCATCGCCGGCACCTTCACCCTGCTCATGGTCTTCGCCCTCACGAAGATCGTCCAGGCGCGCCGGCGGAAGCCCGTCACCGGCGAGGAGGACCTCGTCGGCCAGGTCGGCGTGGTGCGCAAGCCGCTCGACCCGTCCGGGCTCGTCTTCGTGCACGGAGAGCTCTGGCAGGCGCAGTCGGACGGCGGGTCGATCGGCGTCGGCGCGAACGTTCTCGTGGAGAGCGTCGGCGAGGGGCTCGTCCTCCACGTGCGGCCCGCCGAGGCTCCGGTCGCCGTAACGGCATAGGATAGAAAGCCCAGAGGAAAGGGAGTCTCATGGTCGCTGCACTCGTCGCGGTTGCAGCAGTCGTCGTCATCTTTCTCTTCCTGATCTCGGCCGCAATCCGGATCACGCGAGAGTACGAGCGCGGTGTCATCTTCAGGCTCGGCCGGCTGCACTCGCCGCCGAAGGGGCCGGGGCTCTTCCTCCTCATCCCCATCGTCGACAAGATGGTGCGGGTCGACCTGCGGACGGTGACGCTGAACATCCCGCCGCAGGAGGTGATCACGAAGGACAACGTGCCCGTGCGCGTGAACGCGGTCGCCTACTTCCGGATCATCGACCCCGAGAAGGCGATCGTGCAGGTCGAGAACTTCATGGTCGCGACCTCGCAGATCTCGCAGACGACTCTCCGCAGCGTCCTCGGACAGCACGTCCTCGATGAGCTCCTGGCGGAGCGCGACAAGATCAACGCGATCCTGCAGGAGATCATCGACGAGGCGACGTCGCCTTGGGGCATCAAGGTCTCCATCGTCGAGGTGAAGGACGTCGAGATCCCCAGCGGGATGCAACGAGCCATGGCGCGCCAGGCCGAGGCCGAGCGCGAGAGACGCGCCAAGGTGATCGCCGCAGAAGGCGAGTTCCAGGCCTCCGAGCGCCTGAAGGACGCGGCCAACGTCATGAGCCAGAACCCGATCACGCTCCAGCTCCGCTTCCTGCAGACGATGCTCGAGATCTCCTCGGAACGGTCGACGACGACGTTCCTCCCCCTCCCGATCGAGTTGTTCCGACCCTTCATGGGCGGCTCGAACGACTCTCGCTGAGCACCGGGACGCCCCCCGAGCTTCGCCGCGATCCGGTTTCCGGGCGCTGGGTCGTGATCGCGCCTGCGCGCGCGCGGAGGCCAGGAGCGCCGAAACCACACGCGGCCGAGCCCGAGAACGACGTCGCCGGTTGTCCTTTCTGCGCGGGCCGGGAGTCGGCGACCCCACCCGAGACGTTCGCCCTCGGACCACCTGGCCGGCCCGCCGACGCGCCCGGCTGGTGGGTCCGGGTCGTCCCGAACAAGTTCCCGGCCTTCGGCCCCTGGTCGGTCGAAGGTGACCGTGGTGGACTCTTCGCCCGTCGAGCCGCGCGCGGCCGGCAAGAGGTCGTCGTCCACTCGCCCCGCCACGTCCGGACATTCGCCGACCTCACCGGCCGGGAGATCGAGCACGTGGCCGAGGCGTGGCAGAACCGCGCCGCAGCGGCGAAGGAGCAAGGGTTCCCGTACCTACAGGCCCTCCTCAACGAGGGGCGCGACGCGGGCGCGAGCCTGGCCCATAGCCACTCGCAGCTCGTCTGGCTCGAGGAGGAGCCCCCGCTCGTCGCCCAGGAGCGCACCGTTCAGGAGGCCGAGGGCGATTGCATCCTCTGCCGCGTGCTCACAGAGGAGGTCGAGCAGCGCATGCGCATCGTCGCCGAGCGCGACGGCCTCCTGCTCCTCTGCCCGTTCGCCGGCCGCCAGCCCTACGAGATGCTCGTAGCGCCCCGTAGGTGCTCGAACGACCCCTTCAGCGGGTCTGAGCTCGCAACGGCGCTCGGCCTCCTCGCCGAGGGGCTCCGCCGCCTGCACGCCGCCGAGGGCGCCGTGCCGGTCAACGCATGGCTTCACACCGGCGGACACTGGCACCTGGAGATCGTGCCGCGGCTCTCCGTGCTCGCCGGCCTCGAGCTGGGGGCGGGCTACTTCGTGAACACGCTCGCGCCCGAGTCGGCGGCGGGCGTCCTGCGGGAGGCCTAGCTCGTTACGCCCGGGCGAGCGAGCGCCTGGGCGAGCGCTCTTCCTTGAACTTACTCGCCGCCTCGATCGCCGTCGAGAGGTTCAGGCCCTTGTCCTTGCCCTGTTTGATGAGCATGACGGTCTCGAGCGCGTCCATGTCGTAGATGCGCTGCTTCTTGCCCTTCGTCGGGATCTGGGCCTTGTTCGTCCAGTAGTCGAGCTGCATCTTCGAGATCCCGGCGACCTGGCAGACCTGGCCGAGATAGAGCTCGACCTTCTCGAGGTGCTCGGAGAGGTTTACTGGTTCAAGCAGGTCAACGTGCCGTGGAACCGCCATGGAAGCACTCTTTTCGAATCGGGAGGGACGATTCAGGGAGGAAGCTACCACCGGCACGCGGCTTTGTGAAGGTCAATCCTGCCGAAATCTCCCCCAACCGAGGCCGGGCGGGCGTTACTCGTCGGCGGTCTCGAGCTCGACCTCGGCCGGCGGCTCGGACTCCGTGGGCACCCCGCCAGCCGGCACCTCGCCGTCAGACTCGTCGATCACGTCCTCGGCTTGCTCGACCACCGGCGCGAGGGTCGAGACCTCCTCGCCGTCGCGGGTGCGCATGACGATCACGCCCTGCGTCGAGCGGCCGAGGCGCTTCACGTCTTCGACCGGCACCTTGATGACCGTGCCGCCGGTCGACATGAGCATGATCTGGTAGCCGTCACGAACGACGAGTGCTCCAGCGAGCTCGCCGCGGGCCTCCGTGAGCTGCACCGTCTTCACGCCTAGGCCACCGCGACCCTTGACGGGATACTCGTCGATCCGCGTCCGCTTGCCGAAGCCGTTGCGCGTGACGACCAAGAGGTCGGTGTCGTTCTGGGCGAGGCTCGCGGCGATCACCTCGTCTCCCGAGCGGAGGCTCATCCCCCGCACCCCTTCGGTCGCCCGACCCATCGGGCGCGTCCCACTCTCATGGAACCGGATCGCCTGGCCCTTGCGAGACACCATGAGGATGTCGTCGTCGCCGGAGGAATGCAGCACCGCGACAAGCTCGTCCTTGTCGCGCAGCTTGATGGCGATGATGCCGTCGGCCCTCAGCGGGGTGTTGTAGTCGGCGAAGCGCGTCTTCTTGACGACGCCGTTCTTCGTCGCGAGGACGAGGTATTCGGCCTCGGCGAAGTCCCGCGTCGCGATCAGCGTGCGGACGCTCTCGCCCTGGGCCAGCGGGAGCAGGTTCACGAGCGCGCGGCCCTTCGACTGCCGGCTGCCGAGCGGCAGCTCGTGCACCTTGAGGCGATAGATCTTCCCGACCGAGGTGAAGAAGAGCAGGTAGTCGTGCGTCGAGGCGACGACCAGGTGCTGGATGTAGTCCTCGTCCTTCAGCTCCATGCCCATGACACCGATGCCGCCACGCCGCTGCTCACGGTAGGTCGTCACCGGCAGTCGCTTCACGTAGCCCGAGCGCGTGATCGCGATGACCATGTCCTCCTCGGCGATCAGGTCCTCGAGCTCGAGGTCGCCCTCGGCGGCCACGATCTCCGTCCGGCGGTCATCTCCCTTGCCGTAGAGCTCCTTGATCTCGAGGAGCTCCTCGCGGATGAGCCCGTCGATCCGCACCTCGTCGGAGAGGATCGCGCGCAGCTCGGCGATGCGCTCCTGGAGGTCGGCGAACTCTTGCTCGATCTCCCTGCGCGCGAGGCCGGTGAGCCGCGCGAGGCGAAGATCGAGGATCGCCTGGGCCTGGATCTCCGTCAGCTCGAAGCGCTCCATGAGGCCGGTGCGGGCCTCGTCCGTGTCGGCCGCGTTCCTGATCAGCGCGACGACCTCATCGAGGTTGTCGAGCGCCGTCAGGTAGCCCTGCAGGATGTGTGCGCGCTCCTCCGCCCGGCGGAGCTCGTACTTGGAGCGGCGGGTGACGACGCGTCGTTGGAAGTCGAGGTAGTGGCGGACGAGCTCGAGGAGCGACAGCGTCCGCGGGACGCCGTCTACGAGCGCGACCGCGTTGTAGCCGAACGTCGTCTGCAGAGGCGTGTGCTTGTAAAGCTTGTTGAGGACGACCTGGGGGACGGCGTCGCGCTTCAGCTCGATCTGGATGCGCATCCCCGAACGGTCGGAGTGGTCGGCCAGGTCGGAGACCTCGGACATGACCTTGTCGTTCGCGAGGTCGGCGATCTTCTTGATGACGCCGGCGTCACCACCCTTCTTCACTCCGTACGGAAGCTCGGTGACGATGATCGCCGACTTGCCGCCGCGCAGCTCCTCGATGTGGGCGCGGGCGCGCATGATCACACGGCCACGGCCCGACCGGTACGCCTCCCGGATGCCCTCGCGACCGAGGATGATCCCGCCCGTCGGGAAGTCGGGGCCCTTCACGTGCTTGCTGAGGCGCTCGACATTGATCTCCGGGTCGTCGATCATCGCGACGATCCCGTCGATCACCTCGCTGAGGTTGTGCGGTGGAATGTTGGTGGCCATCCCGACCGCGATTCCCGCCGAGCCGTTGACGAGCAGGTTCGGGAAGCGCGAGGGGAGGACCGAGGGCTCCCGTCGACGCTCGTCGTAGTTGGGGACGAAGTCGACGGTGTCGGCGTCGATGTCACGGAGCAGTTCGGTAGCGATGCGGGCGAGGCGCGCCTCGGTGTAGCGCATCGCTGCCGCCGGGTAGTCGTCGACGTTTCCGAAGTTGCCCTGCGGGTCGACAAGCGGGTAGCGCATGGAGAAGGTCTGCGCCATCCGCACGAGCGTGTCGTAGATGGCCGAGTCCCCGTGCGGGTGGTAGTTCTTCATCACGTCGCCGACGACGCTCGCAGACTTCACGCGCGGGCGATTCGGCTGCAGGCCGCCTTCCTGCATCGCGTAGAGGATTCGGCGGTGAACGGGCTTGAGGCCGTCGCGCACGTCGGGCAGCGCGCGCGAGACGATCACGCTCATCGCGTAATCGAGGAAGCTCGAGCGCATCTCCTGCTCGAGCTCGCGCGCTTCGATGCGGCCGGGGCCGAGACTTTCCGCGCTAGACATCGAGGAACCGGACGTCCTGGGCGTTCTGCTCGATGAATTCACGCCGTGGCTCGACCTGGTCGCCCATCAGCATGGAGAAGATGCGGTCGGCCATAGAGGCGTCCTCGACCTCGACGCGCATGAGCATGCGTCGCGCGGGATCCATGGTCGTGTCCCAGAGCTCCTCGGGGTCCATCTCGCCGAGACCCTTGAAGCGGGCGACCTGGATGCCGTCCTTCGCGAGCTCGAGAGCCGCGTGGCGGAGCTCCTCGAACGTCTCGACCTTGCGCGTCTTCTTCCCGAACGTGACCGTGAAGGGCGGTAGGCCTACAACGCCGCCCACCTTCTCGTACGCCTTGCGAAGACTCTGGTAGGAGGGCGAGGCGAAGAGCTCCTCCGGCACGTCGATGTGGTTGGCCGCACTGGTGGAGCGCTCGGTGACCTTGAGACGGAAGCTGTTCTCGATGCGGCCCGCGACCTCTTCGAGCTCGTAGCCGTTCGAGGAGAGCTCGGGCAGCGCGCTCCGGGCCTCGTCCAGGTCGCCGATCGAATGCTCGACGAAGCGATGCGCGACGGCGAATGACGCCGGCGAGGCGAAGTCGCGGAACTCGGAGTTCACCTTCGTGAGCCAGCCGTCGAACTCATGCAGCGCCTTCGTGAAGGTCGCCCAGCGGGCCGGGGTGAAGCTCAGCCCCTCTCCGCCCCGATCGGTGACGGCGATGTCCTTGACGCGCTCGCGCACGAGCAACTCCTCGAACTGCGACTCCTTCTCGATATAGAGCTCCTGGTTCCCGACCTTCACGCGATAGAGCGGCGGAACCGCGATGTAGACGTAGCCACCTTCCACGAGCTCGGGCATCTGCCGGTAGAGGAACGTGAGGATGAGCGTGCGGATGTGGGAGCCGTCCACGTCGGCGTCGGTCATGACGATGACGCGGTGGTAGCGCAGCTTGGAGAGGTCGAACTCATCGCTGATGCCCGTTCCGATCGCGGTGATGATCGCCTGGATCTCGGCGTTTGAGAGCACCTTGTTGATGCGGTTCTTCTCCGAGTTGATGACCTTCCCGCGCAGCGGCAGGATCGCCTGGAACTGGCGGTCGCGCGCATCGACTGCCGACCCTCCGGCGGAGTTTCCCTCGACGAGGTAGAGCTCGGCCTCAGCCGGGTCGCGCGTCTGGCAGTCGGCGAGCTTGCCCGGGAGGGAAGCGCTGTCGAGCGCGCCCTTCCGACGCGTGAGCTCGCGTGCCTTGCGCGCCGCCTGCCGCGCGTTCCGCGCCGCGATGGCCTTCTGGATGATCTGCTTGGCATCGGTCGGGTTCTCCTCGAGGAACTCGGCGAGCTTCGCGTTCACCGCCTGCTCGACGAGGCCCTTGACCCAGGGATTGCCGAGCTTCGTCTTCGTCTGCCCCTCGAACTGCGGGTCGCGCAGCTTCACGGAGATGACGGCCGCGAGCCCCTCGCGCACATCCTCGCCCTCGAGGTTCTCCTCCTTGTCCTTCAGGAGAGCCTTGTCGCGGGCGTACTTGTTCAGCGTCCCCGTGAGCGCAGCCTTGAAGCCGGAGAGATGGGAGCCGCCCTCGTGCGTGTTGATGTTGTTGGCGAACGAGAAGACCGACTCGACGTAGGACGAGTTCCACTGCATGGCGATCTCGACGGCGCCATCGTCGGTGTCGCTCTCGAAATAGACGATTCGCTTGTGGATCGGGTCCTTGGCCTCGTTGATGTGCGTGATGAAGTCGCGGATGCCGCCGTCGTACTTGAACTCGTAGCGATCGTCGCCCTCGCGCTCGTCGATGAGGATGATCGCGAGGCCCTTCGTCAGGAACGCCGTCTCACGCAGGCGCTGGACGAGCGTCTCGGCCGAGAACTCGACCTCTTCGAAGACGTCGGCGTCGGGGAGGAAGGAGATCGTCGTGCCCGTCTCCGCGGTCTCTCCGCTCACCTCCATGTCCGCCTTCGGCACCCCGCGCTCGTACTCCTGGCGGTAGACCTTGCCGTCGCGGTAGACCTCGGCCACGAGCCACTCGGAGAGCGCGTTCACGACCGAGACGCCGACACCGTGGAGTCCGCCGGAGACCTTGTAGCCGTCACCGCCGAACTTTCCGCCGGCGTGAAGCTTCGTGAGGACGACCTCGAGCGCGGGCCGGCCCTGGTCGGCCATCACATCGACCGGGATGCCCGAGCCGAAATCGCGGACGGTGACCGAATTGTCGGGCCGGAGGGTCACCTCGATGCGCTCGTTTCGACCCGCAAGAGCCTCGTCGACGGAGTTGTCGACGACCTCATAGACCAGGTGATGGAGGCCTCGCGGCCCTGTCGAGCCGATGTACATGCCCGGCCTCAGCCGGACCGGCTCGAGGCCCTCCAAAACGGTGATGTCTTTGGCTGTATAGTTGTTCTCTGCCATCATAAAATCCCTGCTAATAGGCTATTTCCTCGCTCAATCAAGTCTATCAGATCGAGCGGTTGGAACCGGCCGCCAAGCTCGCCTCCGCAGCCTTCGCGACGGCCGCTCGCAGGTCCGGATCTTCGATCGCCTCGGCAATCCGCTCGCTCTCCGCGCGAACAGCGGCGTCGACCTTCGGCACAGTCCGTTTCGAAGCTTCAACAGGAGCCGGTCCGGGCTCGGGAAGCGGGCCCGGAGCGAAGCGGAGCGTGGTGGGCGTCGCGTCTCCAAGGCGTTCCCGTAGCCTCTCCAGGACGGAGCCTCCGAGCTGCGTCAGTTCGAAGGCCCAGGTGCTCGAGCTCGTCGCCACGTGGAGGCTCCCGTCGCGCGCCAGCCGTGCCGGCCAGGCGTTTGCGGCGATTCCCGCGCCGACACATTCGGGCCACGCGGCGACGATGTCGCCCAGGCCGGCGGCGGGTCCGAAGCGGCCGAGCTCGCGGCGCACCTCGTCCTCGATCGGTCTCAGCGAGTCGAATTTCACGCCGCCACCGTGGCCGCACCCGGCGTGACCTCGATCACGAGGTCCGGCTCGGCGACCCCGGGCCGGTGGGTGGCCGTGATCACGGTCTGCCCCCCGGGAGGAAGCTGCGCGAGTAGCGCGCCGCGACGCTCGGTGTCGAGCTCGCTGAAGACGTCGTCCAGAAGAAGGAGCGGCGGCTCGCCGCGGCGCTCGGTCAGGAGCTCGGCCTCCGCGAGGACGAGAGCCAGCACGGCTGTCCGCTGTTCTCCCTGGGAGCCGAAGCTCCGCAGCTCGCGCTCACCCGCGGTGAGCGCCGCATCGCGCAGGTGCGGACCCGCCCCAGTGACCGCCCGCTCGACGTCGCGCTCGAGGCGCGTCTCGAGCTCCGCGACGGTCAGTCCTGGCCCGTCGTAGGCGAGCAGCGCGTCGGCCAGCCCCAACGAGGCGGCGATCCTCGTGAACCCCGGGGCGAGCAGCTCCGCGAGCTCCGAGCGGGCCGCGTCGAGCTCAGTACCGAGCGCCGCCACCTGGGCCGTCCACGGCTCGACGGCGTCGAGGCCGGACTCGCCGGCACGGACTCGCCGAAGCGCGGCGTTGCGCTGCGCGACCGCGCGGCCGTAGCTCGATGGGATCTCCGCCCTGCTCGGAAAGACCCTCCCGAGCATGCGGTCGAGATACGCACGACGGACGATGGGGCCGCCCTTGACCACGGCAAGTCGCTCAGGGGTGAAAGCGAGCGCCGCGAGGCGGGCTCGAAGCTCCTCCCCGCTCGCCAGCGCGGCGCCGTTCAGCCGCACCTGCTTGGGAGTGCCCGGAGCGAGGTCGACCTGCGTCTCGAAAGGGGCCGAAGCAGACTTGCCGGCGAGCCACACGCGCGCCGCGTCTGCCCCAAAGCGAACGAGCCGCGGATCGGAGCGGGTGCGCGGCGAGAAGCCCTGGGCGCCCACGTGGAGCGCCTCGAGCAGGTTCGTCTTGCCCACGCCGTTCGGCCCCGTCACGAGCACGAGGCCGGGAGCCAGCTCGAGCTCGAGCCCGGCGTAGGAGCGAAAGTTCCGAAGCGAGACGTGCCCGACGATCAGCCGGCGAGCCGGATCGGCATGATCAGGTAGAGGAAGTCGTCCGACTCCCCGAGGATGAGGCCGGGTCGTAGCGGGCTGATGAGCTTGAAGCGGACGGACTCTTCGCCGACCGACTCGAGGCCATCCCGGAGAAACTCGGCGTTGAAGCCGATTTCGATCGTGTCTCCCGAGTACGACATCGGGAGCGACTCGCGCGCCTCGCCGACGTCCTGCGTCTGGGCCGACACCGTCAACTCGCCGCTCTCGAAGCGAAGTCGAAGCGGCGACTTCCGCTGCGCCATCAGCGAGGCGCGGCGCACGATCTCCAGGAACTCGTCCCGCGGAAGCTCTATCTCGGCCTCGAAGGTCTCCGGAATGAGCTGACGGTAGTTCGGGAACTGGCCGTCGATGCGGCGAGCCGTCAGCCACACGTCGTCGACTCCGAAGACGATCTGGTTCTCCTGGACGCCAATGGAGATCGCACCGGGCTCGCCGCCCTGCGCTACCCTCGAGAGCTCCGCGAGCGCTCTCGCCGGAACGATCGCCTCGAGCTCCTGGCCCGAGCCCTTGTCGAGAGCAGTCTCCTTGACGCTCAGCCGGTACGAGTCCGTGGCAGCCATGACGAGCTTCGAGTCCTCGAAGCGGACAAGGATCCCGGTCAGCACCGGCCGCGACTCGTCTCGAGAGGAGGACCGGCTCACGCGTGCGATCGTCTCGACGAAGGCTTCCTTGTCCACCGAGAACGCGGTGTCAGGATCGATCTCCGGCAACCGGGGGAAGTCCTCGGCGGCGTAGGTGTGAAGCTTGTAGGAGGCCGAGCCGCACGTCAGCTCGGCGACGCCTTCCTCCGCACGGTGCGCGATCGTCACTTCGCCGGCCGGAAGCAGCCGCACGATGTCGACGAGGAGCCGCCCGGGGACGACGACCGCACCCTCGTCCTCGACCTGCGCATCCAGAGACACGCGCAGCGAGATCTCCATGTCGGTCGCGGAGAGGTGCAGCTGGCCGGCGGAGGCGCGCAGCATGATGCCGGCGAGGATCTGAACGTTCGTTCGGGTCGACACCCCGCGGCCGGCGAGCTGAAGCTTGTCTGCGAGCTCGTCCCTACCGCACGTGACTCTCATCGTCGTGCCCACAACGGTATCGATGCTTGCCATTTAATAAAACCTCTTCATAGTCATAGGGAGTGTGAATGACGGGGAAGACGGGCCTTCTCCGCGTGGTTGCTGGCATTGCGCAGGGGATGGCCGTTGTGGACAAAAGCGGGTTGTCGACAGGGGGCGGAGCCGGAGACGCGGTTTCCCCAGAAGCCGGCCGGTTTGCACAGGTGGTTGTTCACCGGGGCTGTTTGATCCTCGCGGTCAGCTCTTGGACGAGGTTGTAGACGCTGCGATCCTCCTGGATCAGCTTCGCGATCTTTGACGTCGCGTGGATCACTGTCGTGTGGTCGCGGCCGCCGAACTTCTTGCCGATCTTCGGGAGCGAGCTGTCCGTGAGCTCCCGGCAGAGGTACATCGCGACCTGGCGCGGGTAGACGACCGACTGCGAGCGGCGCTCGCCGGTGAGCTCCTGCATGGAGATGCCGAAGCGCTCGATGACCGTCTCCTGGATCCGCTCCACGGAGACCTCGGGGAGCTCCCCTTGTGGGAAGACGTCCTTGAGAACCTCCTGCGCGAGCTCGACAGTCATGGGCCGCCCTGTGAGCGACGAGAACGCGACGACGCGGGTGAGCGCCCCTTCCAGCTCGCGGATGTTCGTCGAGATCCTGCCGGCGATGAAGGTCAAGACCTGTGAATCGGGCACGTGGATCGCGTCGGTCTTCACCTTTTTGCGGAGGATGGCGATCCGCGTCTCGAGGTCGGGAGCCTGGATGTCGGTGATCAGTCCCCACTCGAACCTCGAGCGGAGCCGAGCCTCGAGCGTTGCGATCGCGCGCGGAGGGCGGTCCGAGGAGATGACGATCTGCCGGCCCGCCTCGTAGAGCGAGTTGAAAGTGTGGAAGAATTCTTCCTGGATCCGCTCCTTGTGCTCGAAGAACTGGATGTCGTCGATCAGGAGCACGTCGTAGTGGCGGTAGCGCTGCTTGAAGCCCTCGATGCGCTTGTCGCGGAGCGAGTTGATGAAGTCGTTCATGAAGATCTCGCTCGTCACGTAGCGCGCGGAGAGGTTGCGGGAGTGCTCGCCGATGTAGCTCGCGATCGCCTGCAGGAGGTGGGTCTTCCCGAGCCCGGTGCCGCCGTAGATGAAGAGGGGGTTGTAGGCCTGCGCCGGCGCCTCCGCCACGGCGAGCGCCGCGGCGTGCGCGAAGCGGTTCGACGAGCCGATGACGAAGAGGTCGAAGGTGTACTTCGGGTTCAAGCCTTCGCCGAAGCGGGCCGGAGGCGCCTGCTCGGGCTGCTGCGACTGGTCGACCTCGCGAACGGCGAGCCGCACCGCGCGCTCGCTTCCGACCGTCTCGCGGATGGCGGCCTGGATGAGATCGAGGAAGTGATCCTCGATCCACGTGCGCGTGAAGTCGTTGGGAACCGCGAGCACGAAGCGCTCACCGCTGAGCTCGATCGGCTCGGTGTCGGTGAACCACGTTGTAAACGTCGATTCGTTCAGTGCGTCCCTGAGGCGGGTCGTTACCTCGGTCCACAGTGATTCCGCGCTCAGTTCAACAGGACGCTGCACGCCTGGTTACTGCTCCCTCCGCCAGACTCCGGGGAGCGGCGATCATAGCAACGCTCACGAACCCGCTCAACGCTTGAAAAAACGGGGGATTCCGTGTAAAAAAGCGCCTCTGAGCAGGCGTTTTCGGGCTCTCCACAAGACTCTCCACAGCTGTGGAAAGGTGGTGCAAAGCCATGAGCCATGCGGGTTCGAGCCTGTGGATTTCGAGCTGGCCGGATTTTCCGAAATTGACGGCGCCGTCCATCCCGGAGCCTAGGGGGCCCATCCCG
>Ga0307316_10000343_pt1 | contig 13773 bp, 14 predicted proteins | sample ER_DNA_356_FD_194504 | JGI IMG/M metagenome (GOLD analysis project Ga0307316, IMG submission 194504) | Bulk soil microbial communities from the East River watershed near Crested Butte, Colorado, United States - ER_DNA_356 | ecosystem: Environmental > Terrestrial > Soil > Floodplain | place... | reverse complement strand
TTGAAGTCCATGTCACCGAGGTGATCCTCGGCGCCCTGGATGTCGGTGAGGATGACGTAGTCGTCGCCCTCCTTGACGAGGCCCATGGCGATGCCGCCGATCGGCGCCTTGATCGGCACCCCGGCGTCCATGAGCGCGAGCGTCGAGCCGCAGACGGAGCCCATCGACGAAGAGCCGTTCGACTCGAGCGTCTCAGAGACGAGGCGGATCGTGTACGGGAACTCCTCGAGCGTCGGGATCATCGGCTCGAGCGCCCGCTGCGCGAGTGCGCCGTGGCCGATGTCGCGGCGCTTCGGGCCGCGCATGAAGCCGGTCTCCCCGACCGAGTAGGGCGGGAAGTTGTAGTGGTGCATGTAGCGGCGCTCGGACTCGAGTGAGAGGTCGTCGATCCGCTGCCCCTCCTTGGCGGTGCCGAGTGTGAGCAGCGTCATGATCTGCGTCTGGCCGCGGGTGAAGAGCGCCGAGCCGTGCGTGCGCGGAGAGACCCGCACCTCGCACTCGATCGGCCTGATCTCCTCGGTGCCGCGCCCATCTGGACGCCGCTTCTCGACGGCGATCTTCTCGCGTACGAGCTGCTTGTAGATCGACTCGGCCGCCTTCTTCACGAACTGGCGCGTAAGGCCGTCCTTGACCAGCGGCCCCTCGCCGTCGACAGTGGCGGGTCCGACCGGGAACGGAAGCTCGACCTCCTCGATGATGCGCTCGAAGAGCAGGTGGCGCTTGGCCGACTTGAGTTGCTTCGAGTCCTGCTCGGCCTCGGTCAGCGCGCGAAGCTCGTCGCCGTACTGCTCGCGCACGGCGGCGACGACCGCCTCCAGGCGGAGACGCTCGAGGAGCATGTCGAGGCTCGAGCGCACCTGCATCTCGCGGACGATGTCCTCTTCGGTCGAGTCCATCGTGAGCGGCGGGGCCAGCTCAGCAGCGATCTCCTCGACGGCCGCGGCTGCCTCCCTGAGACCGGCGGACACGATGCGCTCGCGGATCCGGTCAGCGTGGCCGGCGACCTCGGCGTCGACCTCGGGGTCGATCCACTTCGGCTTCCCGACCTCGCGCCGGAGCTCTTCCTGGGCCTCACAGAGCTTCTTGATCTCGCCGTGGGCGAGCTCGAGCGCCTCGAGGAGGAGCTCCTCGGGGACTTCCTCGGCGCCGGCCTCGACCATCGTCAGGCCTTCCTTCGTGCCGACGACAATGAGATCCATCTTCGAGTCTTCCTCGAGCTCGGGCAGGCTCGGGTTGACGACGAGCTCGTCGTCGATCAGCCCGATGCGAACCGCGCCCACCGGGCCCATGAACGGGAGCGGCGAGATCATCAGCGCCGCGGAGGCCCCGTTGATGGCGAGGATGTCGTGCGGCGTGACGAGGTCGGCGGAGAGCGTCGTGCAGATGACCTGCACCTCGTTCGTGAAGCCCTTCGGCCAGAGCGGCCGGATCGGGCGGTCGATCATCCGCGCGGTCAGGATCGCCTTCTCGGTCGGGCGCCCTTCGCGCTTGAAGAAGCCGCCCGGGATCTTCCCGGCCGCGTACATGCGCTCCTCCACGTCCACGGTAAGCGGGAAGAAGTCAGCGCCTTCGCGTGCCTCGGTCCGCCCCTGTGCGGTCGCGAGGACCATCGTGTCGCCGGCCCGGACGACAACCGCCCCGTCCGCCTGCTTGGCGAGCTTCCCGGTTTCAAAGCTCATGTCGTCTTCGCCGACAGTGACGTTCACCGTCGACTTACCGGAAACCAACGTACTCATATGTGGTGCCTCTCTTTCCTCTGGGAGGCGGAGGCGGAGGTTTGAGGCAACCGTTCGCAGGGCTCCCTCAAACTTCCACCGGCGTCTCCCGGCTTCTTTGACCTAGCGGCGCAGTCCCAGTTCCTTGATCAGGCTCCGGTAGCCCTCCAGGTCTCGCTTCTGCAAATAGTTGAGGAGCCGCCGTCGCTGTCCGACCAGCTTGAGCAGTCCGCGGCGGGAGTGATGATCCTTCCCATGAGTGCGGAGATGCTCGGTCAGCTCGTCGATCCGGCGGGAGAGCAGGGCGATCTGAACTTGAGACGAACCAGTGTCAGCATCGCTCTTCCCATGCCCGGCGACGACTTCTCGCTTGGCTTCTTTGGTGAGAGCCATTCGCCGTAGGCTAGCAAACGTGCTTATGCCGCCAGGGGTTGCAGCAGGCCATCCGGCCACTGCCGAAGCGGGATTGCGCATTCTCGAGGAAGGCGGCTCCGCGGCCGACGCCGCCGTCGCCGCCTCGCTCGCCTCCTGCGTCGCAGAAACCGTCATGACCGGGCTCGCCGGCGGGGGCCACGCGATCTGGTTCGACGGGAAGACGGGCGAGACACGCCTCCTCGACTTCTTCGTCACCGTTCCGAAGGTCCATCCCGACCAGGCGGTGGCGCCGCTCGACGACGTCGGGGTTCCCTTCGGGAACGAGATCGTCCACTACCAGGTCGGCATCGCCTCTTGCGCGGTGCCCGGCGTGCCGGCAGGCCTGGACGAGCTCTGGACGCGGCACGGGCGCCTGGCCTGGGCCCGAATCGTCGAGCCCGCGCTCGAGCTCGCCCGCTCCGGGGTGGATATGCCCCCCGCACACGCCGCATGCCTCGCGATGCTCGCACCGGTCATGACGCTCCGCGAAGGCGCGCGGATCTACTCGCCGGGTGGCGAGCTCTTGGAGGCCGGAGACCGACTCGACCAGCCCGGTCTCGCGAACGCGCTCGAGCTCATGCGCGACGAGGGCGCGCGGACCTTCTACGAGGGCACGATCGCCGAGACCCTCGTCGCCCTCATGCACGAACGCGAGGGGCCTGTCTCCAGGGGTGACCTCGAGAGCTACCAACCGCTCTGGCTCGAGCCCGTCGGTACTGATTACCTGGGCCTGCGCGTGCTTACGCGTGGCGGGCTCTCGCAGCTCGTGACGACGCTTTCTGCGCTCCCGACGCTGCGCGGAATGCCGCCTGCCGAGCGGGCGCTTACGCTCGCCCGGGTCCTCGAAGCGCTGCCCTACAGCGGGCAGGGGGAGCAGATCGGGGACACGACGAACCTCGTGGCCGTCGATCCGGACGGGAACGCATGCGTCATGACGACGAGCCTCGGCCTCGGGTCGGGCCACTTCCTCCCCGGTCTCGACATCCACCTGAACAGCATGCTCGGGGAGGTCGACTTGCAGGTGCGCCCGCTCGAGCCCGGCTCCCGGATGGAAAGCATGATGTCGCCGAGCCTCGTGGTCGACGACGAGGGCCTTGTCATCGCGGCGGGCGCGGCGGGAGGAACGCGTCTCCGCCCTGCGCTCGTCCAGGTCCTGAGCGGGATCCTCGACGAAGAGCTCCAGCCGCAGGCTGCCGTCGATCGCCCGCGTCTCCATTCGGCCGGCGAGATCGTCCGGCTCGAGCCGGGCTTCGACGACGACACGCTACTCGCGCTCGCCGGTGCGGGCTACGACGTGAGGCGCTTCGACGCGCTCCACCACTATTTCGGCGGGGTCAGCCTGCTTGCCAGAACCGGAGCCGCGGCCGATCCGCGACGGAGCGGAGCGGCGCTGGCCCTTCCATGACCTCGTCGTCCTCGTCCGCATCGGCAGGCGCCCAGCCGACGTAGCTGCAGCGCGGGCACCCGGGGTTCGACTCGGCCATCCCGATGGATGCGGGCTTCGGATAGACCGTCCCGCAGGCCAGGCATCGGACCGACGAAACAACGTGAAGCCAGGTCATGCACCTAGAAAGACGCCGCAACCACCTAAAAACTTGCGCTAGCTCGGTCGCTTTGCGGCGCGAGTGGCCTCGACGTCGAGCGCGATCTGGCGGACGAGATCCTCGTCGTTCTCGAACGCGCGTTCGTCGCGAAGCCGCTCCCAGAGCTCGATTCTCAGCGCCTTGCCGTAGAGATCGCCCTCGAAATCGAGCAGGAAAGCCTCGATCCGCCGCTCGCTGCCCCCGTAGTGCGGGTTGACCCCAATGGAGATCGCCGCACGCCCGCCGAGCGCGGCGCCCGCATAGATCCCATAAGCCGGGACGAGAAAGTGCGGCTCCACGGCGAGGTTCGCAGTTGGGAAGCCGAGCGTTCCCCCGCGCTGGTCGCCGGAGACAACGACCCCCTCCAGCTCGGGAGGCCGGCCGAGCTGGGCCGCAGCCGCCGGAATATCCCCCTCCGCGAGCAGCTCGCGGATGCGGCTCGACGAGACGCCCTCGACGAGCGGGACCTGGCGAACCTCGATACCGAGGCTCCGCAGGAGCTCGACGTCTCCCCTGCGCGCTCGCCCGAAGCGAAACGTCTCGGCCGCGACGACTTCCTTCGTCCCGATCGGCTCGAGGACCTCGGCGACGAACTCCTCCGCCTCGAGCTGCGAGAGCTCCCGCGTGAATTCGAGCACGAGCAGTTCGTCGGGGCCCGCCTCCTCGATCAGCTCGATGCGGCGCTCAAGGGTCGAGAGGAGCTGCACGTCATAGCCGAGCACGAGCCGCGGATGTGGGTCGAACGTGACCACCGTCGAGCGGAGCCCGCCTTCCTTCGTCGCCTCGATCGCCGCCCGGTGCCCGCGGTGGACGCCGTCGAAGGTGCCGATGGCGACCGCTCGGTCGTTCGGCTCGAGCTCTGCCGGAGCATGGACCACCCTCACGCCGGCTCCTCCTCTGGAAGCTCGAGCAGACGCGGAATCGGCGAAGGAATGAGCCACAGGACTCCGAGAAGACCCGCAGCGGCGGCGAACCAAAGGGTCGGCCGCAGGCCGAAGGCAGAGCCGAGCGCGCCGCCCGCGAGCGCTCCGAGCGGGCGCACGCCGTAATTGACGAAGCGCAAAGCTCCGGTGGCCCGGGAGCGCAGCCGGTGCGGCGTGAAAGCGGTGATGATCGCGCCAGCGTTGATGTCGAGAATCATGACGCCGACTGCTGAGAGAAACTCCGCCGTGAAGAGCATTGCCAGCACAAGGGCCTTCGATCCGCCCGCCAAGGGAACGAGTAAGAGCGGCGCCGGGAAAAGCACCATCCCGAGCACAAAGCTGGGGCCGATTCCGATGCGCCGGCCGAGGCGACCGGCCACGACTGCGCCGAGAAGGCCCCCGACCGCACCCGCGCCGAGCACGATCCCGAGCGTGCCCGACCGGACGCCCAATTCCCGGGTCGCATAGAGGATGAAGAGGGCAGCAAAGACGAAGTTGAAGAAGTTCAGGATCGCCACGGAGATCAGCGATGGGCGCAGGATGCTGTGTCGGAATATGAAGCTCATCCCCTCCTTCACCTGGGCCCACTTTCCGCCCAGAGCGGGCTCGAGAGGAGGCTCCTTTGCGCGGATACGCGTCAGGAAGAGCGCAGACCCGATGAAGGAAAACGCGTCGGCGAGGAGTGCCGCAGGTGCACTGAGGAGCTGGACGAGGATGCCGCCGAGGCTGGGCCCGGCGACGTAGGAGAAGGCCCGGCTGCCGTTCAGAAGCGAGTTCGCGTCGACGTAGTCCTCGCGCTTCGTGACGGCGACGTACAGCGTCATGTAGGAGATGTCGAAGACCACCGCAAGCGTGCCCGTGAGGAACGCGACCGCGTAGAGCTGCCCGAATGTGAGCGCGTCGAGGGCGTACGCGACCGGGATGCTGGCGAGGAGCCCGGCTCTCGCCAGGTCGGAGGCGATCATCAGCCAGCGCCGCCGCTCGACGCGCTCGAGCCAGGCGCCCGCGGGCAGCGAGAAGAGGAGATGCGGGACGAGCTCCGCGGCCGTCAGGTAGCCCATCTCCGCGGCGTCCGCGTCCAGCACCAGCACCGCGGCGAGCGGCAAGGCGATCAGCGTGATCTGATCGCCGAAGAGTGAGACCGTCTGGCCGAGCCAGAGATTGCGGAAATCCGCGCCTCGAAGAAGCCTCATGCCGCGGGCAGCACCGTCTCCGGACGGATCGCCCCGTCGCGCGCCTGTCCGACGGCGACGAGCTTTCCCTCGGCCCAGAGGGCTGTCGGCCCCTCCCCCTCACCGGAGATCGCCCGCCCGGCTCGCACGTCCCCCACCTCGGAGACCGACAGCTCACGCTCCGGTAGGTGGACGAGAGCTGCCAGCGGCGCAAGCACGCGCTCCTCGCTCGCGTCCTCGACGCGAAATGGGCCGACCGCGGTCCTCCTGATCATCCGGCAGTGACCGCCGAGGTGGTCGGCGAGCGCGCGGATATACGTGCCGCTCGAGACCTCGACGTCGAGCTCGAGCAGCAGCGGGGCGAAGCGGACGACCCGCAGCGAATGGATCGTGGAGCGGCGCGTGGGCATCTCGACGGCGATACCCCGCCGCTGCAGGCGATAGGCCCGCTCGCCCTCGATCTTCACCGCGGAGGCCTGCGGCACGCGCAGCTCGATCTCTCCTTCGAGCGCCTCGATCTCCGCGAGGGACGGCAGCGGCGTCTCCTCGACCACCTCCCCTTCGCCGTCGCCGGTCGTCGTCCTGAGGCCGAGTCGGATCTCCGTCGAGTAGCGCTTGTCGAGCCCGACGAGGTAGCGGTTGAGGCGGGTGGCGGGGCCGAGGAGGACGAGGAGGAGCCCGCTTGCGAGCGGGTCGAGGGTTCCCGCATGGCCCGCCTTCATCCCGTAGCGCGAGCGCAGCTGCTTGACGACCGCGAACGACGACGGGCCGGCCGGCTTGTCCACCAGGACGAGCCCTCCCATGCCGGGCAACCTACCCTGGGCTCTGGCCGTTCACCTGCGCGAGGAACTCGCGCCGGATGAACTCGGTGATCTCCTCGACAGTCGACTCGCTCGAAAAGCCTGCGGCCTGACGGTGGCCGCCTCCTCCGCTCTTTCGCGCGATGGCCGAGACGTCGAGATCCTCCTCCGTCGTCCGCAGGCTGACGCGGTGCGTTGGCCCGTTGAGGGTCGGCGGCTCACGGATGAGAGCGGCGAGCTCAGCTCCCTCGACGGCGCGGAGCCAGTCGATGATTCCCTCGGAATACGGCTCCTCGGCTCCGGCGGCGGCAAAGTCCTCGCGCTCGAGATGGGAGACGATCACGCGGCCGCCCTCGAACACCTCGGCGTTCTCGAGCGCCCGCGCGACGAGCTTCAGCTTCGCGAACGCGACGTTCTCGTAGACGCCCTGGAAGACCCGGTGGACGTCCGCGCCGGCCTCCACGAGCTCCGCCGCGAGACGGAGGGCCTTGGCCGAGGTGTTGGCGTACTGGAAGCGGCCGGTGTCGGTGACGACTGCGATGTAGAGCGCCTCCGCGATCTCCGGGGTGAGCTCGACGCCGAGCTCGCGAAAGACGTCCCTGAGGATCTCGCCCGTCGACGACGCGTCGCCGACGATCAGGTTTGCCTTCCCGAAGCGGGAGTTGTCGTGATGGTGGTCGATGTCGATCACGAACTGCGCTTTTTCGAGGAGCGCCGACTCCGGCCCGAGCCGCCGCTCGTTTGCGCAGTCGAGTGCGACGACGACCCGATCGGACGAGTCTGGGTTCGGCCCGCGCGCGAGGCCGGCGAACTTCATGAACTCGTACTCCTTCGGGATCGGCACCTCGCCGAAGAGGTACATGACCGCGTCCTTGCCGAGCTCGCGGAGGGCGAGCGTCATGGCGAGGAGAGAGCCGAGAGCGTCGCCGTCCGGATTCTCGTGGGTCGTGACGATGAAGCGATCGTGGTCGCGGATCGCAGCTGCTACTTCGGCCAGTCCGGCCGCTTCAGTCGTGTTCGTCTGGGTTGAGCTCATCGATGAGCCGGGAGAGGCGCACCCCCCTCTCCACCGTCGGATCGTACTGGAACGTCAATTGTGGAGTTCGCTTGAGATGGAGCTCGCGGTTTACGCGAGTCTGCAGGACGCCGTGCGAGGACTGCAGCCCGGCGAGCGTCGCCTCCCGCTTCTTCTCCGATCCGAGCACGCTGACGAAGACGGTGGCCTGACGGAGGTCGGGGCTCGTGTCGACCCCGGTCACAGTGACGAAGCCGATGCGCGGGTCCTTGAGCGACCCGATCCCTTCCGAGAGCACCTCGCGCAGCGCCTCGTTTACCCGCCGCATGCGCTCACCCAAAGGTGATCACCTCCCGCTCCACCGAGCCGAGCTCGAAGGCCTGGCCCGCGAGGTAGCGCTCCGCGCCGTCGAGGAGCCCCTGGAGCTCCTTGTGCTCGCGCGCCACGCAGGCGAGCGTGAGCCGTGTCCGCTGCCAGACGTCGTGGTGGTCGACCTCCGCGACTGAGGCCCCGAAACGGCGCTGCAGCTGCGCCTTCACGGACAAGAGCTCCTTCCGCTTCCCCTTCAGGGAGTGATTTTCGGGGAAGTGAAGCTCGGCGGAGAGGATGCCGACGTAGCCGGCGCCCACGGCAGTGCGTTAGCCCTCTTCGGCGGGCTCTTCGGGAGCCGGCGGGCCACCGTTGCCGCCGGTCACCTCGAGATCGGTGCGCTCGATCTGGCGCGTCTCGTAGGCCTCGAGCACGTCGCCTTCCTTCACGTCGTTGAAGTTCTCGAGCAGGATCCCGCACTCGAAGCCCTCCTGGACCTCCCGCACGTCGTCCTTGAAGCGCTTGAGGCTCGCGATCGTGGTCTCATAGATGACGGCGCCCTCGCGGACGACTCGGATCTGCGAGTTGCGGCGGATGACTCCGCGCGTGACCATGCAGCCGGCGATGACGCCGAGCCGCGACGCGCGAAAGAGCGCGCGCACCTCGGCGTCGCCCAGCGACTCCTCGACCTGCTCGGGGGCGAGCATGCCGACGAGGGCCTGCTGGATGTCCTCGGTGAGCTGGTAGATGACGCGGTAGGTGCGCAGGTCGACGCCGTCCCGCTCGGCGAGCGAGCGAGCCTCGGCGTTCGGGCGCACGTTGAACCCGGCGACGATCGCGTTGGAGGCCGACGCGAGCATGACGTCGCTCTCCGTGATCGCGCCGATCCCGGTGTGGATGACGTTGACCGCCACCTCCGGGTGCTTGATCTTCGCGAGCTCACCGACCACGGCCTCGACGGAGCCCTGCACGTCGCCCTTGACGATGACGTTGAGCTCCTGGACGCCGCCCTCGCCCATGCGGGTGAAGAGGTCCTCGAGCGAGACGCCCTTCTTCGAGCTCCGCGCGAGCTGCTCGGCGCGCACGCGCTGGGCCCGCAGGCCCGCGAGGTGGCGCGCCTGGCGCTCGTTCTCGACGACGCGGCCGTTCTCGCCGGCGGCGGGCGGCTTGTCGAAGCCGAGGATCTCGACCGGCGTCCCCGGGCGCGCCTCCTTGACCTTCTCACCGCGGTAATCGTGGAGCGCCCGCACCTTGCCCCAGGCGTCACCGGCGACGATCCCGTCTCCGACGCGGAGCGTCCCGCGCGCGACCAGCATCGTCGCGGCCGGGCCGCGGCCTACGTCGAGGCGGCTCTCGATGATCGGCCCAGAGGCCTCGGCCTTCGGGTTCGCGGTCAGCTCGAGCTCGGCGTCCGCGACCAGAAGGACCTTCTCGACGAGATCGTGGAGCCCCTGGTGCTCCTTGGCCGAGACGTCCGCGTACTGGGTCGTCCCGCCCCACTCCTCCGGCTGGAGGTCGTAGTTGACGAGCTCCTGGCGTACGCGCGTCGGGTTCGCATCGGGGCGGTCGATCTTGTTCACGGCGACGACGATCGGGACCTCCGCCGCGCGTGCGTGGTTGATCGACTCGATCGTCTGCGGCATGACGCCGTCGTCGGCCGCGACGACGAGGACAGCGATGTCCGTCACCTTCGCGCCGCGGGCGCGGAGAGCGGTGAAAGCTTCGTGGCCGGGAGTGTCGAGGAAGGTCACGCGGCGGCCGTCGTGGTCGACCTGATAGGCGCCGATGTGCTGCGTGATCCCGCCTGCCTCGGTCTCCACGACTGCGGACTCGCGGATCGCGTCGAGGAGGGTCGTCTTTCCGTGGTCGACGTGGCCCATGATCGTCACGACCGGCGGGCGCGCGACGAGATCCTCGGGCGCGTCCTCGAAGGTCTCTGGCTCGAGGTCTTCCTCGTCGGCGTGCTTGATCTCGACCTCGCGCTCCAGCTGCGTGGCGATGAGCTCGATGGCCTCGTCGCTGAGCGACTGGGTGATGGTGACCATCTCCCCGACGTCCATCATGATCTTGATGATCTGCGGGACGGGCGTGCCGAGCGCCGCGGAGAGCTCCTTCACGGTGGCACCCGAGTTGACGCTCACAGGCCCGGTGGGCTGAACGGGCGCCTGCGGCTCCTGACGGGGCTTCGGGGTCTCGCGCGGGGTGCGCGAGTCCTGGCGCGGGCGGTTCGCCTGCGAGTCGATGACGACGCGGCGCTTCCGCCGGCCGCCCGTCGCGCCGCTGCGCGGTCTCAGTGGTCTCTGTCGGTCAGCCATTGTTCAGCGCACTTCCAATTCGGAGACGAGATTGTCCGGAATTCTGACGGTCCGGCGCAAGGTGCGCGAGAACGCGCGCCGGGCGGCGGCCCGCTCGAAGCACGAGAGCCGCGCGTGAACGTACGCCCCGCGGCCCGGAGAGCGCCTCTGCCGGTCCAGCCGAAGCGTCCCATCCGGTGCGACGAAGCGCACCAACTCGCGCTGCGGAGCTTTGCCCCCGCAGCCGACGCACGTCCTCTCGGGCTCGCTCATTCAGCAGGGGTCGTCTCCTCCGGGTTCTCGGCCGCCGGCTCGGCCTGTGCAACTGATCCGGCCTCCGGCTCCGCTTCCGCCGGAGCGTCGGCTGGGGCTTCGGCCTCCGCGGCGGGCTCGGCCTGGGCCGCAGGCTCCTCGACGGCATCGCCTTCCGCGGGAGTCTCGACCTCCGGCTCCTCCGACTCCGGCTGAGCCGGTTGAACGATCTCCGCGGAGACGTCCTCGCCGGCCGCCTCGCGCTCCGCGATCTCCCGGTGGGCGGGGATGCCGCAGTAGTGGGAGCCCGGCAGCGCCGTGTTCGGGCAGCGCTTGCCGGTCGAGAGGAGCGCGACGCAGCGGCCGGAGAACTCCTCCTCCTGTCCGCCGAAAGCCGCATCGGCCTCGGCCCGGGCGAACTCGGTCTCCGACTGGATGTCGATCTTCCAGCCGGTCAGCCGCGCGGCGAGGCGGGCGTTCAGCCCCTCCTTGCCGATGGCGAGCGAGAGCTGGTCGTCGGGGACGACGACGGTCGCCTCGCTCGACTCGTCGTCCACGAGCACCTCGCGGACTCGCGCCGGCGAGAGCGCCTTGGCGACGAAACGTGCCGGCTCCGGGTTCCACGGGATGATGTCGATCTTCTCGCCGCGGAGCTCGGAGACGACCATGCGGACGCGCGACCCTCTCGGGCCGACGCAGGCGCCGACCGGGTCGACTCCCTGCACGTGCGACTCGACGGCGATCTTCGAGCGGTAGCCCGGCTCGCGGGCGACGCCGCGGATCTCCACGAGCCCGTCTGCGATCTCCGGGACCTCGAGCTCGAAGAGCGTCTTGATCAGCTCGGGATCGCGCCGCGAGAGGATGACCTGCGGGCCCTTCGTGCCTGAGCGGACCTCGGTGATGACCGCCTTGATCCGGCTCCCCTGCTCGTAGCGCTCGCCGTCCACCTGCTCGGAGCGCGGCAGGAGCGCCTCGACCTTGCCGAGGTCGACGAGGACGTTGTTGCGGTCGCCGGCCTGCTGGACGATCCCGGTCACGACCTCGCTGACGCGGTCGACGTACTCGTCGTACATCATTTCGCGCTCGGCCTCGCGGATCCGCTGCAGGATCACCTGCTTCGCCGTCTGCGCGGCGATGCGCCCGAAGTTCTCGGGAGTGACGTCGGCGCGCTTGACCTGCTCGTCGGGAACCTCGGACCAGTCGATCACGAGGTCGTCGTCCGTGATGAGCGTGTGGGAGCGCTCGCCGTTCTCGGCCTCGACGGCCTCGAGCTCGGTGATCGCGCGCTCGCGCGCCTCGTCCATCAACCGCTCTTCGATGTCGGGTGGAAGCTCGACCGACCACACGCGGAAGTCGCCGCCCGAGTCGAGCTCGACCGTCGCGTGCCGGGCCGCGCCCGGGGTCTTCTTGTACGCGGCGAGCAGCGCGTCCTCGAGCGCGCGGACGAGGACGTCGTCCTCGATGCCCTTCTCGCGCTCGATCTGCCTGACCGCCTCGAGAATTTCTCTACTCATCGGTTACCGCCTCTCCTCGATCAGGTTCCCGCGCACGATCGCGTCGTACGGGATCTCGAATCTCTGGCCGCCGACCTCGACGGTCGCCTCGTCCTCCCCGGCCTCGACAACCTCTCCACGAAAGCGCTTGCGGCCGGAGACCTCGACGCCCGTTCGCACCGACACTGTGCGCCCGACCGCGCCCGCGAAGTGCTCGCGCGTGCGGAGCGGCCGCTCGAAGCCGGGCGAGGACACCTCGAGCGAGTAGCGGTCGAGGTAGCTCCTTAGAGCATCGGTGACTTTCTCGCAGAGGGCGTGGTCGACCCCTTGGGGATGGTCGATGTAGACGCAGAGCCGCTCGGGGCCGGAGAGCTCGACGGCGAGCACGTCGACGTCGGGCAGCCGGTCCTGAACGGTCTCGGCGACCTCGCGGTGAAGTTGGCGTTCTCTCTCGTGAACCTGGGTCATCGTCTTTCTGTGCCTTTTCGCAAAAAATGGGCGCCGCGCGCCCATTTCTCCAGCTGGGGAAATGTGGTTCAGACAGGATAGCACCAGGCTCAGAGGACGACCGCGACCGGCCCCGCCGCGACGCGCGGTCGAAGACTCAGTCGCCGCCAGCCGGATAGCGGACGTGGAACGCCTGCACCCGGCCGTCATGCATGTGCGCGAGCAGCCCCGGGTACGACCCGCCTGTTCCGAAGGGCGACTGGCGCCGGACGAGCCACCAGCCTGCCGGCCAGAAGCCTTGGTCGGATCGGTGAAAGGTCGCGTTCGGGTAGAGATTCTTGAGGCGGCGCTCGGCGTCGCCGATCGCGAGATCCTTGTTCGTCTGCCAGTGCGGCCCCTTCGCCCGCGCATTGGAGAAGAAGCCGAACCTTCCGCGACAGGGATTGTTCCCGCCGAGGTTGTAGAAGACGATCCGAAGGCCGTGCTGCGTCCAGCGCACCGTGCAGACCTCTCCGTTTCGCTCCTTGCTTCTCGGTTGGCCGAATGTGTCGATTGCGCCTCCGAGCGTCCCGTCGCGCTTGACGGCGAACGATCCCATCCGCCAGTCGCCCTTGATCGTGAACACGGCGGCAGCACCCGACGAGACGATCGCAAGCGCGGCGACGACGGCGACGATTCCGGTTACGAGCTTCGACACGGCAACCCCCCTCGGATCCCTTTTGTCAAGGCTACCCCAACGTTCAGACGTCGAGCACGATCGTCACGGACCCTTCGTTGACGAGCTCGACCTCCATCCGCGCCCCGAAAACACCCCGACTGAGCGAGCGAGGTGAAGACATGCCCAAGCCTCTAACGACCAAGACGTCGACGGACTACACAACACCGGGCGTGCGCCGGCTGCCGCCGGTCACGTTCAACCCACTGCAGCCGGTCAAGACGAAGACCAGCAGGTGACTCATCTCTCGTGCAACTCGAGGCGAGGCAGATACGCCGCGGAAACCTGGCCGAATGCCCTATAGCGTGAACCCGAAGGGGGGTGAAGAATGCCGTTGAGACGCGAGGCCGTGGGAGCCTCAGCCGGTCGCCCAAGGGAAAATGGGCAGCCGGTCGAGGGAGTGCGGCCGATGGGTGACTACGTTCTTCCTTGCTCCCCGCCTCGCGCTCTTTCACTCCGCCTGACTCTCGAGATAGAGGCCGGAGTCAGGGGGGACTGGCAAATGCGGCCTATTACCAACGCCAACGCTCCGACCTCACTGTCCAGTCTCCTCCTTCTCGGACTCCACCGCATCGGGGAAAGCACTGACGATGCTCGTTTCGGCTCGGCTTGTCGGCTCCGTTGCGCCGCTATTCAGCCTC
>Ga0307316_10000338_pt1 | contig 13872 bp, 13 predicted proteins | sample ER_DNA_356_FD_194504 | JGI IMG/M metagenome (GOLD analysis project Ga0307316, IMG submission 194504) | Bulk soil microbial communities from the East River watershed near Crested Butte, Colorado, United States - ER_DNA_356 | ecosystem: Environmental > Terrestrial > Soil > Floodplain | place... | reverse complement strand
CGCCAAGGCTTCTACGCAAAGGGAGACGTAGATCGCCAGCTCCTTCGGCGCCATCGCGGCCACGTCCGCCGAGCCCTTGCCGTCCCAGAGCTGCCGCACGTAGAAGCAACGCTCACGGTCGTCGAGCCCCTCCGCCTCGACCCAGCCGAGGAAGACGTCGCTGGCGGCCTGCATCAGCCGCTGCCCTTCGACAACGCGACGGCCATGGTTCGGGTAAGGACTCGCCCCCAGGTAGGGCTCCAGCACGGACGCCTGTGCTTCCTTGGCCTGCAGGAAGAGCGGGTCGTCGGAGTCCTTGCCGAGCAGCAGCACAATCCAGGCGCGGGTGCCGACGCTGCCGACCCCTACGACCTTGCGGGCGGCGTGGACGTAGCGGTAGGAGGCGGCGAGCTGCCTGCGATCGGGGGCAAGCGACTCGCGATAGGCGGTGAGGACCGCCTGCAGCTGCTCCTCTGCCTGGGCGGCGTCGGTCAGGTGCTCCAGCGGCGTGATTAGCGGCGGTTCACTGACAATCCGCAGCTCACCGTCGACCTCGTAGCAGAGCTTGTCTAAGGCGCGGATGCTGTCCTTGGCCCGGGCCTTGGCGAGGTTGCGCTCGACCCGCCGGTAGCGGCGCTCGTCGACCTCGGAGCGTAGGGCCGCGAGCTTCGGCTCCACGTCGAGGCGCGAGTACCAAACGTCGAGGTTGCGCATCGAGGCGAACCGGCGCATCGAGGTGCGGTATGAGCCGACGGCAGCGAGGAGCACCGCCGCTCGTTGGCGCTTGCCGAAGCCGCGCTCGCGGCCGGCGACGGCGATGCTGGCCGCGAGCCGCTTCACGTCCCACTCGAACGGCCCCGGGCAGGTCTCGTCGAAGTCGTTGCAGTCGAAGACGAGGCGGCGGTCCGGCGCGGAGAACACACCGAAGTTCGCGAGGTGAGCGTCTCCACAGAGCTGCACGGTGAAATCGGCGGTCGGGGATTCCGCTAGGTCGGCGGCCATGACGGCGGCCGCGCCCCGGAAGAAGGCGAAGGGAGAGGCGAGCATGCGTCCGTATCGGATCGGGACCAGCTCGGAAACCCGGCTCTCATCCTGGTGCCCGAGGATCTCCAGTGGATCGCGCAAGGCAGGCTGCCAATCCCCATGGGATGAACGGGGCACGATTCCGCGAGCGGTCCTGCCGATCGCCTTCCGATCTTTCAGCTGGCTCGCCTCGCGCACGACCGACACCAGGCCAGTGTCCACCCGGGGTGCAGCGAAAGCAAGAACCAGGCACATGCACCCCCGGGGAGGCTGCTACGTTTGGGTTGTGTTGAGGTAGCAGCGGGGGGCGGAATTTCGCCGACACGTCGCGATCGAAGCGCGACATTCTTGTTCGGAGCCGCACGGGTTGGCCTGCATACAGGCGATCCGGGCCGCCCGGACTCGTCGCCTCGGCGCCGTGTCCTCCGAACCCGCACTTGCTACCGCGCGCCTGGATCCAACCTCCTCTGCCCCCGCACGGTGCTCAATATCAGGGGGAGGATTGAGACGAGATGGATACGCAGCCTGTACCGGAGTCGACCGAGACGGCCGATCACCATTCCTCCATCCGCGCGGAGATATCCCGCGAGATGGTCCGGCTCTACAAAGAGCAGTTTGGACGCGGCCCGACCAAGGCGAAGACCGACTTCGCCGGCCCCGACGTCCTCGTCTGCACGCTGGAGGACAGCTTCACCCCAGCTGAGCGGCGTCTAGCCGAGATGGGAGAGCATCAGCGTCTTCGCGACACTCGTCTCTACTTCCAGCATGCAACTAAGGACGAGTTCATCGGGACCATCGAGAGGCTCCTGAACCGCAAGGTGCGCGCCTTCAACAGCAGCATCGACACGCACACCGACGTCTCGGTAGAGGTCTTCCACCTGGTGCCGCTGGGTGTCGGTGCGGAGTCAGTGAGCTGACGGGGTGTCTCCGGCCTCCAGGTAGAAGACCTCGGAGGCAAGGTCCTGCTCGGTGTCCATGCCGCTGACAAAGGCCCGGACCTTTCTGCCCAGGACGCGTTCCACGACCCCGCGGAATTCACCCTCGGTTGCGTGCTGGAAGTAGAGGCGCGTGTCGCGAAGGCGCTGGTGCTCGCCCATCTCGACCAGAGAGCGCTCGGCAGGAGTCAAGCTGTTCTCCAGCGTGCATAGCACGGTGTCGGGGCCGGCGAACTCGGTCCTGGCCTTGGTCGGACCCCGGCCGAACTGCTCCTTGTAGAGGCGGACCATTTCGCGCGATAGCTCGGCACGGACGGATTGGGTGCCGGAATCGCCCTGGAGGGTCGGCGACGTCGCTTGCTTGTTCAATTGTCGGTTCTCCAACCCCTCCTCTGGGGGGAGACCGCGCGCAAGGAGGAGGAGAGGATCAGAGCCCGACGAACGGATGCTGCCTACTAAGGGTAGCGCGGACCCAGATGACCCGAGCAGAGGTAGCTTGCCTGCATGCCGCAGGTGTTCGACGGACACAACGACGCGCTGACCTGTGAGGACCAGGAGGACCTGGCGACGGGTCGCCGGGGCGGCCACCTCGACCTACCGCGGATGCGTGAGGGCGGGATGCGGGGCGGCATCTTCGCGGTATTCACTCCTTCGCCGGAGGAGCACTCGGGCCGGCGCAGCAAAAGTGGCGCCGGCGCCTACAGGGAGCCGCTGGCGGCACCGCTGGCCCCCGGGGCAGCCGCCGCGCACGCGACCGCCGCGGCCGGTCGACTGCTGCGCCTTGAGGAACAGGGGCAGGTGAAGATGGCGCGAACGGTCGCCGACCTCGACGCCGCCTTCGACGACGACGCCTCCCCGCCGGTAGCCGTCCTCCACCTCGAGGGCGCGGAGGCGATCGATTCCGAGCTCGAGGCGCTCGACCGGTGGCACGCCGCCGGGCTGAGATCGCTGGGGCCCGTTTGGAGCCGCGCCAACGCCTTCGCCTACGGCGTCCCCTTCGCCTTTCCCGCGAGCCCCGACATCGGGCCAGGACTGACCGCTGCCGGCAGGACCCTGGTCGCCCGCTGCGCGGAGCTCGGCATTCTCGTCGACCTCAGCCACATGAACGAGGCCGGTTTCTGGGACGTCGCCGGTCTGGAAGCGGGACCGCTGGTGGCAAGCCACTCCGGCGCCCATGCGCTCTGCGCCGCCTCGCGCAATCTCACCGACGCGCAGCTCGACGCCATCGGCAAGAGCGACGGCCTCGTCGGCATCGTCTTCGCCACCCCGTTCCTGCGTCGGGACTTCGCCGACAATCCGGCGACCCCGCTGGCGTTGATCGCCGAGCACACTCGCTACGTCGCCGAGAGGATCGGCCCCCGGCACGTCGCCCTTGGTTCGGACTTCGACGGGGCGACGATCCCGGCCGAGCTCGGCGACGTCGCCGGGCTCCCGAAGCTGCTCGACGCCCTGCGCGGCGTCGGCTTCGGGGCGGATGAGATGGAGGCGATCTGCTGGCACAACTGGCGCCGGGTCCTCAGCGCCTGGTCGCGCTGAGGCGTCAGGCCCGCGGGAGCGGGACCTTCAGCAGCAGCTCGGTGCCGCAGCCCTTGCCGGTTCGCAGCTGGAGGTAATCGGCGAGCGATCCCATCAGGATGAAGCCGAGCCGCAGGCTGCTGGGGCGAGCCCCGGTGGGAGGACGGATCCCGGTGCCGCTGTCGCGCACGGTCACCGTCAGCTCCTCGCCCGCCCTGCCCATTTCGACCTCCATCGGCCGCTCTTTGGCGCCCTCGGGATAGGCATGGCGGACGATGTTCGAGCAGGCCTCGGAGACGATCGTCTTCAGGTCCTCGACCCCCGACGACGCCAAGCCTTGGCCTTCGGCGTAGGTCGCCACCTCGTCGCGGGCCTGGCGCACGTTCTGCGGCTCGGCCGCCAGCCTGAGGGAATGTGAAGTTGCCTCAGTCTTCATCGCCTGCCTCTCGGTTAGCGGGAACAGCTGATAACCCTGGTCTACCCAAAAGTGAGGTGCGAAAACGGTCAGAGCCAACCGGCGCGCTTGAAGCGCCAGTAGAGATACAGGCAGATCGTGAGGATGACCGCCAGCACCAGGGGGTAGCTGAAGGTCCAGCCGAGCTCGGGCATGTGCTTGAAGTTCATCCCGTAGATGCCGGCGAACATCGTCGGGACGGCGGCGATCGCAACCCAGGCCGAGATTTTCCGCATGTCTTCGTTCTGGCGCATCGAAACCTGGGTCAGGTTCGCTTCGAGGGCGCTGTCGAGCAACTGGCGGAAGGACTCGATCCGGGTTGCAACCCGCCGCAGGTGGTCTTCGACGTCGCGGAAGTACTCGTGGAGCGACTGCGCGATGACCGGGAAGTCGCCGCTGCACAGTTCCTCGAGCGCTTCTCCAAGCGGCGTCGCGGCGGCCTGGAATTCGAGGACCTCCCGCTCCAATTTGTAGATCCGCTCGGTCGGGTTCTGGCCTTCGCCGAAGACCTGGAGCTCGACTTCGCGCACGTCCTGGTCGAATCCCTGCGCGGCCTCGAGGTAGCGATCGACGACGTGGTCGAGGATCGCGTAGAGCACCGCCCCCGGCCCCTCGCGGAGCAGGTCGGGCCGGGCCTCCAGTCGCTCCCGCACCGGCGTCAGGTCGCTGCCACCGTGGCGGACGCTGATCACGAAGCCGGCGGAGACGAAAATCGAGATCTCGCCGACGTCGATCACCTCCTTCGGATCGACGTAACGGGCCGGCTTGACGACCATGTGGAGCGTTCCTCCATAGCCCTCGAGCTTCGGCCGCTGATGGGCTCGGACCGCGTCCTCAACCGCCAGCTCGTGCAGCCCGAACTCCGCGGCCACCGCCTCGAACTCCGTCTGGCTCGGCTCGACCACGCCGACCCAGACGAAGACTCCGCTCCCTTCGCCCGCTGCCTTCCCGGCCCGCTCCAGCGAGAGATCCCCTTCCCGCCGGACCCCGTCCAGGTAAGCCGCGCAGTCGACGATCATCGGCTGCAGTATCGCCGGCCTATCGGCCGACACGGCTCCGGGAGTGACATACGTCACGCATTACGGTAGCCTTCTAAAAAATGGTGGATTGCTCACTCCTTTTCTTTTGGTAGGGGCGATTGCACTAAGGGAGAGTTGCGTCGCGGTCGCAATCTGCGATCGCGGCCTGACCAGTCGAAAGGATTAATAATGAAGAGGCTAATTTTGGCCGGCGCGTTGCTGCTTGCAATGCTGATTCCGGCTTCGGCATCCGCCGCACTTGAAGGCGAATACGCGCGGTTCAAAACGTGTCCGGTGAGCAATCCGGAAATCAACGCGTGTATCCACGCGGAAAGCAGTTCAGGCACCTTCACCATGGGAGCCAAAACGGTTCCGCTGAAAAATCCAGTGATCCTGAAGGGTGGCGTCCACTCCGATAACGGCGGAGCTGACGGGAACCTGACCTTCTTTGCTCCGACCGACGGCGTCGTGCTTTCGAAAACGCCGCAGCCGGTGCCGGGTGGTCTGACCGGGGTCGTGGCGCCCAGTTGGTGGCCGCAGTTCCTGCGCGACTTCTTCAACGAAACGATCAACAACGGCTTCACTGGCGTCACGGCGACGGTTGAACTGGCGGGACCGGCCTCGTCGGTCCACCTGAGCATCAACAACATGTTCTTCCAAACCGGCACCGCCCTCGGCATGCCCGTCAAGGTCAAGCTGAGCAACCCGTTCCTCGGTAGCAGCTGCTACATCGGCTCGAACTCGAACCCGATCCAGCTGAACCTGACCACCGGGACGACCTCCCCGCCGCCGCCGAACACGCCGATCACCGGCAGCCCGGGATTCCCGGAAGGAATTGACTTCGGGAACATCGTTGCCCTGAAAGGCAATCGTCTGGTCGACAACTCGTTTGCGACTCCGGGCGCGAACGGCTGCGGAGGGCTCTTCTCCTTCCTCGTCGATCCGTTCGTCAACTCGATCGTCGGCGTCCCCTCGCCGGCTGGCACCAACACCGCCATCCTCGAAGGGACGAATCGCGTCGGCGACGCAAACGCGATTCGCGAACGACTGTAGCGTCGGGTAGTTCACCCGCTGCACAAGGCGCCCGTCGCTCGACGGGCGCCTTTTCTTTCTTTCCCTATCGGGACACTGCGGGCGCGCCTCGCGCCCCGGCCGATGAGGCGGGCGCGAGAGATCCGATTCCCCAACGGATCCACACATATAGAGATGCGCGTCTCCCCTCCCCTTGGCGATTCCCCCAGAAGCGCTGGCTTCTTTGCCGGGCTTCTCTCACCGGAGAGACTGGCGCAGGCTAATCGATTGCGCCAATTGAATCAATCCCTAAAAATGGGGAGGGTTGATCAGTCGGCCAAGCGGGTCAGGTCAGCGCCGGCTGGGCGCTGGGTAGAGCGCTCAGCACCCTGTCGGCAACGCCCTCGCCGGTGAGGCCGACCTCGGCCCGCAGGAGCGCGGGCTTGCCGTGGGTGACATAGGTGTCAGGGAGGCCCACCCGCAGAACTCGAGCGCGCTCGCCGGGGGCTTCGGCGAAAGCGTCCTCTAGGTGCTCAAGCACGGCCGAGCCGAAGCCACCGGGCAGGGAGTTCTCCTCGACCGTGACCAGCAGCTCGTGCTCCCGGGCAAGGCGCTCGGCTAGCTCGCCGTCGAGCGGCTTCGCGAAGCGGGCGTCGGCAACGGTCGCTTCAAGGCCATGCTTTTTGAGGATCTCAGCCGCTTGCCGGGCGACGGTGACGCCGTAGCCGTAGCCGAGCAACGCCACCCGCCCGCCCTCGGCCAGAACCTCGCCCTTGCCGATCGGCAGGAGCTCGGGCGCCGTCGGCAGCTCCGCACCCTCCGCCGCTCCACGCGGATAGCGCAATGCCGCGGGGCCGTCATAGGCGATCGCGGTATGGAGCATGTGGACCAGCATCGCCTCGTCGCGCGGCGCCATCACGACGACATTTGGGATCGGGCGGAAATAGGAGATGTCGAAGGCGCCGTGGTGGGTCGGCCCATCGTCGCCGACGAGCCCGGCGCGGTCCATCGCGAAGGTGACGTCGAGGTTCTGCAGGCAGACGTCGTGGACAATCTGGTCGAAGGCGCGCTGGAGGAAGGTGGAGTAGATCGCGCAGACCGGTTTCGCCCCCTGCAGCGCCAACCCGGAGGCGAGCAGGAGCGCGTTCTGCTCGGCGATGCCGACGTCGTAGTACTGCTCGGGGCGCTCGTCGCAGAGCTTCTGCAGGCCGGTCCCCCCGGCCATCGCCGCGGTGATCCCGATCACCCGCTGGTCGGCCTCGGCCTCGGCGACGATCGCGTCGGCAAAGACCTTCGTGTACTGCGGCGGCGCGCTTGGCGCCGGCGGCTTCTCGAGCAGCTCGATTCCCTCCGGCGAGTCGGTTTCGGTCACCGGAACCGGCTTCGGCTCCGCCGCCGCGGGACGGCCTTCGACGATCGACTTCGGCTTCGCCGCGTGCCACTCCTCCATCGACTCCAGGCCGCCTTCCTCGGCGGCGGTGAAGCCCTTGCCCTTGACCGTGTGGATGTGGACGATCACGGGGCGGTCGGCGGCAAATGCCTCGGTCAGCGCCTCCCGCAGCGCGTGGACGTCGTGGCCGTCGATCACGCCGAGGTAGGCGAGGTCGAGCTCCTCGAAGAAGAGCCCCGGCGCCCAGTAGGCCTTGATCGCCGACTTGATCTCCGGCCCCAGCCGCTCGATCCGTTTGCCCAGGCCAAGCGGCAGCTTCGTCAGCCGGTCCTCGACGCCCTCGCGGGCGTGCCAGAGGCGCGGGTTGAGCCGGATGCGGTTGAAGTAGCGGGAGAGAGCGCCGACGTTGGGGGAGATCGACATCCCGTTGTCGTTGAGGACGATCACGATCGGCGTCTGCAGGCCGCCGGCAGCGTGCAGCGCCTCGTAAGCCACGCCGCCGGTGAGGGCGCCGTCGCCGATCACCGCCGCGACCTTGCCGTCGGCGCCGATCCCCTTGCGCATCGCCTCCTTCAGGCCGACCGCGTAGCCGATCGAGGTCGAGGCGTGGCCGGCGCCCATGATGTCGTGCTCGGACTCGAATATCGAACAGAACGGCGCCAGCCCGTCGTACTGGCGGATCGTCGGCAGCCGGTCGCGCCGCCCGGTGAGGATCTTGTGCGGGTAGGCCTGGTGGCCGACGTCCCAGAGGATCTTGTCGCGGGGCGAATCAAGCAGGCTGTGGAGGGCGACGGCGAGCTCGCAGGTGCCTAGGTTGGCGCCGAAGTGGCCGCCGATCTCGCCGATCGTGTCGATGATGTAGGTGCGCATCTCCTGCGCCACCTGCTGCAGCTGCCCGTCGTTGAGTTCGTGCAGGTCAGCGGGGCCATCGATCCCCGGCAGCAGCGGTTCTACAGTCGGTTCTATGTCGTCTTCGTGGCCCTGAGTGGGGGGCTTTTCGCTCATTCGTTCCTCGTGAAGATGTAGTCGGCGACGCGCCTCAGGTCTTCGGTCTCGCCGCTGGCTTCGGCCAGCGCCGCGCTTGCCTTGGCGTGGCTCTGGGCGGCCAGCTCGCGCGCCCGCTCAAGCCCGAAAAGGCTGACGTAGGTGAGTTTGCCATGTCTCTCGTCGCTTCCATGTGGCTTGCCGAGCTGCTCGTCAGACTCGGTCACGTCGAGGATGTCGTCGACGATCTGGAACAACACGCCCAGCTCCTCGGCGAAACGGCGATAGGGCATTGTCTCAGGTTCGGCTGCTCCGCCCAGCAGGAGGACGACGTTGACGCTGGCGGCGATCAGGCGGCCGGTCTTGAGCGCGTGCAGGGCGCGCAGGCCCTCGGCGTCGGCGCTGGCGCCGACCACGTCGACGTACTGGCCGCCGACCATGCCGTCGACTCCGGTCGCGGCGGCCAGCTCCCGCAGCGCTGCCAGTACCCGCGCCGGCTCCCCCGGCTGCTCGCAGAAGAGCCGCATCGCCTCGGCGAAGAGGCCATCGCCGGCGAGGATCGCCACGTCCTCGCCGAACCTGACGTGGGAGGTCGGCAGGCCACGGCGCAGCTCGTCGTCGTCCATCGCCGGGAGGTCGTCGTGGATCAGCGAGTAGGTGTGGATCAACTCGATCGCGCAGGCGACCGGGAGGAAGCGCTGCGGCTCGGCCCCGAAGGCGCGAGCGGTGGCCAGCGCGAGGACCGGCCGCACCCGCTTGCCCCCGGCGAGCAGCGAGTAGCGCATCGCCTCCTCGAGACCGGCGGTGGGAGTGGTGGTCGAGAAGCCGAGCTCCGCCAGCGCGTCGTCGACCAGCGCGCGCAGGTCCTCGGGGTAGCTCACTCGGCAGAGGCCTGCTGGCGAGCCTCACGGTTGGCCTCCTCGACCGCCTCGGCGGCGAGGTCGGCGGCCTCGGAGGCGAGCTGGGCGGCACGCTCGTCGCCGACCTCCTCGCTCTCCAGCTCCGCGGTGATCTGGCGCAGGCGCTCGCTGATCTCGCGCAGACGCACGTTCATGCAGCAGCCCCCCGCTTCCGCACCACGGCGCCGAGAATCCCGTTGACGAACTTCGGCGCGTCGGCGCCGCAGTACTCCTTCGCCAGCTCGACGGCCTCGTTGATCGCCACCTCGGCCGGGGTGTCGCCGAATTCCATCTCGTAGAGCGCCACCCGCATCACGTTCATGTCCAGCGGCGCGATCCTGTCCACCGTCCAGCCCTTGGCGTGGGCGCCGATGATGTCGTCGAGCTCTTCGCGATGAGTATCGACGCCCTCGGCTAGCTCCCGCGTCAGCGGCCGCGCCTCGCCCAGCAGCTCCTCGAGCGGGTGGCCGGTCACGTCGCGCTGGTAGTTGGCGAAGACGGCGTCGCGTCGTTGGTCAGACCTGCGCATGGGGACATTCTTTCAGCGTGTCGGTCGCGGTGGGTCAGGCGCGGGAGATGTACTCGCCGCTGCGCGTGTCGACCCGGACCGATTCGCCCTCCTCGATGAAGAGCGGGACCTGGACGACCACGCCGGACTCCAGCGTCGCCGGCTTGTTGCCGCCGCCGGAGGCCGTGTCGCCTTTCAGGCCGGGGTCGGTCTGGGTGACCTTCATCTCGATCGCGCTCGGCACCTGGACGTCGCTCGGCTGCTCGTCGACGAAGAGGACGTCGACCTCGGCATTCGGCAGCACCCACTGCATCGAGTCCCCAAGCTGCTCCATCGGGATTTCGATCTGCTCGTAGGTCTGCGAGTCCATGAAGACCGCCGCCTCGCCCGAGTCGTAGAGGTACTGCATCTTTTTCGATTCGGTGCGCACGGGGCGGAACTTCTCCCCGGCCCTGAAGGTTTTGTCGATCACCGAGCCGTCTTCGATCCGCCGCAGCTTCGTCCGCACGAAGGCCCCGCCCTTGCCCGGCTTGACGTGCTGGAACTCGATGATCTTCCAGATCTTGCCGTCGATCTCGATATGGGTGCCGTTCTTGAATTGGTTCGTGGAGATCGTCATCGGGCGTGATCCTAGATGTTGAACTCGGAAGCGTTGCCTTCGGAAGAGGTAAGAAGGCGCCGAACGGCTTCCTCGGGGTCGCGGAAGACCTCGCCGCGGACGAACCGGCCGTCGGCGACGTCCCAGATCCAAGCGACCGGCATGTCGCGGATGCCGAGCTGGCGGCTGCGAGCATAGACGCGGCCGCGCACCAGCAGCGAGTGGCCGTGACGCTCGACGACGTTGGGCGTGATCAGCAGCTCGTCCCAGGCCTTCTCCACGTCGAGCAGGTATTCGGTCAGGCCTTCCGGCCCGACGTAAGGGGCTTCGCGGCCGATCTCCTCGGCGGTTCCGATCGGGAAGAACTTCATGCCCTCGTCGCAGATCGTCGTGATCTCCTCCGGGTCGCGGCTGTTGAAGGCGGCGTAGAGCCGCTCGACGAGCTCCCGCTCGACTACCGGAGCCGGGGACACGTCGGCCGAGGCAGGAGCGATTGCGATGATCGCGGCGTCGTCGTCGAGCTCGCCGGCCGTGAAGTCATGGAGCACCCCCTCGATCCGCTGCGCCGCGAGGGCCGGGCTGCTGAGGCCCGCCACCGCTGCCCGCAGTCGCTCCTCACCAAAGCGGCCCTTGTCGCCCTCGGCCTCGGTGACCCCGTCGGTCACCACAACCAATTGCTGATCGCGAGCGACCGCGGTCGCGCACAAATCCCATTCGGAGTCCGGAAAGGCGCCCAGAACCGGTGCCGGCTCGCAGGCCTCGGCGACGGAGTCGCGGTCGATCAGCAGCGGCGGCGGGTGGCCGGCGATCGCCAGCTGGACCGGCTCGGCCGGATCTTCGGAGACGGCCATCGCGGCGACGCTGCAGAGGGCGGTGCCCCGACGCGCCAGCAGCTCCCGGTTGAGCGTCCGAAGCGCGATCACCGGATCCCCCGTGATCGCCGCTGCGGTCCGCAGCGTGTAGCGGGCGTGAGCGGTGACGGCGGCGGCTTGGGCGCCGCGGCCGGTGACGTCGCCGATCACCACCATCCAGCCGCCGGCAATGCGGAAGACGTCGTAGAAGTCGCCGCCGATCTCGTTCTCGGCGCCCGCCGGCCGGTACATCGCCGCTACCGACCAGCTGGGGATGTGCGGCAGGGGCGGCGGCAGCAGCCCGCGCTGAAGCGTCTCGGCGATCTCCGCCCGTTCCCGCTCGGCCCGTGCGAGCACAGAGAAGAGGCCGGCGTTGTCCAGCGTCAGCGCCACCCTGCCGGCAAGCACGCTGGCGAAGTGGACGTCGGAGGCGCCGAGGTGGCGTCCGGAATGGCTCCGCGTCCCAATCGTCAGCATCCCCGTCGGCTTGCCCCGGGCCCGTAGCTCGACCGTGAGCCCGGTGCGGATTCGCAGGCTGCGTAGGAACTGGAAGTCCTCCTCGTCGGCGGCGACCGCGCGCAGGGCCTCGTCGTCCACGTACTCGAAGAAGCGCGGTGGCACCCGTTCACGGCTGGCAGTGCTCGCCATCTCGCCTTGCAGCACCGGCGGCCGGGCGGCGAGCCCTGCCTGGGCGTCCTCCGCGTCGGGCCCGCTTACGCGGGCGACGGCCCGCCGGACCCGCCCCTCCTCGATCAGGTCGATCGTGCAGAAGTCACCAACCTCCGGGACGAGGATCGCTGCGATCGCCTCCAGGGTCTCCTCGAGCGAGCCGCCGGCATCGACGACCTGGGCGACCTCGTCGAGAACGCCGAAGCGGCGGTTGACCCGCCGCACCTGCACCAAAGCGAGAGCGGCGACGACGGTGGCGACCACCACCGCGGCGACGGCGACCGCTGAGAAGGAGATCATTCGCCGCCGGTGCTGGTGGTCAGGCTCTCGGCCGCGCCTCCGGAGAGGACGCGGCGGGTGAGGGACGGGAAGAGGATGCGGGCGTGGGCGGCGAGGGCGTAGGGGCGCGGCACATAGCGCTCGGGCTTGCGCCCGGGACCGCACTCGTAAATCGCCTCGGCGACCTTCGCCGGCTTGGAGACGATCCAGCGGGTCAACGCCTTCTCGCGCAGCTCGGCGGCGGGGAAGCCCTCGGTCTGGATGAAGCCGGGCAGGACCAGGCCGACGTGGACGCCGTGCGGCTTCTCCTCCGCATAAAGGGAGTCCGACCAGCCGATCAGGGCGAACTTGCTGGCGCTGTAGGAGCCAGTACGGGCGCGGGAGACGCGGCCGGCGGTGCTCGCGACGTTGACGATCGCGCTCGGGGCCGCTTTGCGGAGCAGCGGCAGCAGCGCCTCCGTGAGGCGGACGGCGGCGTCGAAGTTAAGCTCCATGTGGCGCTGGACGTTGGCGTAGCCGCCCTCAGCGAAGTCGGCGCGCCAGGAAGCGCCGGCGTTATTGACGAGCAGGTGCAGCGCGCCGCCGTGCTCCTCCTCGAGGTGGCGACGCAGGCGCTGCGGCGCGTCCTCGTCGGTCAGGTCGACCGCGACGTAGGTCGCGCGACGGGGCAGCGAGTCGGCCAGCTCGCGCAGCCGCTCCTCGCGCCGCGCCACCAGCACCAGCTCCGTCCCAGGCTCGCGCGCGAGCCGGATCGCGGTCGCCTCCCCGATCCCCGTCGATGCCCCCGTTACAAGTGCGACTGCCACGTCCGCAACAGTATTCGAGATGGAGAGCTCGGCCGAACCGCATCGTCGCCTCGGCGCAATGCGCCGCGAAGGCGAACGGGTGACGCCGCTGGAGCTCTTCTTCGACCTCGTCTTCGTCCTCGCAATCACCCAGTGCACCGGCCTGATGTCCCACGACCAGACCTGGTCCGGACTGGCGCAGGGCCTGCTTATCCTCGGCGTGCTCTGGTGGGCGTGGGTCGGCTACGCCTGGCTGACCAGCGTCATCGACCCCGAGGCGGGGGCGGTGCGGGGAGTGATCTTCGTCGCGATGGCGGCGCTCCTGATCGTCTCGCTCTGCGTGCAGGAGGCCTTCGGCAACCTCGCCCTCACCTTCGCGCTCGGGATCGGCGTCTTCCGCGCCGCCCACATCGCCCTCTTCATGCTCGCCGGAGCCGACGACGAGGACCTGCGGCGCTCGGTGATCGGCCTCGCCGTCAGCACCGCGGTCGCCGTCGGCATCCTCGCCCTCGCCTCGCTCTTCGACGGCCTCGCCCAAGGAGCGCTCTGGGCGCTGGCGCTCTTCCTCGACATGGCCGGGCCCTACTTCTTCGGCGCCGAGGGCTGGAATCTCGTTCCCGGGCACTTCGCCGAGCGCCACGGGCTGATCGTGATCATCGCCCTCGGCGAGAGCGTCGTCGCCGCCGGGGTGGGCGCCGCCGGCGCCCTCGACCTCGGAATCGGCACCGCTGCGGTGCTCGGCATCTTTCTCGCCGCGGCGCTCTGGTGGACCTACTTCGACGTCGTCGCCCTGATCTCGGCCCGGCGCCTAAGCGAAGCCGAGCCCGGCCGGGTCCAGAACGAGCTCGCCCGCGACTCCTACTCCTACATCCACCTGCTGCTGGTCGCCGGAATCGTGCTGATGGCCTTCGGGATGAAGGTGACGATCGGCCACCATTCCGAACACCTCCACGAGGTGCCTGCGTTCGCCCTG
>Ga0307316_10000334_pt1 | contig 13913 bp, 11 predicted proteins | sample ER_DNA_356_FD_194504 | JGI IMG/M metagenome (GOLD analysis project Ga0307316, IMG submission 194504) | Bulk soil microbial communities from the East River watershed near Crested Butte, Colorado, United States - ER_DNA_356 | ecosystem: Environmental > Terrestrial > Soil > Floodplain | place... | reverse complement strand
TCTCGCGCATGCTCGAGAGCAGCAACAAGCTCAGACGGTGACACCGAGCTCGGCGAGACGGGTGAACACGAGCGCGGAGACCATCGAGCCTTCTCCGACCGCGGCGGCCACGCGCTTCGTCGAGCCGTGGCGGACGTCACCGGCAGCGAAGAGCCCGACGCGGCTTGTCTCGAGCGGGAGCGGATGGCGGTCGAGCGTCCAGCAATCGGGAGGGATTCCGGCTGTGACGAGATCCGGTCCGGTCAGGATGTAGCCGGCCGAATCGGTGAGGACGTGCTCGCGCGGACACCAGTCGGTGTGCGGGCGACCGCCGATGCAGAGGAAGACGCCGTCGATGGGCCGCGTCTCGGCCTTGCCGGCCGCATCCGTGAAGGTCACCGCTCCCGCCTCGTCGCCTTGCGCGTGCAACTCGGTCAGCTGCGTCTCGAGATGAACGTCGATCAGAGGGCTCTGCCTGATCCGCTGGATCAGGTAGGCGGACATCGTCTTCTCGAGCCGGTCGCCGCGCACGAGCATGGTCACGCGGGCCATCTTGCTCGCGAAGTTGAGCACGGCCTGGCCGGCTGAGTTGCCGGCGCCCACGACCACGACGCTCTGCCCTGCGCATTGAGCTGCCTCACTGCGGCCCGCGCCGTAGTAGACGCCGTGGCCAAGGAGCTCGTCGACGCCGTCCAGCTCGAGCCGCCTCCAGTCCATTCCCGTCGCCGCCAGCACGACCGACGCGGTCACTTCGGAGCCGTCGTCCAGCATCAGCTCGACCGGCTCTTCGTGTGCTTTGAGCTTGCTGCCCTTGACCCCGCGCATCAGCTGGAGCTCGGCGCCGAACTTTTCCGCCTGCCGACCGGCCAGCCGCGCGAGCTCGGCGCCGCCGATCCCCTCGGGGAAGCCGAAAAAGTTCTCGATCCTCGTCGCGTACGAGGCCTGGCCCCCGGGTACATCCCGGTCGCAGACGAGCGTCGACAGGCCGTCGGAGGCCGCGTAGACGGCGGCAGCGAGGCCCGCCGGCCCGGCGCCGATGACGACGAAATCGTAATGGGCCTGCTTCGGCGGATGCCGGCCGTCCCAGGCCACCATGATCTTCTCGACGGTCGCACCGGTCAACGTTCCCTCGACGTCGACGAAGACGGGCAGGGTCGGATCGACCAGCCCGAGACTCTGGAGCAGGGCGTCGGCCTCGGCCGACCCCGCCTCGTGCCATTCGTACGGCTGTGCCGTCCGCGTCAGGAAGTCGCGAACGCGGTAGTGCTCAGCGTCCATCCGCCGACCCACGACCTTTACCGTTGGACGAACAGGGCTCACCTCGCTCGATAGTAGTGACCCACTACGGGGTCACGGAACGAGCGCTAGTTCTTCAGCAGCACCCGGCGGAGCTCGTCCTCCTTGCCGGGCTGGAGGATCGCCAGCACCTGGTCGCCCGGCTGCAGCTCGGTCGAGCCGATCGCGATCTCCGACCTGCCGTTGCGAGTGATCGAGATCAGCCGCGAGCCTTCGGGCAGCTTCAGCTTCTCGACGCGCTTGCCGGCCGCGGGAGCATTCTTGTCGATCTGAACCTCGACGATCTCGAGGTTCTCCTTACGGAGCTCGAGCAGGTGGATCAGGTCGTGCTCGGGAACCTCGTGCTCGATCAGGGCCATGATGCTCGCTGTCGCCGAAACCGTGGCGGAGATCCCGAGCAGGTCGAAGTGCGCCTGGTTACGGGGATCGTTCACCCGCGCGACGACCTTGCCGACGCCGTATTTCTCGCGCGCGAGCTGGCAGATGATCAGATTGTCCTCGTCGTCCCCGGTGACCGCGACGACGACGTCGGGCGGCCGTGCGATCCCGGCCCGATCGAGCACGTGAATCTCGGTCGCGTCACCCAACTGCACCTGGTGCTCGAACTCGTGCTCGAGCCGTTCGTAGCGGTCTCGCCGCTGTTCGATCAGCGTCACCTCGTGGCCGTGGCCGTCGCGCAGCAAGTTCCGGGCCAGATTCGCGCCGATCTTGCCGCCGCCTGCAATGAGGACGTACACGCGCCTAAGTCGTGGGGACCGGCTCGCGCGGTGGGATCTCGCAGGCGCGCGCGGCATCCATCAGCTCGCTGATGGCCGCCTTCGTCGGGCAGACGGTGCGCAGCCCCAGCGTCCGGTAGAAGTCGGCCCGCGCCGGGTCGAGGATGCGGACGACGACGCACTGGTTGTCGAAGCGCTTCATTGCCACCTGCGCGACCACGAGGTTCGTGTTGTCGCCGTTCGTGGCGACGACGACGGCGTCGGCGTCCTCGATGCCCGCCTCGCGCAAGACGTCGACGTCCATGCCGTGGCCGAGTACGAAGCCGCCGCGCCAGTTCTCGCCGAGGCGCGTGAGCGCCTCCTCTTTCTCGTCGACCGCGGTCACCTCCCAGCCTTCCCCGGCGAGCTGAAGCGCCACATTCGACCCGACACGGCCGCAGCCGATCACCAGTGCCTTCACGGGCTCACCATAGCTCACGTTGTGGCATATGCAGGCTCTTCTTCGTCCGCCTCCAGAACCCCCTGCGGGAACGCGACCACGAGCACCTCGCAGGGCGCCTTCTTCAGCACGTACTCGACCGTCGGCGAGAAGAAACGCGACTGGCGCCGCCACTTGGGGGCCGAGCCGAGCACGATCAGATCGACTCCCAGCTCCTTGGCCTGGCTGACAATCGCGTCGCCGATCGAACGGGCGCGAACCGTCCTCCCCTTGACCTCGACGCCGTGATCGGAACCCAGCAGCTGGGCTTCGGCCAGCGCGGCGGTGGCACCCTCTTCCTCTTCGGGGAGCTCCTCGTCCAGGGGCCGGTCCATCGGCACCCGGACGACGTGCAGCGCCCAGACCGAGGCTCCCGATTCCTGTGCGAGCTTCACCGCGGTCGCAACCATCTCCTCGCCGATTGGGCCGAGCTTCAGGGGCACGAGGATGCTCGAGTACTGCGCCTCGGTGAGGTCGAGGTGCTCGTCGGCCGAGACGACGCGCTGGGTCAGCCGTTCGCCACGCGAGCGTCGGAGGACCACGTACATCAGCAGGCCGGCCGCGAGCCACGCCGGCCCCCCGTAGCGGGCGCCTTTGTGGGTCGCGAGCGCGAGGATCCAGACGAACGTGGTCAGGAACGTGCCGACGACCGCCGGCACCGGGACCCGGCCCAGGTTCAGCGGCACCCGGTACGGCCGCCGCTTCTCCGGATGGCTGAAGCGCAGCTTGATCACCGCCAGTTGGGCCGCCGTGAAGGCGAGCAGGACACCGAAGCTGTAGAGGCCGGCGAGGAAGAACACCGGGTGGCTAAGCACCGCCGAAGTCGTGATCAGCAGCGCTATCGAGATGAGCGCCGCGGCGATAATCGACTGCGGGGCGATGACTGAGCGGCGGCTGAGGCGACCGAAGACGCGTGGGAGCTGGCCGTGCTCGCCAAGCGAGTAAGCAAGGCGGCCGAAACCCGCCATCGAGGTCGCCACCGCGGTCACCAGGATCAGCGCCCCTGTCGTGCCGACGAAAACCTGCAGCGGCGCGCCAAGCACGTCCGGCAGGTGGTCGCGGAGGCTGGCGACGATCCCCATCAGCGGCGCTTTCGCCCAGGTGCTGCCGAGCTGCGTACCGGGCTCGGCAGGAAACGCCGAGAGCCCGACGACCGCGATTGCCGCATAGAGGACGACGACGAGCCCGATCGCCCCGAAGAGGCTCCGCGGAAGATCGCGGCCAGGGCGCCGCACCTCCTCGGAGAGGTTCGCGACGGTCTCGAGGCCTGTGTACGCGAGCATCGCCAGCGGCAGCGCGAACGCAATCGAGTGCCAGGTCGGATTGCTGCCGAGCGACGTCCCTTGGCTGAGTGCGTGGGGCGAGAAGAGCAAAGCTAGCCCGAGGATGACGAGCAGCAGCTGGGTCGCCAGGTCGACGAGCGCGATCACGAGCGCGAAGCGGAAGATGCGCCGGTTTCGGAGCAGGCGGAAGGCGGCGATGGCCGCGATCGCGGCGCAGCCGGCGACGACGTCCCATGGTTTGTTGATGTTGGTGAAGAGCGCCGCAGCGGCGTAGTGGGGAACGTAGAGGGCGGCCAGCGCGATCACGATCAAGTAGTCGAGGAAGAGCGCCCAGCCGGTGACAAAGCCCCAGAAGTCGTTGAAGGCGATCCGCACAAACGTCGCCGCGCCACCGGTCTCGCGGATCGCGGCGGTGCCCTCGGCGTACGAGAGGGAGACGACGAGGAAGAGCGCGCCGGTGAGGAGCAGAACGGCCGGCGTGAAGCCGAGCGCGTGGAAGGCGATGATCCCGAGCGCGAAGTAGATCGAGGAGGCAATCTCGCCGTACGCGATCGAGAACAACGCCGGCGCGTCGAGAACTCGCTGCAGCCGTGGGAGCTTGCGCGCCACGGGCTCAGCTTATGCCCGCCGCTTGCTCTAGCGAGGGGGCATGCGCATCCGCAGCAAGTAGAGCCGGCCGACACCGAGCGCGGCGAACAGCACGCCGATCAGATAGCCGACCAGACCGCCGCCCCGCGCCGCGGTGACGATGACCAGCGCGATCCCGATCCCGAGAAACGCGACCCCGAACAGCGCGGTCGCCGCTCGATAAAAGTTCATGCGGCGACTGCCTTCTTCCCCGCCACGACCATCACGCGGGAGGGCGCGTTCTTGAGGATGAAGTCGACGGTCTCGCTGAAGATCGCCCGCTGCGGCCGTTCCGCCCGCGGCGCGCCGATGACGATGATCTCGGTCTGGCGCCGCTCTGCCTCGCGGACGATCGCGCGTCCCGGCCTCCGGGCACGCAGCAGCCGTCCGACCACGTCGACGCCGTAGAGCTCACCGATCGCGACTGCCGAGTCTAGGGCCTCGTTCGCTGCGGCTTCGGCCTCAGGCAGGTCGGCGTCGAGAGGCAGCTCTAGCGGCACCACGACGACGCTGACGGCCGCGATCGAAGAACGGCGTTCGGCCGCGAGCCGGCAGGCGAAGTCGATCGCTTCCTCCGACTCGCGTCCCGGCTTCACCGGAACCAGGATGCTGCGGTACTCCAGCGCGATTGCGGGGCCGATCAAGATGGGCGCCCGCACCGTTTCGCGCAACCCTGCATGCACGACGTAGCGCCGGTAACTCGCGTACAGGATCAGCCCCAGGGTCAGCCAGCCCAAACCGACCCAGCGGGCGTCCGCCTTCTGGACGACGACCACGAGCCAGGCGGCCGCCGTCCCGAGCCCGCCGAAGATCGCGAACAGGGGCCAGTCGACACCGCCGAGGCGCAGGTTCGGGCGGGCGCGAAAGCGCATCTCGCGGTCGCGGCGCTTCACTCGCAGCGCGATGATCGATGCGTGCGCGATCGTGAACGAGAGCATCGCCCCGAACGCGTACATGTTCCCAAGGAACGTCGTCCTGCCGGGCAGCAAGACGGCGATTGAGATGATCCCGCCGAAGACGAGTAGCGACAACCACGGCGTCTTGAACCTCGGATGCAACCGCCGGAAGATCTCCGGGATCTGCCGGTAACCCGCCATCGCGTAGGTGATCCGAGAGGCCCCGATCACCCCGGCGTTCGTCGCGATGAAGAGGATCGTCGCGGCGAGAATGCCGACGTACACCTTCGCGACGCTCAACACCGTTCCGTGCAGACCGAGGTGCTCGACGACTCCGAGCACGGGGTCGTTGGCGAACCCGCCTCCCCCGCCCGACTTCGGCTGCTCCCCGAGCAGCGTTGCGTACCCACCGTCCACGCGGTGCACCGGCAGCGCCGAGAGCGCGATCAGCGGCAGGGTGAAGTAGATCGCGAAGACGGCCCCCGCGACCCACGAGATCGAGCGCGGGATGTCGCGCGGCGGGTCACGTGCCTCCTCGGCGAGGTTCGAGACCGTCTCGATCCCGGTGTAGGCGATCATCGCGATCGGGATCGCCAGGAAGAAGCTCGACCACGTCGGCGCGACCCCCCAATGGAGATTCGCCGAAAAGACCGTGTGGGGGCTGAAGACCAGCGCGAACCCGACCAGCACGAGCAGAAGCTGCGTTGCAAAGTCGACGACCGCGAGGAAGATGTTCAGGTTCGCCGCCTCCCGAATGCCGACGATATTCAGCAACACGAGTAGCGTGATCACGATCGCCCCGCCGACGATGTCCCACGGATTTGTCCTAAGCGGTTCCAAGAAGATCGAGAGGTAGTGAGGCACGAAGAACGCCGAGATGGCGATCGTGATCACGTAATTGAGCATCTGCGCCCAGGCGGCGATGAACGAGACGAGTTCGTCGAAGCCGTTGCGGGCGAAGCTCGAGGACCCGCCGGCCTCGGGAAAGCGAACCGTCCCTTCCGCGTAGGTCGCGGCCGTTGCTGCGAAGATCACCCCGCTGATCACGAAGACGAGCGGCGTCAGCCCGAGCGCGATCCCCGCGACCAGCCCGAGCGCGTAGTAGATCGACGAGCCGACGTTTCCGTAAGCCGTCGCGAAGAGCGCAGGCGTGCCGAGGACGCGCTCCAGACGTTGTTGGCGACGCCGCCGCGGCACGCGCGGATGCTACTTCGCGGCGCGGTGACCTATCTCGCGGGACTTATCCTGTTTCGGTGAAGACAACAACGCCCCAGCCCGGCGAGGGCCGTATTCTCGTCGTCGACGACGAGCCGCACATCCTGCGCGCGCTACAGGCCACGTTGCGCGGCGCGGGCTACGACGTCGTCGCTGCCGCCACGGGGGAGGAGGCGCTCCGAAGCGCCGCGGTTCGCCCTCCGAAGGCCGTCATTCTCGACCTGGTTCTCCCGGACCGGCACGGTTTGGAGGTCTGCCGCGAGCTGCGCGCGTGGACGGAGGTCCCCATCCTCGTCCTCTCTGCCGTCGGCGACGAGGGCGAAAAGGTCGCCGCGCTCGACGCGGGCGCCGACGATTACGTGACGAAGCCGTTCGGCACGGACGAGCTGCTGGCGCGGCTGAGGGCCGCTCTCCGCAGAACAGCCCCCGAGACCGGGCCGATCTTCGAGATCGGCGAGCTCGTCGTCGACCTCGACAAGCGGTCGGTCACGTTCGCCGGCGAGCCTGTCGCGCTGACGCCGAACGAGTTCGATCTCCTGCGTCTGTTCGCGCGAAACGAGGGCAAGCTGCTGACGCATCCAGCCATCCTGCGCGAGGTCTGGGGACCTGCCTACGACGCCGAGTCGCACTACCTGCACGTCTACGTCTCGCAGCTGCGGCAGAAGCTCGAGCCCGACCCCGCTCGGCCCCGCTACCTGCTCACCGAGCCGGGCGCCGGCTACCGGCTCGTGGACCCCCTCAAGCGCGAGGTCTGAGTCTTGGAAAGCAAATGGCGGAGGCGCAGTGCAGGGGTCGCGTTCAGCGTCGGCGGTGTCGCTGTCGTAACGGGCGCCGTCTATGCGCTGCGCCCGATCGCTCCGGTTGTCAGCCTGGGTGTCCTCTACGTGCTCGCCGTCGTGGCGGTCGCGGTCGTCTTCGGTCTCGCCTACGCGATTCCGGTCTCTGTCGGCTCGATGCTGGCGTTCAACTTCCTCTTTCTGCCGCCCGTGCACACGTTCGCCCTCCGCGAATCCGAGAATTGGGTCGCGCTGGCCGTCTACCTGACAGTAGGCGTCGTCGTCGGTGAGCTCGCGACGCGCTCGCGCCGGCTGGCGCGCGAGGCTGTCGAAGCAGAGACGCTTCGACAGGCCGACGCGGTCAAGACCGCTGTCCTCCACGCCGTCAGCCACGATCTGCGCTCGCCCCTGACCGCGATCCGGGCTGCGAGCGAAGGTCTGGACAATCCTGCCATTCAGTTGGACGCGCGAGAGCGCGAAGAGCTCTTCGAGACGATCAGGATCGAGGTGCGCCGCCTCGAGCGGCTCGTCGAGAATCTGCTCGATCTGTCGCGACTCGAAGCCGGGCCGTCGAGACGGATACCTGAGTTGTGGACGGTCGACGCGCTGCTTGCTTCCGCGCTCGAGCAGCTCGGCCGCGAAGCCGACCGGGTCGAGGCAGACATCCCCGTTGATGTCGGGCTCGTTCGCGTCGACGGTCCGCAAGTCCATCGTGTGCTGGTGAACCTGATCGAGAACGCCTTGAAGTTCTCATCGCCGAGCGACCCGATCGACGTCACCGTCGAAGGCGGCGGTGGGCGCGTCCGCGTCCGCGTCCGGGATCGAGGTCCCGGTATCCCGGAGTCGGACCGCGAAAGGATCTTCGACGCCTTCGAGCGTGGAAGTACCGCCGGCCCCGGGAGCGGCCTCGGGCTTGCGATTGCGAGAGGATTCGCCGAAGCCAACGGCGGTCGAGTTTGGGTGGAACCCGAGGCGGAGTCGACCGGCGGTTCGACCTTCGTCCTCGAGCTCCCCGCAACCGAGAAAGGGGCCGCCTTGAGCAAATCTTGAGCCGAGGCGGCGCAATCCTGAGGCGGCTCTGACCCGGCCCGGCCTACGTTGGTTCGGTGGCATCGTTCCGGCGTTTCCTCTCCCTTCAAGCGCTCGATAGCGGGCGTCGCCGGCTCCGTCGAACAACCCGTCGCCTCGTCGGACTCCAGCGGATGGTCGTCGTCCCGCTACTCGACGCCGAGCACACACGCCACGCGCTCGACCTGGCCTGCCGCCTCGCCTCCGACCGCGGCTCGCGCGTGCTCCTGCTGGCGCCGCTGTATGTCGACTGGGAGCTACCGCTAGACGCGCACTTCAAGCGGGAGGAAGCGGCCCTCAAGATCGAGCTCGGCCGCGAGCGTGCGCTTGCCGAGAGCTACGGCGTCGGCGCCCACGCTCAGATCGTCCGCGCGCGGCCTGGGGAGCTCGGGCACGGTGTCGCGGAGGCGGCCCTGGAGGTGCGGGCGTCGCTGATCGTGGTCGGGGCACCTGTCGATTCGCAGCGAGGATTCCGCCGGCCGTTCTCGCGCGACGTGTGGTCGGTGCTGAATGACGCCCCCTGCCCGGTGCTGATCGCGACAGGTGAACCACCGAGAGCCAAGCGGGCCGTCGCGTGAGCCAAACGACGCTCGAAACGCCACGGGGCCGCCCTCTGAAGCGAGCGATCGTCGGACGGCCGATGGCGAGCGGCGAGCTCGAGGAAACGCTGCTCCCGAAGACGCTGGCGCTGCCGATCTTTGCCTCGGACCCGCTCTCGTCGGTGGCGTATGCGACCGAGTCGGCGCTAGTAGTCTTGGTTGCGGCCTCTGCGGGAGCCGCGCACCTCGTCTTCCCCATCTCGATCGCGATCGCGGCGCTGCTCGCGATCGTGGTCGCTTCGTATCGCCAGACCGTCCAGGCGTACGAGACCAGTGGCGGAGCCTACATCGTCGCCAAGGACAACCTCGGGACGTTTCCGAGTCTGCTCGGTGCTGCCGCGCTGCTCACCGACTACGTGCTCACGGTTGCGGTCTCGATCGCCGCCGGCATCTTTGCGATCACGTCGCTCGCGCCGTCGCTCGAAGCCCACAAGGTCTTGCTCTCGCTTGGGTGCCTGGGAGTCATCGTCCTCGTCAACCTCCGCGGCATCCGCGAGTCGGGGCTTGCATTCGCGCTGCCGACGTACGCCTTCGTCGTTGCGATGTTCGCGCTCGTCGGTGTCGGTCTCGTGAAGAGCCTGCTCGGCCAAACCCCGCATGCGGTCGTTCCTCACCCGGTCGCTAGCGGCGCCGGCGCCGTGACCCTGTTCGTGTTGCTGCGCGCTTTCTCCTCGGGCTCGACGGCCTTGACCGGCGTCGAGGCGATCGCCAACGGGGTGAATGCGTTCAGGCGTCCGCACGGCAGGAATGCCGCGACGACGCTCGCCATCCTCGGCGCGATCGCAATCACGCTCTTCGTCGGCGTCTCGTATCTCGCCGTCCAAGAGCACGCCCGGCCGAGCCAGACGGCCTCGGTCGTCTCACAGCTCGCCCGCGCCACCTTCCCCGCGGGATCGGCTGCCGGCTTCCTCTACTACGCAGTGCAGGTGACGACGCTGCTGATTCTCGTTCTCGCGGCGAACACGTCGTTCCAGGGTTTTCCTCGACTCGCAGCGCTCCTGGCACGGGACAACTTCGCTCCGAGGCAATTTACGAACCTCGGCGACCGCCTCGTGTTCTCGAACGGGATGCTCGTGCTTGCGACTCTCGCGGGGTTGCTGATCTGGATCTACGGCGCGAATGTCAACTCGCTGATCCATCTGTACGTGATCGGCGTCTTCACCGCCTTCACGCTGTCGCAGGCCGGGATGGTCCGCTACTGGAAGCGCGTCCGCGAACCCGGCTGGCGCTACCGCGCCCTCGTCAACGGCGTCGGCGCCTCGGCGACCGGGATCGTCGCGGCGATCGTGATCGTCACCAAGTTCGCGGCGGGGGCCTGGCTCGTCACCGTCGCCATCCCCCTACTCGTGCTCGCCTTCTACGGAATCCGTCGCCACTACCGTGGAATTGCGCGGCGGTTGCAAGCCGGCGCGGAGGCAGTCGTCGCAGCGCCGCCGCCGCGAAACTCGACTCTGCTGCTGGTCGAGTCGATCGACGAGGCGACGGCCGACGCACTCCGGTTCACGGAACAGACAGGCAACGGATTTCGCGCGATCCACGTACCGGCGCGAGGCACCGACCCGGGCATCAAGCCGCGGTGGTTCCGGTTTTCGGACGAGCGCTCGCGCCTGGAGGTGCTCGACGGTTCACTCGGCGTCACGGAGGCCGTGCTCGAACAGGTCTGGCGCTTGCCGCGGGGCGAGTCGAGCTTCGTAACCGTCGTCATCCCGGAGCTCTTTCGGCGCCCGTCGCTGTTCGAGGTGTTCAGCCATCCGCGCGCGTTGCTACTGAAGCTCCGGCTCCTGGCCGAGCCGGGAGTCGTCGTCGCCGACGTACCCGTGCTGGCCGGCGCCGACGAGGCGCCGCCGGAGCGGACCGTCGTGCGTGTTCTCGTCTCCGGCGTGAACGCGTCGTCGATGCGCGCCGTCAACTATGCGCGAACCCTGGGAATCAAAGACACGCGTGCCGTCAACTTTGCCATCGACGAGGTAGAGGGGGCGAAGCTGCGCCGTGAGTGGGCCGCCCACGGACCCCGGATCCCGCTCGAGCTCGACGACGCCCCCTACCGCGACATCGGCACCCCACTGCGCGCGTACCTCCGTCGCCTGACCGAGGACGGACGAACGGAGGTGGTACTGGTGATGCCGGAACTCGTCGTTCGCGGGCTGAGCCGCGCGCTCCACAACCAGAAAGCGCTCTACCTCAAGCGTCTACTGCTGTTCGAGCCCCACGTGATCCTCGCCTCCGTCCCGTACCAGCTGCTGCGCTAGTGAGCACGGGGGAAACCATGTTTCCCCCGTGAGCCCCCTTCTTCTTGGCTGGGCATCGCAACCGGGGTTTGGCCTCCCGCCGGGTCAAGCCCGGCTTCGGCCGCCGTCGTTCGCTATCCGTGAATTGAAACGAGCAGCGGAATGATCAGGATCGCGACGATGTTCGTGATCTTGATCATCGGGTTGATCGCGGGGCCGGCGGTGTCCTTGTAGGGATCGCCGACCGTGTCGCCGGTGACCGCGGCTGCGTGGGCCTCTGAGCCCTTGCCGCCGTAGGCGCCGTCCTCGATCAGCTTCTTCGCGTTGTCCCAGGCGCCGCCGCCGGAGGTCATCGCGATCGCCAGGAAGAGCCCGGTGACGATCGTCCCGATCAGCAGGCCGCCGAGCATGCGGGCGTTGATCAGACCGATGATGATCGGGAAGGCGATCGGGATCAGCGCCGGCAGCAGCATGCTCTTGATCGCCGAGCCGGTGACGATGTCGATCGCGCGCCCGTACTCCGGCCGGGCGGTGCCCTCCATGATCCCGGGGATCTCGCGGAACTGGCGGCGCACCTCGGTCACGACCTGGCCGCCGACGCGGCCTACCGCCTCCATCGCGAGCGAGGCGAACAGGAACGGCATCAGGCCGCCGATGAAGAGGCCGGCGATGACCCAGGCGTCGTCGAGCGCGAAGGTGATGCCATTCAAGCCCTGGCGATCGAGCTCGCTGTGGTAGCTGTCGAACAGCACGAGCGCGGCCAGCGCGGCCGAGCCGATCGCGTAGCCCTTCGTTACCGCCTTGGTCGTGTTCCCGACCGCGTCGAGCGGGTCGGTGATTGCGCGCACCGATTCCGGCAGATCCGCCATCTCGGCGATCCCGCCGGCGTTGTCGGTGACCGGCCCGTACGCGTCGAGAGCGACGATCAGGCCGGTCATCGACAGCTGCGCCATTACTGCTACGCCGATTCCGTAGAGCCCGGCGAAGTGGTGCGCAATCAGGATCCCGGCCGCGATCACGATCACCGGCAGGGCCGTGGCCTGCATCCCGACGGCCAGGCCTTCGATGATGTTTGTCGCGTGCCCGGTCTGAGAGGAACGCGCGATCGACTTCACGGGCCGCCACCGTGTCCCGGTATAGAACTCGGTGATCGCGACCAGCAGGAAGGTGACGACGAGACCCACCAGCGCCGCGATGTAGAGGTCGGAGAACGTGTACTTCGAGTTGTCGTCGAAGGCGAGCGTGACCGGGATGAACCCGAGGGCGGAGAGGAAGGTCGCGACGAAGACCGCCTTGTAGAGCGCGTTCATGATCGAACCGCGGCGCCCCACCCGAGCGAAGAAGACGCCGACGATCGAGGCGAGGATAGAGACGCCGCCGAGCGCGAGCGGATAGAGCGGCAGGCGCCCGTGGAACGGGAAGCTGAGGCCAAGCAGCATGACGGCGACGGCTGTGACCGCGTACGTCTCGAACAGGTCGGCCGCCATCCCGGCGCAGTCGCCGACGTTGTCGCCGACATTGTCGGCGATCACGGCGGGGTTTCGAGGATCGTCCTCCGGGATCCCGGCTTCGATCTTGCCGACGAGATCGGCGCCGACGTCAGCGGCCTTCGTGTAGATGCCGCCGCCGAGGCGGGCGAAGACCGAGATCAGCGAGCCGCCGAAGGCGAGGCCGATCAGGTCGCGGATCGCCGCGTCCTGGGACTTGTTGAACCAGCTCGTCAGGATTCCGTAGTAGCCGGCGACCCCGAACAGGCCGAGCCCCACGACGAACAGTCCCGTCACCGAGCCGGCACGGAAGGCGACGTTCAGGGCGGGCTTGAGGCCGTGGCGGGCCGCTTCGGCGGTGCGGACGTTCGCGCGCACCGCGACGTTCATCCCGATGAAGCCGGCCGCGGCCGACAGCCCGGCGCCGATCAGGAAGCCGACGGCGGTTCCCCAGCCGAGCTTGTCGTAGAAGCCGAGCAGGAGGAAGGGCGCGATCGCGACCAACCCGATCGTCATGTACTGGCGCCGGAGGTAGGCAGCCGCGCCTTCCTGCACCGCCTGGCTGATCTCCCGCATCCGCTCGTTGCCGGCGGGCCGGCCGAGCACCCAGACGGTCAACCCGATTCCGAATCCGATCGCCACGCCCGCGCAGACGAGCGCAAACAGCACGGTGTGGTGGTGGAAAAACCCGCTCAATCCGCCTCCCTCACAAAGTCAGCGCCGGGATGCCCCGGCGCGGCGCAGTTTCTATCAAACGCGGCGCGGGCGCGCCGAGGGAGGTCAGCGCCGGCCGCAGGCGCCGAGCTTCGCGCCCAACCTGCGGAGCTTGATCGCGACCGCTCTCGTCACGTGAACCGTGCGGTGGCGGTAGCAGAGCGTCAGCCTGAACGGCGCCCGCCCCTTGCTGACGACGAGATTGACCAAGGCCCCGTTCGCGAGCTGCTTGCCCGGAGCCATGGCCTGAGAGATCACACGACCTCTCGCGACCCTCGACAAGCGCCTCGTGATCGCGCCGGCGGAGCAATGCGCTTCCTGCAGAGCTGTCCGGGCGGCGGGAAGAGGCCGACCCTTGATCGCCGGAACGAGGCAGACGACAGGCGATAGCGCCGGAGGTGACGGTGGCGGAGGAGGCGTCGGTGGCGGAGCCGGCGGGCCGGCGCTGGTGAAGATCGCGGTTGCAGTTCGGGCCGCGGCCATCGTCACGACGCAGGTGACCGGTTGGCCGGCGCAGTCGCCCGTCCAGCCCGCGAAAGCTGCTCCTTGGT
>Ga0307316_10000330_pt1 | contig 13971 bp, 13 predicted proteins | sample ER_DNA_356_FD_194504 | JGI IMG/M metagenome (GOLD analysis project Ga0307316, IMG submission 194504) | Bulk soil microbial communities from the East River watershed near Crested Butte, Colorado, United States - ER_DNA_356 | ecosystem: Environmental > Terrestrial > Soil > Floodplain | place... | reverse complement strand
ACCCTTCCAGGGGGCGGCGACGGGGGTCGGCGGCATCCTCCGTGACGTCTTCGCGATCGGGGCGCGGCCGATCGCGATCCTCGACTCGCTGCGCTTCGGCGAGCTCGACTCGGTCCGCTCGCGCCACCTGCTCGACGGCGCGGTCCGCGGAATCGGCCACTACGGCAACTCGATCGGGGTGCCGACGGTCGGCGGCGAGATCTACTTCGAGGAGCCCTACGAGCACAACTGCCTGGTCAACGCGATGTGCATCGGCTTCGCCAAGACCGCCGACATGGTGCGGGCCGCGGCCGCCGGGCCGGGCAACGCCATCGTCCTGATGGGCGCCTCGACCGGTCGCGACGGGATCGGCGGCGCCTCGGTGCTGGCCTCGGCCGAGCTCGGCGACGGCGACGAGGCGAAGCGGCCGACGGTGCAGATCGGCGACCCGTTCGAGGAGTCGAAGCTGGTCGAGTGCTGCCTGGAGCTGCTGGAGAAGGACCTTCTGGTCTCGCTGCAGGACCTCGGCGCGGCCGGCCTGACCTCCTCGGCCGGCGAGATGGCGAGCGCCGGCGGGGTCGGGATCGACATCGACGTCGCCGCGGTGCCGCTGCGCGAGGCCGACATGGAGCCCTTCGAGATCATGGTCTCCGAGAGCCAGGAGCGGATGCTGGCGGTGGTCGAGCCGGCGCGGGTGGCGCAAGTGCGGGAGATCTGCGAGAAGTGGCAGACCGGCTCGGCAGAGATCGGGACCGTCACCGAGGGCGGCACGATCCGGATTCTGCGCGGGGCTGAGGTCGTCGGCGAGATGCCGGTCGAGGCGCTGGTCGACGGCTGCCCGCTTTATGACCTCGAACCGGCTGAGCCGGAGGGCTGGATCTACGGCAACCGGACGACGCTGGAGGAAACCGCCTCGCCTGAGGAGGAGCTGCTGGCGCTGCTGGGCGCGCCGAGCATCGCCTCCAAGCGCTGGGTCTTCGAGCAGTACGACTGGCTGGTCGGCTCGCGCACGGTGCGGCGGCCCGAGCAGGCCGACGCCGCGGTTCTCAACCTGCCCGAGGCCGAAAACGCGATCGCGGTCTCGATCGACGGCAACGGTCGCAAGGTCGCCTGCGACCCCTACGCGGGGACTATCGAGGCGGTGCTCGAATGCGCGCAGAACCTCGCCTGCGTCGGCGCCAGACCGCTTGGCCTCACCAACTGCCTCAACTTCGGCAACCCGGAGAAGCCGACCGGCGCCTGGCAGCTCGACCGCGCCGTCACCGGGCTCGCGGATGCCTGCAACGCCCTCGGCGTGCCGGTGGTCGGCGGCAATGTCTCCCTCTACAACGAGGGCCCGGAAGGCCCGATCTACCCGACCCCGGTGGTGGCGATGGTCGGCGAGCTGCCCGACCCGGCCCAGGTTGCCGGCAACGCCTTCGTCGCGGAGGGCGACGCGATCGGCCTGATCGGGCCCTTCGAGCCGAACCTGGCCGGCTCGGAGCTGGCGAAGCAGCGCGGCGAGCTGAAGATGGGCCTCCCCCAGCCGGACATCGAGAACGTCGCCGCCGCCTGCGAGATCGTCCGCAAAGCCATCCGCGCCGGCAAGCTCAGCTCCGTCCACGACGTCTCTGACGGCGGTCTCGCGGTAGCCATCGCCGAGTGCGCGATAGCGGGCGACGTCGGCTGCGAGACCAACGTCGAACACCTCCGCGAGCGCGGCGCCCAACCCACCGAAGCCCTCTTCGGCGAGGGTCCCGGCGGCTTCCTGGTCAGCGCCGACCGCGCCACCCTCGAGGAGCTCGGCGCCGTCCTCATCGGCACCGTCGGCGGCGCCCGCATCTCAATTGGCGCCGGCGACCGCAGCCTCTCCGTTTCCCTCAGCGATGCCGAGCGGGCCTGGCATTCGCTGGCCGATCAGGCGGAAGCCCCCGCCTGATCGTTCGCGAGTCCGCACTTGACCCCGCTATAGCGGGGTCTAACGCGGACTCGCTGCTAACTTCGTCGCGTGGGGAAGGTCTACGACGGGATCGACCAGCAACAGCGCGAGTGGGTCGCCAAGCAGCCCCTGTTCTTCGTCGGCTCGGCGCCGCTGGATGGGGATGGGCACGTGAACGTCTCGCCGAAGGGGCCGATCGGGACGCTGCGGGTGCTCGATGACCACACCGTCGCCTATCTCGACATGGTCGGCAGCGGGGCGGAGACGGTCGCTCACATCCGCGAGAACGGGCGGATCGTGGTGATGCTCTGCGCCTTCGAGGGGCCGCCGCGAATCCTGCGGCTGCATGGACGGGGTGAGGTGGTGCCGGCTGACGATGCGCGCTTCGACGACTTGTACGCGCGGGCCGACTTCGAGGCTCCGCACGACGTCGAGGCGGCGCGGCGGGCGATCATTCTCGTCGACGTAACGCGGGTCGCCGACTCCTGCGGCTACGGCGTGCCGCTGATGAGCTATGAGGGCGAACGTCCGCACATGGAGGCCTGGGCGGAGAAGAAGATCCGGGTCGGCGGCGCCGAGGAGATCGAGGCCTACGTCGCCAAGAAGAACGCCGAGAGCATCGACGGCCTGCCGGCGTTCTAGGCGGCCGCGACTACCAGGCGGCGCATCAGCTCGGCCGCCTCATCGTCCCCCAGCCCCGCCTCCTCGGTCAACTGCTGGTAGGTGCGGAAGGCAATTGCGTGGGCGATCGCCGCGCGGGTGCGCTCGCGCGCCTTGCCGCGGAGGCCCCTCCCCCGCATCAGGACCTCGACGATCAGCTCCATCAGCTGGTGGTAGGCGCCCATCAGCTGCCCGACGATCGGCACCGCGGCTTCGTCGCGCAGGCACTTGTCGAGCATGCCGCCCGCACGGCGGTAGTAGGCGTACAGCTCGACGAGGGCGGTTGCGAGGCGCTCGTCCGCGTCCTTGACCTTCTCCCAGCCGGTGATGTCGGGCGGGGGGTTTTCCATCCCCCAGTGGGCTGAGCAAGCGCCAAAGAGCGCTTCCTCGTCGGCGAAGTGGCGGTAGACGGTCGAGCGCGGCACGCCCGCGTGCTCGGCCACGGCCTTCATCGAGGTGCGGGCGGGCCCGAGGGACCCGTGCAGCTCGACCGCGCTTTCGGTGATCCGCTGCTTCGTCTGCGCCTCCAGTTCGGCGCGGCGCTTCATCTTGTACGGACGCTTCTTATCGGCTTGTTCGTTGGACATTGCTGTAGCGCCAATCTTGACAGATGGGGCGGGGTCTGTCTATGCTTTTCGTGCGACATATGTGTATCGCGAATTTGACTTCGGAAAGAACCTCACGAAAGGAACAGACAAATGGCAACGGTGATCGGACCCAAGGACGGCAAGGCGGGCTTCCTCGGCAGCATCGGGGTGCGCTTCATGATCGACGGCGAGGACGCGGGCGGCGACTTCTCCCTCGTCGAACATCCACTCTCGCCGCGAGCGCTGGCGGCGCCGCTGCACCGCCACACCCGCGAGGACGAGTACAGCTTCGTGCTCGAGGGGCGGATGGGCGGCCTGCTCGGCGACGAGCTGGTCGAGGCGGGCCCCGGCGACCTCGTCTTCAAGCCACGCAACCAGTGGCACACCTTCTGGAACGCCGGCGACGAGCCCTGCCGGATTCTCGAGATCATCGCGCCGGCCGGCTTCGAGCACTTCTTCGAGGAGCTGGTCGACATGGGCGGCGTGCTGAACGCGACGCCGGAGAAGCTGGAATTTCTCAACGACCGCTACGGCCTGGAAATGCAGCCGGAGAGCGTGCCCGACCTGCTGGAGCGCTTCGGCCTGGCGATCGGCGAGCCGGTGGAGACGGCGCTGCAGCTCGCTTAGCGCGCTCCTTATCCCAGCAAATTCCGGGAGTCCGAAGACGGGCGCGCAGCCGCAGGCCGCTGCTACCCTCCTGCGGTAGGCAGTCAGTCCATTTGTGTCTGCCTGCGCGTCCGTCTTCAATGGCAGTGAGGAAAACGCGCTTTTGACTCCCAAGCAGGGGTTCAGCTTCGATTCCGACGGGCCGCGCGAGGAATGCGGCGTCTTCGGCGTATACGCACCGGGGCACGACGTCTCCCGGCTCGCCTACTTCAGCCTCTACGCGCTCCAGCATCGCGGCCAGGAGTCGGCCGGGATCGCTACCTGCGAGGGCGGGATGCTGACGACGATGCGCGACGCGGGTCTGGTCTCACAGGTCTTCGACGAGGAGAAGCTGAAGGCGCTGCAGGGCGACATGGCGATCGGCCACGTCCGCTACTCGACCACCGGCGGCGGCTCCTGGGAGAACGCGCAGCCGGTCTGGCGCGACGACGGCCGCGAGGTCGCCCTCGCCCACAACGGCAACCTCACCAACGCGGTCGAGCTCTGGGGGGAGCTGAAGGAGCGCGGGCTGCAGTTCCGCGGCACCTCCGACTCGGAGATCATCGCCGCCCTGCTCTCCTCCCACGAGGGGAAGCTGATCGAGGACGCCGTCGCCGACACGATGCCGCGGCTGCAGGGCGCGTACTCGACCGTGGTGATGACCAAGCGGGCGATCGTCGCCTTCCGCGATCCGCATGGGATCCGGCCGCTCAGCCTCGGCCGGCTCGATGACCGCTTCGTCGTCGCCTCCGAGAGCTGCGCCTTCGACATCATCGGCGCCAAGCTGATGCGCGAGGTGCACCCGGGCGAGATGGTCAGCTTGACCGAGCGCGGGCTGGAGACCAGGCAAGTGGTGAAGACCGATCGCCGCGCCAGCTGCGTCTTCGAGCACATTTACTTCTCCCGCCCCGACAGCCGCCTCGAGGGCAAGGTCCTGCAGCAGGCGCGCGGGCGGATGGGCGAACTCCTCTGGCGCGAGGCGCCGGTCGAGGCCGACCTGGTGATCTCGGTGCCGGACTCGGGCAACCCGGCCGCGGCCGGGTTCGCGCGCGCCTCAGGCATCCCCCGCGACGACGGCCTGATCAAGAACCGCTATGTGGCGCGGACCTTCATCCAGCCCGGGCAGGAGCTGCGCAAACACGGGCTGCGGCTGAAGTTCAACCCGCTGCCGGAGATCGTCGCCGGCCAGCGCCTCGTCGTCGTCGACGACTCGATCGTGCGCGGCAACACGACGCGGCAGATCGTCGGGATGCTGCGCGACGCGGGCGCCAGCGAGGTGCACCTGCGGATCTCGGCGCCGCCGATCCGCAACCCCTGCCACTACGGCGTCGACATGTCGACCCGCGAGGAGATGATCGCCCACAACCGCTCGATTGAGGAGATCGCCGACGAGCTCGAGGCCGATTCGCTCGCCTACCTATCGATGGCCGGCGTCTACGAGGCGATCGAAGGAGACCCGGCCGAACATTGCGACGCCTGCTTCAGCGGCAACTACCCGCTTGGCGACCCGGACGAGGCGGACGGGAAATTCGCCTTGGAGGCGATCTCCGCCGGGCTCTAAAGAGGGCGGCCGCCGTGGCGACCGCCCTGCTTCACCTCTGAATCACATAGAGACCCAGAGCGGTTCGGGCTGTGTGACTGTGTAAGCGCCGTTCCAGTTGGCGTTGCCGGGAGCGCAGCCGAGGTTCCCCTTTGTGAAGGTGAGGGGACCGCCCCAGTCGATTGTCGCCATCGCGCCGCCTGTGAGGACGCCGACGTCGCCAGGGTCATAGAAACATTCGTCTCCGGTGAATGTCCAGAGGATTTTCAGTTCCGTCCCTGTCATCGTCAGTGTTCCGTTGTGGGTCCAGACCGGGATATCGATGATTTCGATGTCCATTGTTCCCGGTTTTACGGCTATGACGTCAACGGGTTCGCCGGCGTCTTCACAGCCACCGAAGTTGAGCACGTTGATGAACACGCCCAGAGGTTTGGCTGTGGCCTGCTCCGTGTTGCCATCGATTGTCGAGCCGAGACATTCGACGACCCCGTTCGGCGTCGGGATTACGAGGCGGGTCCCCGCCTCCAGGTGGGCGTGGATTGTCGTTCCCTGTGGATAGAGGTGGGCGCCTTCGCAAAGCGGCAGGCCGCCCGGTGTTGTCGGCGCTCTGCAGAGCGACGTGAATGTGGCCGAAGCACTGCCGGCGCCAACCGTGGCAAGCAGTGCTGCCGCGGCGGCGATGCCCAGCACGAAGGCCTTCGTCTTTTTCATCTTCATCTCCCTTGTGGGGCCCGGCTTCCAGGACCGGGCGGATATGGACGGGGCAAACCCCAGCCGTACCTAAACAGGAAGAGGGATCTTAGTCAAGGACTCCTTAGCAAAGCTTCGAGATGAGCTCATATTGCGAGTTCGAGGCCGAGCCAAACGATCGCCAAGGACGCGAGCAGGATCGCTCCCTGCAGCGCGTGCAGTTTCGGCAGGCGCAGGTGGAGCAGTGCGAGGCCGATGACGAGGACGACGAGGCCCAGCTTCCACTGCAGGGTCGAGCTGCTCCAGAGGCCGTAGTGGGAGGCCATCGCCCAGCCGGTGACGACGAGGACGCCGAGGGCAGCCAGCGATCCGTAGCCGAAGCGGCGGGCGACGCCGCGCATCCGCGCCCGCTCGGGGTCGGGATCGCCACGAAGGACCGGCACCACCGCGATCCCGAAGACCAGCTGGCCGCCGACGAAGAAGGCCATCGCCAGCAGGTGCAGGTAGAGGACCGCCTGCCAGAAGGTGCTCATGGACGTGAAGCCTATTTGCGAAAGGATGCCCTTGTGAGCTCGTTCCGGATCGTCGTCCTCGCCTCGGGCAGCGGCACCAACCTGCAGGCGATCCTCGACCAGCTGCACGGGCGCGACGGGATCGAAGTGGTCGGCGTCGGCTCCGACAAGGCGGCGGCGGGGGCGCTGGAGCGGGGGCGCCGCGCGGGCGTAGAGACCGCCGTCTTTCCCGGCGGCGAGTACGCGGATCGGGCGGCGCGCGACGAGGCGATGGGCGATTGGATCGAGTCCTGCCGCCCGGACCTGGTGGTCCTCGCGGGCTACATGCAGCTGGTGAGCGCCGGCTTCGTCGGACGGTTCCGCAACCGCGTCGTCAACATCCACCCCGCCCTGCTGCCGTCTTTCCCCGGGCTCGACGCGATCGGGCAGGCGCTCGCGGCCGGTGTCGAGACGACCGGCGTCACCGTCCACTTCGTCGACGAGGGGGTCGACACGGGGCCGGTAATCGCCCAGCGTGAGGTGGCGGTGCCGGCGGGGGTGCGGCGGGAGGAGTTGGAGACCGCGGTGCACGCGGTCGAGCACGAGCTCTACCCGGAGGCGATCCGCATGATCGCGGAGGGCCGGGTTAGGATCGACCCCAGCGACCCGCGCAAGGTCGCGATCTCCCCGCCATGAACTCCGAGCCGGCCACCGACACCACGCAGGACAGTCTCGGCAACGGGCAGGTCCGGGTGCGCCGGGCGCTGATCTCGGTCTCCGACAAGACCGGCGTCGCCGACTTCGCCAAAGGGCTTGCAGCCCTCGGGGTCGAGATCCTCTCCACCGGCGGCACCGCGACGGCGCTGCGCGAGGCGGGGCTCGAGGTGACCGACGTCTCCGAGTTCACCGGCTCCGAAGAGATCCTCGGCGGCCGGGTGAAGACCCTGCACCCGCGGCTGCACGCGGCGCTGCTGGCCCGGCGCGGCGACCCCGAGCACATGGCGACGCTGGAGCGCGAAGGGATCGAGCCGATCGACGTCGTCTGCGTCAACCTCTACCCGTTCGAGCAGACGATCGCCGCCGCCGAGGTGGCGCACGAGGTGGCGATCGAGAACATCGACATCGGCGGGCCGACGATGATCCGCGCCGCGGCGAAGAACCACGAGGGCGTCGCCGTGGTGGTCAAACCGGAGTCCTACGACGCGGTGCTGGCAGAGCTGGAGGAGGCCGATGGCGAGATCTCCGCCGCGACCCGGCACTGGCTGGCGAACGAGGCCTTCTCCCAGACCGCCGCCTACGACGCCGCGATCAGCCGCTGGTTCTCGACCGAGTACGAGGAGTTCCCCGAACACGTAGCGGTCGCTTACGAGAAGGTGCTCGACCTCTCCTACGGCGAGAACCCGCATCAGCGGGCGGCGCTCTACGCGGAGGCGGGGCTGCGGACCCACATCCTCGCCCGCACCTCGAAGCTGCACGGCCGCGCCCTCTCCTTCAACAACGTCCTCGACCTCGACTCCGCCCGCGCCCTCGTCGACGACTTCGAGGGGCCGGCATGCGTGATCGTCAAGCACAACAACCCCTGCGGGGTGGCGATCGGCGCCGATGCGCTGGACGCCTACCTGAAGGCGCTCGCCTGCGACCCGGTCTCCGCCTACGGCGGCGTGATCGCCTTCAACCGCGCGGTCGGCCGCGAGCTCGCCGAGGAGCTGCACAAGAACTTCGTCGAGGTCCTGAGCGCCCCCGGCTACGAGGGCGACGCGCTCGACGTCCTGCAGCAGAAGGAGGCGATCCGGATCCTCTGCGAGGAGGAGCGCCGCCAGGCCGACCCGAGCGAACGCGACGTCAAGCGCGTCGAGGGCGGCCTGCTGATCCAGGACCGCGACGGCGACCCCGAGCCGCGGGAGATCATGGAAGCGGTCACCGGCAACGAGCCTCCGAGGAGCAGTGGGAGGACATGCTCTTCGCCTGGACCGTCAGCCGCCGCGTCCGCTCCAACGCCATCGTCATCGCCAAGGACGGCGCCACCCTCGGCATCGGCGCCGGCCAGATGAGCCGCGTCGACTCCGTCCGCCTGGCCGTGGAGAAGTGCCGCGAGGCCCGCGGCGCCGAGGCGGAGGACCTCCTCTCAGGCTCCGCCCTCGCCTCCGACGCCTTCTTCCCCTTCGCCGACGGCCCCGAGCTGGCGATCCAGGCCGGCACCACCGCGGTGATCCAACCCGGCGGCTCCAAACGCGACGCCGAGGTGATCGAGGCCTGCGAGAACGCCGGCGTCGCGATGGTCTTCACCAAGCACCGGCACTTCCGACACTAGCGCCTCCTCATGGCCGACCGGTACGTCTTCTCGGACGAGGCTGGCAACTTCGACTTCTCGCGTAATTCCGGGGCCAGCCGCTACTTCATCCTCGGCACCGTGACCGCTGACGACTGCCGAATCGGCGACGAGCTGCTTCAACTTCGGCGCGATCTGGGATGGCGAGGCCTTCATCTCGACAAGGTCTTCCACGCGACCGAAGATCCGCAGGACGTTCGTAACGAGGTGTTCGAGATCCTCAGTCGCGGCAGCTTTCGAATCGACGCAACCGTTCTCGAGAAGTCAAAGGCCCAGGTGCATCTCCGGGAGCAGCGAGCCCTCTACAAGATGGCCTGGTACCTGCACTTCAAACACGTCGCTCCGAAGGTCGCCGGCAGAGCCGACCGATTGTTCGTCGTTGCTTCGAGCCTCGGGACCAAGAGGAAGCGAGGAACCTTCCACGGCGCCGTGGACGAAGTGGTTGCCCAAGTGTCTCCGTGCGCCTCTCACCGAGTCGCCTTCTGGCCGGCGGCAAGCGATCCTTGCCTGCAGGTCGTCGACTATTGCGTCTGGGCAATCCAGCGCAAATGGGAGCGGAAAGACCTGCGCTCCTACGACCTCATCAGAGACAAGATCGAGTCTGAGTTCGACGTCTGGTCGATCGGAAGAGAGCACTACTACTGAAAAGCTTGGCCCCCGGACAGCTAGCCGTGAGGCAGAGCCCAGGGGCTCTTTCGCCATCCGAGAGCCAAGTTCAGTTCAGAAGCAGTGTAGCCGCCGGATCGGATGGGCGCGAACCTCTGTTCGGGCCTATCCGGCCAGCGCGCGCTGCATTTCGCTCGCCCGCATCACGTGTTTGCAGACCTGCATCGGTTCGTCGGCGACGACCAGGAGCTCTTTGTCGCCGGGGGAGATCAGGCCGTGGTCCTCGAGGCCGCGGTCGATCCACTCGAGCAGGGGGTCCCAGAACTCGGAGTCGACCAGGATCACGGGGAAGTGGTAGATGCGGTGGGTCTGGATCAGGGTGAGCGCCTCGAAGAGCTCGTCGAGGGTGCCGAAGCCGCCCGGCATGATCACGAAGGCGCGGGCGTAGCGGACGAACATCAGCTTGCGAGCGAAGAAGTAATGGAACTGGAATTGGCGGTTGACGTAGCGGTTGATCGACTGCTCGTGCGGCAGCTCGATGTTGAGGCCGACCGACAGCCCGTCGGCCTCGGCGGCGCCCCGGTTGGCGGCCTCCATCAGGCCGGGCCCGCCGCCGGTGATCACCGTGTAGCCATGGTGGGTCAGACAGGCCGCGGTCTCACGAGCGAGCTCGTACCAGCGATGGCCCTCCTCGACCCGAGCGGAGCCGAAGATCGAGACCCCTTCGTCGACGTCTCGCAGGGCATGGAAGGCACCGTCGATCTCCTTGCGGATCCGATCGAGGCGGCGCTCGTCGTCGGCCTCCTCATCGACCGGGACGCGCAACAGGCGCTCGTCGTGGCGTGCGCCGTTGCCGCTGTTGTTCCCTGCCTCCGCCATCGCCTTAGGTGAAGGATAGGCCCGCGCCGCACAGGCCGAGCCGCAGGCTATTGCGTTTGCGCGACGAAGCTGAGCTTGGCGATCGTTTCACCCGGCGTGAAGGGGGTGCCTCCTTCACCGAAGGCCTCGTTGAACGCACTGGCGATCGCGGGCTGCATCAGCAACTGTGCATCCGAGACCCCGATCGTCCGGGCTCCCGCGTCGGTCGACACTGAGCCACCGCTGAGATCGAAGATGCTGACCCGCCCCAGTTTTCCGCGATAAGGCGGCGACGGCTCGATGTCGATTTCGCCGGTCTGCATGCGCAGCGCGAAGTCGAACCAGAGTTCATGCATGAAGATCTGCGTGTTCGAGTGCAGCTGGAGGAATTCGAGATCGCCGCCAGTCTTGAGAGTTCCGCCGTTGGCCGCGGGTGCGAGAGTTCCACCGGGGATGACCGGGACGGTGAATAGGGACCCCGAATGTTCCGCGGGGAAGATGGGATTGACCGAAATCAACAGCGAGTTCAGCTTCGCGATGAAGTCCGGCTGGAGCTCCATTGAGACCTTTCCCTCGGGCAGGACGGTCACCGTCTGGGGATTCGCGTTCGTGACCATCGAACCGACCAGCTGCCCGGCGACGAACGGGTGGAGCGGTCGCAGCTTCTTGTTGAGCCGGGTTGCCACCTTTGCCGTAAGGCGCAGGGACCGAGCGCTGAACTTCGCGTCGAAGCCCGTCCGGCCGGCGGCGAGCCGTCCGGCGGTGGCGATTTTCAACTGGCTCCCACCGACTTTCGCGATCAGGGGGGAGTGCTTCGTTTTCGTCTTGACCGCACGGAAGGGGACCCGTTTGCGCGCACTTTGGAATGCAAACGAGCCTTCGGCCTCGATGCTGCTCTTGCCGAGCGTAGGGTCCATCAGCCCGGCGCTCACCGGCAGCAACACGGTGCCCTTGTTGACCCGAGCCGGAGCGGCCGCCGAGACCCGGATTCCGTCACTTTTGAGGAACGAGAGGAAGCTGCGTTCGAAGCGGATGGAGACCGCTCCGGAACCCACTGGGTCGTAGGCCCCTTGGGCAACGGGGCAAAGGAGCAACACCGCGAACGGGATCGCAAGCAGGCAGAGCGTCCCCCGTCCCCGTCGACCGGAGACCGATCTCATTCCTTCACCCCGCACGTCTTGCTCACGGTGAGGGTGACCGGACGCCGGTCGGCGAAGAAGAAATTGGCCTGAGCCAGGGGGAAGACCGTTCGGGGAGCAGACCTGGGCGCGGGGCAGCCGGCGTTGAAGTAGGAGAGCCCACGTCCACGGTAGGTGTATTTCCGCTTCAGCGTCAGCTTGATCCGGTCGAGGTACCCCCACGATCCAAGCGCCTCCGGCAGGGACGCGGAAAGCTCCGTGCCGAAGGTCCCGTTGTGGATGTGGCGAATCGAGAAGGGGATCACGAACGAGCTGTTAAAGGGGTTCGCAGTATAGATCTGGGCGAATAGGGCCGGCTTCCCTTGCAGGCGCCCGTTGAACACCAGCAGTCGCCCCCGGGTGGGGTAGGGCGGCTGCCCGGAGAAGATGATGTTCGCCCAGAACTGTCCCGACCCGATCAGCGCGTCCTTGCAGTTGCGAAGAGCCCGTGCGGTCGAGACCGCCTCGATTTCCGGGATACGGCAGGTGGGCAGCCCCTTGGACTGCAGGAGCCCGTGACGGTTGACGCGGATGGTCAGCTTCTGCAGCTGCGGGGGTACCCCGCCGTCCGGGTTCTCGAGGTGGCCCGCAAGCAGAACGGCGATCGGTGCCGTTCCCGCTCGCGGGAGCTTGTAGGGCATGACCTGGCTGAGGACGGTGATCCTCACCCCCTCGATCTGAACGACGGCCGCATGGGCCACGCAGCCCGCGCTCGCCAGCACCACCGCCGCAACGAGCGCGAGCCTCCACCTCCGAGATCCCATTCCCTACTTGCCGGGTTTCCTCGAATGACTCGGCTTCTTACCCCCGCCTTTCCCGCACCGCGTGTGCAGTACCGGCCTGGCGGTGAGCTTCTTGCCGTTTTGGCCCGCGAAGGCCGCGATCGCGCGACTCTGGCCCTTGCAGAGGTTGGCGCTGTTTTGCAGCAGCCCCTTCTTGCCGCCGAGCATGTTGAGGACGAACCTCGATACCGGGGCATCCGGCACCGTCTTGAAGGTGGTCCGGATGCGCCCGTTGTCGGAGTCGATGTAACCGGCGAGAGCGACGTTGATCCTCTGACCGTTGAGCGCCGCGACCAAGTCGGGGAGCGTCCGTTCGCCGCCGTTGGAGCGGAGGTACACCGGTCCTTCGAGCGGCTCATCGAGCAGCGGCGTTACGGCCCGGGCGTACCCGTAGATACTCGCTTTCGGACATTTTGCTCCGGGAACCGATCCGGCGTTGAATTCAGGACGGGTGCAGACCGTTCCGATGTGGGCCTGGTCGAGGAACTGATTATGCGAGAGCGTCACCTGGGTTTCGGCGATGTTGGCTTCACCGCGCTTCATCCGCAGTTCCGCCCGCAGCGCCGGATGGCCGGTGCGCTTCGTGCTGCCGCGGAGCGACAGCTTCAGGCGCGGTTTGAATGGCAGCGCGCCGCAATCGGCCGCCTGGAAACGGGTGGATACCGTGACGGGCCGGTCGTCGGCTTCGGAGCCGAAATCCAGCCCGGATCCCAACACCGTGGAGGCCACGGAGGTGGGGCTGCAGTCGGTCGGGTTCAGCGCGAAGCCCGGCCGGTCGACGAAGATGCGGACATCGCGCAGGTGGACCGGAATCCCCTGGATGATGTGGGGGATCGGATCTGAGCCGGTGGCGTCGACGAAGACTTCCGCCGTTTCCGGGTTCACCCGCAGAGCCTCGCGGACCACGACCGTGCCGAGGTCGAACGGACCGGCCTTGGCCGCGGTGATCGAGGCGATCGAGATCGGGGCTCCGTTGTAGGGGCCGGCGAGGTAGAGCTTGCCGGGGACGTAGGTGAGGACCTGCCCCACGCCGGCTCCGACCAGCGTCGTCCCGACCTGGGACGCAGCCGGACAGGAGGGCGAGGCGAGCTCTTCTTCACCGCCGTGGGGACCCTTTCGCCCGGCGGCCTGCGCGATTCCCAGATCCGAGCAGAAGGGGATGCCCGCCAGTTTCGCCGTCAGGCCGGGCGGCAGCTTCAGCGAGAAGTGGGTGATCTCCTGTTCCGCGTCCGTGCGCGAGATCTGGGCGTCGAACGGGCTGTAGGAGCCAGCGGCGTTGTTGGCGGTACCTGCGAACAGGTCGGGTTTGAACGGAGGCAGCCCGCCGGTCGGGCAGGGGCCGTGGTCGGGCCCGCTGGTGATCGGGAAGGAGCTGATCCGCTGGGTGACCGAGCTCGGGTTCGCCCAAGGGGTGAAGTTGGAGATCCCCGTGTGACTCCCGCAGGTGGGCGGGGTCACCAAAGGCGCCCTGGCGCCCTCGCGGAAGTGCAGCTTGAACCCCGCAACCGGCAGTTGCGGTATGTCGTCGAAGATGGTGGTCAATTGACCCGTGACGGGGTTCGGCGACACCTTGCCGGCGACCTTCACCAGCACCCCGCGATCCGGGATCTTCAGCACCATGTAGAGGGCGAGCAGAGACCCGAACCGGTTGTCGTAGGGCTTTGCCAGGAAGAGCGAGCCGACGGCGTTCCTGTCGATCACGGGCGTG
>Ga0307316_10000328_pt1 | contig 13994 bp, 17 predicted proteins | sample ER_DNA_356_FD_194504 | JGI IMG/M metagenome (GOLD analysis project Ga0307316, IMG submission 194504) | Bulk soil microbial communities from the East River watershed near Crested Butte, Colorado, United States - ER_DNA_356 | ecosystem: Environmental > Terrestrial > Soil > Floodplain | place... | reverse complement strand
TGAGAGGTCCGAAGCGGTGACCCGCAGGTCGGGACGCTCGGAGAGCAGGGCCAGGGAGATCGCGCCGGAACCGGTGCCGACCTCGTGGACGCGGGCGCCCTCCGGCAGCTGGGTGCCGACCTCGACCAGGAGCTCGGTCTCGCGGCGCGGCCAGAGCACGCGCTCGTCGACGTAGACCTCGAGGCTGCGGAAGGGGGCGCGGCCGAGGATGTAGGCGATCGGCTCGCGCTCGACCCGGCGCTGGACGCCTGCCTCAATCTTCTCGGCGGCGGCGGCGTCGACCTCACCGGCGCTCTCGACCGAGAGCTGGTCGGGCTTGACGCCGAGCGCGTCGGCAACCAGGACTTCGGCGTCGGTACGCGCGTCGGCGACGCCGGCGGCGGCGATCCGCTCGGCCGCGTCGTCGAGAATCGCTCCTACCGTGCGGGCCGAAGGACCCTCGCTCTTTACGTCAATTGCCGCCATGGATCCCGCATCCTCCCCCATAAAACCGCTCCAAAGATTTTGCGCAAGATAGCATCAATCAGGCTGGGCCCAAGCTAGACAGAGGAGGCTCCAACCGCTTCGTTCGCCAGCGGCCGGCCGATGCCTCCGTGGCGGCGGATGACGATAGCGATCCAGACCGCCCCGGCGGCCATCATCGCCAGGCTCTCCAGCTGCGGCGTGGTCAGGCCCAGCGCGTCGGTGCTGTTGCGGCGCAGGAACTCGACGAGGAAGCGCTCCGCGCCCGCGTAGAGCAGGTAGATCGCGAACAGGACCCCGGCGCGGACGCGGTCGCGCAGCTGCCAGAGGACCCAGGCGCCGAGGCCCATCGCCAGCGTCTCGTAGACCGGCGTCGGGTGGACGGTGCGGTCGGTCGGCACCGTCCCGTCCGGGTAGGACATCGCCCACGGGCCGTCCCAGGGCTTGCCGTAGTCGCCGTCGCCGGAGAGCTGGCAGCCGCAGCGGCCGATCGCGTAGCCGAGCGCCAGCGCCGGCGCCGCCAGGTCGAGCAGGGCCAGGCCGAGAAAGTCGCGGTACCAGGCCCAGAGGCAGACGGCGACGACGCCGCCGATCAGGCCGCCGTACCAGACCAGGCCGGAGCCGGAGAAGAGGTTGCCGAGGAGATCGTCCTTGACCTCGCTGTAGTTCTGGACGATGAAGTAGAGGCGCGAGCCGACGATGCCGCCGACCAGCGCCGCGAAGCCCATCTCGTAGGCCCAGTCGACCGGCTTGCCGATCTCCCCGAAGCGCTTCCACAGCAGTGCCCCCGCTCCGAGGAAGGCGAGCGCGAACATCAGCCCGAAGGTCTGCAGCGTCAGCGGCCCGATCTGGATCTCCGGGTACAAGAGCGCGGCTCCTCAGTCCTCGATCCCGATCAGGCCGGGCTCGGCGGCGACCCGGTCGAGCCAGGCCCGCACCGCTGGCAGCGGCTCGAGGTCGAAGCCGGCCTCGGGCGCGACGTGGGTGTAGGCGTAGAGGGCGATGTCGGCGATCGTGAAGCGGCCGCCGACGAGGTAGGGGCGCTCGCGCAGGTGCCGCTCCAGCACCTTCAGCGCTTCGCGCCCGGAGGCCCGGCGCGCCTCGAGGTCGTCGGGACGGGGGAACTCGGCGGGGGCGATCGTGTCCCAGAACCGCGGCACCGCGATCCCCGGCTCGTGCTTGTACTGCTCGAAGAACAGCCACTGCAGCACCTGCCCCCGCTCGTAGGCGTCGTCGGGGAGGTACTGCGAGCCCTCGGCGAAGTACCAGAGGATTGCGTTCGACTCGGCCAGCGGGCGGCCGTCCTCGAGCACCACCGTCGGGATGTTCAGCGTCGGGCTGAGGCCGCCGAGCGTCTGCAGCCGCTCGCTGTACTCGACGACGGAGACCTCCCGGCGCTCGAACTCGATCCCGAGCAAGGTGAGGACGAGCCGGACCTTGTAGCAGTTGCCGGAGACCGGGTTGTCGTAGAGGACGACGGTCAAGGCGCGTCCGCCAGCAGCATCTCCAGCAGCGCCTTCTGCGCGTGGAGGCGATTCTCGGCCTGATCCCAGACGGCGGAGCGCTGGCCGTAGAGGACCTCGGCGGTGATCTCCTGGCCGGGGTGGGCGGGCAGGCAGTGGAGGACGACCGCCCACTCCTTGGCGGCGGCGAGGAGGTCGGCGTCGAGCCGGTAGGGAGCGAGGTCGGCGAGCCGGCGCTGCTCCTCGCCCTCGTCGCCCATGCTGATCCAGACGTCCGTATACAGAGCGTCGGCTTCGGCGGCGGCGGCGCGGGGGTCGTCGGTCAGCTTGGCGCCGGCGACCTCCTCGAGCTGATAGCCGGCGGGCGCGGCGATCGCGACTTCGACGTCGGCGAGCTCGCCGAGGATCGCCAGCGAGCGGGCGACGTTGTTGCCGTCGCCGACGTAGGCGAGGCGAAGCCCGGCGAGGTCGCCGAAGCGCTCGCGCATCGTCAGCAGGTCGGCGAGCGCCTGGCAGGGGTGGTGCAGCGGGGTGAGGGCGTTGACGACCGGCACCTCGGCCGCCTCGGCAAGGCCTTCGACCAGCTCGTGGGAGCCGGAGCGGATCACGATCGCGTCGACGAAGCGGGAGAGGACGCGGGCGGTGTCGTCGGCCGACTCGCCGCGCGAGAGCTGCATTTCGTCGCCGCGCAGCATCACCCCGTGCCCGCCCAGCTCGGCGACGCCGACGTCGAAGGAGATCCGCGTCCGGGTCGAGGGCCGTTCGAAGACCAGGGCGACGCTGCGCCCGGCAAGCGAATCGCCGCCGACCCCGTCCCGACGCCCCGCTTTCAGCTCCGCCGCGCGGTCAAGCAGCTTGCCGAGCTCGAAAGCCCCGAGCTCCTCGCCGGTAAGGAAGTCCCGCTTCAAGCTGCCGGATACTACGAACTGCATCAAATTCTGGACCTAAAGCGACCAAGATCTGATGCAGTTCGACGGGATGGAGTTCACGGTCCTCGTTTGGAACCTCTTCCACGGGCGCGACTTTCCGCCTGACCCGGCGCTGCGCAGCTGGCGCTCGCGGCTGCTGCGCTTCGAGGAGCGCAACGCGACCCACGTCCAGGTCAACCGCGACCTCACCGGCGAGTTCGCGCAGATGCTCGCCGGCGCGGCCTGGGACGTGGCGCTGCTGCAGGAGTGCCCGCCGCGCTTCGCCGAGCCGCTGGCGCGGGCCTGCGGCGCCGAGTGGCAGCGGGCGCTGACCTCGCGCAATCAGCTCGGGCGGCTGCGGGGCTTGCTGGCGCGACAGAACCCCGACCTGATGGCCTCCGGCGAGGGCGGCTCGAACCTGATCCTCGTGCGGGTGCCGGGCAAGCTCGGCGGGATCGCCGAGCGGCGCGAGATCGCGATCCACGAAGGCGAGCCCGAGCGGCGCTCGCTGGGTTTCGTCGCCACCGCCTCCGGCCTCTGCATCGCCAACCTGCACGCGACCAACGACTGGCCGGAGCTGGCCGAAGCGGACATGCTGCGGGCGGCGCGGGCCGCCTCGGCGTGGGCCGGCGGCCGGCCGCTCGTCTTCGGCGGCGACTTCAACCTGCGCCCGGCAAAGCAGCCGCGGATCTTCGAGCGGCTGAGCGAGGAGTTCGACTTCGAAGGTCAGGTCACTGCCCCCGACGCGATCGACCACGTCCTCTGCCGCGGCCTCGAGCTGCTCGACCCGCCGACCAAGTGGCCGCCGCAGAAACGCGAGCTGCAACCGGAGGGACGGGCGCTGCGGCTCTCCGATCACGCTCCCGTGCAGGCACGCTTCGGCCTCGCCGAGTCGTACCTCCTGCGGAATTGAGATAGTCGGGTCCCACCAGCGGGACAACCGACTACGGAGGCAGAACCTAGATGGCGGAGAAAAAAGCGGCCGGCAAAGCGAGCAGCAGCAGAAGCAAATCAAAAGCCGGCGCGAAAACGAAATCGTCCAGCTCGAAATCGAGCGCGGCGAAATCAGGTTCGAAAGCAAAAGCCAAAGCGAAAAGCAGCGGCAAAAAAGCGGCAACCCAGACCAAAAAAGCCAAAAAAGCCGCGTCGAAAGCCAGCAGCAAAGCGCGCCGCAAATCGACTTCGAAATCGCGCTCGAAAAAAGGCGGCAGCAAAAGCAAATCGAGCTCGAGCCGCAAAGCCTCCAGCAAAGCGACGAGCGGCCTCGACAAGAGCGTCGCCCAGTTCCGCGAGAGCCTCGAGCAGAGCGTGACGCTCAGCCGCGACCGCATCCAGGACGTCGTCGACGACGCCGTCAAACGCGGCCGCATGACCCGCACCGATGCCGAGAACCTGCTCAGCGAGCTGGTGAAAAAAGGCAAAAAACAGCGCGACGCCCTGATCAAAGAGCTCGAGCGCCTCGCCAAACAAGCGCGCAACGCGCTGCCATAGGTGACTGGGGCCGCCGGCACCAGGGGGGCGGCCCGTGCTCCGCGCCGGGGCGAGGAGCTCGAGCTCGAGATCGACTCCCTCGCCTTCGGCGGGCGAGGGGTCGCTCGCGCCGACGGCTTCGTCGTCTTCGTCGCCGGCGCGCTGCCGGGCGACCGCGTCCGCGCCGAGATCACCAAAGGCAAGAAGCGCTTCGCCGAGGCGCGGGCGGTCGAGCTGCTGCGCGCCGGCACCGATCGCCTGCCCGACACCTGCGTCCACGGCGGCGAGCCCTGCCCGGGGGCGCCGTGGCAAGGCCTGCCTTACGAGCAGCAGCTCCACTACAAGCAGGAACAGGTCGCCGAAGCGCTGGGGCGGATCGGCGGCCTCGAGGGCTTCGAGCTGGAGGAGATCGTGCCGGCGCTGGAGCAGTGGCGCTACCGCAACAAGCTCGAGTACTCCTTCGGCGAAGACGATGAGGAGCTGACCCTCGGCTTCCACGCCCGCGGCCGCTGGGACCTCACCGTCGACGCCGATGATTGCCACCTCGCCAGTGAGGCCGGGAACGAGGCGCGCAACGCGGTGCGCGAATGGGCGCGCGCCGAAGGGCTGCCGGCCTGGGACCGCCGTGCCCACCGCGGCGTCCTCCGCAACCTCGCGGTGCGCGAAGGCCGCCGCAGCGGCCAGATCCAGACCCGCCTCGTCACCACCAGAGCGCGCTTCCCGCGACCACCGGTAGACCTGCACACGATGGTCGAGGACAACGCCGGCGGCACCGACGGCCCGACCGGCGTCCTCGGCGAGGAGCGCCTGCGCGAGGAGCTCTGCGGCCTGAAGCTGGAGATCTCCCACGGCGCCTTCTTCCAGACCAACACCGAGATGGCCGAGCGCCTCTACGCGGTCGCCGGCGAATACGCGGGGCTGAGCAGTCGAGAGCTTGTTTTTGATCTGTACTGCGGGATCGGCACGATCGGGCTGACGATGGCCGGAAAGGCGGGTGAGGTTTGGGGGATGGAGATCGTCCCCGAGGCGATCGCCGACGCCGAGCGCAACTCCCGCGCCAACGGGATCGAGAACGCCCACTTCATCGCCGGCAACGCCCGCACCGGGGTGCGGCCTCTGGTCGAGAAAGCCGGCAAGCCCGATGTCGTAGTCGTCGACCCGCCCCGCGCCGGCCTCTCGCAGAAAATCGTCCGTCGCCTGCTCGAGTCCGAGCCGCAGCGGATCGTCTACGTCTCCTGCAACCCGACCACGCTCGCCCCCAACGCCGCCCAGCTGGGAGAGGCCGGCTATAAGTTGGCGCGCGTGAGGCCGGTCGACATGTTCCCCCAGACCCCGCACATCGAGTGCGTCGCACTCTTCGAGCGGGACGAGAAACGGGTTGCCGCGGCACGCAAATCGGAGGAGGCGGCGACCGATGAGTAGGGCCTTCGGGGTTGCGGCAGGGCTCGACCCGGAGGTCGCGCGGCCGCTGGCGGCGCGCTGCGCCGAGCTCGGCTACGAGTCGATGTGGTCGAACGACCACCCGGGAGCGAAAGGCCTGGCGACGCTGGCGGAGTTCGCGGCGGCGGCGCCCGGATTCGACCTCGGCGTCGCCGTGATCGCCCTCGACCGCACCCCGCCCGAGCAGATCGCCGGCGACATCGAGGAGCTCGGGATCGATCCGGCCCGGCTCTGGCTGGGGGTCGGCGCCGGCTTCACCAAGAAGCCGCTGACGAAGATGCGCGAGGCGCTGCCGCAGCTGCGCGAGCTGCTGCCCGACGTGAAACTCGTCCTCGCGGCGATGGGCCCGAAGATGTGCGAACTAGCCGGCAGCTCCTACGACGGCGTCTTCTTCAACTGGATGACCCCGAACTTCGCCGCCGGCGCCCGCGAGAAAGTCGAGGCGGGCGCCCGCGCGGCCGGCCGTGACACCCCCCGCGTCTTCGGCTACGTCCGCACCGCCGTCGGTCCCGACGCCACCGCGCGCCTGGCCAAGGAGGAGTCCTTCTACCGCGACCTCCACAAGGGCTACCGCGACCACTTCGACCGCCTCGGCGAGCCCGAGGGCACCGTCGGCGTAGCCGCCCCCAGCTCCACCGCCGCCCAGGACGCTCTCAGCGCCTACGAAGGCCCCCTCGACACCATCGTCGTCCGCGGCCTCGCCTCAGCGAAGGTCGAGCCGATGACGGCCCTGGCCGAGTCCGCCGCCCCGACGGCCTAAGTCGCGACTCCGAACTTCGGGGGCCCATAGGCCACCAAATCTCGGAGTCGTCACACGGGTGGTGAGTTAGCCCGCCTATAGGGGGTACAAGTCACCAATCGTCCCCACCCCGGAAGGAACCATGGACTTCAAGAAGCTGGCCAACAAAGCGAAAGAGACGATCGACAAGCGCGGCGGCGTCGAGAGCCTCAAAGCCGACGCGGAGGAGCTGAAAAGAGTCGCCAAAGGCAAAGGCAGCCTCAGCGACAAAGCGAAAGCCGCAGCCCAGGCGATCAAAGATCCCGGCGCCAAAGGTGCCGCGGGCGAGCACCGCCAAGGAAAGGCCGCGGACCGTCCGATGGGCGAACAACACCCCGCCCAGCACGCCGGCAACCCAGAGGACACGCCCCGCAAAGGCGGCCCTCCCCACGCCTAGGTGAGCGGCGCTCCCAAGAGGTCGGCCGGCGCACAAATGGGAGCGCCTCCGGTCAGATCGAGGAGATCTGAGTCACCACTTACGAGGATCGCCTTCTGGGTGTATGCGAGGGCAATCAGGTAGTCGTCCTTGGGATCTGCCGAGCGGAATGGCGGCGGCTCGCTGGGATCGGGCACAACCGTTGCCTCCTCACGAACCATGGCGAGGAACTTCTTCGCCTCATCGGTGCCGATATGGCGACGGAACTTGGCGCGAAGCAGAACGTCCTCGAGCTCCGCGAGCACACGTGGCGAAACGACTAGTTCGAACTCTCCCCCCTGCAACCGTTCGACAAGCTGTCCCGGAGAGCCCGCGGGAGTGATTACAGCCGAGACGAAAACTCCAGGATCAAAGACCACCCGCCGCATCGCGCTCCCTACGCATCGCATCCAGCTCGGAATAGGCGAGCTCGAGACCCTCTTTTTCAGGGATCGGGGTAACTTTTGCCCAGATCTCCTTCAGGGTGCCCAGGCCCAGATCGCGGCGCAGCGATTCCTCGATTACCTCAGAGTCGCGTTTGCCGGTGCGGGCGGCTTTGATCCGAACCGCGCGCAGGACGTCCTCGTCAACGGTGAGGGTCGTACGCGTCTTGGCCACTCCTGCACCTTAACATCAAGATGCGTTGATGCGGTCAGTACGGCGGCAGGTCGTCGTACCAGACGCCGAGCGTCTTGAAGGCGCGCCAGAAGCGGGCCTTGGCGTTCTCTTCGTCGAGGGATTCGTCGATGTCGGGAACGTAGAGGGCGTCGATGGTCGGGGTGAAGGCCTGGATCGTCCCCTCGTCGGGCTGGATCTCCCGCGCTAGGGGGACGCCGAGGCCGTTGAGGATGCGCAGGGCCGGCTCGCCCATGACGACGACGATCTTCGGCTGCACGATCGCCAGCTCCTCGACCAGGCGGCCGACGCACTCGCCCGCCGCCAGGTCGGGCTCGGGAATCGGGCATTTAACGCAGAGGGTGCCGTAGACGACGAGGGGGTCGATCCCGAGCCGTTTGAAGCTTTTCATCAGCGCGTTGCCGGACCGACCGTAGAATGCGACCCCCTCCTCGATCTCCGAGGCCAGCGGCGCCTGCTTGAGCATGAAGATGTCGGCCTGCGGATGACCGGAGCCGAGCACCGGCATCAGGTTGCCGCGGGGGCAGTGCTGACACTCCTGGACCTCGCGGCTCATCTGGTTGAGCTCGCGGATCGCCCGCTCCAGGTACTTCTCTCTGATCTCGTCGTCGATCGACCGCATCGGGGCGTTCTTTGACGAGGCGGGCGCGGCTCCTTTGCGCGGCCGCGCCTGCATCAGGACTTGCTCGCCCGGCGCCCTTCGCCGCGCCGCCGCGGCCGCCCGCCGCGGACCGGTTTCGCGTCCGGCACCCGCCGTTTCGGCGCCTTCGGCCGTCCCGTCGTCTGCAGGAACTTCAGCGTCTGCACGTAGACCAGGTTCTTGTGCTTGCGGGTGATGTCGGCGTCCCGCATCGCCTCGAGGAACTCGGCCGGCCCGTCGAAGTCATGGATCCGCTGCCGCACGCTGCCGAGCCCCTGGGCGACGTGGCTGTCGGAGCCGGCGCCGGAGACGATCCGGTACTTGGTCGCGAAGCGCACCGCCTCCTCGTTGAACGAGGTCACCGCCACCCGCGGGTTGAAGACCTCGAGGATGTCGATCTCCTCGACGATGTCGAGCAGGTGCTCGTAATCGGGGACCGAGTGGAAGCGGTCAAATGGGTGGGGCACGTAGACGAGCCCGCCCTGGCGGCGGATCTCGGCGATCGTCTCCGCCATCGTCAGCCCCTTCGGGATCTTCTCTTCCAAGAAGAGGCCGATCACCTCCCCCTGCTCGGCGGTCTTCACCTCCTCGGCGACGATCACCTTGATGTCACCGAGCTCGTCGGCCAGCTTGCGCGCCTCCAGCGCCCCCGAGACCTCGTTGTGGTCGGTGATCGCGATCGCCCCGAGCCCACGGTCGCGGGCGGTATGGATGAGCGTGTCAACCGGGGTGGCGCAGTCGCCGGAGTGGTCGGTGTGCATGTGCAGGTCGACCTCGATCAGCGGCCGCTTCGAGATCCGCTCACGAATCTCAAGGTCGCCGCCGGGTGGGTGCCGGCGGTCGAGCAGGCGTCGGTAGATCGCTTCCAGCTCGTCGGCGATCGCTCCCCAATTCGGCTCGGCGCCATCGGCGGCGCCCTCCCCCAGCACCTCGTAGCTGGCCGGGAAGAAACGCTCCAGCAGCTCCGCCGTCTGCGGCCGGGTCACCGTCCGCACGTCGATCCGGCCGAAGAAGATCTCGACCAGCGGCCGCGCCACCTGGGTTGCCAGCACCCGCTCGCGGGGAGCGTGAAAGGTGGCGACATTGAGCGAGAACGAGTGCCGCAGCGCCGCCGAGGGCGCGCTCGGGGCGAAGGGATCGTGAACGTGGACGATGTCCGGGTGCTGCGATTTCAACAGCCGTTTGACCGGGTCCCCGGTCTTGACCCGCAGCACCTCGTGCCCGCGCCGCTCCAGCTCCTCAGAAACGGCGGCGGCGAAGCGCGCCGCCTCGTTCGGGCCCCCCCGGCGGACCGGAAAGACCTGGGCGATCGAGAGCGGCGCCACGCCCGCGGCGTTAGGCCTCAGTCGTCGCCGGCGACTCCGCAGGCGTCCCGGGGAGGCTCTTGCCGCGCTCGTTCCCGAGGATGAACTCCTCCGTCTGCTCGCGGGCCTCGTCGTCGGGGCGCTGCGTGTGCGGGCTCTTCATCAGGTAGCTGGAGGGGCCGTCGAGCTGGCCGGCGACGCCGTTGTTCAGCGCCAGCTTAATCAGCCGCACTGCATCAATGACGACGCCGGCGGAGTTCGGCGAGTCCCAGACCTCGAGCTTCAGCTCGGCGGTCAGCGGCACGTCGCCGAAGGCTTTGCCCTCGAGCCGGATGTGGGCCCACTTGCGGTCGGTCAGCCACGGCACGTAATCCGAGGGGCCGACGTGGACGTTCTCGGGCGGCAGCTCATGCCCCATGATCGAGGTGACGGCGTTGGTCTTCGAGATCTTCTTCGAGTCCAGCCGCTCGCGCTCAAGCATGTTGTAGAAGTCCATGTTGCCGCCGACGTTGAGCTGGCTGGTCCGCTCCAGCCGCACCCCGCGGTCGTGGAACAGCCGCGCCAAGGAACGGTGGACGATCGTCGCGCCGACCTGGCTCTTGATGTCGTCGCCGATGATCGGCAACCCGGCCTCCTGGAAGCGCTTGTCCCAGTAGTCCTCGCGGGCGATGAAGACCGGCAGGCAGTTGACGAAACCGACGCCGGCGGCCAGCGCCTGCTCGACGTACCACTTGGTCGCCTCCTCGGAGCCGACCGGCAGGTAACAAACGAGCACGTCTGCCTTCGTCTCTTTGAGGATGCCGACGACGTCCGCGGTTTCGCCCGGCGCTTTGGTGATCTTCTCTTTCAGGTACTTGCCGAGCCCGTCGTGGGTCATCCCGCGCTGGACCTCGACCCCGAGGTTCGGCACGTCGGCGAACTTGATCGTGTCGTTCTGCCCCGACCAGATCGCCTCGGAGAGGTCTTTGCCGACCTTCTCGACGTCGATGTCGAAGGCGGCGACGAACTCGACGTCGCGGACGTGGTAGCCGCCAAGTTCGACATGCATCAGGCCCGGCACTTCGTCGGCGGGGTCGGCGTCCTTGTAGTACTGGACGCCCTGGATGAAGCTGTTGGCGCAGTTGCCGACGCCGACGATCGCTACGCGGACCTTATCCTCCGCGCGGCCGACGCCATTGGTGTGGCCGTTGCCGTTAGCTCCGTTGCTCTCACTCATTGAAATCGAAGTCCTCCTGGATTGCGCTGGGTGGCTTCAGACACCTGGCGGCTTCGCTGGTTACATATCCCGCGCGCCGCCACCGTCGTCCTCTTTGACGCCGGGGACCTCGCCGGAAAGCTCGTTTCTCACATGCCATACCCGCTGGAAGGTAGTGAAAATCGCCAGCGCCGCAATGACGTAGACCGCCGGGGCCAGCAGTTCGAAATCGCCTAAACCGGCGCCCTTGGCGAAAAGTAGGCCGATCGAAAGTATCACCACACGGACGGGCCGCGTCGCCAATCCAACCTTGCATTCGACTCCAAGCGCCTCGGCGCGGGCGCGGGTGTAGGAGACCATCAGCGAGAAGAGCACGGCGGCCACGCACATCGCCGCGGCGAAGTCGCGCCCTTCGGCAGCGAAGTAGCCGGCGACTGCGGTGAGGACGATCCCCTCCTCGATCCGGTCGAGGGTCGAATCGAGGAAGGCGCCGAAGAGGGACCCCTTGCCGGACATCCGCGAGTAGCGGCCGTCGAGCGTGTCCATCACCGAGCCGAGGATGAAGGCGATCCCGGCGAGGAAGAAGAGGCGCTGGGTGACGAGCGCGGCGGCGATCAGATTGCCGAGCAGGCCCATCAGCGAGATCGCGTTCGGGGTGAGGCGGGACTCGATCAGCCGGTCGCGGGCATACGACCGCAGCTCCTGCCCGTTGCGGGCGCCGGCACGACTGCTGCTGCGCCGGGGTGGCGCCGAAGGTCCCATTGCGACTCAGGCTATTACGCCTCGACCTCGCGCGGAGCGGGGCCGCGCCAGGCCCAGGCCTCCGGGCGGGCGCGGGCGAGGGCGCCGCGGGCGATCGCGAAGGCGGTGAGGGCGACGAGCCAGCCGAGCACCGCGTCGATCCAGTAGTGGTTGCCGGTGACGACCACCACCCAGGTGATCAGGATCGGCCAGAAGGCCCACCAAGCTTTCGACCACCAGCGGCGGCAGACCATCACGCCGGTGGCGCCGATCATCATCGCGAAGGCGCAGTGCATGCTCGGCACCGCCGCGTAGGGGTTGATGAAGACCTTGGCCAGGGTGGAGTCGTGGTTGACGTCGGAGAAGCGGGTGATCGTGTCGATGAAGCCGTCCTGCGGGAACATCCGCGGCGGCGCCGTCGGGTAGCCGACGTAGCCGATCAGCGCCAGGCACATCGAGACGACGAACATGTTGCGGACGAAGTAGTAGTTCTGGTTGCGGAAGAGGTAGAGCCAGACGAGAAAGCCGAGCGCGATCGAGAACTGGGCGTTGAGGTAGAGCTGGTTGGCGAGGTCGATGATCCAGTGGGCGGGCAGGAAGAAGCTCTGCACGCTGGGCTCGAACAGGGTGTGGGTAGAGCGCTCCCAGTCGATCACCTGGGCGCCGTGGGCGAGGGCATCGGCGCGGCTGGAATCGGCCACTCCGCGGCCGAGCTCGTAGATCACGTCGACGCCGACGAGGATGCCGATCTGGCGTCCGGCGTCCCCCCAGCCCTTGGGCAGCTTGGCTCCTATGGCGGCGAGGGCGCGAGACACGGGAACAGCCAATTGTAGCCCGGCGGTTAACGCCCTTTAGGGTCCTCCCGGTGAGCTGGAAACGGCCGAACAAGCGGCGGGTGCTGGCAATCCGCGACCGGCTGCGGGAGATGTACGGGGTGCCGCCGGAGGAGCCGCACGGGCATCCGATCGCCGAGCTGGTCAAGACCGTGCTCTCCCAGCACACCAACGACCGCAACCGCGACCGCGCCTTCGCAGCGCTGCGGGAGCGCTTCCCGACCTGGGAGGAAGTGCGAGACGCGCCGCTAGCCGAGCTGGAGGAGGCGATCCGGCCGGGAGGGCTAGCGAAGCAGAAGGCGCCGCGGATCCAGGCGATCCTCGAGCGGCTCGGCGATCCCCCCGACCTCGACTGGACCGAGACGGCATCGCGCGAGGAGTCGCTCGAGTTCCTCCTCGACCTCCCCGGGGTCGGCCGCAAAACCGCCGCCTGCGTGCTGATCTTCACCTGGGGGATCCCGGAGATCCCGGTCGACGTCCACGTCCACCGGGTCGGCGGCCGCCTCGGCCTCTTCCCGATCAAGGCCTCCTTCGAGAAGGCCCACGACGAGATGCTGGCGATCGTCCCGCCCGAAGACGCCCACGAGTTCCACGTCAACCTGATCCGGCACGGCCGCACCGTCTGCCGCCCGAAACCGCGCTGCGGCGAGTGCGCGCTGCGGCGGATGTGCCCCTGGTACCGGGAGAACCGCGCGGGGGAGCGCGCCAGTAGTATGCGCGCCGCTAAATGAGCAAGCGCACCTTCATCTGGTTCGGGATCCTCGTCCTCGTCCTCGCAGTGGTCATTCCCTTCGCGGCCTTCCGTTCCAAGGGCGACGCCTCCAGCGCCGGCTCGGGCAAGGCGAAGGAAGCCAAAGAGCTCTTCGTGATCAACTGCGGCACCTGCCACACGCTCAGCGCAGCCGGGACCGACGGCAACTACGCCCCCAACCTCGACGAACTCCTGGCGCCCACGGGCCCGCCCGAAGGCGACGCGAAGAAAGTCAAGGAAAGCGAGGAAGCGATCGAAGGTCGCGTCCTCAACGCGGTCGAAAACGGGGTCAACAGCTCCACTCCGGGCCGCATGCCCGGCGGCATCCTCAACGAAGCGCAAGCCAAAGAAGTGGCCACCTACGTGGCCGAAAACGCCGGCCAGGGCTAGTGCACCAAGACGAGGGAGGCGGTCGCCCGCCCCCCTCGCAACGGTTGCCTTAGCCCTGGAAACGCAGGGCGCTGTACAGCCCGGCGTGGTCGGAGTCCCAGAAGCCGTTGACCGGCAGCAGGCCCGTCACCTCCGATCGCTCCAGCGTGATCCCGCCGGGATCGTTCGTCATCACGTGGTCAACCTGGTGGTTGAAGTCGGCGACGCTGCCGCCGGCATCTTCGGCCAGCAGGCTCGATTCGAGGCAGCAGCCGAGCGGGTCGTTCGTGCTGCGCTCGACGAAGCCCGCCGCCAGCAGCGCCTGGTAGGCGATCTGGTCGGCGCCCGAGACCGTGTCGTCATCGGAGTTGAGGTCGCCGACCAGGACCACCGGCAGGTCGCTCGTCGCCGGCCCGCCCGGAGCCACCAGTTCCTGCGCCTGCGCGGCTCGAATCAGCGGTTGGAACGCCTCCAGGTGGGTGTTGACGAAGTGGAACGGCTGGCTGCCGCGGACCCTGGCGTCGGTTGCGGTCCAGCCGCGTTTGACCGAGACCGGCTGGCCGCCGACTTCCAGCGGGAGCAGCGTGTT
>Ga0307316_10000326_pt1 | contig 14036 bp, 12 predicted proteins | sample ER_DNA_356_FD_194504 | JGI IMG/M metagenome (GOLD analysis project Ga0307316, IMG submission 194504) | Bulk soil microbial communities from the East River watershed near Crested Butte, Colorado, United States - ER_DNA_356 | ecosystem: Environmental > Terrestrial > Soil > Floodplain | place... | reverse complement strand
CGCCGAACTGGAAGAAGCGATGAAGACGATCGTGCCCAGCTGAGGGCGCCGGCTGCTCGGCTGGAAACCAGGCTCAGTGCGAATCGCGACCTGGAACGTCAACTCGGTCAAGCAGCGCCTGCCGCGACTGTTGCCGTGGCTGGACGAACGGCAGCCGGACGTCCTCTGCCTGCAGGAGACGAAGCTGGCCGACAAGGCCTTCACCGAGCTGGTCGGCGAGGAGCTCGCGGACCGAGGCTATGAGATTGCCGTCCACGGCGAGGCCGCCTGGAACGGCGTCGCGATCCTCTCGCGGGTGGGTCTGGAGGACGTCGTCCCAGGACTGAAGGAGGCGCCGGGGTTCCCGCATCCCGAGGCGCGGGCCGTGGCCGCCACCTGCGGCGGGATCCGCGTCTTCTCGGTCTACGTGCCGAACGGCCGCGAACCCGGCTCCGACCACTACGAGTACAAGTTGAAGTGGCTGGCCGCCCTGCGCGACGCGGCCGCGGCAGGCCCTGAGGCGACGGCCGTTTGCGGCGACATGAACATCGCCCCGGCCGACGAGGACCTCTTCGATCCGGCGGCCTACGAGGGCCACACTCACGTGACCGCGCCCGAGCGCGCGGCGCTGGCGGAGCTGCAGGCGGTCGGCCTCCGCGACGTCGTCCGCGACCGCTGGCCGGAGGAGCGCGTCTTCAGCTACTGGGACTACCGCGCCGGCATGTTCCACCGCGACCTCGGGATGCGGATCGACCTCGTTCTCGCCGGGGCGTCGGTCGCCGAGCGCGTCCGCGCGGCCTGGGTCGACCGCAAGGCGCGCAAAGGCAAAGGCCCGAGCGACCACGCCCCGGTCGTCATCGATCTCGACGAGGCTCCCGACGGCGACATCGGCCCTGTCGTGCCCCCGCCCTCGCGGCCGGTCACCAAGCGCGGCGCCGCCAAGCTGCCGCAGTCGAGCGGAGGATGAATCCGCCTTCGGCGGAAGCTGATCGAGCCGCCCACAGCATGGAAATCAAAGCTAAGGCTCAGATCAAAGCGATTCGAGGAAAGGGCGGAAAACCTACTTCTCAGAGTGTTCGGGAAGAGAAGGTTTGCGGCAGTCATCGATGATTCGGTAGTCCGCGGAGAGTTGCACGCGATCGCCGACTCTCTGCGCTTGCTGGAGGGTTACTTGAGTCTGCAGGACATCGAGCTTTTTCCCTACACCAAATTCGTCAAAGCCATCTGCGGGGCACACAAAAATCCCAGTTTTCCGGTGGCCTTTGCCCTCGCGGAGGCTCACTTCAAGATCGGAGACTCTGCCGAAGCCCGGACCGCGTTCGAAAAGGCCGACCGGAAGCTGGGGGACGAATCCGGGGAGCATCAGGAGAACCGGAAGAAGGCGACTCTCAAAGAGGCCTCCTTGATCTGCCACAGTCGTCTTCGCTTTCTAAAAAGCCAGAAAGGCGAGCCCGACGACGAGACCCGTTATGTGACGCGAGCGGCTCATGATGCTCGCGAAGCAACCGACAAGCTGCGTCAGGGACGGGTGACGATCTTCAGCGAGCTGCAGCGCCGCAACATCAGCCAGAAGGACTTCAGGAAGGAGATCTCCCTGATCGTCGAGCAGGACCCGTACTCCGACGAAAACAGCCCGGGGTGACGCGGATGGGTCTTCTGCGCCGGCTCAGAAGCAGGGAGGACGAGGAGGAGCCGACGACCTCCGAGGCGGAGCTCGAGGCTTTCGAGGAACGGCGGCTGCCGATGCAGGTTTGCCCCCGCGGCTGCGAGTACCAGGAAACGGCACGCCGGGAAGTGCTGACGCGTACGAAGCTTTGGGGGCGGGTGGCAATAGACCTCGACTTCGATTTCGAAACCATCAACTGCCCCAAGTGCGGCGCGCAACTGGTGCGAAGTTGTGCGCGTTGCGAAAAACCCATCCTCGCGCCCGCCTCCGAGCGCTGCCAGTTCTGCGGCCTGCCGCACCCCTGGGCGGCTGAGCGACGGGCCGGGGCGGAACGACCGAAGGTGCGCCTCTGGAGGCCCGGAGAACCCGGTGCCAACGCTCCGGCTCTGGAGCTGTGCCCGGGCGCCCGAGGGAGCCTTTGGGTGCTTGAAGGAGACATCACCCAGCTCAAGGTCGACGCCGTTGTCAGTAATGACGACGTCGAGGGCAGGATGTGGGCGGAGGTGGCTCGTGCGATCAGGAAGGCGGCAGGCGAGGAGATCGCGCAGCGAGCCCAGGACGGCAGGCCATACGCGCCCGGCATGGCGTGGTGGACCGAGGCCGGGAGGCTCTCCCAATCGATGAAGGGAATCGTTCATGTCGCCTCGATGAACCGCTGGGGCAAATCGAACATCGCCCTCATCCGCAAGTCTTTGATCTCGGCGATGGACCTAGCCGTGAAAAAAGATTGCGAATCGTTAGGGGTGGCGACGATAGGCAGCGGACCCGAGGCAATCGACCTCTACCAATGGCTTCAAGACGTCGTGGCCGCGATTGTCGAGTGGCTCGAAGCTCCCGGACCGACCTCGAAACAGCCAAGGCTTGACGTCGTACTGGTCCTGTTCGAACCTGAGGACTTCTCCAAAGCATGCGCGACGATCCAAAAAGCTGTGGCAACGGCCACGGTTAGATAACCAGCGGCACGAGAGGGCTTAGGCGCTCCTGCCCTGAGGTACTTCTGCAAGCCGACCGGGATCCAAGCCGGATAGGCCGAAACAGCCGGGCACGATGGATGACATCGCCGCCTGTCTGAACACCAGCCTGCCCGCGCCGGTTCAGGTGCCGGTTCTGGCAGCCACCGCAGTCCCGGATCAGTGCATCCGTTGCGGTGCTCGAGCCGGACACGATGCCTCTTGCCGCTGCCTTGGCTGCGGCTTCATCGACTTCGACTTTGCTGTCTCAGCGGACGACGAACAGCGGCGTGTTGCCGTCAGTCTGTCCGGGAGGCGAGTTGCCGGGATCGACTCCCGCCGCCTGCGGGCTCGGTTCGCGCGACCACCTCGTTGACCGCCGCTTCTAGGTCTTCGCCCTCCCCTGCTGGGAGCACGGGCATTGGGTCTCCGCAGTGGCGCCTACCCTCGGCAACGAAGCGGGGTCACTGGTGCACACAGGCGGAGACCCAGGCTCCAACGGTAGGGGCCATTGACTGACGAGTGGTGCGCAGATGGAGCCGATTTGCCCCCATCTTTGTGCCATTTCTGCTTCGTTGTTGGGCAGCGCCGGATGCCTGCATAGGATCACCCGATGGCCGTAGCCGTTTCCGATCAGGATTTTCCCTCCCTTCTCGATCCACCTGCTCTTGGAAGCAGTGTCTTTACGCCCAACATGCGGCTGCCCGTCCATCGGTGGTTTCGCTACTCTGCTGGATTTTCGGCAGCATGGGCGGAAGCAATCGTGGCATCCGACGCGGGGGACAAGCCTCGTGTTCTCGACCCCTTCGTAGGCTCAGGGACCACGTTGATTGCAGCGCAAGTGCAGGGCGCTGAGTCGGTCGGCCTTGAGACTCATCCGCTCGTTCGACGAATCTGCCAGGCAAAGCTGTCATGGGACTCTGACCCCGAGGAGCTTGAACGGCGGGCGGCCTCCGTGCTTCGGACCACTAGCTCTCGATCTTGGAGCGATCCCCCTGCACTCCTAGCCAAGATCTACCCTCCCGCGACGCTCGCGACGCTTGTGGGACTTCGGGACTCAATCGACGCAGCTCGGATGGGAGATGGGGTAGATGAGTTGCTCTGGCTAGCACTACTCGCTGTCTTGCGCCCTTGCTCGCCAGCGGGCACGGCACAGTGGCAATACGTCTTACCTAACAAGTCGAAGTCAAGAGTGGCAGAGCCGATGGCTGCCTTTGAGGCTCAGGCCGAAATGATGGCCGATGACATGAGGGCTATGCCACTACATCCGGCCGTTGCGAGCCTTTCCTCTGAAGATGCCCGGACAGCGGGGAACCTCGCCGACGAGTCGATCGATTTGGTGATTACCTCTCCTCCATACCCAAACAACTTCGACTACGCGGATGCAACCCGGGTGGAGATGACCTTCCTTGGGGAAATTGAGCGCTGGGGGGACTTGCAGGAAAGTGTGCGAACCCACCTGGTTCGCTCGTGCTCCCAGCATATGAGAGGGTACGACCCCGCTGAAGCCTTAGAGGCACCAGAACTAGCTGTAATTCGCAGCGAGCTATTGGACGTCTATCAACGGCTTGCAATCGAACGCGAGAGTCGCGGTGGCCGGAAGGCTTACCATTCAATGGTTGCAGCCTATTTTCATGATCTTTCCCGCACGTGGATCGCCCTAAGAAGGGTTTGTCGCCGGGGCTCGACGGTCCACTTCATGATTGGTGACTCAGCTCCCTACGGGGTGCATGTTCCGGTCGAGCGTTGGTTGGGTGACTTAGCGGTCGATGCCGGCTTTTCGGACTGGCGCTTTGTCAAGCTTCGGGACCGAAATACAAAGTGGCGCAACCGCAAGCACCGCGTGCCACTTCAAGAGGGCGTTTTGACGGTGCGAGGCTAGTGGCGCAAGCACCAGGGCATCGGCTTGGTCAGATCATTGGAGACACGCTGGAGCTTGCCATCAGCCCTCCTTTGCAGGAGTTCGCGGACGAGCACGGCCTTTATCTAGACGCTCGCGGACCAAGACTTGCCCGCCCGGGAAAAAAGGTGACCTGGAAGGACGACCTTGGGAACACGCATGATCTTGACCACGTACTTGAGCGGGGAGGCAGCGATGAGGAGCTTGGAATTCCCGTCGCTTTCATCGAGACCGCCTGGCGCAGATATACGAAGCACAGCCGTAACAAGGCGCAGGAGATCCAGGGGGCAATCCTGCCGCTACTCGCGACCTGGGCACATGCACGACCTTTCGCAGGGGTGGTCTTGGCTGGTGTATGGACTAAGGGGTCTTTAACTCAGCTTGCTTCAAATGGCTTCTCAATTCTTCATGTTCCATACGACACGGTTATTGACGTGTTTGGTACGCGAGGCATTGATGTCTTTTACGAGGAGACGACCACCGATAGCTATCTCAGGAGCCAGATCGATAAGTGGGAAAAGCTATCCGCCGCAAACCTGCAAGGCATTGGCCTGGCGCTTCGTGCAGCGATTCACGAGGATCTCGAAAAGTTCATGGATAGTCTCGGAGGCACTGTGTTGCGACGTATAGAAAGTGTGTCCGTACTTCCCCTTTACGGCACAGCTACTGACTGCCGAACCGTTAGAGATGCAATCCAATTCATCACCGATCAGAGCAATGAGCCGTCAGCTGGTCCCTTTGTGCGATTCGAGGTCATTGTCCGGTACGACAACGACGATCGGATCACTGCCAATTTTTCTCTTCCCAATGATGCGGTGTCGTTTCTTGAATCGTTCCTGTAAGGGACTGAGGTGCAGGTCCATTGCAGCCGCCCTGCCCATTCGAGCCCGGCGGGGGGCGATCTACTAAAGCGTCACGTCGACGAGGGACCTGTTGACGCTCGACTTTCTTAGCTCGGGTCCCACTTGCATCTAGCCGATCTTTGGCGGGTTCTGCTCAGCGGTTCCCTCTTCGAGTTCGCGCTGCAAGAACGGCGCTAGGGGCTTATTGCTGCCGGGAGGCGCAAGCAAATAGACGGGCTGCTAGCTACACGCGATCCACTAGTGCGTCCATTCCGGAATCGAGGGCAATCGCCGCCCATCCCCGCATATGTGGCGTCCATCAGGCAGTTTCTGCCTGATGGGGAGCCGAATTTGGGTCTCGCTTCAAACGGTTGCCGAAACCCGATCTTGCGACATGCAGGGGGTTTCGCCGATGGAGCTAGGCGGATTCGAACCGCCGACCTCCTGGGTGCGATCCAGGCGCTCTGCCAGCTGAGCTATAGCCCCGGGCTCTGCGGGATGGGAAGTTGCTCCCATAGCCGCGCAAGCGACAGGATAACCCCATAGTCTTTGAAAGCCTCCTGAGAGAGTGGCGAGCATGAGCATCCTCGACGACGCAATTCGTGAGCACCTGGAACTGAAGCGCGCCCATGGCGCGGATGAGGCCGAGCTACAACGGCTCGAGGACGAGGCCTTCGGTCCGCCCGGGCGGCCGGAGGAGCCCGATCCGTTCGCCGAGGCGCCGACCGAGTTCATGACGACGCCAGAGGTCGCGGAGCCGACCGAGACGGCGGAGGCGAGCGGCGGCCGCCGCATCAACATCGCCGATCTGCAGGAGCCGCCTCCGCCCGAGCGCGCTGAGGAGCGCGAGGAGCTGCAGGTGGAGGCGACGGATTCGATCGAGCCGGAGGCCGACGCCGCCCCGCTGGCCCCGGCCGAGGACGTGGCCCAAGCGGCCGCGCCGGCTGAGGAGGCTCCGGCCGCCGAGGAGGCGCAGGCGATGGAGCACGAGATCGTCGTCGAGCCCGCGGAGGACGCTCCGTCCACGCCCGCGGAGGACGAGCCCGGCGAGCAGACCCAGGAGCGCCACGCGATCGCCGAGCAGCCCACCGAACTCTTCGACATCGAGGCCGAGATGGGCACCCAAGACGCCCCCGCGGCCGAGCCGACGGAGATCCAGGCCTCGCGCGCCGAGCCCGCGCCGGCGCCGCTCGCCGACGAAGAGGACGAAGAGGACGAGGAGTTCTGGAGCGAGCAGCGCCTCTCCGACGAGCTCGACCAGGCGCTCGAGGCGCCGGTCACCGACGAGCCCGAGGCGGCCCCGCGCACCGAGGTCCACCAGATCCCCGCCCCGCCCTCTGCCCCGAACGTCGACCAAAAGGACGGCGAAGACGACGAGCCCACCCGTCCCGACTACGACCCGGACACCGGTCACGAGGACGTGCTCGAGGACACTCCGGACTTCCTCGAGGACGCTCCCGAGGACGACGAGCTCTGGTTCGAGCAGAAGCCCCCGAAGGACTTCGACCTCGACTGACCCTGTTCCCGCCTATCCTTCTGGGGGAGGGGCCATAGCTCAGATGGCAGAGCGCCTGATTTGCATTCAGGAGGTCGCCGGTTCGATTCCGGCTGGCTCCATGATCTCCGTGACCCAGTCGCGGTCGCGTCGATTCCGTTGAGCCTTGATCTCCTCGAGAACGGCATCCAAGCCTTCCTGAGAAAGCCGAGCTCGTCCCCGCTTCCCCGTGGACTCTTGCCAGGAAGCAGAAATGAACGCCGCGTCGGGACCATGCCAAACGTTTGCTCCGTCGTTTAGGAATTGGGGAGCCCGCAGCCACTGAGGGTGGCCTCCCGAGCGCCACGCCTATATCAACTCCAAGCGCTCCCGTCTCCGCTCGGTGGTGAGCGGTGTCCACCACGAAAGACCATTGACGTGAGCAATGCAAAGGAACGGTCCTGAACGAGTGACCGGAGGGTCCTGGGTGTGACAGACATGCCCGTCTTCCCCCAGAGTATTGGGATCCAGAAAAGCCACAAGCCCGGCAGATATCTCCGCTTGTTGAATCTGCGTCATGCCTAAGCGCTCAGCTGCTCGGCCCGCTTGCCCTCCGGCAGGTTCTGGTCGGCCTGGTAGCTGGAGCGGACCAGGGGGCCGGCGGCCACGGACTCGAAGCCGAGGCCGTAGGCGGCGCGCTCGAGGGCGGCGAACTCGTCGGGGTGCCAGTAGCGGACGACCGGCAGGTGGTTCTCGGTCGGGCGCAGGTACTGGCCGACGGTGAGCACCTGCACCTTGTGCTCGCGCAGGAGGCCGAAGGTCTCGACCATCTCCTCGAAGGACTCGCCGAGGCCGACCATCAGGCCGGACTTGGTGACGACCTCGTCGCCGCCCATCTCCTTCGCCATCTTGAGGACGCGGGCGGAGCGGGGGAACTGGGAGCCGCGGCGGGCGATCGGGTAGAGACGCGGCACCGTCTCGACGTTGTGGTTGAAGACGTCGGGCCGCTCGTGGATCACCTTCGCCAGCGGCATCTCCTGGCCGCGGAAGTCGGGGGTGAGGATCTCGACCTTGCAGCCGGGGGCCAGCATCCGGATCGAGCGGACGACGCCGACGAAGGCGGAGGCGCCGTAGTCGGGCAGGTCGTCGCGGTCGACCGAGGTGACGACGGCGTGGCGCAGCCCCATCGCCTTCACCTGGTTGGCGACGCGCAGCGGCTCCAGCGGGTCGTTCCAGGTCGGCTTGCCCGTCTGCACGTTGCAGAAGCCGCACCGCCTCGTGCAGACGTCGCCGAGAATCATGAAGGTCGCGGTGCCGCGCTCCCAGCACTCGCCCACGTTCGGGCAGTTGGCCTCCTCGCAGACGGTGTGGAGGTTGTCGGAGCCGATCTCCTCCTTCAGCCGCCGGTAGTTCGGCCCGCCCGGCGCCGGCACCTTCAGCCACGGCGGCTTGCGGGCGCGGCGGAAGGGGACGGTGCCGTCGGCCTCGGCCGCGGTGCCGCCCGGCTTGGCGCGGGAGCGGGTGACGTGAATGCGCTCGGCGGTCTCGCTCATCGACTCAACTGAGCGTAGCGCCCGGCGCCCGCAGCCAGATCTCCTCCCGTCCCGCCGGGACGGGATCGCGCTCGAAGACCCGCCCGTAAGCGGCCGCGACGGTCGCGGCGAACGCCTCCAGGGCCTGTTCGCCACCGAGCTCGCGCGAGAGCGAGGTCATCGCCACCCCCTCGATCCCGCACGGCACGATCCACTCGAACGGCTGCAGGTCGTTGTTGACGTTGATCGCGAGGCCGTGGGTGGTGACGCCGCGGCTTACGTGGAGCCCGATCGAGGCGATCTTGCGGGCCGGCGTCCGCGAGAGCGTCGGCGGCGCCTCCCCCTCGGTCCAGACGCCGGTAAGGCCGTGGATCGTCTGTGCGGGGACGCCCGCCTCGCCCAGCGCCTCGATGATCACCCGCTCCAGCCCCCTTACATAGGCGTGGATGTCGTCGCCGTGGCCGGCGAGGTCGACGATCGGGTAGGCGACCAGCTGCCCTGGGCCGTGGTAGGTGACGAGGCCGCCTCGGTCGGTGTCGTGGACCGCGATCCCCTGGGCTTCGTACCAGTCGACCCCCATCGGCAGCTCCTCTCGTTTGGAGCGGCGGCCGCGGGTGTAGGCCGGAGGGTGCTCGAGCAGGAGGAGGACGTCGGGGATCTCGCCGCGCCGGCGCTGCTCGGCCAGCTCCTTCTGCAGCTCCCACGCCTCCAGGTAAGGGACGGTGCCGAGGCGCTTGACGAGGATCTCGCCGCTCATTGGCGAATCGTTGCAGTTGGCCGCCTTAGACTCTGGCCGCGCCCATGGTCCAGACCAAGCCTCTTCGACCCGAATGGCTCCCGGCCGTGGCACTCAGCTCCCTGCTGGCGCTGCTGATGCTGATCTGGAGCCCGCCCGTGGGGGACCTGGCGGCGCAGGTGTTCCGCACTGAGCTGTTCCAGCGGGCCGGCCTGGCGATTTGGAACGGCAGCTGGTACGGCGGCCACTACACCCTCACCTACAGCCTCCTCTTCCCGCCGCTGGCGGCGCTGCTCGGCCCGCAGCCGGTGGGGATGCTGGCGGTCGTCGCCTCCTCCTACCTCTTCGACCGCCTGGTCCGGGACCGCTGGGGGGTGGAGGCGCGCTGGGCGACGCTCTGGTTCGCGGCCGGCGTCGTCACCCTGCTCGCCGACGGGCAGCTGACCTTCGCCCTCGGCGTCGCCTTCGGCCTCGCCGCCCTGCGCTGCCTGCAGCTCGACCGCACCGCGCCGGCGCTCCTCGCCGCCGCGGCCTGCCCGCTCGCGAGCCCGGTCGCCGGCGCCTTCCTCGCCGGCGTGGTCCTGCTCGGGGCGCTGGAACCCGGCCGCCGCCCCGGCCGCCTCGCGCTCGGGGCCGGCGCGATCGCGATCGTCCTCACCGTCGCCCCCAACGTCGCCTTCCCCGAAGCGGGCCACTTCCCCTTCGTCTCCTCCTCCTACATCGCGATCCCGCTCTGGTGCATCGGCGCGCTCGTCCTCACCCAGGGGGTGCGTGAGGAGGAGCGGCAGCTGCGGCGGGTGATCCTCGGCTACCTCCTCGCCTCGACGCTGATCTGGCTGACGCCGAACGCGCTCGGCGGCAACGCGGTCCGCCTCGGCGCCCTCTTCGGCGGCCCCGTCCTCGCCGCCGTCCTGCTCTCGCGCCGGCCGCGTCCCGCCGTCCCCGCCTGGATCTTCGGCCCGGTGCTCGTGCTGGCGATCGCCGGCAGCCTCTACTGGCAGCTGACCGCGAGCGTCGCCCAGATCGCCCGCTCGGTCGGCGACCCCTCGACCAGCTCGGCCTACTTCCATCCCGCCGCCCACTGGCTGCGCGCCCACGGCGCCGGCGGCAAGCGGATCGAGGTGCCGCCCACCGCCAACCACTGGGAGTCCGCCTACCTGGCGCCGAAGTTCGAGCTCGCCCGCGGCTGGCTGCGACAGCTCGACACCACCCGCGACGACCTCTTCTACGACGACGACGAACCGCTGACCGCCGCCGGCTACGGCGCCTGGCTGCGCGCCAACGCGATCTCCTACGTCGCCCTCCCCGACGCTCCGCTCGACTACTCCTCCCAGGCCGAGCGCCGGCTGATCCTCGCCGAACCCGCCTACCTCAACCTGCGCTTCCGCTCCGAGCACTGGCGCATCTACGCGGTGCGACGCCCGAAGCCGCTGGTCGCCCCGCTCGGCGCCGCGGCCGCCGAAACGCTCTGGATCGGCCGCCAGGGCTTCGTCCTCGACGTCGAGCGCCCCGGCGAGTTCCTCGTCCGCGTCAACTTCACCCCCTACTGGTCGATCTCCCGCGGCGCCGGCTGCATCCTCCGCCGCGGCGACTGGACCGTCGCCCGCGCCGCCCGTCCCGGCGTCTTCCACGTCGCCGCCGACTTCAGCGTCGGGCGGGCGTGGAACGCGGTAACGGGCGCGAAGAAGACCTGCTAGCGCGCGCCCTGGAGGGTCGCCAGCGCGGCCGACACCACGTGCTCCTCGTGCGGGATCGCCGCTTGCTCGAGGCGCCGCGAGTACGGCATGTGGACGTCGGCGCCGGTGACGCGCTGGACGGGGGCGTCGAGGTAGTCGAAGGCCTGCTCGGTGATCAGCGCCGCGAGGTTGGCGCCGACGCCGCCGTGAGGCCAGCCCTCCTCGACGATCACCGCGCGGTTGGTCTTGCGGACCGAGGCGAGGATCGTGTCGAGGTCGAGCGGGCGCAGGGTGCGGGGGTCGATCACCTCCGCCTCGACGCCGTGCTCGCTTGCCAACTGCTCGCCCGCTTTCCCGGCCACCTGCGCCATCTTCAGGACCCCGACGACCGTCACGTCGCCGCCCTCGCGGCGCACCGCCGCTTCGCCGAAGCGCAGCGGCTCGCCGTCGCCGTCGGGCACCTCGCCGCGCGTGCCGTAGAGGCTCTCGTGCTCGATGAAGACGACCGGGTTGGGATCGCGGATCGCCGCCTTCAGCAAGCCCTTGCCGTCGGCCGGGGTGGAGGGGCAGGCGACGAGCAGGCCCGGCACCTGGAGGAAGAGCGCCTCGAAGCTGTGGGAGTGGGTGGGGCCGAGCTGGTGGCCGCCGCCGCCCGGCATCCGGATCACCATCGGCACCCGCGCCTGGCCATTGAACATGTAGGGGATCGCGGCGGCGTGGTTGACGATCTGGTCCAGCGCCAGCAGGCTGAAGTTGACCGTCATCAGCTCGACGATCGGCCGCAAGCCGTTCATCGCCGCGCCGACTCCCATCCCGACGATCGTGTTCTCGGAGATCGGCGTGTCTCGCACCCGCCGCTCGCCGAACTCGTCGAGCAGCCCTTCGGTCACCTTGAACGCCCCCTGGAAGACGGCTACGTCCTCGCCCATGACGAAGACGCTCTCGTCGCGCCGCATCTCCTCGGCCATCGCGTCGCGCAGCGCTTCGCGCATCCGCAGCTCCGCCATCAGCTGCCGTCCTCGGAAGAGACGCGCGGCTCGGTCCCCTCCTGCACGTCGCCCTGAGTCGCCGGGTTCGGTCGCTCGCCAGCCGGCCCCTCGGCGTAGGCCGCGCCGGCCTCGGCCAGCGCGCGCGCCGCCTCCGGGATCTCGTCTTCGCGCTCGCCGCGGTGCGGCTCCGGGCTGCGCTCGTCGACCGCGTACCACCCGTCGGCCTCGGTGCGCGCGTAGAGCGCTTCGTACATCGACTCGAGCGCCGGCTCCGGCGAGGCGTCTGCGAACTCGACCGCGGCCACCACCGTCTCCTCGGCTTCGTCGCGCACCTGCTCAACCTCGCGCTCGCCCAGCACGCCCGCCTCGATGCAGCGCCGGGAGAAGGTCTCGATCGGGTCTTTCTCCTGCCACTCCTCGACCTCCTCGCGCTCGCGGTAGACCTCGGGGTCGGCGGCGGAGTGGCCGCGGTAGCGGTAGGTGAAGGCCTCGAGCAGGGTCGGTCGCTGCTCCTCGCGCGCCTGCCGCAGCCCCTCGGCGACGCCCTCGCGCACCGCGATCACGTCCATCCCGTCGACCCGCGCGCCGGTGATCCCGTAGCCCTCCGCCTTCTTGGATAGATCGGTCTGTGCTGAATGGCGCTCGACAGAGGTCCCCATCCCGTAGAGGTTGTTCTCGACCAGGAAGAAGACCGGCAGCTTCCACAGCGCCGCCAGGTTCATCGTCTCGCCGAAGTTGCCGGTGTTGGAGGCGCCGTCGCCGAACATGCAGACGGTGGCCGCGTCTTCGCTCTTGTACTGGGAGGCGAGGGCGAGGCCGGCGGCGATCGGCAGGTTGCCGCCGACGATCCCGTAGCCGCCCATGAACCGCTTCTCGGCATCGAAGATGTGCATCGAGCCGCCGCGCCCGCCGCTGGTCCCGTCGACCTTGCCGAAGAGCTCGGCCATCACCCTTTTCGGCTCGGTGCCTCGGGCGATCGCGTGGCCGTGGGTGCGGTAGGTGCCGATCAGGAGGTCTTCCTCGCGCATCACCGAGGTCGTGCCGACGATCGTCGCCTCCTCGCCGATTCCCAGGTGCAGGAAGCCGCCGGCTTTGGCCCGCTGGTACTGCCGCCCCGCCTCCTCCTCGAAGCGCCGGATCAGCGCCATCCGCGCGAGCAGCTGGTAACAGGTAGCGGCATCAGGCAACTCGGCCATCGCCATTCACCTTAGCTGCGTGCTGCTGCCTCCACCGCGTCCTCCACGCGGTCGTCGCCCCAGAAGACCTCCTCGCCGACGACCACCGCGGGGACGCCTTCGACGCCGAGGTCGCCGGCCCGGCCGGTCGCCTCGCGCAGCGCGCCTTTGACCGCTTCCGTTTCCACCGCTTTCAGCAGCGCCCGCGGGTGCAGCTCGCAGGCGGCGCCGGCGATCATCACGTTGTCGACGTCGGAGAGATCGCGGCCGGCGGCGAAGGCCTGGCGGAAGGCGGCGAGGGAGAAGGAGACGGTGCGCCCGGTCTGCTTGGCGAAGGTCGCCGCCCGCATCGCGACGAGGCCGTTGTTGGGCCACGGCTTCGGCCAGGCGATCGGCGGCAGCCCGTACTCGGCCGCGCGCCGCTGGATCTCGGCCATGCCCTCAGCTCGCGCTGGCGTCTCCGCCCAGGACCCGCGCTCGAAGCGCCGGAACAGCCCCCCGAGCAGGATCGGCTGCCACTCGGGCTGCTCCAGCTCCGCTTCGGTGAAGAGGCCGCTGATCCGCTCGGCCGAGAGGTAGGCGTAGGGGGACCCGACGTCGTAGTAGAAGACCGCGCGGCTCGAGATCGCCGAGGTCAAATCGGACATGGGTGGCCTTCGATCTCCTTGCAGAGCTGCTCTTCGATGCCGACGTGCATGTCCCCGGCCGTCTGCCACTGCGCCCTCGTCTTGATCCGAGGGTTGAATCGCAGCTTGCCGCCGACGATGAGCGTCTCGTCCGCGGTCACGTGGGCGGTTTCGGTGCCGCCGCCGTTGCCGAAATCGGTGTGGGGACCGAGCGAGACCTGTCGGGCTTCCTCCCCCAAGGAGACGCCGAAGCGCAACACGGTGTGGTGAGGGCCATAGACGGTGCCCGCGACGGCGCCGCTCGCGCCCTCGGGGTCGGCGACCGGCCGGAACTCGAATCGGTAGGGCAGCTGGCGCAGAAGCTCCTTCGTTTCCGCCTCGCTCAAGGTCTTCGTGCCGCCGCCGCAAGCCTGCAGCGAAAGAGAGAGCAAGACGATGAGCGCGAGTCCGTAGGCTGGCGCGTGTCGCACGGCCACCTGCGAGCGGCTAAG
>Ga0307316_10000323_pt1 | contig 14080 bp, 16 predicted proteins | sample ER_DNA_356_FD_194504 | JGI IMG/M metagenome (GOLD analysis project Ga0307316, IMG submission 194504) | Bulk soil microbial communities from the East River watershed near Crested Butte, Colorado, United States - ER_DNA_356 | ecosystem: Environmental > Terrestrial > Soil > Floodplain | place... | reverse complement strand
GCGCCCGTTTGGCCGAAAACCGCTACACGCCTAGAGCTCGGGGACGTCGGCGCCGAGCGGGGTGAACGGCAGTCGCTTCACCTCGGCCCAATCGGCGCAGCGCTCCCCGAGGGCGGCAACCACGTTGCCGGCGTCCTGCCAGGTGGTCCAGACGAGGACGGTCGGCCCGGCGCCGGAGATCGTCGCGCCGAGAGCGCCCATCTCCCGAGCCGAGTCGACGATGTCCATCGAGCGCGGGTAGAGCTCGCGGCGGCGCGGCTGGTGGATCTGGTCGCGTAGCCCACGGGCGATGAGATCGAAATCCTTGGTGGTGAGACCCAGAACGAGGGTTGATGCCGCGGAGATGTTGGCGATCGCATCGCCTCTCGGAAACTCATCTGGAAGGGCCTCTCGCGCTTTTGCGGTCGACACCTCTTCAGGGGGAATGACGACAACTCCCTCGAGACCGTCGGGTGGTTCGAAGCGGGCGGCGACTGGCAACCCCGCCTCCACCCCGCAGACGACGAACCCCCCGTAGATCGCCGCCGCGACGTTGTCCGGGTGCCCCTCGATCTCGGTCGCCCGCGCCAGCATCTCCTCTTTCGAGAGGGCCAGCTCGTAGAGGTGGTCGGCGGCGTAGAGGCCGGCGACGATCGCCGCCGCGCTCGAGCCCAGCCCGCGGGCCAGCGGGATCTCGCTGCGCAACCGGAAGGCGATCCCGTCGGCGGAGTGCAGGCTCTCGAAGGCGCGGACGATCAGGTTGTCGCGCCCGGTCGAGACGTCGAGGGCGCCGGTCTCGATGGAGAACTCGCCGGCCTCTTCGACCTCCAGCTCAAGGTGCATCGCCATCGCCGCCGCCATCGCGTCGTAGCCCGGCCCGAGATTGGCGGAGGAGGCCGGGACGCGGACGAGTCGGCGGCGCTCGGTCATCGAGGGATCACCAAGCCCCTAGTCGAAGACGGCGCGCTCGACCGCGCTGAGGTCGTTGTCGCAGGCAATCACCGAAGGGGCTTTGCCGAGCGCGGTGTCGGGATCCTTGAGGCCGTGGCCGGTGAGGACGCAGACGACGGTCTCCGGCGGCGCGGCTTCATCCACGACCGGCATGCCGTGGGCGAGGAGCCCGGCGACCGAGGCCGCCGAGGCTGGCTCGCAGAAGACGCCTTCGTGGTCGGCGAGCCAGCGGTAGGCGTTGAGGATCTGCTCGTCGGAGACGGCGGCGACGCGCCCGCGCGAGGCCGTGAAGGCGGCCATCGCCTCCTCCCAGCGGGCCGGGTTGCCGATCCGGATCGCCGAGGCGACGGTCTCGGGGTTGGCGACCGGCTCGCCCCGCACAAGCGGCGCCGCGCCCTCCGCCTGAAAGCCGTAGAGGACCGGACCGGTGACCCCTTCATTACGAATTAAGTGCTCCCCGGGCTCCTCCAGAAGCTCCGAGAACCCGCGCCAGTAGGCGGTGACGTTGCCGGCGTTCCCCACCGGAATCGCCAGAGCGCCCGGCATCTCCCCGAGATCCTCCACCACCTCGAACGCCGCCGTCTTCTGCCCTTCGATCCGGTGCGGGTTGACCGAGTTGACGAGCTCGATCGGGTGTTTTTGCGAGAGCTCCCGGACGATTCGCAGGGCGTCGTCGAAGTTGCCCTGCAGGGCGACCACCCGGGCACCGTGCATCAGCGCCTGCGCGAGCTTGCCGATCGCGATCTTCCCCTCCGGCACGATCACCGCCCCGCGCAATCCGGCGCGGGCGGCGTAGGCGGCGGCGCTGGCGGCGGTGTTGCCGGTCGAGGCGCAGATCACCGCCTCCGCCCCCCGCCCCTTCGCCCGCGAGACCGCCACGGTCATGCCCCGGTCCTTGAAGGACCCGGTCGGGTTGGCCCCCTCGAACTTGAGGTAGGCGCGAGCGCCGATCCGCTCGGAGAGGCGCGGCGCCTCGATCAGCGGCGTCGCCCCCTCGTTCAGGGTCACCACCGGGTCACCAGCCTCGAGCGAGAGGCGGTCGCGGTAGCGGTCGATAAGCCCGGCGGCCATTACCCGAGGCTCCGAAAACCAAGCAGGCCGGGGGACGCAGGGAGGGAAGGGAGGGGAGCGCACTTGTTAGTGCGTGACCCGACCTGAGTGACCGAGGACCCCGAGATGCGCCGGTTTGCAGGGGCCTCCACTAGTACTCCTCCTCGATCACGTGAATGGAGCGCGGCGGCGAGCGCAGGTCGTCGAGCCCGGCCAGCGCCTCGAGGGCCTGCGCGAAGCGGGACTCGAGGCACTCGTGGACGACCATCACCAGGCGCGCTTCGTCTCCCATGCCTCGCTGCACGACGCTCTTTACCGAGACGTCGTGGTCGCCGAGCACCGTCGCCAGCCGCGCCAGGACCCCCGGCTGGTCGGCGACCTCGAGGTGCAGGTAGAAGGAGGAGGTGACGTCGCCGACGAGCGGCAGCTCGACCCGCGTCTCGTGCACCGGCGCATCGCCGGCGAGGATGGAGACGACGTCGCCGAGGACGGCGGAGGCGGTCTCGACCCCTCCCGCACCGGGACCCGACATCGTCACCTCGGTGATCGCGGGGGCCTCGACCATCACAGCGTTGAAGGGACCCTCGATCGGCGAGAGCGGGTGCCCCCGGTAGAGGAAGCAGGGGAAGACACGGACGCTGATGCCGCCGTCGCGCCGTTCGGCCACGCCGAGCAGCTTCAGCGAGAGGCCAAGCTCCTTCGCGTAGGCGAGGTCGTCGGGCTGGATCCCCTCGATCCCCTCGAAGGTGACCTCCGAAAGCGTCACCGGGGTGTGGAAGGCAAGGCGCGCGAGGATCGCCATCTTCGCCGCCGCGTCGGCGCCGCTGACGTCGTCGGAGGGGTCCGCCTCCGCGTAGCCCAGCTCCTGCGCGCGGGCGAGCACCTCGTCGTAGCCGGCCCCGCTCGCGGCCATCTCGCTGAGGATGAAGTTGGTCGTGCCGTTGACGATCCCGAAGACCTTGGAGATCTCGGTGACGCCGAAGCTCTCCTGGATCGTGCGGATGATCGGGATCACGCCGGCGACCGCGGCCTCGAACCGCAGCTGCACCCCGGCCTCGCGCGCCACCGCGAAGAGCTCGTCCCCGTGCTGGGCCAGCAGCTGCTTGTTGGCGGTGACGACGGGGCGGCCGGAGCGGAGGGCCTCGAGGACGTACTGGCGGGCCGGATCGGTGCCGCCGATCAGCTCGACGATCAGGTCGGAGGACTCGAGGATCGCGGTGAAGTCGCCGTCGCCCCGGGTGAGAGCGCCGGAGATCTCCGGCCGGCGCCCGGTCGCCGCCTCGACCGCGCCCGCCCGCTCGCCGAGCAGGTCGGCGAAGGCGGCGCCGACCGTGCCGCGTCCAAGCAGCCCGATGCGGACGGGTTTGGAGTCCTCAGAGCCCACGGCCTGCCTCGGAGTCAAACATCTCGGGCCGTGAGGTCGTCGTAGGTCTCGCGCCTGACCACGGCCCGCGCCTCGCCGTCACGGCAGAAGATCACCGGCGGCCGCGGCACCCCGTTGTAGTTGCTTGCCATCGCGTACCCGTAGGCGCCGGTGGCGGGGGTGACGAGGACGTCGCCGACCGCCGGCTCCGCCAGCATCGCGTCGCGGACGATCACGTCGCCGGACTCGCAGTGCATGCCGGCGATCGTGACCAGGGTGTCGGGGCCGGCGGCGGCGCGATCGGCGATCAGCGCCTCGTAGCGGGAGCCGTAGAGCATCGGCCGCAGGTTGTCGGACATGCCGCCGTCGACGGCGACATAGGTGCGAACGCCCGGGATCTCCTTCACGGTGCCGACCCGGTAGGCCGTCACTCCGGCGTTGGCGACCAGCGAGCGGCCCGGCTCGACCAGGATCCGCACCCCCTCGCCGAAGACCTCGGCCACGCCGCGGACCTTGACCTCGACGTAGGAATCGATCGAGGGCGGCTCGTCCTCCGAGGTGTAGGCGACGCCGAGGCCGCCGCCGACGTTGACGACGCGGCACCAGTCGCCGGCCAGCTCGCCCAGCGCCCGGATCGCCAGGGTGTAGGGCTCGAGCTCGAAGATCTGCGAGCCGATGTGGGCGTGGAGCCCGACCAGCTCGAGCTTCTCGGAGGCGAGGACGCGCTCGATTGCCTCCGCGGCGAGACCGTCCTCGAGCCCGAACCCGAACTTCGAGTCGAGCTGCCCGGTCTGGACGTAGTCGTGGGTCGAGGGCTTGATCCCCGGCGTCACCCGGATCAGCACCCGCTGCGGTTCGTCCAGGAGCCGCTCGCAGCGCTCAATCTCGTCGAAGGAGTCGAGGATCAGGTGGCGGATGCCGGCGCGGGCGGCGAAGAGGATCTCCTCGTCGGACTTGTTGTTGCCGTGCATGTGGATCCGCGCGGGATCGAATCCGGCGCGCAGGGCCATGTGCAGCTCGCCGCCGGAGGCGACGTCGACCGAGAGGCCCTCCTCGGCGAAGAGACGGTAGGCCGCCGTGCAGGGCAGCGACTTGCTGGCAAAGAGGATCTCGAAGTCCTCGCTGCGGCTCTCGAAGGCCTCGCGGTAGGCGCGGGCGCGGGCGCGCATGTCGTCCTCGGCGTAGAGGTAGGCCGGCGTGCCCAGCTCTTCCGCCAGCTCGACCACGTCGCAGCCGGCGATCTCGAGGTGCCCCTCCCCGTTTACGCGGCTGCCCAGGGGAAAGACGGCGGAACCCTCGATCGGATCACCGCTGGCGACAGACCCCCCCTGTTCTCGCTCCGCCATCGACCGGCATTGTGACGACCGAGCGGAAAGCTCGACCGGCGCTTACGGATTGAGGGCGCCTTCGACCGTGCCGGCGGTTTCGTCGATGGCTTTGCCGACCGTCGATTCGGGGCCGGCGACGCCGTTGACCGCTTCTTCGGTGGTCTGGGTTGCGCCGCTTTCGTTCAGAGCCCCACCGGTAGCCGATTCGTCCACCTGGTTCACGGTTTCGTTGACGGTCGAGGTGACTTTCGAAGAGGGCGAGTTGCTCGAAGCGGTTTCTCCGCCGCCACCGCCGCCTCCGCCACCACCACCGCCGCCGCCGCCGGAAGCGGTCCCGGAGCCGGTCCCGCCACCGGAGCCCCCGCCGGAGCCGGCTGGGGATTCCCCAGGCGCCGAGCCGCCGCCGGAGCCGCCTTCGCCACCGCCGGCCGCGCCCGTCTGGGTATTGCCGCCCGGTGCCTGGTCGGTGGCCCGAGAGCCTTGGTGCTTAGCCGCCGCGCCGCGGTTCCGCGCCGCCCCGCCGCCCGCGTTCGCCGCTTTGGCGCCGCCCGCGGACGAAGCCGCCCCGACGCCGGCCCCGGCCGTCGCCGGCTGTGCGGTCGACACCGAACCGTCGGTTCCCTCGCCGAGGGCGGCGATCGGCCAGTCCTTGAAGACCTGGGCGGAGACGAGCAGGACGAAGATCGCGATGGCGATCGCGATCAGGGTCGCTCCCGACATCGCGCCCACCAGATAGGTGTGCGCCTGGCGAATCATCGCTTGATTGCTAAAGGTAGCCCATCGGGTCGGTCACGGAGCCGTTTATACGAACCTCGAAGTGCAGATGCGGACCGAGGCAGTATCCGGTGCAACCCGTGTACCCGATGATGTCCCCCTGGCTAACCGACTGGCCAAGGGATGCCGCGAACGAAGACTGGTGGGCGTAGCAGGTCGAGAGCCCGCCGCCGTGGTCGATGCAGGTGTAGTTGCCGTAGCCGCCGCTTTCGGCCTCCGACTGCTGGAGGTTGACGGTGCCGGTCGCGGCGGCGCGGATCGGCGTCCCTTCGGGGACGGCGATGTCGATCCCGGGGTGGTACTCGTAGCTGCCGTTGATCGTCCGCGAGCCAAAGCCGGAGACGACCGGCCCGTCGACCGGCCAGATCAGGCCGCCGCTGCCGCCCTGGATCGGGCCCGCAGGCAGCGGCGTCGAACCCGTTTCGATCAGCTGCGCGGCGATCTTCCCCTGGATCGCGGCGACGGAGCCGTCCAGCTCCTGCTCGTGCTCGCGGATCTTCTTCAGCGCCGCGAGGCGGCTGGCACGGGCGCTCAGCAGTTGCCGCTGGTGGCTCTGCAGGGCGGCGCGGGCGCTCGTCAGCGCTTCCTTTTCGGAGGCGATCGAGTCCCGCGCCGCTTCGATCCGGTCCTTCGCGCCGCGCAGCCGGGTGACGATCTGCCGGACCTGGTCGCGCAGGTCGCGCACCCGGCCCACCACCGCCTCGTCCATTCCGTGCAGGCGGTCGAGGTATTCGGTGCGGGCGGCGAGGTCGTCAAGGTTGCTGGCGCCGACGATGACGCTGACCACGTCGGGGTTGCCGAGCTCGTACATCGCCACCAGGCGGTCGCGCAGCGCGACCAGGGCGCGCTTGAGGTGCGCGCGCACCCGCCGCAGTCGCGCCTGCGCCGTCTCCAGCTCGGCCACCGCTTGGTCGAGCTCGGCCTGCTTGGCCGCCAGGCGCGCTCGCACCGCGGCCTCGCGGTTGCGGATGTCCGCGACCTCGCCGGTAAGCCGGTCGATCCGATCGCCGAAGCGCGAGATCGTCGTCGTCAGGACGCCCTTGCGTTCTTCGACCTTCTCCAACTGCGACCGCTTAGCTTCCAGCTTCGACTGCAGATTTTGCGCAGGCGCAGCCGCAGGGGCGATGAGCAAGGCGAGAATCGCCGCGGCGGCGGCGAGAAGCGCCGCAGCGACAGGGCGGTTCTTAGGCATCGTGCCCGAGGCTAGCCAAGCGCCAATTCGCGGTCAGCTACCCAAAACTGCCTGCAACCACCCTTGCGCAGCCACCAGCTGGGGCCCCGGGGGCTACGGCGGGAACCCCCGGGCGCGGCCTGTCGAGGAGCCGGGGGAGAGGTTCGCCGGACACTCCCCGTCCGCCGAGCCTCTCCCCCGGCTCCCCACGCCCTACCCCGGAGCGTTCTCCACCTGCAAAAGACCTTCTTCGGCCTCCTCCTCCATCTGGAGGGTGGTGTGCTCGACGCCGAAGCGGTCGTGCAAAGTGAGCTCCAGCTTCCTGCGAATCAGGTCCCGGTCGCTGCCGCGGGCGACGACCACGTGGGCGGCAATCGCACCGAAGCCCGAAGTGACCGTCCAGACGTGGAGGTCGTGGACCGAGCGCACCCCCTCCTCCGCGCAGATCGCCGTGCCTACGCCTTCGACGTCGAGATCCGCGGGCGCGGACTCCATCAGCACGTCGAACGGCTCCTTGATCAGCCGCCAGGAAGAGCCCAGGACCAGCGCCGCGATCAGCAGGCCGACGATCGGGTCGACCACCGGCGAGCCGCCGAGGAGGACGAAGGCGCCGGCGACGACGACGCCGAACGACCCCAGTGCGTCGGCGGCCGAATGGCGCAACACCCCCTCCAGGTTGATGTCCTCGCGCTGGCCGCCGGCGAGGACGACGGTCGCCGCGACGTTGCCGGCGAGGCCGAGCAGACCGAGGACGAGCACCCCCCAGCCGTCGATCGAGGGCGGGTCGGAGAAGCGGCTTATCGCCGCGACCGCGATCGCGATGCTGACCGCGACCAGCAGCAGCCCGTTGACCAGCGCCGCCAGCACCTCCGAGCGCTGGAAGCCGAAGGTGCGCTGCCCCGCCGCCGGCAGCGTGGCGAGCCGGGCGGCGATCAGCGCGAGGACGATCGAGCCGACGTCGGAGAGGAGGTGGCCGGCGTCGGCGAGAACCGCCAGCGACCCGGTGAGGATCCCGCCGACGGCCTCGGCCAGCAGCAGCGCGACGTTGATCGCCAGCGCCGCCCACATCCGCCGGCGGCTGTCCTCGCGCCGGGCGTCCAGCGCATGAGCGTGGGAATGGCCGAGCGGGCCGTGCACGAACGGAGCTTACGCCGCGACGGGCTCCTTCTTCTCTTCCGCGGCCTTGGCGACCTCGGCTGCGTAGCCGAGGCGCTCGGCGTATTCGCGCGCCTGCATCCGCGAGATCACCATGCGCTGGATCTCGGCGGTCCCCTCGAACAGCTGGTAGATCTTGGCGTCGCGGAACCACTTCTCCAGCGGGCACTCGGTGCTCTGGGCGTAGGGGCCGACGAGGTCCATCAGGGTGGTGGTCGCCCACATCGTCACGTCGCCCGCCTTGAGCTTCGACATCGAGCCCTGGCCGCCCGTCATCGGCACCCCGTTGCGCCCCATCCAGGCGGCGCGCTGGACGAGCAGCCGGGCAGCTTCGATCTCGGTGGCGACGTCGGCGAGGGTCTGCTGGACGCGCTGCGCCTTCAGCAGCGGCACCCCGGCTTCGGACTGGCCGTCGAGGTATTCGAGGGTCCACTCGTAGGCGGCCTGGGCGATGCCGAGGGCGGAGGCGCCGACCAGCGGCCGGGTGACCTCGAAGGTCGCCAGCGCATCGGCGCCGCGGGACTGCTTGCCTTCGCGGCCGCGCTGGAGCTTGCGCTGCAGCTTCTCCTCGCCCCCGAGCAGGTTCTCGGCCGGGATGCGGCAGTCGTCGAGGACGACCTCGGCGGTGTGGGAGGCGCGGATCCCGAGCTTCGTCTCCTTCTTGCCCTGACTGAGGCCAGGCGTGCCCTTCTCGATCACGAAGGAGGCCTGGCCGCGGGTACCGAGCTCGGGGTCGACGGTGGCGACGACGACGTGGACGTCGGCGATGCCGCCGTTGGTGATGAACACCTTGGTCCCGTTGAGGACCCACTCCTCGCCCTCGCGCTTGGCGGTCGTCTTCAGGCTCTTCACGTCGGAGCCGGCCTGCGGCTCGGTCACGGCGTAGGCACCGAGCTTGATCTCCTCGCCGCTGCCGAAGCACTCCGGCACCCAGCGGGAGATCTGCTCGGGCGTGCCGGAGGCGGCGATGCCGGCGGCGGCGAGGCCGGAGCCGCTGACGGCAAGGGCGATACCGGCGCAGCCCCAGTGGAACTCTTCGGCGGAGATCACCTGCATCTGCCCCTCCGAGTCGGCGGCGGAGCGCTGGATTCCCTCGAGGCCGCCGAAGCCCTGCTTCCGCGCCTCCTTGATCACCTCCCAGGGGATGCTCTCCTCTTCATCGTGCTTGCGGGCGACCGGGCGGATCACCTCGCGGGCGAAATCCCGGCACCGCGCCTTGAACTCGAGCTGCTCCTCGTTGAGTGCGAAATTCATCCGTTCCTCTCTCGCCGTGGACCGATTGACTGGTCAGTCAGCCAGTCCCGAAACTGTACTCCTCCCCCCGGCATGAGGCCGGTAGCGTTGCGCGGGAATGCCGAAGCGACCGATCAACGCCGACGTCCCGGCGCCAGAGGAGGAGACCAAAGAGCAATCCTCGCCGCCCGGGAAGCCGGACGAAGAGGTCGCCTCGCCGAAGCCGATTGAGAAACGGGAGAAAAAGGTCGCCTCGCCGAAGCCGGTTGAGAAACGGGCGGCCGAGCCAAAGCCGCTCGCCCCCAAGCTCCTCGCCGGTCTCGTCGTCCTCGCGATCGCCTTCATCGTCGTCGCCATCGTCGGCGGCAGCGGCGGGACCGGCGACTCGACCGTGGCGACCGGCCCCGCTTCCGCCCCGGCCCCGGCGCTCTCCGAGGAATCGGCAAGCGACGAAGGCGCCGCTCCCCCGGAAACGGCGGAATCGCTCGGCTATCCCGGTTTCGCCACCGACAACACCACCCGCGTCGGCGGTGCCGATGCGGCCGCGAACGCGGCGGCGGTCGCGCTGGCGGTCTTTCCCTCGACCACCCCCTCGCAGCGGCCCGCGGCCGTGACGCTGGTCAGCGAAGAAGACTGGGCGGGGGCGATCGCGGCGGCGGTCCTGATGGCCCCGCCGATCCGCGCCCCGCTGCTCTTCTCGGCAGCCGCTGAGCTGCCGGAGGCGACCTCCGAAGCACTGGAGGCGCTCGACCCGCGGGGGGACAAGTCCAGCGGCGGCGCCTCGTTCTTCGCGGTCGGCGCCGTCGCCCTTCCCGGCGGAGCCGCCAAGACGACCAGGATCGACTCGGGCGACCCCGCCAGCACGGCCGCCCAGATCGCGACCCTGCGCGACCGCCTCTTCGGAGGTCCTCCAAAGCACGTGATCGTCGCCCCCAGCGCCAGCCCCGACATCGCGATGCCGGCGGCGGCCTGGGCCGCGCGCTCCGGCGACCCGGTCCTCTATACCGAGACCGGGAAGCTGCCGCAACCGACCGCCGCCGCCCTCGAGCGGCACCCGAAGGTGCCGGTCTACGTGCTCGGTCCCTCCACCGCGGTCTCCTCCGCCGTGGTGCGTGAAATCGGCAAGATCGCCAAGCGCGTCAAGCGGGTCTCCGGCGAGGACGCGGTCGCCAACGCCCTCGCCTTCGCCCGCTACGGCGACGGCGACTTCGGCTGGAACGTCAACGACCCCGGCCACGGCTTCGTCCTCACCCGCAGCGACTCCCCCCTCGAAGCCGCCGCGGCGGCGGCGCTCTCGGCCTCGGGGACCTGGGGGCCGCTGCTGCTCACGGATGACGCCGGTACGCTGCCGGCGGAAGTCCGCAGCTACTTCCTCGACGTGAAGCCCGGCTACACCACCAACCCCACCCGCGCCTTCTACAACCACGTGTGGGTGATCGGCGACCAGGAGGCGATCGACGTGAACCAGCAGGCCGAAGTGAACGAGCTGGCGGAGCTGGCGAAGATCGGCGGCGAAGGATGAGCCAGTCCGAGAACCCGGAGCTGTTGAGCCACGGCCACGAGGTCACCGTGGAGGACATCCGCGCCCTCGCCGGGCCTGTCACCCCGCACTTCGCGCTCCAAATTCGCAACCGCATCCGGCGCCTGATCGAGCCGCTGCCGGCCGACCATCCCGCCCGCCTCGAAGGAGAACGGAAGATCGCCCGGCTCGAAGAGCTCGCCGAGCACAGCGGCGAGCCGCGCGGCACCCTCGGGATCTCCCATTGAAGTACCTGGCCCCGGGCGTCTGGCGGTTGAAGGAGATCCCGGCTCCGACGATCAACGTCTACCTCGCCGAGGACGTCCTGATCGACGCCGGGCGGACCTGGGACCGGCGGCGCATCTTCGCCGAGCTGGAGGGGCGCGACATCTCGATGCTGGCCCTGACCCACGTCCATCCCGATCATCAGGGGTGCGCCAAGGCCGTCTGCGAGTCCCGCGGCATCCCGCTCGCCTGCCACGCCGACGACGTCGAGGCGATGGAAGGTCGGCGGCCGGTGCAGGAGGCGGCGACGAGGAATCCGCTCAACCGGGTGATCAGGGCGATTTGGCAGGGCCCGCCCCACGAGGTCGAGCGCGTCCTCCAGGAGGGCGACGAGGTCGCCGGCTTCCGCGTGGTTCACGCGCCCGGCCACGCGCGCGGCGAGGTGATCTTCTTCCGCGAGAGCGATCGGGTCGCGATCTGCGGCGACGTGATCCGCAACATGAGCTACGCGACCGGTTTGCCGGGGATCAAGGAGCCACCCGACATCTTCACCTACGACCCGTCGGAGAACCGGCGCTCGATCCGCAAGCTGGCCGAGCTCAACCCCTCACTGATCCTGCCCGGTCACGGAACGGCCGTAGCCGACATCGGTGCCTTCGGGCGCTTCGTCGCCTCCCTCCCCGGGTAGCGGGCCCCTGGCCCTGGTAGCGAACCGAACCTCCCCGCCCTCCAGCGGGTTACCTGGTTCGGGTACGCGCAACGAAGTGGAAGGGAGTGCAGATGAGCACGCTGAGAAAGTGGCGGCCCTCGCCGGCGATGGTGGTCGCGGTGATCGCGCTGATCGTGGCTTTGGCGGGAACCGCCTACGCCGCGCAGTCGATCAACGGCGGCGCGATCAAGAAGCAGACGATCGGCGGCGGCAAGCTGAAGAAGAAGACCCTCACCGGGTTCCAGATCAACCTCGCCAAGCTGGGGACGGTGCCGCTGGCGAAGGTCGCCACGCACACCTTCTGGGCGGTGGTCAACAATCCGCCGAACCCCGGCAACGCCGCGCTCGCCCGCGCCAGCGGCCCCGGGATCACCGCCACCGAGGGGGGCGGGGCGGTCACCGTCACCTTCCCCTTCAACGTCAGCGGCTGCGCGAATGTCGCCGGCCGCAACAACGCCGGGACGACGGTGCCAAGCTCGGGCTACGCCCAGACCAACAGCTCGGCCGCGAACCCGAGTGCGATCGACGTGCATACCCGCAACAAAGAGGGCGCCAACGAAGACGCCGATTTCCACCTGATCGTGATCTGCCCGTAGGATGAGCCGATGGTCGAGGAAGGGATCGACAGGCCCGAAAACGCGAGAGAGCTCGCGATTCAACGCCTGAAGATGAAGCAGGATTTCAAGGGCCTCGCCGGCGGCGGGTCCTTGCGATCGTCGTCACGACGATGATCTGGGCCCTCGGCGATGGCGGTTACTACTGGCCGGTGTGGGTCATCCTCGGCGTTGCCGTCGGCCTCGTGGTCCAGGGCTGGAAGGCCTATGGCCCCAGCAACCGGATCTCCGAGGCCGACGTCCAGCGGGAGATGGAAGGGACTAATCCGACGAAACCGTCTCAGGTACCCCTATAGGGGCATTCAGACGGTCTCGTCATCGGCGATCCGGGCGAGGGCCATGTCGACGCGCGCTCCTCGGAACGGGACGCCCTCGGCGCGGAGAATCGCGCGCTGGCGGTCGCCCTTGGCGAGTGAGCCGTCGGCGCGGACGACGCGCCACCAGGGCAGGCCGGGATCGTCGGCGTGGAACAGGACCGTTCCCGCGAAGCGAGGCGCCCCGGGAGACACGTCCCCATAGGTGCTCACGAACCCCTCCGGAATCCCCCGCACCCGCTCCAGCACTCCCGCCTCGCGAGTCCGCGAGAACCCCTCTTCGAGGAGGGTTTTCGCGGACTCGGCGCTCACGCCCGCGGGCCGAAGGCGTCGATGATCCGGTTCTGGTACTCGCTCAGCTCCTCGGACGAGATGAAGTAGGTGGGCGGAGTGAGGAAGAGGCCGTCGGCCCGCTCAGCCGTCGCCTCCACCCGCGCCCTGACCTTGTCCAGTGGGCCGGCGGCGCAGTAGGCCTCGACCATCTCGTCGCTGATCGCGGCGGGGACGGCGGCGAGGTCGCCGCGACGAAAGGCCTCGCCCGCCGCGACCGCGCTGTCGCCGAAGCCGTGCAGCTCCCAGAGCGGCATGTAGGTCTTGACCGTCGCGTAGAAGGAGATCGTGCGGCGGGCCATCTCGAACGCCCGACCTTCGTCGTCGTCGATCGCGCAGCAGACGGTCGGCAGGTAGTCGAAGTCGCCGCGCTCGCGGCCCGAGCGGCGCAGCCCCTCTTCGAAGGCGTCGACCACGACCTCGTCGATCCAGCGCAGGCTCTGGATCGGGTGCCCGATCAGGCCGTCGGCGACGTCGCCGGCCATCCGCGCCATCCCGGCCTGCACCGCGGCGGTGTAGATCGGCACCGCCTCGCGCGCCGGCGGGTGCGGCCGCACCCAGCCCTTGATGTCGATGTCGTAGTAGTCGCCCTGGTAGCGGATCGGCTCGCCGGCGCCGGCCTGGCGCATGATCAGCCGCGTCGCCTCGATCGCCTCGCGCAGGTGCGGCGCCGGCCTGCCGTAGTCGGCGTTGTGCCAGGTCTCGTTCAGTCGCTTGACCCCGGCCCCCATCCCGAACCGGAAGCGGCCGCCGGACATCTCGTCGACGTCGAGGGCGGAGACGGCGTGAATGAAGGGGCTGCGGGTGAAGGCCCAGACGATCCCGGTGGCGACGTCGATTCGCTCGGTCTTCGCGGCCAGGTAGGCCGCCTGCGTGACGGCGCTGCGGAAGAGCTCCGGCGCCCAGACGCACTCGATCCCGGCCGCCTCCGCCCGCCGCGTCTCCGCCTCGAGATCGGCGACCGTGGTCCCGATCGCGGCGACGGAGATGCGGTCGAGCGCTCCCAAGGGACTCGGCGTCAGTCTGCCGTTCGCACGGCCCCGCGGGCCGCCGACCCGCGGGGTTCCCGCACCAGCGTCGCGCTCATAGCGATCAGCCAGACGAGGAAGGCGAGGAAGGCGATCACCCCCAGGGCGCCGTCCGAGGGCGAGAAGGCGCCCGTTTCGGTGAAGCTCGCGATCAGGCCGACGATGAAGACGTAGCCGGCGGCGCAGAGGCTGTAGAGGCCCAGCGGCCTGGGCAGGGCGTTCAGCCTCAGGCTGAGGATCCCGGTGGCTGCGGCCAGCACGCTGAAGCCGACCAGGAAGAAGAGCAAGCCGAAGACGCTCAGGTCCCACAGAGCGAGCACGGAATCGGGTCCGAGAG
>Ga0307316_10000320_pt1 | contig 14189 bp, 12 predicted proteins | sample ER_DNA_356_FD_194504 | JGI IMG/M metagenome (GOLD analysis project Ga0307316, IMG submission 194504) | Bulk soil microbial communities from the East River watershed near Crested Butte, Colorado, United States - ER_DNA_356 | ecosystem: Environmental > Terrestrial > Soil > Floodplain | place... | reverse complement strand
CGTCTTCGGTCAAATGAACGAGCCCCCGGGAGCGCGGCTGCGCGTCGCCCTCTCCGGCTTGACGATGGCCGAGTACTACCGCGAGCAGGGCGGGCAGGACGTGCTCCTGTTCATCGACAACATCTTCCGCTTCGTCCAGGCGGGCTCCGAGGTCTCGGCCCTGCTGGGTCGGATGCCTTCCGCGGTCGGCTACCAGCCGACGCTGGAGACCGAGATGGGCGGCCTGCAGGAGCGGATCACCTCGACCGACCGCGGCTCGGTCACCTCGATCCAGGCGGTCTACGTCCCCGCCGACGACTACACCGACCCGGCTCCCGCTTCGGTGTTCGCCCACCTCAACGCGACCACGGCGCTGTCGCGGTCGATCTCCGAGAAAGGGATCTACCCGGCGGTCGACCCGCTCGACTCGACCTCGACGATCCTCAAGCCCGACGTCGTCGGCGACGAGCACTACCGCACTGCCACCGACGTTCAGGAGGTCCTGCAGCGCTACAAGGAGCTCCAGGACATCATCGCCATCCTTGGCATCGACGAGCTCTCCGACGAGGACCGCCAGACGGTCTCCCGGGCGCGCAAGATCGAGCGCTTCCTCTCGCAGCCGTTCTTCGTCGCCGAACAGTTCACCGGCCGCAGCGGCGAGTACGTGCCGGTTGCGGAGACGGTGCGCGGCTTCCGCGAGATCCTCGACGGCCAGCACGACGACCTCACCGAGGGCGCCTTCTACATGCAGGGCGGCATCGACCAGGTCACCGAGAACGCCAAAGCGGCCGCCTAGGCTGCCGGGGGCTGAACGATGGCGGCGGAGCACATGGTCGATGTCGAAGTCCTGACCCCGGAGGGGGAGGTCTGGAGCGGTGAAGTGCGCCAGGTCTCCACCCGCTCGGAGGTCGGCGAACTCGGCATCCTCGCCAACCACGCGCCGCTGCTGGCGGCGCTGCGGCCGACCGAGCTGCGCCTCCACCTCTCCGAGTCGGAGACCAAACGCTACGCCCAGGCCCACGGCTGGTTGCAGGTCTACGGCAACCGGGCTCGGCTCCTGCTCGAGGAGGCGATCGCGCCCGAGGACCTCGACAGCGGCACCCTTAAAGAGCAGCTCTCGGATGCCGAGCGGCGGCTTTCCGAGAGCGAGGATGGGAGCGCTGACCATGCTCGGGCGCAGAAGGACAGGGATCGCGCCGAGGCGTTTCTCGCAATAGCCGGAGCGTGAGGGGAGCCGGTACCCCTCCTCCGGAATTGACCTCCCCTCGCTTCGCTTCGGGGAGAACTTGCTGCGCGGGCTCCGCCCGCGCATACATCAGATTGCATATCGCCGAACATTCCTGCGGAGGGGTACCGGCTCCCCTTCCATACGCGGCGATCCTTCGGCATAGATACGGGAGTGGCGGGGATGTCTGACGAGCTGCTTGTTCTTGCGAAACGGTTGATCAGTTACGAGACGTGTGAGCCGGAAGCTATTTCGAAGGCTGCGGGGTTCGTCGAGGGGTGGCTGGAGGCTCGGGGGATTGAGGCTGAGCGGGATGAGGCTCGGGGGTTGCCGGTGATCAAGGCTGAGGTGGGGCCCTCGGACGCGCCTACGGTGGTTCTTCATGGGCACCTCGACGTTGTGCCGGGGTTCTCGGGGCAGTTCCAGCCGAAGGTGGAGGGGGACCGGCTCTACGGGCGCGGTGCCTATGACATGAAGGGGGCGATCGCGGCGATGCTGCTGGTCACCGCGGCGATGCGGGATCAGGACCGGGTTCGGGTGCGGCTGGGGATCGTCGGCGACGAGGAGTCCGAGGAAGATGCCGACCGCGGCTCCGACCATCTCGTCGACAACGGATTCACCGGCGACTTCGCGATCACCGGCGAGCCGACCGACCTCCACATCGGGATCGAGGCCAAGGGAGTGCTGGCGCTGCGGCTGGAGGTCGCAGGGACGGCGGCGCACGGCGCCACCCCTTGGCTCGGCGACAATGCCGTCCTCAACGCGATCGACGTTTTCCGCAGTATCGAGTCGCTACCGTTTGCCCGGCACAGCTCGGAGTTGTTCGACCGACCTTCGATCAACCTGGGACGGATCGTCGGCGGCGACGCTCTCAACAAGGTGCCCGACCGATGCGTGATCGACGTCGATATCCGCTACCTGCCCGGGCAAGACCCGGAGGCGATTCTCGCCGAAGTCCGGGAAATTCCGGGCAGCGAGGCGCGGGCGCTGCTGACCCGCCCGCCGGCTACGGTCGACCGCGACTCCGCCTACGTACGGGCGCTGCGCTCCTCGGCCACCGCGCATCACGACGGCGAGCCGATGAGCGTCGGCCGCGACGGCGCCTCCGACGCGGTCTCGTTCCTGCGGGTGGGGGTGCCTGCGGTCGAGTTCGGGCCGGTCGGGGCGGGCCACCACGGCCCCTCCGAGTGGGTCTCGCTCTCCTCGCTGGAGACCTACCGGCAGGCGCTCGAGTCGTTCCTGCGGGAGATCCCGGACTGCCTCGATGAATGACGAGCCGCTGAACTCGGAGGGCTGGTCGCCGAAGAAGCCGCCGCCGAGCGGCGACGGCGAGGCGGCGCCGAAGCCGAGGCGCTTCTGGTGGCGCTTCGTCCTCGCCTCTGTACTGATCGTCGCGATCTCCGCGGCGACGACGGCGACCAGCGTCCTCCTCTACATCGACAGCATCGCCGAAGCGATCGCCCCGCAGAACAACAAGATCCAGAAGAAGCTGAACCGGTTCCTCGCCGATGCAGACTCCGGGGCCCCGGAGAACTTCCTCTTGATCGGCTCCGATAAACGCGCCGGGGCCGAATTCGTCGAAGACCAGGGCCGCTCGGACACGACGATGCTGATCCGCATCGATCCGGAGAAGCAGCTGATCTCGATGATGTCGATCCCGCGCGACCTCAAGGTCGAAATCCCCGACGTCGGGACCGGCAAGTTCAACGAAGCCTATTTCTACGGCGGCACGAAGCTGACGCTGCGGGTGGTCAAGGAACTGACCGGGCTGCCGATCAACCATGTAGTGAACATCGACTTCCTCGGCTTCGCGCAGGGCGTTTATGCGATCGGCTGCGTCTACACCGACGTCGACCGCCGCTACTTCCACTCGAACGCCGGCTTAGCGCCGTCCGAAGAGTACGCCGAAATCAACGTCACGCCCGGCTACCAGCTGATGTGCGGCAAACAGGCGCTGGACTATGTGCGCTATCGCCATACCGACACCGACATCGTCCGATCGGCGCGCCAGCAGGAGTTCCTCAGCGCCGCCCGCTCGCGGATCTCGGTCAAGGACATCGTCCTCGACCAGGGGGACCTGATCGAGGCCTTCACCGATTACACGACCTCCGACATCAGCGACGGCAAGACCCTGCTCGAAGTGCTGAAGCTCCTCGCCGCCTCGCGCAACGCGACGATCAACGAGGTCCACTTCCCGGCCGAACTCGGTCCCAGCTTCGTCTATGCCTCCGAAGGCGCGATCGAAGGTGCGGTCGAAGAATTCCTCGGCGGCGAGTCGGTCAAGCAGGCCAAAGCGCAGGCGAAGACTGCGAAGAAGCAGGAGAAGGCGCGCGCGCCGAAGCACCTGAAGCAGCCGAAGAAGAAGAAGAAAAAGCCGAAGATCGAGATCGATAAGTCCGGCAGCGACGGGCTGGAACCGGCCCGTGAAGCCGGCGAAGCGGAGGCGAAGATCGCCGCCCGGCGCGCCCACGGCCCGTTCCCGATCTTCTACCCGACGCGCCTTCCCCCCGGCACCCGCTTCGTCGAAAGCGACCCCTACGAAAAGGTCGTCGATCCCTGGGTCTACCGCCTTAAGGACGAAGAAGAAACCAAGCACCTCGCCTACCGGATGGTCCTGGTCGACGAAGAGGACGACGGCAGCCACTACTTCGGGGTGCAGGGGATCCGGGGCTGGTCGGACCCGCCGATCCTCGAGGATCCGAGCCTGACCAAGACGATCAAGGGCCGCGAGTACGAGATCTTCCTCGACGACGAAAACGTGAAATTGATCGCCTGGCACCGCGGGGACAACACCTATTGGATCTCCAACGACGTGCTGCGCACGCTGTCGAACGATCAGATGGTGGGGATGGCGCGCTCGGCGGACGTGCTGATCAAGAAGAAGAAACCGAAGAAAAAGGGTAGGAGGCACCCATGAGTGAGCAGCTGCAGCCGGTCGGCGTCATCGGAGTGGGCTGGGTGGGGCTGGTCACTGCCGCCTGCTTTGCCGAGCTCGGCCACGAGGTCGTCGCCCGGGACATCCTCCCCGAGAAGGTGGAGGCGCTCTCGCGTGGCGAAGTGGCGATCCACGAGCCGGGGCTCGAGGATCTGTTGCGCCGCAACGCCGAGCGGATCACCTTCACCACCGAGATGAACGAGCTGCTGGAGGGCGCGCGACTGCTCTTCGTCTGCGTCGATACGCCGCCCACCTACTCAGGCGACGCCGACCTCTCGCGGGTGCGCGCCGTGGTCCAGGAGCTGCCCGAAGGCAGCGACCACGTGCTGGTGATGAAGAGCACCGTCCCGGCCGGAACCGGCCAGTCGATTCGGCGCGACATGCCCGACCTGTCCTACGTCTCCTGCCCCGAGTTCCTCAAGGAGGGGACCGCGGTCGCTGACTTCATGCATCCGGACCGGGTCGTGATCGGCCGCGACCGCGGCGACGAGGAGGTCGCCGATGCGGTCGCAGAGCTCTACCAGCCGCTCCCCGGGAAGATCCTCCGCACCGACGTCGCCAGCGCCGAGATGATCAAGCTCGCGTCCAACGCCTTCCTCGCCACCAAGATCTCCTTCATCAACGAGATCGCCAACGTCTGCGAGGAGGTCGGCGCCGATGTCGGCCAGGTCGCGGAGGGGATGGGCCTTGACGAGCGGATCGGCTCCTCCTTCCTGCGGGCCGGGATCGGCTACGGCGGCAGCTGCTTCCCCAAGGACGTCAGCGCCCTGAAGATGCTGGCCGGGAACACCGGCTACCACTTTCAGCTGCTGACCTCGGTGATCGAGGTGAACGAGCTGCAGAAGCGCCGCGTGGTCGGCAAGCTGGAGAAGCACCTCGGCTCGCTGATCGGCAAGCGGATCGCCCTGCTGGGCCTGGCCTTCAAGGCCGACACCGACGACATGCGCGAGGCCTCGAGCCTTGTCCTGGCGGCGCGGCTGCAGGGCGAGGGGGCAGAGGTGGTCGCTTACGACCCGGTAGCCAGCCAGCGCGCGTCGGAGCTGCTCGGCTCGGTCGAGATGGCCGACTCGGCGCTGGAGGCCCTGGACGCTGCCGACGCCGCCGTCCTCGTCACCGAGTGGGGCGAGTTCGCCGAGCTTGACTGGACCGCCGCCGCCGCGCGGATGACGCGGCCGTTGCTGGTCGACGGCCGCAACTTCCTCGACCCCGAGGCCCTTACCTCCGCGGGCTTTGAGTACGAGGGCATCGGGCGCCAGAGCTCATCTGACCGGCGCATTCCGGCGTCCTCGTGAGCTCGCGTGCAAAGCACGCCACGCTCACTGCGTCCGTGGACTGCTTGATCAGCTGAGCTCTGGATGCAGGCAATTGTTTTAGTCGGCGGCGAGGGAACCAGGCTCAGGCCGTTGACCTCCGACGTGCCGAAGCCGGCGGTGACGCTGGTTGACCGGCCCTTCCTCGCCTATGCGATCGAGTGGCTGGCGGCACATGGGGTCACCGAGATCGTCCTCGCCTGCGGCTTCCTGCCCGACGTCCTGCGCGAGGCGCTCGGGGACGAGGAGCGCCATGCGGGGGTGACGATCACCTACGCGACCGAGCCGGAGCGGCTCGGCACCGCCGGGGCGATCCGGTTCGCCGCCGAGGCGATCGGCGACCGGCTCGAGGAGCGCTTTCTCGCCCTCAACGGCGACATCCTCGCCGACCTCGACCTCAGCGCCCTGGTGCGGGCCCACGAAGAGCGCGGCGCTCGCGCCACGATCGGCCTCCATCCGGTCGAGGACTCCTCCGCCTACGGCCTTGTCCGCTGCGACGAGGAAGGGCAGGTGCTCGAGTTCCTCGAGAAGACCGGCAAAGCAGCGCCGGGGGAAATCAACGCCGGCGCCTACGTGCTCGAGCGCTCCGTGCTAGACGTCGTCCCCGCCGGCCGAGCCGTTTCGATTGAGCGCGACGTGTTTCCCGGGCTTGTCGGCGGCGAGCTCTGCGGGCTGCTGCTCCCGGGCTACTGGATGGACATCGGGACCCCCGAGCGCTATCTGCAGGCCAGCTGGGACATCCTCGAGGGCAGGGTCGACACCGAGGTGGAGGCGACGGCTCCCGGCTGCCTGGTGGCCGCGGGAGCCACGGTCGACGCCGAGGCACGCCTCGGCGACCGCGCCGTCGTCTCCTCCGGCTGCCGGGTCGGGGCGGGCGCGGAGCTGACCGAAGCCGTTCTGCTCGACGGCTGCACGGTCGGGGAGGGCGCGCGGATCGAGCAGTCGATCCTGGCGCCCGGCGCAACCGTTGATCCCGGAGCACAGCTCGTCAACACCGTCGTCGGTCGAGATGAAAGAGTCCCGGCCTGATGGGGTCCATGCTCGACGACGTCCTCGGTCTTCCCGACCAGCTGCGCGACGCGATGTGGCGGCTGGAAACCGCGCGTCTGCAGCCGGCCGAATCGGCCGGGCTGATGGTTTGCGGGATGGGCGGCTCGGCGATCGGGGGGGAGCTTGCCGCCGCCACCCTCGGCGACCGGCTGACCAGGCCGATGATCTCGATCCGGGGATACGAGCTGCCGAGCTGGACGACGCCCGAATGGACGGTGCTCTGCTCCAGCTACTCGGGCAACACCGAGGAGACGCTGGCCTGCTTCGAGGCGGCCGAGGTGCTGGAGGCCCGGCGAATCGTGCTCAGCACCGGCGGCGCCCTGGTCGAGCGCGCGCGCGAGGCGGGGGTTCCGGTGATCGCACCGCCGGGGATCTATCAGCCGCGGGTTGCCGTCGCCTACATGTTCGCCGCCGCGGCGGAGGCGGCGGCGTTGGCCGGGGCCGCTCCCAGCATCCACACCGAGATTGATGCGGCGGCGGCGTTCCTCGAGCGCGAACGCGAGGGCCTGCAGGCGCGGGCGGCCGAGATCGCCGCCGCGCTCGACAGCGCCGTGACCGTGATCTACGGCGCCGATCTGACGGCCCCTGTCGCTCAGCGCTGGAAGACGCAGATCAACGAGAACGCGAAGCTCGCCGCCTTCTGCGCCGAGCTACCGGAGGCCGACCACAACGAGGTCTGCAGCTGGACCGGCGACGCCGCGGCGAAGCTGGCGGCCGTCTTCCTCGAAGACTGCGACCAGCACCCGCGCGAGCGGCGCCGGTTCGACCTCACGGCGGAGATCGTCGGCGAGGGGTCGGCCGCGGTGGTGCGGGTGGAGACGCAGGGATCGACCCGGGTCGAGCGCCTGCTCTGGGCGACCCTGCTTGGCGATCTGGTCTCGCTCGAGACCGCGAACAGGCTCGGCGTCGATCCGGAGCGGATCGAGGCGCTGAACCGGATCAAGGCAGGGCTGTCGGAGTGAGGGCGATGGTCCTAGCGGCGGGGCTGGGGACGCGGCTGCGGCCGATCACCTACGCGATGCCGAAGCCGATGGTGCCGGTGATCAACAAGCCGGTGATGGAGCACATCCTGCGCCTGCTCGCCCGCCACGGCTTCAGCGAGACGATCGCCAACCTGCACTGGTTCCCTGACGTGATCGAGGGCTACTTCGGCGACGGCTCGGCGCAAGGGGTCTCGCTCACCTACAGCCACGAGCAGCAGCTGCTCGGCACCTCGGGCGGGGTCCGCAACGCCGCCGGCTTCCTTGGCGATTCCTTCCTCATCATCTCCGGCGACGCGCTCACCGACATCGACCTCGCTGCGATGCGCGAGTTCCACGAGTCTCACGACGGGGTCGCGACCCTGGCGATGAAGCGGGTCGAGGACACGAGTCAATTCGGCGTCGCGATCGTTGGCTCCGACGGCCGGATCCAGGGCTTCCAGGAGAAGCCGCAGCCCGCCGAAGCGCTCTCCGACCTGGCCAACTGCGGCATCTACATGTTCCGCAAGGAGATCTTCGACTACTTCCCCGAGCCCGGCGCGAGCAAGGCGGCCGGCCCCGGCGACCCCGACGGCTTCGCCGACTGGGCGATGGACGTCTTCCCGCGCCTGCTCGACGGCGACATCCCCTTCTACTCGCACGAGATCGACGCCTACTGGAACGACATCGGCAACCTCGAGGAGCTGCGCGACGGCAACGTCGACGCCCTCACCGGGGCAGTCCAGGTTGAGCGGGAGGGCGAGCTGGTCGAGGGCTACCGCAGCGGCGAGGGTCCCGGCGACGAGGGCACCCTCGTCGGCCCGGTCCTCCTCGGCCCTGGCTGCGAGCTGGGCGACGACGTCCGCATCGACGGCCCCTCGATCATCGGCGACGGCGTCCGCGTCGGCGACGGCGCCCGCCTCAAAGAAGTAATCGCCCTTCCTGGCGCCGAGATTCCCGCGAACGCGGTCCTGATCGGCGCCATCGCCGCCGCCCGCGCCTGAGGGCTTCGCGAGTCCGTGAAAAACCCTCCTCAAGGGGGTTTTTCACGGACTCGGTGAACGTCGGCTTCTGTCGTTTGTCATTCGGCACGAAGTCGGCTCAGAAGATTTTCCTTTTGCGCGCCATTTGTGGGTTGTCGCTCGGCAGGGTGGGCACATGGAGGTTGCCAAGGCTGTTGCCGTCGCGCTGGTGCCGCCGCTTTGCGCGGCTTGTGGTCGGGTTTGCCGGCCCGAAACTGTGCTCTGCAACCGTTGCGGGAGGTGGTTGGGGCGGGCTGAGCCGATCTTGAGCAGCGGGCCGGCGGGGCTGGACAAGGCCTGGTCTTCGGCGCCTTACGAGGGGGTGGCGCGGGATCTGGTGGCGGCTTTGAAGTTTCGGCGCCTGCTGCCGGTGGCCGACCTGATGGCGGAACGGATTGAGTGGCTGGCTCCCGCCCACATGTTGAGCGGGACGATCGTGCCGGTGCCGCCGGCGCCCGTACGGCTGCGGCGCCGCGGCTTCGATCCCGCGGGGGAGGTGGCGGCGGCCTTGGCCGAGCGCCTCGCGGCGCCGATCGAGTGCTGCTTGGAACGGCGGGGACGGGGGAGGCAGGCGGGGCGCCGCCGTGTTGAGCGCATCGGGCATCCGCCGCGCATTCATCCAACCGGTGCCGCTCCGCGCAGCGTCCTGCTGGTCGACGACGTGCTCACCACCGGGGCGACCCTCACGGCCTGCGCTCGTGCGCTGCGGGCCGCGGGGTCGTCTCGGGTGGTAGCGGTGACTTTCTCCCGGCGCCTTTAGTTGGCTCTCCGCGGCCCTACGGCCGTGCCTCGGCCGGGCGTCCCCGCATCTGGTCGACAAGCCGCCGCGTGCGGCTCCGCTTGCGACGCAGTTCGCGATGCTTCTTCACCTGGCGGTTCATGTCCAGGGCAAGCTCATGGACAGAGTGGTTCATGTCGGGAGAAGCCTCACGCGCGTGTAGCGTTGCTCCCTTCAAGTGGATCGTCGCCTCCGCCAGCTGGCTGTCGGAGACCCGAGGGTTGCGCTCCTCCGAGAGCACCACTTCCAAGGTCGCGACCGGCGAGACCTGCCGTCCCAAGCGCCCGAAGCGTTTCCGCACCGTCTCACGCAGCTCGTCGGTCAACTCGACGTTCCTGCCCCGAATCTCAATCCGCATGAGTGCCTCCTTATGGGTTCCGTCACGAGCTTACGACGACATCTATCCGAAAGCAAGGGTGCAGATGTCCCCTCGCCAGAGGCTTTGGGTCGCGCCTCCTTAGACGCTGGAACCCTGCACTCCATACGGTCTCTGGCGAGGGGACATCTGCACCCACCCCCGCACCGCTACCCTTGAGCAATGCCAGCGATGGACCTCGTAACGAAGGCGCTGCGCGCGGGGGAGGGGCGGAAATTCAAGGCCTACCAGAAGCGCGCGGAGGCGATCAACCGCTTCGAGCCGGAGATGGAAGCCCTCTCCGACGCCGAAATCCGCCAGGAGGCGGACAAGCTACGCGAGCGCGCCCGCGGCGGCGAGTCCCTCGACGACCTGCTGCCGGAGGCCTTCGCGCTGACCCGTGAGGCCTCGAAGCGGTCGACCGGCCAGCGCCACTACGACGTCCAGCTGATCGGCGGCATGGTCCTCCACGACGGCGCCATCGCCGAGATGAGGACCGGCGAGGGCAAGACCCTGACCGCGACCCTGCCCGTGTTCCTCAACACGCTCGCCGGCGGCAGCGTCCACGTCGTCACCGTCAACGACTACCTCGCCCGCCGCGACTCGGAATGGATGAAACCGATCTACGACGCCCTCGGCGTCAGCGTCGACGCGGTCCAGGACTTCGACGACCACGACTCCCGCCAGCGCAAATACGCACTCGACGTCACTTACGGGACCAACTCGGAGTTCGGGTTCGACTACTTGCGCGACAACATGGCCGACCAGCTCGAGCACTGCGTGCAGCGTGGTCACCATTTCGCGATCGTCGACGAGGTCGACAACATCCTGATCGATGAGGCGCGGACGCCGCTGATCATCTCCGGCGCGCCCGAACAGGCGGCGCAGACCTACTACACCTTTGCCCGCCTGGCCAAACAGATGGTCGGCGTGCCGGCGAAACAGAAACTGAAATCGCTTGGCGAAAACAAGGACACCACCGACGCCGACTACGACTACGAGTACGACGAGAAGCACAAGACCGTCTCCCCGACCGAGCGCGGGGTCAAGAAAGCCGAGGAATTTATCGGCGTCGACAACCTCTACCTCGGCGAGCACGGCACCCTCGTCAACCACCTCAGCCAGGCGCTGAAGGCGGAGTCCCTCTACAAGAAGGACGACGACTACGCGGTGATCGACGGCGAGGTGATGATCATCGACGAGTTCACCGGCCGCATCCTCGAGGGCCGGCGCTGGTCAGAGGGCCTGCACCAGGCGGTCGAGGCTAAGGAGGGCGTGGCGATCCGCGAGGAGAACCAGACCCTGGCGACGATCACCCTGCAGAACTACTTCCGCCTCTACGACAAGCTTGCGGGGATGACCGGCACCGCGCTCACCGAGGCGACCGAGTTCATGAAGATCTACGAGATGCCGGTGGTCGAGGTCCCGACCAACCAACCGATGGTCCGCAAGGACGAAAACGACCAGATCTTCAAGACCAAAGACGGCAAGTGGGGGGCGGTCCTGAGCGAGATCGTCAGCCGCCACGAAAAAGGCCAGCCGATCCTCGTCGGGACGGTCTCGGTCGAGGTCTCGGAGATGATCTCCGGGGCGCTCAAACGCGAGGGGATCAAACATGCGGTCCTCAACGCCAAGCCCGAGCACGCCGAACGAGAGGGCGAGCTGATCGCCCAGGCCGGTCGCAAAGGCGCGGTGATGATCGCCACCAACATGGCCGGCCGCGGCGTCGACATCAAGCTCGGCGGCGACCCTGAACACCTGGCGATCGGCGAGCTGAAAAAACAGGGGATCACGCCCGAGAGCGAGGGCTACGAGGAGGCGCTGGCCGCGGAGACGACCGAGCTGGAGCCGCAGTGCAAGGCCGAGGCCGACGAAGTGCGCGAGCTCGGCGGCCTCTATATCTGCGGCACCGAGCGCCACGAGTCCCGCCGCATCGACAACCAGCTGCGCGGCCGCTCCGGCCGCCAGGGCGACCCCGGCGAGTCGCGCTTCTTTCTCTCGGCCGAAGACGACGTGATCCGCCTCTTCGCCGGCGACCGCATCTACAACATCCTCGACAAACTCGGGCCGGTCGGCGATGACGGTGAGGAAGTGCCGCTGGAAGCGAAGATGCTGACGAAAACCGTCGAGAACGCCCAGAAGAAGGTCGAGGAGCAGAACTTCCTGATCCGCAAACGCGTGCTCGAGTACGACGACGTGATGAACGAGCAGCGGCGGGTGATCTACAAATACCGCCGCGAGATCCTCGAAGGCCGCGACATCTCCGACAATGCGCGCGACGAACTCGAGGGCGTGATCGAGCGCCTGGTCGACGAGTACACCGCCTCAGACGTGCTCGAGGACTGGGACCTGGAGGAGCTGGAGACGCAGCTGCGGCAGATCTGGCCGGTCGGCGTCGAGGTCGCCTCGATGGCGCCGGAGACCGTCGACCGCACCCAGCTCAAAGAAGCCCTCGACGACGACGTGATGAACGCCTACGACGAGCGCGAAGAGCAGCTCGGGGAGGAGCTGATGCGCTTCCTCGAGCGCTCGATCCTGCTGCAGGTGATCGACAACCGCTGGCGCGAACACCTCTTCGACATGGATTACCTGCGCGAAGGCATCCACCTCCGCGGCTTCGCCCAGATCGATCCGCTGGTGGCCTACAAAAACGAGGGCTATCAAATGTTCGAAGAGCTCCTGCACTCGATCTGGGACGAGTTCTCGAAACTGGTCTTCCGCGCCGAGATTGAAGTTCGGCCCGAGGAAGCGGGCGCCGTCGCGGCGACCAACGGCGCCGGCGAGGCCCCGACCCTCGCCTACTCCGGCGGGACGATGGAGAACCAGCCTTCAGCGCTGCAGGAGGTCGCCGCCGCCAGCGGCTCCAGCGCCGTCGACGTTGCTGCCGCGCAGGCGGCTGGACCGAACGGCGGCGGCTTCGAAACCGTCGAGACCGTCGTTAAAGACGACAAAGAGAACATCGGGCGCAACGATCCCTGCTGGTGTGGCTCAGGCAAGAAGTACAAGAAGTGCCACGGCGCCTGAGGGCGCTTTGACCGATCCCGTCCGCGAGTTCATCCGCGCCTTCAACGAGCGCGATTTGGATGCCTTCGTCGCCGTGCTCGACCCTGGGGTCGAGCTGCACTCGGGGCGGGGGCTGCGGAAGGGGATCGAGGCGGCGCGGATTTGGGCGACGCGGGAGCGCGGCGGGGCGCAGCAGACGATCGAGCTCGAGCAGCTCTACGAGGAAGGGCTGGAGGGCGGCCGCGGCCGCGCCGTGGCGTTGATCCGGCGCCGCTGGCGCTGGGAAGAGGACGGCAGCGAGGCTGGCGTCGACGAGATGGCCTGGGCCTTCGAGCTTCGCGACCACAAGATCGCGAGCTGGCGTCCCTACGAGGACCGCGAAGAGGCGCTGCGATTGGGCAATTTCGCGCCGCCGCTTGGTTAAGGGGCCGGGCGGGCGTACGATCGCAGCATGCCATCGGTCGCGCCAGACAACGCCGAAGCCACCGAGGCCTGGAGCGGGCCGCTCTTCGAGATCTTCCTCAAGTACCGGGACCTGACCACCGGCGGCCTTGGCGCGCATGGTGAGGTGGCGATGGGGTTGAACCCGCCGCGGCCTGGGCAACGGGCGATCGACATCGGCTGCGGGTTCGGAGACACCACCCGGCGCCTGGCCGAATTGGTCGGACCGGAGGGCTCGGCTCTCGGCGTCGATGTCTCCGCGCCGTTCATCGAGACCGCGAGCAAGGAGGCGGATGAAGCGGGCGCCGAGAACATCGAGTTCCGCCTCGCCGATGTGCAGACGCTCGAGCTGCCTCAGGAATTCGACTACGCCTTCTCTCGCATGGGCATCATGTTCTTCGCCAATCCGGTCGCGGCCCTGCGCAACGTCCGGGCAGCGCTCAAGCCCGGCGGCCGCTTCACCGCGGTTGTCTGGCGGCGCAAGCTCGACAACGAGTGGGTTCGCCGCGCCGAGGAGATCGTCGACGAGTACCTCGAGCATCCCGAGGAGACCGATGAACCGACCTGCGGCCCCGGTCCGTTCTCGATGGCAAACGCCGACACCGTCTCTGAACAGCTGAAGATCGCCGGCTTCGAGGAGATCGGCTTGCAGCGCTGCGACCTGCCGATGAAGGTTGGTGCCGACCTCGACCAGGCGGTCGAGTTCGGGATGGCCCTCGGACCCGCCGGCGAGATCCTCCGCCTCTGGGGGGACCGGGTCGACGAGATCCGACCGGAGATCGCCGCCAAGATCCGCGCCGCGATTGCTGACTTCGAGCAGGACGACGGCGTCTACGCACCGGCCTCCACCTGGATCGTCACGGCTCGGGTTCCGAACGCATAGGGACGAAGGTGGTGCCGTAGGGAGGAGTGGGTGCCCCTCTCGACACCTGGGTTGCTGGCCTCTAAGTTGCCGTCTCTTGCCAAGTGATCTGTGCCAGCAACAGGACGCCGGCGCCGAGAGGGGCACCCACTCCTCCAAGCGACACGCGCTGGCAGACGGCCTGGGCGGGAGCTGCTGAAAGCGTTCAAGGGCGGTAGCTCTCGCGAAAAGCTGGGTGTCTCGGCCGTCCAGAAAGTGCGTGTTGGAGAG
>Ga0307316_10000318_pt1 | contig 14204 bp, 13 predicted proteins | sample ER_DNA_356_FD_194504 | JGI IMG/M metagenome (GOLD analysis project Ga0307316, IMG submission 194504) | Bulk soil microbial communities from the East River watershed near Crested Butte, Colorado, United States - ER_DNA_356 | ecosystem: Environmental > Terrestrial > Soil > Floodplain | place... | reverse complement strand
GCAGTAGAACTTGTAGGTCCCGCCCTGCGCGAAGGTGCAGGAGCCGCTCCAGTTCCCCTGTCCCATGTTGGGCGTCCCGGTGCAACTTGGGGTTGCCGGGTTGCCGCTTTCCCAGACCAGGCCATGCAGGTTGGCGGTCGGGTTTTTAAAAGCGACCGAGTCGCCGCCTTCTACCTGCGCGGTCGCAGGAGCCCAGGCATAGGTGGCGAACGAGTTGCCGGTCGCTTCGATGGTCGGTTCGGCGGCGAGGCCGTTGACCGCGGTGAGCCCGAGCGCGAGGACGCCAAGGAGCACGCTCGACAGCAATCTTCTACTCACTTAGCTTCACCCTCCTGGTCATCGTCGTCCGCGGGCCGTTAGGCGGCGTGACGACGGTTTTGACGATTATCGGTAGATGGCCCCGGCGCCGCAGTGCGCGGTGGGCGGAAGGCTCGAGGCGGACCACGAAAGGCAGCTGCCCGGAGCGGGCGAGAGGACGGGTGAGCTCGCCGACCCGGATCGATCTCTTGGCCCGGCCACCCAAGGAGGCGCTCGAAGCTCTGAGCTCGACGTCCAGGCGACCACCGACGCCCCCCGGCGAGACGACGATCGAGCCGCGAACAGCACTGCCGCGCTGCCGGCTCGCCAATCGCAGCGCTTCGACAGCAGGGCCTTCCGATGGCCCCTGCGCCGGCGCCGGCGGCTGTCCGGGCTCAGGCGAGGGCGCCGCTTCGCCGGCGGCGACGGTGATCGTTCCCCTCATTTCTTCAGGGTGGACGGGGCAGACGAAGGTGTAGGTCCCAGCCTGCGCGAAGGCGCAGGTTCCGCTCCAAGAGGTACCCGAGCTGTCGACCGGGACGCCGCTGCAGCTCGGTTTCTCGGGTCCTCCCGTCCAGTGGACCCCGTGGGGCACGAGGTTGCTCGGATTGCGGAGGGCGACGGTCCCGCCGGGCGCGGAGCTCACGGTCGACGGGCTCCAGGCGAAGCCGTTCGCCGTTTCGGCTGGTTCGACAGTCGGTTCCTCGGCCATGCCGACGGCGGAAAGTTGAAAGGCGGCGAGGGCCATGAGCGCGAGCAGGAGCAGCCGCCGGCCATGCCGTCGCCTAGCCTCTCCACGCCTAGCCGGTCCCATCCGCCTTGCGATACGGCTCCCGCGCTCCCGAGGTTCAAACGGCCCGCCTCCCCGGCTCAATAAGCTTCACATATGGCTTCCAAGCGGCAGATTTGGGTCGGCAGCGTGCCGATCGGCGGTGGCGCGCCGGTCGCCGTGCAGACGATGACCAAGACCGAGACCGCCAACCTGGCGGCGACGATGGAGCAGATCCGCAAGGTCGCCGACGCGGGGGCGGACCTGGTGCGCTGCGCGGTGCCGCGCGAGCAGGACGCCGAGGCGCTGAAGACGATCGTCAAGGAATCGCCGATCCCGGTGATCGCCGACATCCACTTCAACCACACCCTGGCGCTGAAAGCGATCGACGCCGGCGCCCACTGCATCCGCCTCAACCCCGGCAACATCGGCGGCCGCGAGAAAGTCGCCGAAGTGGCTGAGAAGGCGAACGCCAAGGGCGTGCCGATGCGGATCGGCGTCAACTCCGGATCGCTGCCCAAACACCTGCACACGCTCGAGCGCGAAGCGCCGGTCGAGGCGCTGGTCGCCGCCGCGGTCGAGTTCGTCGAGCTGATGGAGGGTCTCGACTTCGAAAACTTCAAGGTCTCGATCAAGTCGACGAACGTGCCGAACACGATCGCTGCCAACCGCCTGCTCTCGGAGAAGATCCCCTACCCGCTGCACCTCGGGGTGACCGAGGCGGGGACGAAATGGGGCGGTTCGCTGAAATCAGCCGTCGGTCTGGGGACGCTCCTCGCCGACGGGATCGGCGACACGATCCGGATCAGCCTCTCGACCTTCCACGCCGAGGAGGAGGTCAAGGTCGCTTGGGAGATCCTCAAGGCACTGCAGCTGCGCGAGCGCGGCCCGGTCTTGATCGCCTGCCCGACCTGCGGCCGCCTCCAGTTCGACATGGACTCCGTGGTGGCGGAAATCGAGCAGCGCCTCGAAGGCTACGAGGAGCCGGTCGAGGTGGCGGTGCTCGGCTGCGCCGTCAACGGCATCGGCGAGGCCAGCCACGCCGACTTCGGGATCGCCGGGGCCAAGAACGAGGGTCTGATCTTCGCCGGTGGCAAACCCCTCCGCAAGGTCCCGCAGGAGAAGCTGGTCGACACCCTCTTCGAGGAGATCGACAAATCCCTCGACCGCGGCGGCCAGGTCGAGTTCGACGAGGCCGAGTCGCAAGAGGGCGCCGAGTGGGTAGCCAACATCGAGCGCGAAAACGAGGGGGAACTAACTCCGGAGAAGATCGCCGCGATGGAGGCCGAAGCCGTAGAGCGCGGCGAGTCCGACAAGGTCCTCCTCGACGAGGAGTCCTCGCCGACGGCGGGCCGTAGGTTCACGCGGGCTTAGCCAGTAGGTTTCGCGGCATGAGCCGCCTCTCTCAGGTCTTCCTGCCGACGCTGAAGGACCCGCCCGCTGACGCGGAGGCGATCTCGCACAAGCTGATGGTGCGGGCGGGGTTGATCCGGCAGTTGGGGGCCGGTTTATGGAGCTATCTTCCTGCCGGGTGGCGGGTGGAGCGGAAGGTCGAGCAGATCATTCGCGAGGAGATGGAGCGGATCGGCTGCCAGGAGATGCTGATGCCGCTGCTGATGCCCGCCGAGCCTTGGGAAAAGACCGGGCGCTATGCGATCGAGGAGCTGTTCAAGCTCGAGGACCGCAAGGGATCGCCGCTGGTGCTGGCGATGACGCACGAGGAGGCAGTCACCACCCACGTGGGGCGGGAGGTGCGCTCCTACCGAGACCTGCCGCTAATGCTCTTCCACATCCAGACGAAGGAGCGCGACGAGCCGCGGCCGCGCGCCGGGGTCCTGCGCACGCGCGAGTTTACGATGAAGGACGCCTATTCCTTCGACCGCGACGAGGAGGGCCTGGCCCGCTCCTACGAGCTGCAGACCGAGGCCTACGGGCGGATCCTCGATCGCTGCGGGGTCCGCTGGTATCGGGTCGAGTCCGACGTCGGAATGATGGGCGGCACCGACGCCGACGAGTACATGGCGCCCTGTCCGGCCGGCGAGGACGAGGTGGCGTTGGCGCCCGGCTACGCCGCCAATGTCGAGATCGCCTCCGCTGAGCCGCAGCCGGTCGTGCTGCCGGCGCCGCTGAGCGCCCCCGAGGAGGCCGACACCCCTGGCCTGACCAAGGTCGAGGAGGTGGCGGACCACCTCGGCCTGCCGCAGGGCGCTTTCATCAAGACCCTGCCGATCGTCGTCGAGGGGCGCGGGGTGGTCCTCGTCCTGCTGCGAGGCGATCACCGGCTGAACGAGACGAAGCTGCGCAATGGGATGAAAACGGACTTCCGCCAAGCGCGACCCGAGGAGATCGAGGAGCAGCTGGGCCCGGTCGGCTACCTCGGGCCGGTCGAGAGCGGCCTGCCGATCATCAAGGACGCAGCCCTCACCGGCAACTCCTACGTCGCCGGCGCCAACAAGCCGGACACTCACCTGCGCGGCGTCGACCCTGCGCGCGACTTCGAGGCCTACGAGATGGACGTCCGCAGGGTCGAGCCCGGGGACATCGCTCCCGACGGGGGCGCGATCGAGATCGAAACGGCGATCGAGGTCGGCAACATCTTCAAGCTCGGCACCCGCTACTCGGAGCCGCTCGGCGCCACCTACCTCGACGAGAACGGGACCCAGCACCCGATCGTGATGGGTTGCTACGGGATCGGCCCGGCGCGGATCGTCGCCGCGGCGATCGAGCAGACGGCCGACGAGCGCGGGATCGTATGGCCGAAGGCGATCGCGCCGTGGCAGGTCCACCTCGTCTCCCTGGCGAAGGCGGGGGAGCCCGAGCGCGAGGCCGCCGACAAGCTTTACGAGCAGCTGCTCGAGAAGAGTGTCGAGGTCCTCTACGACGACCGCGACGCCGGGCCAGGGGAGAAGCTGACCGACGCCGAGCTGCTCGGCTGTCCCCTGCGGATAGTCGCCGGCCGCCGCGGCCTCGCCGAAGGGGTGGTCGAGGCGACTGAGCGCGCCACCGGCGCCGAGCACAAGCTGCCCCTGGAGGACGCCGCCGCCCAGGCGCTGTCGCTCATCGATGACTGAGGGCTCATCCAAGAATCCCTTCGGCCGCGGCCGCGTGCGCCGCCTCTTCGGACTCGACCGCAGCGCGCCGCCGCCGCCCGTCACCCGCAAGGGCGAGCCGCTGCGGCCCTGGACGATCCCCAACGCGGTCGGCTACATCCGCCTCGCCGCTCTGCCCGTCTTCCTCGTGCTCGCTTACAACACCGACGACGGGACCTCGGTCGCCTCCGCAATGGTCTTCTGGGCGATCGCCGCCGGCGACTACCTCGACGGCATCCTCGCCCGGATCACCGGCCAGTACAGCCGTCTCGGCGCCCTGCTCGACCCGCTGATCGACCGCCTGACGATCCTCGCCGGGGCCGTCGTCTGCTGGAGCTTCGAGCTGCTGCCGCGCTGGGTTCTGGCGCTGATGGCGCTGCGGGAGCTCTCGATGCTGCTCCTGGCCGAGTACGGGCTGCGCCACGGCGTCGACATCGAGGTGAACTGGCCCGGCCGGATCTCGGTCTTCCCGCTGATGGGCGGGATCTGGCTAGCCTTGCTCTCGCCGGGCTGGGTCGCGACCGCGCTCGTGCTCTGGGGTCTGGCGATGGCGATCATCGCCACGGTCCTCTACGCCCGGGCCGGGATGCGGGCGGTCCGCGCTCAGCACCCTGCAAGCTGAGGTTCAGATGCACCCAAACCCTTAACCTTCGGTTGAACCTTTTGGGCGAAGGGGGTTATCATCAGCCTTCGTCAACGGAGGCCACGCCTCCTCGAGTTAGGAGCACGATGGAGGACACCTTTCCCGATCTCGGTTCCCTCAGCGACAAGGAGCTGAAGGACATGATCGACAACCTGACGGCCGAGGAGAACGAGATCTCCTACAAGCGGCGCGTCCTGCACGGGAAGATCGACATCCTGCGGGCCGAGCTGGTCAACCGCCTGCGCCACAAACGCGAGGCGGGCGAGTCGGTCATCTCCGGCAGCGACGTCGAGCAGCTGACCCAGATCCTGGCTGGCAAGACGCAGCCGCTGACGGAGGACGATTCCGCCGCCTGAGCGGAGAGTCTGCCATGGCCGTTCACTGTCCCGAGTGCGGTTTCGCGAACCCGGAGGGGGCGAACTACTGCCAGAAGTGCGGCGCCTACCTCGGCGGCCCGAAAGAGGCCGGCGAGGAACCGACGACGATGACCTACCGGGTCGACGAGACGGGGGAGATGCAGCCGGTCGACATCGACCAGGTGGTCGAGGAGAGCGGCGCGGCGCTGGTCATTCGCAGCGGCGGCGGCCGCGCCGGCGAGAGCTTCAGCGTCGTCGAGGAGCGGGTCTCGATCGGCCGCAGTCCCGACGCCGGCGTCTTCCTCGACGACGTCACCGTCTCCCGCAACCACGCACTGCTCGTGCGCCGCCGCGACGGCCTCTACATCGACGACCTCGGCTCGCTCAACGGCACCTATGTCAACCGGCGGCGGATCGAGTCCCACCGGCTCGCCGATGGCGACGAGATCCAGGTCGGCAAGTACAAGCTGAGCTACCTGGAGCGTTAGGGGTGACCGTCTCCGGACAGACCGGGAGGGGCGCCGAGGCGCCGAGTCGCCCCCGCAAGGCGCTGACGATCGGCGCCGTCTGCAAAATCCTCCAAAGCGAATTCGACGACGTCTCGATCTCGAAGATCCGCTACCTGGAGGACCAGAAGCTACTCACTCCGCGGCGAACCTCGGGCGGCTACCGCCTCTACAGCCAGAGCGACGTCGAACGGCTGCGGACGATCCTGCGCCTGCAGCGCGACGAGTTCCTGCCGCTGCGGGTGATCCGCCAGGAGCTCGCCTCCGGCGGCGACCTCGTCCTCGGCGGCAGCGAGGGTGACCGCAAGCCGGCGCCGGGGGCCGTGCGGCGGGCGATCCTCGTCGACACCTCGCGCGCCTACCTGACGCTGGAGGAGATCGTCGAGGAGACCGGCGCCCGCGAGGAGCTGATCCGCGAGCTCGAGAACTACGGGATCGTGCAGCCGGAGAAACGCGAGGGCAAAACCGTCTACGACGAGACCGACCGCGAGATCGTCCGCGCTGCCAATGAGCTCTCGCGGGTCGGCGTCGGCGCCCGCAACCTGCGCGTCTTCCGCTCGTCTGCCGACCGCGAGGCGAACCTGCTGGAAGCGTTGCTCGGTCCCTCGCTGCGGTCGCGCAACCCCGAACGCCGCAAAGAGGCGCTGCAGAGCCTCGAGAGCCTGGCGGCAACGGTGTCGCACCTCAAGCATCTGCTGCTGGTCCGGGACCTGCGCCGGCTCGCCGGCGACTGAGTGGCCCGCGTCACCCGCAAGCGCGAGATCGAGGCGCCGGTGGCCGAGGTCTGGAGGCTCGTCTCCGACCCCTACAGCCTGCCCCGCTGGTGGCCGCGGACGGCGCGGGTCGAGAACGTCGACGCCAAGCCAGGCGGCAAGCGGACGGCGTGGACGAAGGTGCTGCAGACCGCCGAGGGCCGCGGCGTCCGCGCCGACTTCCGCTGCGTCAGCTCGGCCGAGCGCGAGCGCTACGTATGGGAGCAGGATCTGGAGGGCACGCCGTTCGAGCGGCACCTGAAGAGTCTGCGGGTCGAGATCGCCCTGCGCGAGCGCGACGGCGGCACCGAGGTCAGCCTGACCGAGGAGCAGACGCTGAAGGGCATGTCCAAGTTCGGCTCCCCCCTGATGCGCCGCGCCCGCCGGGACATCCTCGACAAAGCCCTAGACGGCCTCAAAGAGGCGCTGACGTGACGAAGCGCCCCACCTCCCGAACTGCATCAACTTCTACTTCTGCTGGGTGTAGAAGTTGATGCAGTTCCCGCGGAGGGACGCGAAGCCGCGGCGAGATGCGAAGTGGTGGGGGTGGGGGGATCCGGCGGTGGAGCCGCACCTGGACGATCAGGCGCTGGGGGTGCTGCGGGAGCGGATCGGGGAGCTGGAGGCTTGGCCGCTGGCGCGGGGTTTGGAGGAGTTCGAGCTGCCGGCGGCGGAGGGGCTGCCGCGGGCGTTGGTGGAGGCGGTGGGGGAGGAGAACGTCTTCGTCGACGAGGAGGACCGGTTGCGGCACGCGACCGGGCGCAGCTACGTCGATCTGGCGCGGTTGCGGAACGGAGCGCTGGTGGCGGCGCCCGACGCCGTCCTGATGCCGCGCAGCGCCACGGCGCTGCAACGGGTGCTCGAGGTCTGCGCGACGGAGGGAGTGGCGGTCGTGCCGTTCGGAGGCGGCACCAGCGTCGTCGGCGGGGTCGAGCCCGTGTGGGGGAGCCACGGTCGCCTCGTCAGCCTCGATCTCTCCGGACTGCGCGACGTGGTGGTCGACGAGCGCTCCATGACCGCCCGCCTCGGCGCCGGCCTGCGCGGCCCGGAGGCGGAGGCGGCGCTGGCGCGCTTCGGCCTCACCCTCGGTCACTTCCCGCAGTCCTTCGAGTTCGCGACGATCGGCGGCTTCGCGGCGACCCGCAGCGCCGGCCAGGCCTCGAGCGGCTACGGCCGCTTCGACGCGCTGGTCAGCTCGGTGCGACTGCTGGCGCCGGCCGGCAAGCTGGAGACGCTGGAGACGCCGCACACCGCCGCCGGTCCCGCCCTGCGCGAGCTGGTGATCGGCTCAGAAGGAGTCCTCGGCGTGATCCCGGACGTGACGGTGCGGGTGCGACCGGCACCCGCACTGAAGCGCTACGAGGCGTGGATGGCGGAGTCCTTCGAGGCGGGGGCGGAGATCGTGCGGGGGTTGGCGCAGGGCCCCGGCTTGCCGGAGATCATCCGCGTCTCCGATGAAGAGGAGACCGAAGGTTCGCTGGCGCTCTCGGGCCCGCGCGGCCTCGGCGGGCGCCTCTTCGGCGGCTACCTCGGCCTGCGCCGGCGCCGGGGGGGCGCCCTTCTGATCGTCGGCTTTGAGGGAGACGAGGAGCACGTGGCGCGGCGACGCGCCCTCACCGTGCGCGCCCTGCACGACGGCGGCGCCGCCTACCTCGGGCAGGCGGCCGGCCGCGCCTGGGAGCACGGCCGCTACGGCGGCCCCTACCTCCGCGACACGCTGATGGAGATGGGAGCGATGGTGGAGACGCTCGAGACCTCGCATACCTGGAGCCGCTTGCATGAGTTGCACAGCGCCGTCGGCGACGCGATCCGCAGGGCCCTCGACGAGCAGGGGACGCCCGGCCTCGTCTTCTGCCACCTCTCGCATGCCTATCCCGACGGAGCCTCGCTCTACTTCACCTTCATCGCTCGCGCCCGGCGCGACGCCGCCTTGGAGCAATGGAGTGCGATCAAGCGGGCCGCGTCGGAGGCGATCGTCGCCCACGGGGGCACGATCACCCACCACCACGCGATCGGCCGCGACCACCGTCACTACATGGAGGCCGAGGTTGGACAGACGGGCCTCGAGGTGCTGCGCGCGGTCAAGGAGCAGCTCGATCCGGCAGGGGTCATGAACCCGGGCAAGCTCCTGCCCGACTAGCGCCTATTCCTTTTCTTTTGCTTCTTTGAGGCGCTTGGCGATGCCTACGACCGGACCGCTGACGTGGCCACGCAGGACTTCGGTGCCGGTGTACTCGGGCGCCGCTTTTTCCTTCGTCGCGATTTTCAGCGACGCTTTCAGCTGCGATTCGTCAGTCGCGGTGATCGCGATCTGGTCGAAGGTTTCGCTTGCCAGGTAGGCGAGGATTTCGACCGGCACTTCCACCTGGGCCCTGATCTGGCCGTTGTTACCGACTTCGATCGAGGCCAGCGGCAGCATTTTCTGAGGCGAGGCGGCGAGCCAGACCGTGTAGCGGCCGCAGGAGGGGAGAGGCGCGAGGCCTTCGGCGGCGACCTGAAGCGCAAGGCTGTTTTTCACCCGCCCGAAGACGACGAGGCCGCGAGCTTCGCTGCCGTCGACCGGGTTCAGCACCGCCCGGGTCGGTTCTTTGCCGCCTTTGATCGCCGATGCCGCCAGAACGGCGATCGCTTTGCCGCTTGGCTTGGTTGCCGCGGCCGTCGGCCGCTCACAGTTGCTCGGAGTCGCCGAGGCCGTCGTGCTCGAGGAGTCCGAGCCGCTCCCGCCGCTGCTGACGAGCAGGATCACCACAAACAGAACGACGATCGCAACCCCCGCCAGGATCGCCCAGAGCCCTCGGTTCTCGAGCAGCTTCGCCTCACGAGCGATCTCCTTAGGCCCATGCCCATGCTCGTGATGCGGCATCGGCTTCACGGCCTCAGCTTTTTTCTCTTCAGCCGGCCTTTTCGGTTTCGGAGCTACAGGCGGCGGGACCTCGTCCGCCGGAGGCTCCCCAAATCGGTCTCCGCCGGACGAGGTCCCGCCGCCTTCCGGCTCCGGTATCGAAGGAGCAGGGATCCCTTCCGCTTCCAGATCCGCCGCCGCCCGTTTCGCCCGCGCGTGGATCTCGTCGACCGAGATCCCCATCAACGCCCCGAGGTCGTCATAGCCCTGTGCGCCCCGCTGCGAAAGCAGCCGCAGGATCGCCTTCTGGTCGTCACTCAGAGCCACGAGGGGGCAAGCCTATTAGGGTGCTCAGCTGTGAACGAGGACGCTGAGGTTAAGGCTCAGCATTTCGACGAGCTGATCGGCACCGAGTGGCTCAGCGACGATCCCGACGACGCGCGGGTGCGGCTGCCGATCCGCGACGAGCTGCGCCAACCCTTCGGCCTCATGCACGGCGGCGTGATGTCAACCCTGGTCGAGAGCGTCTGCTCGCGCGCCACCGCCGCGGCTGTCTGGGATCAGGGAATGGCGGCGATGGGTCAGTCGATCGACGTCAGCTTCGTCCGTCCCCTCACCGAGGGCGCCGTGGAAGTGCGCGCGAAAGCCCGCCACCGCGGCCGCACCACCTGGCTCTGGGAGTGCGAAGTCCTCAACGACGAGGGCAAGCTCTGCGCCCTCTCGAAGATGACGATCGCGGTTCGTCCCCGGCCGGAGAGCAGCTAGCCGCCAAAGCGGTTCGTAATCGGAAGCCGGCGATCCTTGCCGAAGCCTTTCGGCGTGATCCGGATCCCCGGCGCCGCCTGGCGACGCTTGTACTCGGAGCGGTCGACGAGGCGGATCACCTCGTCGACGGTCTCCGCCGGCATCCCGGCGGCGATCATTTCTTCGCGCCCCTCATCGCGCTCGACGTAGCTCTCGAGGATGCGGTCGAGCAGGTCGTAGGGGGGCAGCGAGTCGTCGTCGCGCTGGTCGGGTCGCAGCTCGGCCGAGGGGGGGCGTTCGATCACGCTCGCCGGCACCAGCTCGCGCCCCTCGCGCTGGTTGCGGCGTTCGACCAGTTCGTAGACGAGCCCCTTCGGCACATCCTTGATCACCGCAAAGCCGCCGGCCATGTCGCCGTAGAGGGTCGCGTAGCCAACCGACATCTCGCTCTTGTTGCCGGTCGTTAGCACCAGCCAGCCGTGGCGATTGGAGAGGGCCATCATCAGGTTGCCGCGGATCCGCGCCTGAATGTTCTCGGCGGCGAGGTCAGGCTCGGAGGGTCGCGCCGGGTCACGCGGGACCTCGTCGTCGCCGTCGCGCGGTTCCTCGTCGGGCCGCATCAGCCCGTCGAGGGCCTGCTCATAGCCCTCCATCATCGGCTCGATCTCGACCTCGATCAGCTCGCAGCCGAGGTTCTTGGCGATCTCGCGAGCGTCCTGCTGGGTGTCGGCGCTGGAGTGGGGGGAGGGCATGACAACGCACGAGAGCCGCACCGGCCCGACGGCGTCGGCGGCAAGCTCCGCCACCAGGGCCGAGTCAATTCCGCCGGAGAGGGCGACGCCGACGTGCTTGAAGCCGTTCTTGCCGACGTAGTCGCGCAGGCCGAGCGTCAGGGCCTCGTACACCTCGTCGAGGTCCGAGAGCGGCTCGGCGAGGCGGCCGGGCCCCGCGTGGGGGATCTCGCAGACCAGCAGCTCCTCCTCGAACGGGGCGGCGCGGGCGATCACCCTGCCGTCGGGGGCGGTGATGAGGCTCTGGCCGTCGAAGACGAGCTCGTCCTGGCCGCCGACGAGGTTGCAGAAGGCGAAGTAGGCGTCGTAGGCGCGCGAGCGTTTGCAGAGCATCAGCTCGCGCTCGCGACCCTTGCCGCGGTGGTAGGGCGAGCCGGAGGGGTTGGCGATCAGCCGCGCGCCCGCTTCGGCCTCGGCCTCGGCGGGGCCGCCGGGGAGCCAGACGTCCTCGCAGATCGTCAGCCCGGTGGTCATCTCTCCGAGCTGGATTGAGATCGGCTCGCTGCCGGGGATGAAGTAGCGCTGCTCGTCGAAGACGGCGTAGTTGGGCAGCCGGTTCTTGCGGTAGACCGTCTGTAATGCGCCTTCAGCAAGGACCGCGACCGAGTTGTGGGCGTGCCGGGCGTCGCCGCGGTCGGCGACCGGCTCGGCGAAGCCGACGAGGGCAGTAATCCCGGAGGCTTCCTTCGCCAGTTCCTCGATCGCGCGCTGGTTCGCGGCGAGGAAGTGGCGCTTCAGGTAGAGGTCCTCGGCCGGGTAGCCGGGGATGCAGAGCTCGGGGAAGATCACCAGCTCGGCGCCCTCGTCGCGGGCGCGGCCGATCCACTCGGCCACTTTCGCGGCGTTGGCGTCGATGGCGCCGACGGTGGGATTGATCTGGGCGAGGGCGATGCGCATCGGGGATCGCGGAGGCTAGTACCCGCGGATCATCATCATGATCAAGAGGGCGACTTTTCGCCCTCGATAGGGTTTTCGGGACATGCGGAACCGCCGGCGGCACCTGATCGGAACCTCGGCGGCGCTGCTGATAGCCCTCGCCGCACCTCCTGCTGCCCACGCCGCGGGGAAGCCGTTCATCGCGCCGCAGGCGCGGCCGACCGAAGACCGGCCCAGGCCGACCGACAAACCCGATCCCAACCGCAACGCCTACTCGGTGCCGGAGGCGAAACAATCGCCGGCCTGCTCGCGGCACTTCTGCGTCCACTGGGTCGACCAGGGCCTCGACGCTCCCAATCTCAGCGACCGCAACCGCAACGGCGTGCCCGACTTCGTCGAACGGGTGCTGCGCGTCGCCGAACACGTGCACGACGTCGAGAACGAGAAGCTCGGCTGGCGCGAGCCCCGCAGCGACGGGCGGCAGGGCGGCCGCAACGGCAAGACCGACGTCTACCTCTCCCAGATCGGCGGCGAACTGTTCGGCTACGCGGCGCCCGACCGCGGTCAGGCGGGGAAAGACGGCCGGATCCCGCGGCGCCTGCACGGCTACCTCGTCCTCGACAACGACTACAGCGCCTTCGAGTTCCCGCACACGAAGCCGGTGAACGACCTCGAGGTGACGTTCGCCCACGAGTACAACCACATCCTGCAGTTCGGCTATGACGCCTACCAGGACCCGTGGTTTGCCGAGTCGAGCGCGACTTGGATGGAGGACCAGGTCTACAACGGCATCGACGATTACCTGCGCTACGTCCGCCGCTGGGTGAAGTTGTGGGAAACGCCGCTGACCGCCAGCTCGATCAAGGAGTACGGCAGCGCCGTCTGGAACCAGTGGCTGGCGCGGCGCTACGGCGAGGCGATCATCCGCAAGGCGTGGGCCGGGGCGATTGACGCCAAGCCGGGCGGCTTCTCGGTCTCCAGCTACGAACGGGCGATCCGCGCTGCTGGTCCGTCAGACTTCAGCCACGACTTCACCCGCTTCGCCGCCGCGGTCTCGGAGTGGCGAACCGGGAAGCGTTTCCGCGAGAGCCGACTCTTCCCCGACGTGCCGCGCCAGGGACACCTGCGGGTCGGCGGCGGTCGCCTGACCCGCTTCCTCAACCACACCACCTTCCAGCTGCTGCGGGTGAGGGCCCGGGCTGGCCGGGCAGTGGTCGTGCATATGGCGGCGCCGACGGGAACCGCGGCCGGCTTGGCCCTTGTCGGCCGCCTGGGTAGCGAGCGGCAGGGGCGGACCGTCTCACGTATCAGCTTCAAGCGCGGAGGAGGGCTGCTGACCGTGCGCCTGCCGCGGCCCGGCCGCTTCTCCCGCATCACCGCCGTCGTCGTCAACGCCGACGGCCGGGCGCGCGGCTTCAGCGCCCGCCGCCTCGACTGGCTCTACCTTACCGACGGGCTGCCGTTCGAAATCAGCGGCGAACTGGTTCGATAGCGCGCTAGCGGGAGCGTCAGGAGCGCGACTCGGCGGCGACCGGCCCCGATCCGTTGCGAGAAGCAGTCGCGGCTTTGCTTTTCGCATTCTTCGGTTTCTTCTTCGTGCTGGTCTTGGCCGGGGTCTTCGCGGCTTTCGGCGCCGTTTTGATCACCTCTTGCGTCGCCGCCTCGAGGTCGAGCGCGAAGCTGTCGAGGTCGGCCATCGCGTCGTAGTCGCCGACGAGGCCGATGTTGACCTGGCCGTTGTAGGACATGATCCCGACGCAGAGGGCCTGGCGCCGCGCCAGCGGCACCATCGGGAAGAACGACTCCATCTTGCGGCCGAGGACGTAGAGCGGGAATTGCGGGCCCGGCACGTTGGTGACGACGAGGTTGAAGAAGCGCTGCGCCGGCTGCAGGCGCGCCGCCTGCGAGGCGATCGTCCCCGGGGCGAAGTCGGTCAATTTGGTGAGGATCTCGGCGCCGACGGCTTGGCCGGAGGACTTGAGGTCGCCCATCTCCTGCGTCAGTACATGCAGGCGCTCGACCGGATCCTCGCACCAGACGGGCAGCGGCGCGAACATCGCCGAGATGCGGTTGCCGAGGGCGCCGTGCTCTTCGTCGGCGCGGACGCTGACCGGGACCATCGCCCGCAGTTCGAGGCCGTCGGTGTCGTGGCCGCGGGCGCGCAGGTACTTGCCGATGCCGCCGGCGACGATCGAGAGGATGACGTCGTTGACAGTGCCGCCGTGGGCGTCCTTGACGCGCTTGAGGTCGCCCAGGTCCGTCTGGACCATCTGGAAACGGCGGTGCGGTCCGATCTCGACGTTGAAGACGCTGGCGGGGGCGGAGACGCCGGCCGCGACCATCTTCGAGGTGGCGCCGAGGCCTTCAAGGACCTGACGCGGCCCGCGGAAGGCGGCGCGGACGCCGCGGTAGATCTCCTTCGGGCTCGTCACCCGCTCCTTCAGCGCTTCGCCCAGCAGCTGGGTGTCGGTCGGTTCGGGAGAGGCAAGCCACGGCGGCGCCTTGTCAGGCGTGCCCTGCGGCTCGGAATCGAGGTCGA
>Ga0307316_10000316_pt1 | contig 14223 bp, 15 predicted proteins | sample ER_DNA_356_FD_194504 | JGI IMG/M metagenome (GOLD analysis project Ga0307316, IMG submission 194504) | Bulk soil microbial communities from the East River watershed near Crested Butte, Colorado, United States - ER_DNA_356 | ecosystem: Environmental > Terrestrial > Soil > Floodplain | place... | reverse complement strand
GTTGCTGCAACGTGGCGATGGCTGCTTCCTGCGACCCCGCCGCGTCGCCCGGACGCCGGAGCAGTCCGATGCCTCCGACCGCGAACAGCGCCACCGCGAGCGTGAGCGCCACGACCGTTCGTCCCGCTCGTGTCATCGAATCGTCCTTCTCCTCCCGTGAGTGGCCGTGATGAAGGGGCGCGGCGGGCGCCTTCCGCCCGCCGCACCCCAGCCCTGCGTCAGTGCGGGCTCGGGTCCGAGCCGCTGTGCGGATACGCGACGAACGGGAACGTCGACAGGAACGGCGACTCGTTGGCGTCGACCCCGTCCCCCAGCGTCTCCGCGGCGGCGTCGTGCTTCGGCAACAAGACCCCCATCGCCACACGGAGCGCGATGTCGATCGTGTCGTCCGACAGCCGGCGACCGTTCGGGAACCCCTGGACGTCCCCGGCGAGCACGCCGAGACGGCTGCACGCGGGCGCGCCGCCCGTGCCACAGAGTGGCGTGTTCATGTTCAGCCGGAGCATCTCGGACGGGGTCAGGTTGGTGGGTCGGTTGAGCCCGTCGAGTCCCTTCAGGAAGACCGTCACCAGATCCGACCGCTGGACCCCGGCCTGGTTCGGGTTCGAGTCCAACACGGTGGGGAACGCGCCCGGATACACAGCGTTCAGCAGATGCGGCAACTCGGGATCGTTCACCGCGGGAAGGAACTGCGCGTCGTCCTTCGGCTTCGAGGCGTTGAAGTAGTCCTTCAAGCCGACCGGGACGACGACCTCGTTGACGAGGGGCATCCCCAGCCGCGAGACCTGCACGTCGTTACCGGAGAAGGTCTGCGTGCCGTCGGTGTGCTGCACGCGCATGCTCGGACGTGACGCCGTGTTCCAGATCCCGATGACCGAGTCGTTCGGGCCTCGGAGCTGACCGCGAGGGACCGACAGCACCATCGTGTTGACGTTGAACCCGGTGAGGGTGTCGTCGCCGGCCTCGCTGAAGTTGCCTCCGTACAGGAGGTCGAAGACCCGCAGATCGAGGAAGAAGGCGTCGTCGGACTGTCCGACCCAGGAACGGATACCCGCCCCGGTGGTCGTGACCGCCGCGTCGAACAGATCGGCGTTGTAGTTCGGCATCGAGCCGGCACCCACGTTGCTCGGCGCGACCTTCGCGTTGTTGATCAGCACGACGCTGTTGCCGTTCCTGATCCGGGTCAGGTCGTACGTCTGATAGATGTTCAGGTTCGGGTCGTTGAGGCTCGTGACCGGACCCGTCGCGTAGAGGAACGTCGCGCCCGACCGGTAGTGGGTCGTGAACGTCCACCGGTAGATGATGTCGGGGCGCGCGTCTCCGTTGTTGTCGATGTTGACGTCGTAGTTCGTGTGCTCTGCGAACAGATAGAAGTTCGGCCCGCCCGCGGGCTCCTCGAACGGGATCCAGGAGCTCACGAAGCTGATCGATCTGGGCCGATCCGGCGACCGGAACGCGTAGAGGTCCGTGTTGTCGATCTGCGGATCGGCCGCGGTGAGCGGCGCCTCGCGGTGACTCGATGCGCGGGACGCGATCGGTGCGAGACCCACGAAGATGCTCGCCCCGAGCGCGACCGCGGCGGTCCCCGCGATCAGCGCCTTTCGGAAGTTGGACATGGCGAAGCTGGCTCCTTCCCACGTTGGCGTTCGTACGGTGACCCGCGCGCCCGGCTCCGGCGGCCCTCCCGCCCTGGGAGCCGCCACGATCCCCCTTCCTCATGGCGACGGTCCGAGGGTGCTTCGCGCTCCTCGGCGCACCGGATGACTCGGATCCGGGCGCCGGGCTTAGGACGTCTGCACGGGCGCGGGCAGCGGCTTGCGTTGGCGTGATGCGCGGAGGAAACCGACGAACATGACGGTGACGCCGATGGACAGCATCAGGGCGAACAGGAACAGGTCACCGGCAGCGGCAAACGCAGACCCGCCAACGGCGACGATCGTGGCGCCGAACGCGATCAGCAGCGTGCCGAGGAACCGCTCGCGCAGCTCGGGACGGCCGCGCATCTTCCATGCTGACCACAACGTGCCCACGATCAAGACGGTGTATGCGGGGATCGACACGATCTGCGGAAGCCGGTGCGCGGGGGTTCCGTCTCCGAAGACGTCCTTGCCTGAGGGCAGTCGCTTCGCCAGGGCGATGGGGTCGTACATGGCGTGGCCAAGCACCGCCACCGTGTACGCCGCGATGAACACGAGCAGGAGCACCGTGACCCAGAGCACCACTCGATCGCGGAACAGCAGGACGACTTCGCCGGCGGCCAGCAACGGGACGGTGAGGACCGCACCAAGCGCCCAGTAGATCTCGTACTCGAGCTTCGTCCATCCGCCGACGGCGCCGATCACGACGACGAGCGAGGCGACGCCGTACAACAGGAGCGCCAAAGCCCAGAGGGCGGTATAAGGCCGGCGACGCGCTACGAACTCCTTGGCGAGCATGACCGCGAACCCGAATGCGATGGCGGCCGCGATCAGCGCCATGATCATGGGAACAGGATATCCGGGAAGGCACGACCGCCCGAGGCAGGTCGCGGACGGCTAGCCTTGGGTCACCCATGGCCGGGCCACGTCTGCTGTTCTCGACCGCCGCCTTCTTCGCGCGCCCTCTCGGCGACACGTTCGCGCTCGTCGCGGCGTGCGGGTACACCGGGGTCGAGGTGATGGTCACGAGGGATCCCGCCAGCCAGGACGCCACGGTGATGCGGAAGCTGGCGTCACAGCACGGGCTGGAGATCGGGGCGATCCACGCGCCGTCCCTGTTGCTCACCCGCCGGATCTGGGGTACCGACCCGATCGGCAAGATCGAACGAGCGGCCGAGGTCGCGGCCGACGCCGGTGTTCCGACGGTGGTGACCCACCCGCCGTACCGATGGCAGCGCGGCTACCGGCAGCGGCTGCACGAGACGCTCCCCTCGGTCGAGAGCCGCACCGGCGTCACGGTCGGCATCGAGAACATGTTCCCGGTCCACGTGGGATCGCACCCACTGATGCTCCACGCGAACCAGGATCTGGACGAGCTCGAAGGCATCCCGCATCTCGTGCTGGACACCTCGCACGCGGCCGTCGCGAAGCACGATCTGATCGACGTGCGCACGCGCTTCGCCGATCGGCTCCGACACGTCCACCTGTCGGACAACGCTGGGCGCGGATGGGACTCACATCTGCCGCCCGGCCAGGGCGTGCTTGCGATCGACGCCTTCCTCGACGACCTCGTCGCCTGCGGCTACACCGGGACCGTCTCGCTCGAGGTCGACCTGCGCCGCTACCTCACCGAGCCGAAGAAGCTGAACGCCATCCTGAACCGCATGCGCGAGGAGGTCGTGACGCGGCGGGCCGGCTCGGCGGGTTAGCGGCGCACGGCCCGATATCCTCGGGCCGTGCGCCGCGGCACCGCGATCACGTTGGTAGTCCTGTTCGTGTTGCTCGCTGTGGCATTGATCGCCCAGCTCCGACAGCCGGCGCCGACGCAGCCGTATCCGGGGCCCGCGAGCGGGACCGAGCTCCCGTCGCCGTCGCCGTCGGGCTGAGCCGCTACTCGAGCACGACGGTCGAACCCTCGCCCAGATGCAGGATCTCGGCGGCGCTCCCCTTGTTCACCACGAGCGCGACGAACCCCTGGGAGTCGACGATGACCCCCAACCCGTGCTCGGGAAGATCGGTGAACGTCTCGACGAGCGGGACGCGCGTACCGGCGACGCCGACCGTTCCTTCGATCCCGGCGTCCTGTAGATGCTCGCGCGTCACGTTGAGCTGCACGTTCCCGAAGCCGTCCACTCCGATCACCCGGGCGCCGATCGCGTCCGGCGCCATCATCGGTCCCGGCACCTCGAGCACCTGCAGGCGCTCCGGGTCCAGGCGCGGGCCGATCGTCTCGAGCGAGGTTCCCGTCGCGAGGTGCGCGGCGGCCGGCGCGAACACGTCGCGGCCGTGGAAGGTGTTGGAGACCGGATGGAGCACGATGCCGGGGGACGAGATCTCGAAGACGGCCTCGGCACCACCGAGCTCGGACCACGCGAGCGACAGCAGGCCGTTGTCCGGGCCGACCAGCAGCGCGCCGGTTCCGGCGAGGACGGCGACGGCGCGCCGTTCGGAGCCGACGCCGGGATCGACCACCGCGCAATACACGGCGTCCTCGGGGAGGTACGGCGCCGCTCGGGACAGGACGAGCGCCCCCCGCTGCACGTCTTGCCGCGGGACCGCGTGGGTGAGATCGATCACCGATGCATCGGGGGCGATCCGGAGCATGACCCCGTGACACACGCCGACGAACTCGTCACGCAGCCCGTAGTCGGTGCAGAACACGATCGGGCGGGTCACGACGCCTCCGCGGGGTGAAGGTACATCGCCAGCCACGCGTCGATCAGCTGCTCGACGTGGCTGCCCTGACTGCCGGAGAGCAGGTCCGTCCCGTGATCGTCGGCCGTGACGATCTCGAGCCGCTTCGGCTGTGGGCTCTGGTCGTAGAAGTACTGGGCGGACGCCGCCGCCCCCGCGGGGTCACCGAGGCCGGCGATGAAGAGCTTCGCACCGGTGATGTTCGTGAGGACATCCGGGCCCGCCGCGAGGCGATCCAGCACCTCGGGCGCGGACAAGGTGATCATCGCGGGAACGTCCTGCCGGCCCGACGCGACCATCAACGCGGCGGTTCCGCCGACGCTTGCGCCGATCAAGGCAACGCGGGTCGGCCCATCGGAGCGCAGGAAGTCGAGCGCCGCCGTGAGGTCGGTCGGGGCCGCGTTCACGTCCTTCTGTCCCTCCGAACACCCTCCGTCACCGCCCGGGCAGTACCCGCGCAGATCGAACGTCAAGACACGGTAGCCCGCCGCGGCCAGGTGTGCCGCTTCCGGGAACCACGACGTCTGATCCGCCGGGAGCATGTGTGCGAGGACGACCCCCACGACGGCCTCCGCGGGCCCGAAGAGCCGACCGGACAATCGGACACCGTCCGGGGTTGGAAACGAAACCGGCGTGGATCCGAACGCGGATGCGGATGTGGCAGGCGATCCCTCGGAACACGACGAGAGGAGCACCGAGAGCGTCACCGCGAGCAGCGGTAGCGCCCCGGGACGGTTCGGCGGGCCCACGTGGGGCTCTCGTGCGCTACTTGCCCAGCTTCAGACGCTGGTGTCGGGTGCGCTTCAGGAGCTTCTTGTGCTTCTTCTTGCGCATCTTCTTCCTGCGCTTCTTGATCAGGGACGGCAACCCATCACGCCTTTCACTCGGTCCCGAAGAGGTTCCGGAGGTCCACGCGCTTGACGCGGTACGTGTCCTCCAGGCGAACGGATCCCAGTCTAAGCGCTTTGGGAGGCTCTGCCACGGGTGAGAGCAGGCGGAGGCCCCCGTCGTCGGCCACGTGCTCGAGGACGCCGAGACCGGTGAACCCCCCGTGTCCATCGGACAGCCCGACCAAGAGGCGGTCGAGGGTCTGCAGGTCGAACATGGGCGGCAGGGTCGGCATGAATACGGTCGGCCGAACGCGGAACCGCTGGAGGGGCGCGCTCTCGAAGTACCGCCCCATCGCCTTCTCGCGCATCGCCATGCGGTCCTCGACGCTGCTCGGCTTGACGTCCGGGTGGACGGGCGCCGTCACGGACTCGATCCCGAAGAAGCGGTCGACGACGCCGAGGATCGGCTCGAGCTCCTCGCCGCGCTGGAGCCCGACCACGAGGTCGGGCTCCAGCACGTCGACCTTGTAGTACTTCACGAGCTGACCGCGGATCCCGGAGACCTCGCCGCCGGTGTCCACGATCAGCAGCTCCGCACCCTCGTTCCGCGCTCGGTCGCGGAGGCGACCGAGCGCACCAACCAACGGGACGAGGTGATCCTGCGGCGAGATCGAGCCGACGAACCCGAGCGCGTCGGCCTCGGACATCCGCTCGGGGATCAGGTCGTCCGGCTCACGGATGTGCTTCATCCCCACCGTCGCCGGTGGACCGACCGTCTTCTGGGCCACGTCCGCGTCGATGTAGGTGACCCGCCTGCCGATCCGCAAGGCGAACGCAGCGGTCGCACGCGCGAGCGTGCTCTTGCCGGCATCGAGCCCGCCCAGGAACAGGACCGAGCGGGCATGCCGCGCCGCCTGATCGACGAGCTGCTCGTGCTCGTTCATCGTGGGTCCTCCGTACGATCGCGGAGGTCCCGGCTGTGGGTGACAGTCGCTACATCGCTTCGGTGTAGCGCTTGCTCAGGTAGTCGTCGACGTCGTCCTCGCGGAGGCGGTAGCTCCGGCCGACCCGCAACGCGGGCATCTGCCCTTCCTTGATCAGCCGGTAGACGGTCATCCTGGATACGCGAAGGAGGCCAGCGACCTCGTTCACGGTCAACAGCCGAGCCTCGGTGAAGGGTGCTCTCATGGTGTGTCGCGATGGTAGGGGCTGATGGGAGACGGCGTCTAGGGCTGAGAGCATCGCCGCAGGTCAGGCGTCGTTGAGTTGCCCCTTCTCGCGAGCCGCGCGATGATCGGAACCTCAACCGCGGCAACGCGGATCACCGAGCCTGGAAGGGAGCCCCGATGTTGCCTTCGCGGTTCGACTATCACCGCGCGTCGTCAATCGACGAGGCCCTGTCGCTGCTCGACCAGTACGGCGAGGACGCGAAAGTCCTGGCGGGCGGCCAGAGCCTGATCCCTCTGATGAAGCTGCGGTTCGCCGCGCCGGCCCACCTGATCGACATCAACCCGATCTCCGGGCTGGACAGCATCGAGGAGCGCGACGGGTACCTCGCTATCGGTGCGCTTGTCCGTCACCACCAACTCGCCAGCTCGGAGCCGATCGCGAAGGGATACCCGACGCTTGCCGCAGCTGCGCCGCAGATCGCCGATCCGATCGTCAGGAACCTCGGGACGACGGGCGGATCCCTCGCGCACGCGGACCCGGCCGGTGACCTCGGATCGGTCATGCTCTCGATGGGCGCGAGCGTCGTGCTTCGGAGCAGTGCGGGCGAGCGGGTCGTTCCCATCGGTGAGTTCCTGGTGGACACGTTCACCACGTCGATCACCCCGAACGAGCTCCTGACGGAGATCCGCGTCCCGACGCCGCCGCCGAGGTCGGGCGGGACCTACCTGAAGCTGTAGCGCAAGGTGGGCGACTTCGCGACGGTGGCGGTCGCCGTGACCCTCTCGCTCGAGGACGGTGCGGTCGGCGGCGCGGGTATCGCTCTCACGGGGGTCGGGCTGAAGAACATCGAGGCTGCCGAGGCCGCGGCTTCGCTTCGCGGCGCGGCCCCGACGGACGAGGCTTTCGCGGAGGCGGGACGCCTGGCCGCCGACGCCTCGAACCCTGTGAGCGACGTCCGGGGCACCGACACTTATAAGCGACACATGGTCGAGGTCTACACGCGCCGCGGTCTCGCTACCGCGTCGGCGATGGCCGCGGGTTGAGGGAGGCGATGGCATGGAGATCTCGGTCACGGTGAACGGTAGCGCGCGTTCCGCCGACGTCGAGCCCCGGATGTTGCTGGCGCATGTGATCCGGGAGGAGTTCGGCCTGACGGGCACACACGTCGGGTGCGACACGACGAGCTGCGGCGCATGCACGGTCTTGTTGGACGGCTCCCCGGTGAAGTCCTGCACGATGTTCGGCGTGCAAGCCGACGGTCGCGAGGTGACGACCGTGGAGGGCCTAGCCGACGCGGCCGGTCTCCATCCGGTTCAAGCGGCCTTCGAGAAGGAGCACGGACTCCAATGCGGCTTCTGCACACCCGGGATGATGCTCGTCGGCGCGGCGCTGCTGGAACGCAACCCGGATCCGACGGAAGACGACATCCGCTGGGCGATCGCGGGAAACCTCTGTCGCTGCACGGGTTACATGAACATCGTCAAGGCGATCCAGACCGCCGCGACGGCGAAGGCCGCCGCGACGGCGAAGGCCGCGGCGCCGGCCGCGGTAACCGCCTGAGGCGGGAAGGGAGCTCTCAGCATGGCCACCGAAGCCCACGAAGACCTGGCGGAGATCCGCGGGATCGGCCACAGCGTCAAGCGCAAGGAAGACGGGCGCCTCATCCGAGGAAAGGGTACGTTCATCGACGACATGCAGCTGCCGGGGATGCTGTACATGTCGATCCTCCGCAGCCCGTTCGCGCACGCCACGATCAACGGGATCGACACGTCTCGAGCGCAGGCAGTCCCCGGCGTTGTCGCGGTCGTCACCGGTGAGCTGATGGCTCAGCACAACCTGGCATGGATGCCGACGATGTCCGGCGACACCCAGGCCGTGCTCGCCACCGACAAGGTCCGCTTCCAGGGCCAGGAGGTCGCTGCGGTCATCGCGGAAGACCCCTATGTCGCGAAAGACGCGGTCGAGCTGATCGACGTTGACTACGATGCGCTCGGCGTCGTGGTCTCCCCGCAACAGGCGTTGGCATCGGACGCGCCAGTCATCCGCGATGAGAAGGAAGGACAGTCCGACAACCATATCTATCACTGGGAATCGGGCGACGCGGAAGCGACGGATCGGGCGTTCGCTCAGGCCGACCGGGTCGTCAGCCTCGATACGTTCTATCCGCGATCGCATCCCGCACCCCTCGAGACATGCGGGTGCATCGCGGATGTGAACAGCGCCACGGGGCAAACGACGATCTACATGACCTCGCAGGCACCCCACGCGATCCGCACCGTGTTCGCGCTGGTCACTGGGCTCCCCGAGGAGAACATCCGGATCGTGTCACCGGACCTCGGGGGCGGATTCGGGAACAAGGTGCCGGTGTACCCCGGGTACGTCGTCGCCACCGCCGCGTCGCTCCTGCTCGGGCGGCCCGTCAAGTGGATCGAGGATCGGTCGGAGAACCTCATCAGCACCGGCTTCGCGCGCGACTTCCACATGCACGGCGAGCTGGCACTCAAGGACGACGGGACGATGCTCGGTCTCCGGACGTCGTTGCTCGCCGACGAGGGTGCCTTCCACGCGGACGCCCAGCCGTCGAAGCTGAAGGTGGGGCTCTACCACGTCGTGACCGGCTCCTACGACATGCCCGCCGCGCACGTCGCCGCCGACGGCTACTACACGAACAAGGCACCCGGCGGGGTGGCATATCGATGCTCGTTCCGCGTTACGGAGGCGTCGTACATGATCGAGCGGCTCGTCCAGAACGCCGCGTACGAGCTCGGGATGGATCCGGCGGACCTCCGGAAGAAGAACTTCATCCGCCCGGAACAGTTCCCGTACGAGACCCCGACCGGGCTCGTCTACGACTCGGGCGATTATCGCGGGGCGATGGACCTCGCCCTCGAGACGATCGGCTACGACGAGCTCCGGAAGGAGCAAGCGCAGAAGCGTGCCGATGGAAAGCTGTGGGGCCTCGGCATCGCATCGTTCACCGAGGCTGTCGGAGCTGGTCCGCACAAGGATTACGACATCCTCGGGCTGAAGATGAATGATGGCGCCGAGCTCAGGATCCATCCCACCGGGAAGGGGATCCTGAAGATCAGCTCGATAACGCAGGGCCAGGGTCACGAGACGACCTTCGCGCAGATCGTGGCCGAGGAGATCGGGATCCAACCCGAGGACATCAAGGTCCAGCACGGCGATACGGACAACACGCCGTACGGGTTGGGCACGTACGCGTCGCGCTCCACCCCCACGGTCGGCGCGGCCACCGCGATGGTGTCGCGCCGGGTGATCGAGAAGGCGCGGAAGATCGCCGCCCATCTCCTGGAGGTATCCGAAGAGGACGTCGAGTTCACCCGGCCGACGTTCTCGGTCAAGGGCGCGCCCGACAAGGCGGTCACGATCCAGGACGTCGCGTTCGCCGCGTACACGAACTTCCCCGACGGGATGGAGTCTGGGCTCGAAGCCTCCTATTACTACGACCCGCCGAACCTGACGTTCCCGTTCGGGACCTATGCGGTTGCCGTAGAGGTCGACCCGGATACGGGTGTGTGGGATGTCAAGAGGATGGTTGCCGTGGACGACTGCGGCGTCCGGATCAATCCGATGATCGTGGAGGGGCAAATCCACGGCGGCCTGACCGAAGGGTATGCGATCGCGGCGATGCAACAGATCGCGTTCGACGAGGCGGGCAACTGCATCGGCTCGAACTTCATCGATTACCTGCTGCCAACGGCGATGGAGACGCCTCGGTTCGAGCTCGGAGAGACGGTGACGCCGTCGCCGCACCACCCGATCGGCGCCAAGGGAGTGGGCGAGTCGGCCACCGTGGGCTCGCCTGCCGCCTATGTGAACGCCGTGATCGACGCCGTGTGGCCACTCGGCGTGCGGAACATCGACATGCCGCTGACGTCCGCGAAGGTCTGGGAAGCGATCGAAGCGGCGAAGGCCGGCGCGCCGGCGTGAGGCCCGACGTCCTCACGCTCGCGAACCGGTTGGCCGAGGAAGGGGAGCCGTTCGCGCTCGCGACGGTTGTCTGGCGTCGGGCCCCGTCGTCCGGGAAGCCCGGCGCAACGGCGTTGATCAGGACGGACCGGCGCATCGCGGGCTGGATCGGTGGCGCCTGCGCGGAACCGACCGTGATCCGGGAAGCGCTCAGATCGATCGAAGAAGGGACGCCGAGGCTCTTGTTCCTGGGGACGCCGGAGGAGCTCGAGGGCCACTCGCGGGACGGCGTCGTGACCGTGCCGATCGCGTGTCAGAGCGAGGGAGCGATCGAGGTGTACGTTGAGCCCGTGTTGCCGCCGCCCCAGGTGGTCGTGATCGGGCGCTCGCCCGCCGCGGATGCCCTCGCGCAGATGGCCACCGACCTCGGCTGGCGTTCGCTCTCCGTGGACGCCGGGTCGGCTACCGGCCCTCCGACGGATGCGATCCATCTGACGTCCGGCGAGGGGGTCGGCCCGGCGTCGTTCATCGTCGTCGCCACCCAGGGGCACTACGACGAGGACGCGCTCCGCGCCGCGCTCGCCACACCGGCCGCCTACGTCGGGCTGGTCGCCTCGCGCAAACGCGCGGAGTCGGTGCTCGGATACCTCCGAGATCGTGGGGTTGCGGAGGAGGACCTCGCGAGGGTGCACGCGCCCGCGGGCCTCGACCTCGGAAAGGTCCAGCCGAACGAGATCGCCGTCGCGATCCTCGCGGAGCTGGTCCAGCTCCGCGCCGAACGAGCGCTACCGACGGCGATCGCGGAGCATACGGAACGTCACGAAGAGGTCGATCCTGTGTGCGGGATGACGGTCGATGTGGCGGAAGGGCGCTTCCGTTCGACACACGAAGGCCGCACCTACTACTTCTGCTCAGCGGGCTGCCTCACAACGTTCGAGGCGGATCCAGTCGCCTACGCGGTCAGTGCCACGAAGACGGGCCAGTAGGCGTTCGGATCCACGTGATCGTCGAAAACCAAGACGTGCTCCGTTCGTCCCTGCTCCTTCGCCACCAGCAACGCGGTGTCGTTCACGTCGGCGATCGAGATCGTCTCGACATCCGCCTCGATCGCGGCTCCGGCGAACCCGTGGTCGGCGAAGACGAGATCCGGGCGCCCCTCGGCAAGCATCCGTTCCATCGCGTCGGGCTTGTGGGTGTGGCGAGGCGCGCGTCCGTCGCTGAGCATCGCGACACCGTCGAGGTGGTCGATGAACCAGTCGTGATCGAGACCCGGGTCACGCCATCGCAGGCCCCGCCCGAGGATGAGGATCGTGGCACCTCGTCGGGCCAGCTCGCTCGCGAGCTCGTGGTACAGGTACGCCAGCCCCGTCGGATGACCGGTCGCGAGCACGATGGTCTCCCCGGTCGCGCACGCCCGCGCGAGCCGTTGGCCGGCCGCGACGCTCTCGTCGACGATCGGGCGGGCCCGGATCTCGACGGGACCGAACCGCGCGTCGCGGTCGATCGGAGAGCCGGCTGCTCGTTCCACGAGCCCGAGCACCCGGTCGAGCGTCATCCCCTCTTGGAGTCCCGTGAGCCCGAACTCCTTGTCGGGGTCGTGATCCAAGAGCTTCTGGATGTTCCCGCGGACGTTGTCGATCGGGTGGGTGGCCGTGCCGGCGACGCCACCGGCCAGCAACGCTCGTTCCAGCGCCGTCCGATCGACGGCGCGAGGGGTCCAGTCGTCCTCGGCGAGCGGCGGCAGACGACTGACGTGGGCTTCGATAACGTCGGAAGACACTGGGTATCAGCGTAGGCGAGGGAGGTCGTTTGGAGCTTCGAGGCAAGGTGGTGGTCGTCACCGGCGCTTCGGCGGGGATCGGCGAGGCGACGGCGGTGGCCTTCGCGAAGCGGGGCGCGAAGTTGGTGCTCGCGGCGCGTCGGCGGGACCGGCTGGAAGCGCTCGCCGAGCGGATCGACCGGGCCGGCGGGACGGCGCTGGCGCTGCCGTGCGACGTCGGAGACCCGGAGCAGATCCGCCGCCTCCCGGGCGTGATCCAACAGGCGTTCGGCCCCACCGACGTGCTGATCAACAACGCCGGCATCCCGGGCGGTGGCTCGTTCGCGGCGCTCTCCTACGAGCAGATCGACGCGGTCGTTCGGGTCAACCTGCTCGCGGTCATGTACGGGACCCGCGCGTTCCTCCCGGGCATGATCTCGCGGGGCCGCGGGCACGTCGTGAACATGGCGTCCCTCGCCGGAAGGTTCGCAGCGCCCGGAGCGGCGGTGTACACGGCGACCAAGCACGCGGTCGTCGCGTTCAGCGAATCCCTCAACTACGACACGGCGCCCGACGGCGTCCTCGTGACGAGCGTGAATCCCGCCTTCATCGTCACCGAGGGATTCCCGCACACGGACGTCCCTTCGCCCGTTCTCCTCGAGGTCGACCGCGTCGCCGAGGCCGTCGTCAAGGTCGTTCGGAACGGCATCGCACCGGAGTACTCGATCCCGCGATGGATCAGCCCGTTCCAGGTGTTCCGTGTCCTCACCCCGCCGCTCTATCGCTGGGGGGTTCGGCAGGCGCGTGGGCGAACGCCACCGACCCCGTCGACGCCGGTGTCCGAAACGAGCCACGAGGATCCGCGTCCGTGAGCGGCGGTCTGGCCCCCGTCGAGGTCCGGCGGCCGCGATCCGACGAGGTCGTCGAACCCGACATCCCGTGGATCGTGATCGTCTGGAACGACCCGATCAACCTGATGTCCTACGTGACCTGGGTGTTCCAGAAACTGTTCGGCTATCCGAAGGCGAAGGCCGAGAAACTGATGTGGGACGTGCACACGAAAGGGAAGGCCGTCGTCGCATCGGGAGAGAAGGAGCAGTGCGAGATCCACGTCTCGGCGCTGCACGGCTACGGCCTGTGGGCGACGATGCAGAAGGATCGCTGAGACGTGGCCGGGCGTCTCGCGATCCGTCGTCGCGCCGATGGCACGTTCGGATGGAAACTGACGAAGAACGAACGCGAGGTCCTCACGCATCTCGCGAAGGACTTCCGCGCGTTGCTCACCGCCGAGACGCCGTCGTCGGACCCGAGCCTCCAGCGGCTGTTCCCGCCGGCGCGAACCGATGACCCCGTGGAGGAGCTCGAGTACGAACGGAAGGTGGGCGACAGCCTCCTCGCCACGAAGCTCGAGCAGCTCACGATCCTCGAACGGTGCGCCGCGTCACGGGTGCTGAGCGAAGAGGACGTGCTCGCGTGCATGCGAGCGGTGAACGACCTCCGGCTCGTGCTGGGAACGCGTCTGGATGTGCGGGAGGACTCCGATCCAGCCGATTTCGCCGGCGATCCCGAGCGGCGCTCCACGTTCGAGCTGTACGCGTACCTGAGCTGGTTGCTCGAATCGTTGATCGAGGCGATGAGCAGCCCGGGTTCGTGACCGTCGATCAGTCCTCGGACCCGGAGGTTCGCTGTCTTCGGCGGCTTCGAAGTCGCCGCCACCAGGTCGGGTGCGACTCGTCGGCGTGATGCTCCTTGCGAGCTCGCTCGCGGTCGTCGCGACCGATCCTGCCGTCATCGTGCCAGCTGCTCCTCGAGGGAACGGACCACCGCGCGCGCAGCCGCGTCGCCCTCGCCGGGTCCGAGCGCCGGCTCCGACAAGGTCGCCGGCACCTCGCCGCGGAGCCGGCGCTCCGCCTCCTCGATCCACGGCTCCGGGAGCTCATCGGGGACCTCGGCGCCACACATCTCGGCGAAGTACGAGGTCCATGCGCGCGGCACGACCCGGGCCCACTGGTAGCCGCCGCCGCCGGTGGCCACCCAGTGGCCACCGGCGGCGGCATGCGCCAGCCGGTGCAGGTCGGCCGCCGTCGCCCGGTACGACCCCGTCGTCAGCAGGAGCTGCGCGAGCGGGTCGCTGTGGTGCGTGTCGCAGCCGAGCTGGGTGACCAGCACGTCCGGGGCGAACGCGCTCACCGCCGCAGGC
>Ga0307316_10000306_pt1 | contig 14431 bp, 14 predicted proteins | sample ER_DNA_356_FD_194504 | JGI IMG/M metagenome (GOLD analysis project Ga0307316, IMG submission 194504) | Bulk soil microbial communities from the East River watershed near Crested Butte, Colorado, United States - ER_DNA_356 | ecosystem: Environmental > Terrestrial > Soil > Floodplain | place... | reverse complement strand
AGTCCAGCGGCCTCGCAATCAACGCCCTGATCGCCACCGGCCTCGTCCTCTTCGCGATCACCCTGGTCACCAACATGGGGGCGCGGTGGATCATCGCCCGCCAGGAGGGGGAATAGACGGTGGAGAGCTCGGTTCAGACCCTCTCTCCCGATCAGCCCTCGCGACTGCTCGCGAACGGCCTCGACACTCGCCGCCGCATCGTCAACATCGTGATGACGGCACTGATCGCCGCCGCCTTCGCCCTGGCGATGATCCCGCTCTTCTCGCTCGTTTTCGAGGTCGCCACGCGCGGCATTCCGGGCCTCAGCGCCGAATTCTTCACGGCTGATGCTCGCGGGGTGGTCGGCGGCGGCGGCGCCGCCCACGCGATCATGGGGACGCTGGTCATCACCGGCGTCGCCGCCCTGATCTCGGTCCCGATCGGGATCATGGCGGCGATCTACCTCAACGAGTACGGGACCGGCCGCCTGCGCCGCGCCCTCACCTTCTTCGTCGATGTGATGACGGGCATACCCTCGATCGTCGCCGGCCTCTTCGCCTACGCGCTTTTCGAGATCTTCTTCGGGCCGGGAATCCGGCTCGGCGTGATGGGCTCGGTGGCGCTCTCGGTTCTGATGATCCCGATCGTGATCCGCTCCGCCGAGGAGGTCCTGAAGATCGTCCCCGACCACCTGCGCGAGGCCGCCTACGCGCTGGGGACGCCGAAGTGGAAGACGATCACCAAGATCGTCCTGCCGACCGCCTTCGCCGGCCTCGTTACCGGGGTGATGATCGCGATCGCCCGGATCGTCGGCGAGACCGCGCCGCTGCTGGTCACCACCGGCGTCGTCGACTCGATGAACACCGACCCCTTCAACGGCCGCATGCAGAACCTCGCGGTCTACGCCTACAACGAGTACCGCTCGCCCGGGGTGATGAAACAGGCGGCATACGACAAGGCGTGGGCCGCCGCCCTGACCCTGATCGCGATCGTGATGATCCTCAACGTTGCTGCCCGGCTCGTTTACCGGCGGTACAAGACCGAGATCCGCTGAGAGTGGAATGGAAGGAAGGAAGCTGAGATCGATGCTGGGAGCCGCGACGAAACGCAACGCAGACGCCCTCGACGACAGGAAGGGAAGGATGGCCGAGTCCCGCCCGGCGAGCGCCACCTCGACTGAGCCCACCAAAGTTCCAGGTCGCCGCGCGAAGACGATCGAGACGCGCGGCGTCAACCTCTTCTACGGCGACTTCCACGCGGTGGAAGAGGTGACGATGACGATCGAGCCGAACAAGGTGACGGCGCTGATCGGCTCCTCCGGCTGCGGCAAGACCACCTTCCTGCGCTCGCTCAACCGCATGCACGAGCTGACGCCGGGGGCGAGGGTCCAGGGCGAGGTGACCCTCGACGGCGAGGACATCTACGACAGCCGCGTCGACCCGGTGGCGGTGCGGCGGCTGATCGGGATGGTCTTCCAGCAGCCGAACCCGTTCCCGACGATGTCGATCTACGACAACGCCGCCGCCGGCCTCAACCTCAACGCGAAGAAGGTGAGCAAGGCCCATAAGGACTCGGTGGTCGAGCGCAGCCTGCGCGGCGCCCATCTCTGGGACGAGGTCAAGGACCGGCTCGACAAGCCCGGCGGCGGCCTCTCGGGCGGCCAGCAGCAACGGCTCTGCATCGCCCGCGCGATCGCCGTCGAGCCCGAGATCCTGCTGATGGACGAGCCCTGCTCGGCCCTCGACCCGGTGGCGACGCTCGCGGTCGAGGACCTGATCGGCGAGCTGAAGAGCCGCTACACGATCGTCGTCGTCACTCACAACATGCAGCAAGCGGCGCGGGCCAGCGACGTCACCGCCTTCTTCAACCTCGACGCCACGGGGAAGCCCGGGCATCTGGTCGAGATCGGCCCGACCGAGGAGATCTTCACCAACCCCAACGAGAAAGAGACCGAGGACTACGTCAGCGGTCGCTTCGGCTAGGGGTAGACGATGCCCGAAGTGGCGCGCGCCGAATACCTAGAGGAACTGGCCACCCTGGAGGCGAGCGCGCTCGGCGGGCTCGACCTGGTCAACATCGCCCTCGGGCGGACGCTGGAAGCGGTCGAGCACCAGGACGTCGAGCTGGCGCAGGTGGTCGTCGCCGACGACGACCGCATCGACGGCCGCTACCTCGAGGTGCACCAGGCGCTGATCACGCTGCTGGCGACGCAGTCGCCGGTCGCCACCGACCTGCGCCTGATCTCCTCGCTGCTGCACGTGCTGAAGAACATCGAGCGGATGGGCGACCAGTGCGTGAACATCTGCAAGGTGATCCCGATCTCCGGCAACGAGCCGCCGGCCGATCAGGAGATGGTGCGCCTGATCCTCACCATGGGGCGGCAGACGAAGACGCTGATCCTGCAGTCGAAGCGGGCCTTCGAGGAGCGCAACGTCGAGATGGCGCAGGACCTGGTCCGCCAGGACGACATCGTCGACGACCTCAACCGCGACTGCTTCCGGCTGGCGCTGGAGATCGGCGACGACATCGACAAGCGCGAGTGGGCGATGACGATGCTGCTGGCGGCGCGGGCGCTGGAGCGGACCGCTGACAACGCGGTCGATATCGGCGAGCAGGTCGCCTTCGTGGTCACGGGGCTGTTCCGGGAGTTCGAGGACGCTTCGCACCCCAGTACTTCGTAGCCGTGGGGCGAGGAGGGGTGTCCTGCGCTGGATGCTCGGACACCCCTCCTCGCAACCGGGCCGCGGTGTGAGATCCGGGGGGCCTGGGAACATGCGGGGGATACTCGTGACCCTCTGCGCCGCCATAGATATTGGTTCCAATACGACTCGGCTGCTCGTGGCCGAGCCTGTCGACGGGCAGTTGAAGAAGGTGATGGAGCAGCGGGCCTATACGCGGATCGGCAAGGCGGTTGACAAGAAGGGCCGGATCGGCGAGGAGAAAATCGAGGAAGTCGGCGAGGTGGTCGGCACCCAGATGCGACTGGCGCAGGAGCTGGGCGCAAAGGAGTTCCGCGCTGTGGCCACCGCGGCGATTCGCGAGGCGAGCAACGGCGGGGCGGTTGCCGAGGCGGTCGGGGAGGCCGCCGGAATCCCGATCGAGATCCTGCCCGAGGAGGAGGAGGGGCGCCTCTCCTTCATCGGCGCGACGAAGACTTTGGGGCATCCCTCCGAGGGCCAGGTCGGCGTCGTCGACATCGGCGGCGGCTCGACCGAGGTGATCCTCGGCACCGTCACCGGCGGCGTCCAGAGCGTGCGTTCCTGGCCGGTCGGCTCCGGCAACCTGGCCGAGGAGCTGATCTCCTCCGATCCGCCGTCGGCGGCTGAAATTCGCCGCATCCGCGATCGCATCGACGACATTTTCGAAGGCGTCGAGTTCGAGAAGCCTTCGCAGGCGGTTGCGGTCGGCGGCTCTGCCACTTCGCTGCGCCGCATCGTCGGCACCGTGCTCGAGTACGAGACGCTCGAGCGCGGCATCCGCGTCCTCTGCGGTGACCCCGCCGAGGATGTCGGCCGTCGCTTCGAGCTCGACCCGACCCGCGTCCGCATCCTGTCCACCGGCGTCCTCCTGCTCGAGAAGGTCTCTGACCTGCTCGGCCAGCCGCTGCAGATCGGCAAGGGCGGCCTGCGCGAGGGAGTCATCCTCGACCTCCTCAACGGCAGCGCCAACGGCTCCCCGCCCGAGCGCGTCGCCGCCTGAAACAGGTCGCGCGCGGTTAGTGCAATTCGCGGAGCGCACGCTTGCGCTCCCTGCGTTTCCTTTCCTGCTCTTCTTGATCGCATGAGCCTGACTGCCTCGTCAGGGTTCATCTCGACCAACCTCAAGGCGCTCTCGAAGTTGACAAGACTGGAGCCATCCGAGAGGCGTCCGGCCAGCTCTCTCTTCTCTTGCTCGGTCATGGTTTCGAACCTAGCCGGTGCTCTGTTTTGTCATCAACAGCGCGCTTCAATGATTGGACGTCCTCGGCGATAAGCCGCGTGCTCTTCTTCAGATCAGTGGTGGTCTTTTCCAAGTCTTCCAGTGCTTCATCCGCGGAATTCGCAAATCTGGCATCGCGAGCGGAGATTTCGACTGGCAGGCGCCCCCGGACCAATCCTGCGATCGCAGGAGTGAGAACCAGTAGCCCGCCATAAAAGACGGCTAACGCGACCTCGAAACGGTAGAGGGCTGGCTGTTGTAAGGCGATCGCAGGTAGGGCTGAACGGCCCTCGACGCCGGCTGGAAGCGGCAGAAGAGCGAAGGCGAAGATCGCTAGAGCCAGAGCGATGCCAACGAAGATTCGGACGAGTAGACGCTCGTTCATGACTCAAGAAGGGCCAGGGCAGGGGAAGTTCTCCCCCTTGGGCTTTGGCGGCAAGCCGCTTTATCCGCCTTTCACAACTCTTCCTCGGCAATGGCAACTCTGTGGTTGACAAAGACGGAGCACCGATGGCTTCCCGGTTGACAGGCATTGCCACTCAGCCGCGCCGCAGCTCTCGAAGCTGGGGGTGCAGCGCTCGCTGGGACAGCTGGCGGCGGGCTCCCAGCGCGCCCTCGACGCCGCCGCGGCTGCCGCCCCGCGGCCCCTCTCGCTTGCCGCCTGAGCCCGGCGATCAGCCGGGGGCGCCGCAGTACGATGGGGGCATCGACGACTCCGCCCTCTACTTCAACCGCGAGCTCTCGTGGCTCGACTTCAACCGGCGGGTCCTGGAACTGGCCGAAGACGAGCAGGTGCCGCTGCTCGAGCGGGTCAGGTTCTGCAGCATCTACGCCTCCAACCTCGACGAGTTCTTCATGGTCCGCGTCGCCGGCCTCTTCGACCAGCTCGACGCCGGCATCGAAGCCCGCGGGCCCGACGGGCTGACGCCGAAGCAGCAGATCGACGCGATCCAACAGCGGGTGCTCGACCTCGACGACAAGCTCTGCCACTGCTTCGGCCGCCAGCTGCGCCCCACCCTGGAGGCGCGGGGGATCCACATCGTCACCCTCGACACGGCGTCCGAGGAGGAGCGGCGGGAGATCGACAGGCGCTTCGAGCACCAGGTCTTCCCGGCCTTGACCCCCTTGGTGATCGGGCTCGGCCGCCCCTTCCCTTACATCTCCAACCTCTCGCTCAGCCTCGGGGTGCTCCTCCGCGACGCTGAGAGCGGCAACGAGATCATCGCCCGCGTCAAGGTGCCGAAGGAGCTGCTCGGGCGCTTCCTCCCGCTCGGCGACGGCGGCTACACCTTCGTCCCCCTGGAGGAGGTGATCGCCGCCAACCTCGACGCCTTGTTCCCGGGGATCGACGTGATCGACCACGGCTACTTCCGGGTCACCCGCGACGCCGACTTCAACGTCTCCGACGAGGCTGACGACCTCCTGCAGGCGGTCCAGGACGAGCTCCGCCGCCGTCGCTTCGGCGAGGTGGTCCGGCTCGAGGTCGAGGCTGGGATGAACCCGAAACTGCGCGCCCAGCTGGTCGCTGCGCTGCGGCTGGAAGACCGCGAGGTCTACGACATCGACGGGCTGCTTGACCTCGCCGACCTCAGCGCGATCGCCGACGTGCCCGGCCACTCCGAGCTCCGCTACCAGCCCTGGACGCCGGTGACCCAGCCGCGGCTGCAGGGGGAGGACGACGAGCCGGTCGACATGTTCGCCGAGATCCGCCAGCGCGACCTCCTGGTCCACCACCCCTACGAGTCCTTCAACACCTCGGTCGAACGCTTCGTCGCTCAGGCCGTCGCCGACCCCGACGTGCTGGCGATCAAGCAGACGGTGTACCGGACCAGCGACGACTCACCCTTGGTGCCGTCGTTGATCCGCGCCTCGGAACGCGGCAAGCAGGCGGTCTGCATGGTCGAGCTGAAGGCGCGCTTCGACGAGGAGGCGAACATCCACTGGGCGAAGTCGCTGGAGGAGGCGGGGGTGCACGTCGTCTACGGCATCCCCGGCCTGAAGACCCACGTGAAGGCGATCCTCGTCGCCCGCCGCGAGGGCGATGAGGTGCGCGAGTACGTCCACGTCGGCACCGGCAACTACAACCCGAAAACGGCCCGGCTCTATACCGATCTCGGGATCTTCACCGTCGACGCCGACATCGGGGCTGACGTCGCCGAGATGTTCAACTTCCTCACCGGCTACGGGCGCCCGGCCGGCTTCCGCAAGGTGCTCGTCTCGCCCACCACGATGCGCGATCAGATCATCGAGGAGATCGAGCGGACGGTCGCAGCGCACCAAGCGGGGGAGAAGTGTCGGATCGCCCTGAAGATGAACTCGCTCGTCGACGCCCGTTGCATCAGCGCTCTCTACGAGGCCTCCAAGGCGGGGGTGCGGATCGATCTCAACGTGCGCGGGATCTGCTGCCTGCGCCCCGGAATCGAGGGGGTCTCGGAGAACATCCACGTCTGCTCGATCGTCGGCCGCTTCCTCGAGCACTCGCGGATCTACGCCTTCCGTCGCGGCGAGGAGACGCGGGTGCTGATGGGGTCGGCCGACCTGATGCCGCGCAACCTCGACAGCCGGGTCGAGCTGGTGGCGCCGGTCGAAGACGCGGCCATCAAGGCGGAGCTGCTGGACGTGCTGGAGCGCTGCCTCGCGGACAACGCCAGCTCCTGGGAGCTTGCTGCAGACGGGACCTGGTCCCGGCGCCATCCGGATGGAGAACTGCGCAACGCGCAGGAGGAGCTGATGGCACGTCATTCCGCACGTGCCGCAGAGCATCTCGCCGCCTCCGCGGCCTGAGCGGCCTGCCGCTTGTTACATCTCTAGGATGCGGCGGCAGTGGCGCGCTTCTCGCTCCTCCCTCGCGATCAGACCTTCTTCGACCTCTTTATCGAGGCGGGGCAGAACGCCGTCCGTGCGGCCAAGCTCCTCGACGAGATGATGCAGACCTGGCCCGAGAGCGAGGCGCTTTCGCGGGAGATCCTCCTGGCCGAGCAGGAGGGCGACCGGATCACCCACGACATCATCAAACGGCTGAACACGACCTTCGTGACGCCGATCGACCGCGAGGACATCTACGCGCTGGCGACGCAGATGGACGACATCGTCGACTTCACCGAGGAGGCCGCCGACTTCCTCGGCCTCTACAAGATCGAGGCGCCGATGGAGCAGGCAACGGCGCTGACGAAAGTCCTCGTCGCCTCCTGCGAGCAGCTGGCGATCGGGCTGGAAAAACTGCCCACGTTCAAAGACCTCGACAAATACTGGATCGAGATTCACCGGCTCGAGAACGACGGCGACCGGATCTCCCGCGACGCCGTCGCCTCGCTCTTCTCCAACGGGATCGACCCGATGGTCGTGATCCGCTGGAAGGACATGTTCGCCGTGCTCGAGGAGGCGATCGACGCGACCGAGACCGCGGCGCAGATCATCGAGGGAATAGTCATCAAGAATTCATGACGGCCGCGTCGTGAGCTCGGACATCATTTTGATCATCGTCGTCGCCACGGCGCTGGCCTTCGACTTCACCAACGGCTTCCACGACACCGCCAACGTCGTCGCCACCTCGATCTCGACCGGGGCGGCGCGGCCCTCGGTGGCGATCGGGTTCGCCGCGGCACTCAACTTCGTCGGCGCCTTCATCTCGATCAGCGTCGCCGCGACCGTGGCCAAGGACGTGGTCGATGCCGAAGTAATTACGCCGACGATCGTCTTCGCCGGCCTGATCGGGGCGATCGCCTGGAACCTCGTCACCTGGTACTTCGGCTTGCCGTCGAGCTCTTCGCACGCGCTGATCGGCGGCGTCGTCGGCTCGGCGGTGGCGGCGGCCGGCTTCGACGCCGTGCTCACCGAAGGGCTCGTCGGCAAGGTGCTGATCCCGGCCGTGGTCGCGCCGATCCTCGCCTTCCTCGTCGCCGGGGTCGCGATCGGGATCGCCTACCGGGTCGTCGGCAAGCAGCGACCAGGGATCGTCACCCGCGGCTATCGCTACGGCCAGATCGTCTCCGGAGGGCTGCTGGCGCTGGCCCATGGCACCAACGACGCGCAGAAGACGATGGGCGTGATCACCCTCGCGCTGATCGCCAACGGTACCCTCGGCGCCGAAGCCGACCCGCCGACCTGGGTAATCGTCGCCTCAGCGACCGCGATCGCCCTCGGCACCTATAGCGGCGGCTGGCGAATCATCAAGACCACCGGCACGAAGATCATCAAGATGGACGCGGCGCAGGGGTTCTCGGCGCAGGGGGCGGGGGCAGCGGTGATCCTTGCCTCGACTCACTTCGGCTTCCCGCTCTCGACCACGCACGTGATCAACGGCGGCATCATGGGATCCGGGGCGGCGAAACGCCTCTCGGCGGTGCGCTGGGGGGTGGCCGGGAACATCTTTGTCGCCTGGCTACTGACGCTGCCGGCGGCGGCGAGCATCGGCGCCCTCACCTACGGCTTCACGCGGATCTTCGGCACCGGCGCGCTGGGGCCGGTCCTGGTGACCTTGATGGCGCTCTCGTTGGTCGCCGCCGCCTTCGCCCGTCGGGCGAGGGAGGGCGCCCCGGTCACGGCGGCCGGCGGATGATGATCGCGACCCTCGTCGAGGGCAAGGACCTGTGGCAGACGGTCGTCGCCTCGGTCGTCGCCGGGATCGGCGTCACGTTCGCTTTCTCCGTGGCAATCCGGGGGGCGGGTCAATTCGTCGAGCTCAGCCGCAACGACCGCCCATTAGGGGCCGCGGTCGCCGCGGTCGTCGCCAGCCTCGCGCTCACCTGCGTTGCCGCCGCGGTGATCGGCGGAATCGTCGTGATGACGCACAAGTAGAGCCTCGCCTCCCGCCCTACACTTGGCGGGTGCGAACCGCCCGTAACGTAGCGATCGTGATGCTGCTGGCCCTGGGCGTCGCCTACCTGCCCGGTGGCGGCAACCTCGCCACGGCGGTGATCACGGCGCTGACGATGGCCTTGCTGGCGGGGATCGCCTGGATGCTCTACGTCCTCAGCCGCGAGAACCAGCTGACGCTTTCGACGCTGACCGACGGCCGCCGCGCCGTCCTCTACGGGGCCTTCGGGATGCTTGCGCTGCTCGTCGCAGGCAGCGACAAGATGTTCTCCAGCGGCGGCGGCACCCTGCTCTGGATCGTCCTGTTGGGCATCTCGATCGCCGCGATTTGGAAAGTCTGGATCGAGGCCAGCAGTTACTGAGTGAGTCGTTCACGCTTTCGCGCGTGAGCTGACTCAGAAGATTTTCTTTTTGCGCGCCACGCGTGCGTCGGCGCCTGTGACGGTCCCGGTATGCCGCCGAGGGCCGAGAACGCAGCGCACGGGGAGGAGGGGACCGCTTCGGTGGAGCTGGTCGCCGTGGTCCCCTTCCTGCTGTTGGCGGTGCTGGCGGTGGCGCAGATCTCGCTTGCGGGCCAGGCCCTCTGGTCCGCGAGCGTGGCTGCGCGAGCAGGAGCGCGGGCGGCGGTGGTGGGTGGGGATCCAGCCGCTGCCGCGCGCGCCGCTCTGCCGGCGGCGATGCGGCGGCAGGCGAAGGTTGAAGATGAGGACGGGGTCGAGGTGCGGGTCGAGGTCCCGCGGCTGATCCCATCACTGCCCTCGGTCCGGGTTGCTGCCACCAGCTCGCTGGAAGGCGGCGATGGCTGAGCGGGGGCAGGCGACGGTGGAGCTTGTAGCCGCGTTGCCGGCGTTGCTGCTGGCGGGGCTGGTAGCCCTGCAGCTGCTGGCGGCCGGCTACGCGATGACGCTGGCCGACGGGGCAGCCGAGGCCGGCGCGCTGGCGCTGGCTTCGGGAGGCTCGGCGGCCACGGCCGCGAAGGGGGCGCTGCCGAGCTGGGCCGAGGACGACGTCTCGGTCACCGTCGAAGGCGACGAGGTGTCGGTGCGCCTGCGACCGCCTTCACCGATCCCGGCCCTGGCGAAGCGGCTGACGATCAGCAGCAGCGCGACCGCGAGGGCGGCGCGATGAGCGTTCCGACCACCTTCGTCAACCCGCTGAAGACCGGCCCGACCATCCTCGTCGCCGCGGTGGGAGAGGCGGAGGGAGCTCGTGCCGCCGCGGCGGCGCTTGCTTGTGCGGGGGCCGACATCGACCTGGCAACGCTGCTCGTTGACGTGGGCGGGAAGCCTGCGCGGCCGGCCCTGCTGGCCTCCTCGGCCGCCCAGAAGTTGGAGGAGAGGCTGGGGGCGCACCTCCCGAACGCGCGCCCAGCGGCACGGGGGCAGATCTGCAATCTCGCGGTGTCTGCGGATGGCGAGGGCCTCGAGATCGCCGCGGCGGCGGTGTCCGTCGCATGCGAGGCGACCGCAGTCGTTCACGTCCCACCCCCGCTGCTGCAGAAGGCGCTGGAGTGCGGTCTGCGGCCGTCGGGCGTCCTCCTCCGCGTCGACCTCGAGAAGGACCGGCCGCTCGTCGCCCTCGCCGCCGGGGATCTACTGGCGCGCGGCCTTGCCTTCGCTGTTCTCAAGCGCCGGCTCGCCTGGGTCGCGGAGCGCCGGGCTCTCTTCGGGGCTCTACCCGCTGGCTTGCAAGGGGCCCTGCCGGCGCGACTGGTGCGCCGGCTGGGAGTCGTCGGCTAGTACGGGTAGGGCGGTTCGGGGCCGGCGCCGGGGAGGTGCTGGCTGGCCGCCACTTTCGCCGCGTGCCAGGTGCCGACGTCATTGAACCCTTGCCATTGCTTCGCCTGCTTTGGCGTCGCAGTCGAAGCTGTAGAGGGGCGTCCCTTGAAGGTCACCTGGGTTTTCCCGTCGGGGCCGGCGGATCGTCCCCCAGCTTCAACGGGCCCTAGAAACTCGGAAATTGCGGGAAGTAGAAGATGGCCATTTCCGGAAAGTGCGGAAGTACTGGTTGCAGAGGCATCCCGACTCGTTACCTTCAGACCATGGACCGGATATCCCCCGGGCCCCAGGGCGGGCCTGGGTTACCCGGAGGCCGGCCTGTCCATGTGGATCCGGCCCGCTATGGCGAGTAGCTGCTGGCGGGTCGGATCTTTCTCAATCCAGCCTACAGACGATGTCAAAATCTGCTCATTACCCCCTAGGACAGGACTTCCCATGCGAGGGTTTTGTTCAGCGCGCCCTTGAGCGGCATTTCGCCGGATGGGACATCCAGGCATCGGGATCTGTCGATCTCCGATGTTCCGAACCCGATTCTGGCGTCTCTTGGGTAATTGAGGCGAAGGGCCAGACCAGCGCGATCGGGACCGATTTTAGAACTGGTTTGGGGCAGTTGATGGCCCAAATGGGCGATGGTCCGCGAACGAACTATGTTCTCGCCGTACCAGACATAGAGGAGTTCAGGCTGCAGTGTGAGCAGATTTCCGATTGGGTGAGGAAAACTCTGAACCTTTACTGGTTCCTTATCGATAAAGAGGGGGAGATCACGGCTATCTCCCCGCGCGAAAGCGTTTCAGGGGGGGACATCGCCGCACCGGCGAATCCGGGTCCTCTGGATTAATACGGATAAGGAGTTTCCGGTTCGGGTGCCGGCGCGGGCGAGGTGCTGGAGCCCGCCACTTTTGCGGTGTGCCAGGTGCCAACGTCCTTGAAGCCCTCGCCGTTGGTTTCGCCTGGCTTGACGTCGCCGTCGAAGCTGTAGAGAGGGCGTCCCTTGAAGGTCACCTGGGTCTTCCCGTCCGGCCGGCGGATCGTCCCCAGCTTCACGGGCCCCTTCGGCTTCACTCCGGGCCGGACGACGAGCGGCTTCCAGGTGCCGAGGCAGCCACCGGTGCAAACGAACCGGCCGTGGGTCTCGACGCTGAGGCTGTAGAGGGTGTGGCCATTGGCCCTAGTCAGGACCGTTGCCCCGAGACTTTCGCTCTGGGCCGCCTTCGCGACCACCTTGCTCGACCCGCTCGCGGACGCTCCGGTTGCCAGCGCCAGGGCCAAAGCCACGACGGCAAGCAGAACGATGCGGATGGGTTGAGGGCGGGGCGTCGGTAGCGGGTGGGGCGTGGAGCGCGATGACATCGGATCTCCTCGTTCGAGGTGCGTCCCGGTCTACGCGGCAGGGCACGGAAAAGTTCGAAAGCCGCGCGGCAAGATTTTGTTTCTGCGTGCCATCCGCGCGGCCGGGTGGGTCACGGTCTCCTCATGCGAGCGAAGGAAGAAGCCGAGAGCGGGCAGGCGTTGATCCTGACGCTGGGAGGGGCCTTGGCCCTGATCGCAGCGGCGCTGGCCCTGGTGGCGATCGCCGGGGCGGTAACCGGCAAGGGCAGGGCGCAACGGGCCGCCGATCTGGTCGCGATTTCCGCGGTTCGCTCGATGCGCGACGACCTGCCGCGGTTGCTCTCGCCATCACGGCTAGCCGATGGGCGGGCCAATCCCAACCACCTCGAAAAGACGGCGTACCTGGCGCGGGCCAAGGCGGCGGCGCTCGCAGCCGCTCGCGCCAACGAAGTCGATCCGAATCGCGTCCTGGTGGATTTTCCAGACGCCGGTTCCTTCGCGCCCGTTCGCGCTAAGGCGACGATCGTCGCCGGGCTCCGCGAGGGCGACGGGCAGCGCGTCGAAGCCTCAGCTGTGGCCGAAGCAGCCGCCCCTTACGGCGGGGCGGCGGGCAGCGGGACGGCGATGGCCAGCGGCGGTGGCTACAGCGGCCCCCTGGTCTACCGCGACGGCGAGGGGATGAGGCCCGATGTCGCCGCCGCCTACGACCAGATGGCCGCCGCCGCCCGCGCCGACGGCATCGTCCTCGTCGTCGTCTCCGGCTTCCGCTCGGATGCCGAACAGGCCGAACTGTTCGCCGCCCATCCCGACCCGACCTGGGTGGCGCCTCCGGGGCATTCTCTGCACCGCTGCGCCACCGAGCTGGACCTCGGACCTTCTTCCGCCTACGGCTGGCTGGCATCTAACGCGGGTCGGTTCGGCTTCGAACAGCGCTATAGCTGGGAGGCCTGGCACTTCGGCTTCGCCGCCGGTCCGGCACCCTGCTCGCCAGAGGGGGAGGCGGTAGCCGCGGGTGGAGGAGGAACGACGACCGTCTCCTCGACCAGCCTGCCCGCGTTCGTCCCGGAGCAGTACCGCGAGGCGATCCTTCGCTCCGCCGCCCGCTGGGGCGTCCCGCCGCCGCTGATGGCGGGGCAGCTGATGGCGGAGTCCGGCTTCGACCCCAACGCCGGCTCCCCTGCCGGCGCGCAGGGCATCGCCCAGTTCATGCCGAGCACCGCCGCCTTCTACGGCCTTACCAACCCTTACGACCCGGTCGCCGCGATCAACGCCGAGGCCCACCTGATGCACGACCTCCTCCACCAGTTCGGCTCCCCCGAACTCGCCCTCGCCGCCTACAACGCCGGCCCTGCCCCGGTCGAAGCCTGTCACTGCATCCCGCCCTACCCCGAGACCCAGGCCTACGTCACCCGCATCCTCGCCCTGATCGGCGGCGCCGGCGCGATCGCGATTCCGAGCTTCGAAGTGCGGCTGGTGGCTTAGTCGGCGGTCGGCCGCGCCGCCGTCGGCTCCGGCTCCAGATGCTCGTGCACAAACCGCACGACCGCGGCGCCCTCGCCGACGGCGGTAGCGCAGCGCTTGATCGAGCCGGAGCGGACGTCGCCGGCGGCGTAGACGCGCGGGACGGTGGTTTCAAGTAGGTCCTCGGCGCCGACGTCGGCGCCGGTGCGGATGAAGCCGTTCTCATCTCGGGCGACCGCCTCGCCCAGCCAATCGGTGCAGGGAGCGGCGCCGAGGAAGAGGAAGAGGAACGAGTAGGGGAGGCGGGTGCCGTCGGCGAGGGTGACGGCCTCGAGCCTGCCGTCGTTGCCGTGCAGCTCGGTGATTTCGCTGCGGTCGCGGACGTGGACGCCGTAGCGGTCGAGCTCCCCGATCAGGTAGTTCGACATCGTCTCGCCGAGGTCGGCGCGGCGGTGCAGAAGCGTCACCAAGGCGCCGCCGCGGGCGAGCCAGACGGCAGCCTGCCCCGCCGAGTTGCCGCCTCCGACGACGGCGACCCGCTGGCCGCCGCAGATCTGCGCCTCCGGCGGTCCCGCCGCATAGAAGACGCTGAAGCCCTCGTATTCCTCGAGGTCGTCCACCGGCAGTTTCCGGTATTCGGCCCCGGTCGCGAGGACGACCGCCCGGGCGGCGATCTCGTTGCCCTCCTCGAGCCGGACCAGGTGGCGTCCGTCCCCGGGCTCGAGCGTCTTGGCCCGGTAGGGGGTGGCGGTGCGGGCGCTGAACTTGCGCGCCTGGGTGACTGCACGGCTGGTCAGCTCACTGCCCGTGATGCCGGCGGGAAAGCCGAGATAGTTCTCGATTCGCCGCGAGCTGCCGGCCTGGCCGCCGAGCACGGTGCTCTCGATCACCAACGTGTCGAGGCCCTCCGAGGCGCCGTAGACGGCGGCGCCCAGGCCCGCCGGCCCGCCGCCGATCACCAGCAGGTCCACCTCCTCGCGCGGCTTCAGCTCGAGGCCGATCCCGAGCGCCCGCGAGAGCTCGCCGTCGCTCGGCGCTCGCAGCTCGGCCCCACCAGGGAGGCGCACCAGCGGGATCTCGCTTGGCTCCAACCCCTCCAGCGCCCGTGCCGCCTCCTCGTTCTCCTGCGGCTCGACCCAGGTGAATGGAA
>Ga0307316_10000300_pt1 | contig 14538 bp, 21 predicted proteins | sample ER_DNA_356_FD_194504 | JGI IMG/M metagenome (GOLD analysis project Ga0307316, IMG submission 194504) | Bulk soil microbial communities from the East River watershed near Crested Butte, Colorado, United States - ER_DNA_356 | ecosystem: Environmental > Terrestrial > Soil > Floodplain | place... | reverse complement strand
AGACCGCAAAAAACCCTCTTGAAGAAGGGTTTTTGCGGTCTCGCGAAGTTGGCTGAGCTCAGCCCCCCTTGATGTCCTTCAGCGACTCGTCCTCGGGTTCGAAGGCCGGGTCCTCGGAGAGATCGTCGGGGGGCGGGGTTCGGCCGTCCTCCTGGTCCTCGGCGTCCGTCTCCGGGCCGGGGGTCGTGCCCCCCTCCTGATCGCCCTCCCCGAGGCCCTCGTCGCCGGCGGGCGGCTGGGTAGGGGCCTGCTTCTCTGCCTCCTGGCCGCCCTCGGCGGCCGACTGACCTTGTTTTTCCTGCTCGCTCATGGCGTGATCGCGTCCTTTGCTTTGCGAAGGATCCCGCCCTCGGCCGGGATCGGGGTGCTGTGCAACTCCGGTCGCGCCTCGGGCGGGGCCAGCTTCGGCACCTCACCCATCGGCTCCGCCTCACGTACCCCGAACTCCCCGTGCGAATCGACCGAGGTCCCGCTCGTCCAGCGCGCGTCCTTGGGCACCTCGCCGTCGGAGTGGACGAAGAACTCGTAGGCGAACTCCTGCTTTTCCTGCTCCTGCGGGAAGTCCGGCGGCACCGGCATCCCCATGTCCTTCTGCTCCTCGAGCACCGCCATCCACTGGTTTTGGTGCATCGTGTCGCGAGCGATCAGGAACGAGAGCATGTCCTTCATCCCCGGGTCGTCGGTCATCTCGTAGAGGCGGGTGGCGAGCAGGCGGCCGCTGGCCTCGGCGTGGACGTTGGCGTGCATGTCGGAGCCGACGTTGCCGGTCGCCACCACCCAGGAGCCGTTGAACGGGTTGCCGTTGGCGTCGGCGGGCATCGCCGCAAGGCCGGCGGAGAGGACGTGCCGGGGATCCTGACCGCCGAGCACCGCCTCGACCATGCCGTTCTTGCCGGCGATCTCCTCTTGCAGCTTCGCCGGCGCGCCCTCGAGGTTCAGTGCCACCGCGGTGGCGAGCATCTCGATGTGGCCGATCTCCTCGGTGCCGGTGTTAAGGAGCATGTCTTTGTAGCGGTCTGGGCCGCGGAAGCCGCCAGCCCTGGAAGAGGTACTGGAGGCAGACGCGGATCTCGCCCTCGACGCCGCCGATCGCCTGCTGCAGGTGCTTGGCGAAGATCGGGTTCGGCTCGTCGACGCGGACTTTGTACGCGAGCTGTTTCGTGTGTCTGAACATCGTGTTCCTTTCGACTGGTGGTTTGCCTGCCGCACGGCTGGAGCCCCGAAGGGAGAGGGCTCCAGCCGTGCGGCTCGGACTTTCTGTGGCTAGCGGGTGGCGGGGGTCTGGCGCCGGCGCGTGTAGGTGCGCTCTGTTTCGGTGCGGTCCCAGCGGGTCATCAGCGCCGTCATCAGCTCGAGCACGCCGGCGATCACCATGAAGCGGGTCGGCCCGCCTTCGTCGGTGAAGCCGAAGACCAGCGGGCCGAGGATCAGCACCGCCCCGAGCACGAGGTCGCCGGCGAGGTGCAGGCGCAGCGGGATCAGCCGCGCCAGCGACAGCCGCCAGTCGGTTATCGAGCCGATCAGCAGCATCGCGACCCCGACGAGGGCGCAGATCGCGGTGGCGCTGTCGGTGTCGCTGAAGCCGAAGATCCAGGGGGCGGCGATGATGATCACCGCGACCAGCGGCTCCAGCGCGGCATGCAGGTTCAGCGGGATCGGACCACGGTCCATTCGATCTCCTAACGTTCGGATTTCGTGAACCCTGCGATCCGCTGGCGGCCGTGCTCTCAGCCGGGACGTGTCGAAGGTGATGTTGAAGCGCCGGAGGGAATTCCGGCACCCAAAGGGCGTGTACCCCGGGCCCTGGTTCCTAAATCACGTCCCCGTCCGCGTGGCCGTCCTCGAGGTAGAAGACCTCCGAGCAGATGTCGACGTTGGCGTCGAGGCCGCTGATGAAGGCCCTTACCTTGCGGCCGGTGAGGCGTTCGACGATCTCGCGGAATTTGTTGGCGGTGGCCGCCTGGAAGTAGAGGCGGGTGTCGCGCAGGCGCTGGTGCTCGCCCATCTCCGCGAGGCTGCGCTCGGCCGGGGTGAAGGTGTTCTCCAGCGAGCAGATGACGATGTCGGGACCGGCGAACTCGGTGCGGGCTTTGGTCGGCCCGCGCCCGAACAGGTTTTTGTAGAGGCGGACCATCTCGCGCGAGATCTCGGCTCGCACGGAATCGAACCTGTGCCCGTCGGTCGACTCCTCGGTGACGGTGGTCAGCTGCTCGTTCACGCCCTTCTTCTACCCACGAGAACCAGGGATTTATCAATGCCTGGTTCGGGTATGCCGATCTAGTGAACCCCAGCCACGACCAGTTGCCGCCTGTCACCATCACCCCCTATCCCGACGGCCCGTACTTGGTGCGGGGCGACTTCGTGGTCCAAGACCAGGAGGGGAACGAGCTGCCGACCGAGCGGCGGACGATCGCGCTCTGTCGTTGCGGCAGGTCGCAGATGCGTCCCTTCTGTGACGGCACCCACAAGCTGATCGGTTTCAAGGCGCCGAGCGGCCCGGAACCATGGCCCGGCGACTGATCGAGCTGCCGCCGCCGCGCGGTCCCTTGAGCGGGCGGCTGTTCGAGGCACTGGAGGGGACGCCGAACCAGGGCCTCGAGGCCCTGGGCCCGGTCGAATCCGCCGACCCGATCGCCGACGAGGACCTCCAGCTGGCGCTTTACGTCTCCTACGAGCTCCACTACACCGGGATCCGGGGGGTCGATGAAGCCTGGGAGTGGGCGCCATCGCTCCTGGCCTTCCGGGCCGAGCTCGAGCGGCCCTTCGAAGCGGCCGTGGCCGAGCTGGTGGAGCCGGCGACGGAGGCCGAGCTCGTCTCGGTGGGGGCGGCGTTGCAGGGGATCGCCGCCGAGGACCCCGGGCCGCCGCTCTCGCGCTACATGGAGACGCAGGGGACGCTCGAGCAGATGCTGGAGCACGTCGTCCACCGCTCCGCCTACCAGTTGAAGGAGGCCGACCCGCATTCCTGGGTGATCCCGCGGCTTTCGCCGCGGCCGAAGGCGGCGCTGCTCGAGGTCCAAGCCGACGAGTACGGCGGCGGCAACGCCGAGCGGATGCACTCGGTCCTGTTCGCGAAGACGATGGCGGCGCTCGGCCTCGAGCCCGCCTACGGCGCCTACCTGGAGCGGCTGCCGGCGGTGAACCTGGCCACCGTCAACCTGATGAGCTGCTTCGGCCTGCAGCGCCGCCGCCGCGGCGCCACCGTCGGCCACCTCGCCGCCTTCGAGATGACCTCGTCGATCCCAAACCGCCGCTACGGCAACGCCCTGCGCCGGCTCGGCTTCGGCCGCGAGGCGACCCACTTCTACGACGAGCACGTCGAGGCGGACGCGGTGCACGAGAACATCGCCGCCTGGGACCTTGCCGGCGGGCTCGCGGCAGAGGAACCGGAGGTCGCCGCCGACATCATCTTCGGCGCCCGGGCGCTGCTGCAGCTCGAGGCCCTCTGGGCGACCCACCTGATGGACAGCTGGGAGCGCGGCGAGAGCTCGCTGCGCGAGCGCGCCGCCGTCCCGGCGTGAGCCCGCAAGCATGCGAACTGCATCAACTTTGCTATCTACTTGGTGGTTAAGTTGATGCAGTTCGATCGACTCGACCTCTCCTACGTGGTGCCGGTGCGCTGGCGGGACGGGGCGCAGCGGGAGGGGCTGGCCGCGTACCTGGCCGGGATCGCGCCGCTCGTCGCCGAGGTGATCGTCGTCGACGGCTCCGATCCCGAGGTCTTCGCCGCCAACGCTGCCGCCTGGGGAGAGCACGTGAGGCACGTGCCGCCGGGCGAGGGGGAGACCTGGCTGATGGGCAAAGTCGCGGGGGTGCGGACCGGGGTCCAGCTGGCCTCGCGCGAGCGGGTGGTGATCGCCGACGACGACGTCCGCTACGAGCCCGAGGCGCTGCGGCGCGCGGCCGAGCTGCTCGACGGCCATGACCTCGTGCGGCCGCAGAACTACTTCGCGCGCCTGCCCTGGCACGCGCGCTGGGACACCGCGCGGACGCTGCTCAACCGCAGCATCGGCCGCGATTTCCCGGGGACGCTGGCGGTGCGGCGCTCGCGGATGCTGGCGATGGGGATGTACGACGGCGACGTCCTCTTCGAGAACCTGGAGCTGATGCGGACGGTCCGCGCCCATGGCGGCAGCGTCGCCTCGCCGCTCGACCTCTACGTCGCCCGGGTCCCGCCCTCGGCCGGGCACTTCTGGGGCCAGCGCACTCGCCAGGCCTACGACGACTTCGCCCTGCCGGCGCGGATGGCGCTCTGGCTGTCGGTCGTGCCGCTGCTGGCCCTCAACTGGCGTCGCTCCGGTGCCGACGGGAAGAAAACCGCCCTGCCTATCCGGAAATCGTCCCGTCGGCCGCGGGGTCGCCGGTTCGGGTTGACTCCGGCTGCGGCTGCGGTCGCAGTGGCCGCCGCCGAGGTGGGACGCCGGCGTGGGGGTGGCGCTCGTGTCTTCCCGGCCACCTCCTCGCTGCTGGCGCCGGTCTGGGTCCTCGAGCGCGGGGTCTGCGCTTGGCTGGCGGTCCTGCAGCGGCTGCGCTTCGGCGGCGTCCGCTACGGCGACTCGGTGATCCCCGTCGCCGCCCATTCCGTGCGGCAGCTGCGCCGGCGCCTCGCCGTAGATGAGAGCGGCGGGGAAGAAGCGGGTAAGGGGCGACAATGGAGCCCAGGATCGAACGCGGCGCCGCCCCCGACATCCACCGGATCGAAGACGCCAGCGTCAACTGGTACCTAGTCGAGGCCGACTCCGGCCTGACGATTGTCGACGCCGGCGTGCCGCGCTCCTGGGACTCGCTGCAGCGGGTGCTAAGAATGGTCGAACGCGACCTCTCCGAGGTCCGCGCCCTCGTCCTCACCCACGCCCACTTCGACCACATCGGCATGGCCGAGCGGGTCCGGACCGAGCTGGGAATCCCGGTCTACGTGCACGAGAACGACGCGCCGCTGGCGCGCAAGCCGCTCCAGTACACCCACGAGCGCGCCCGCAGCCGCTACCTGCTGACGAAGCCGCGCGGCCTGCCGCACGTCTTCGGCTTTCTCGCTACCCGTGCCTTTTGGCCGCCGCCGGTCCGCGAGACGCGTTCCTTCACGGAGGGGTTCCTTGACGTCCCCGGCTCGCCGCGCATCGTTTTCTCCCGCGGCCACACGGTCGGCCACTGCGCCCTCCACTTCCCGGACCGCGACGCCGTCATCGCCGGCGACGCCCTTGTCATGCTCGACCCCTACCTCGGCGCGAAGGGGCCGCGAATCGTCGCCGGGGCGGCCACTGCCGACAGCAAGTGGGCGCTGCGCTCCCTCGACGCCCTCGCCGAGCTCGACGCCGGCACCTTGCTCACCGGCCACGGCGAGCCCTGGCGCAACGGCACCGCCGAGGCGGTGCGGCTGGCGCGCCAGGTCGGGCCGAGCTAAAAGCTGTCGGGAGCCCCGAGCTAGGCGGCCGGCAGCAGCGGCTCGGCCTTGGTCTCTTCGGCCCTCGGCCGCCCTTTCACCGACGCGAGGTTCATCCGCTCATCGAGGCCCGTGAGCCTGAGAAGACGACGGACCGCAGCGTGCTCGCTCGGCATGAAGCTGAGCTGCTCGCCGCCCATGCGCATCGCCTCGACCAGCATCGCCAGTCCGGTCGAGTCGAGGAACTCGAGCTTCGCCAGGTCGACGAGGACGCTCTTGCCGGAGCCGAGCGCTTCGCTCAGGATCGAGGCTGCCGTGTCGGCATTGGCGAGATCCATCTCGCCGCTGAGGGAGAGTCGTATGCGCTCCCCTTCGGACTTCTGCTGGATAAGCAGTAGGCCATCATGGATTTGAAAATCGCTCGCAGGCACTTCGGGAACCTCCATTTATGGTGATTTGGAAGTCCCGGGAGGCCTGCTCGGCACCCGACGGTCTTGCCTCGTATTGCAGAGGCAGCTGGTTACGGCAGAGCAGTACCGAGCTGACCCTGGAAGCACTCTACCGCACTACCGAATTCTTGCCAAGGCACTCCGTGGATTTTGCGGCAAGCGCTTGCGCGCAGTTCGGACCCGCTGGAGCAGCCTCTCGCGCTTCAGGGTGGGGCCGAGCTCCGGGCTGCGGATCTCTTGGTGGGCTCTGCTGACGTCTTTGCTGAGGGCTGCGGGCGGGGGGTTCATCTTGTCACTCCAATTTTGAAAAGGTGGGCTTTGTCCTACCCCTCCCGATCTCCGTGCGACGCCGCGAGAAGTGAGCGGTTCTACATACGACACAAGCGGCGCTGTGACCTTTATGCCAGTTGTCGATTACCCACTGCTTAAGTGAGCAAACCCACCGTTTGAAGGATTGTCAGACGGGAAACAAAACGGCGAGAAACACGCCATGGAACACGCCGGTTTTCAACATCAGGCACTGATCTACGAGGGCGCCAACGAGTACCTGGAGGGGATCGTTCCCTTCCTTCGAGCCGCGCTGGCAGCGGGCCAACCAGCCCTGGTTGCGGTGAGGAGGGAGCAGGCGGAGCTGCTCCGGGACGAGCTCGGCCGAGAGGCCAGGATGGTGCGTTTCGTTGCGGTCGAGGAGGTTGCGCGTAACCCCGCCGGCATCATCCCCCTCTGGCGCGACTTCGTCGACGAGAGCCCCGGCCGCGCCGTGCGGGGGGTCAGCGAACTCGTCTGGCCGCAGCGCACGCCCGCCGAGATCGAGGAGTGCCATCGCCACGAGGCCCTGCTCAACCTGGCCTTCGCCGAGGGCCGATCCTGGTCGCTTCTTTGCCCGTACGACGCCTGCTCGCTGCGTGACGAGGAGCTGGAGAGGGCGGCCAGTACCCACACGGTGATCTCCCGCGAAGGCCGAACCGAGCAGAGCGCGGCCTTCGACCCCGCCCCCGATTGCCTCTCCGGGGAGCTGCCGCCGCCGACGGTGCGGCCGGACGCGCTCTCCTTCGGCCTCAGCGAGCTGGCCGAGGTGCGCCGGCGGGTTGCCGCTGCCGGCGAACGGGCCGGGATGGGCCCGCGCGCTGTCGCCGACCTGGTTACGGCGACGAGCGAGCTCGCCGCCAACAGCGTCATGCACGGTGGCGGCACCGGCACCCTGCGCCTCTGGCGCGAGAATGGGACCCTTGTGGCCGAGGTCGAGGACGAGGGGCGGATCGAGGAGCAGCTGGTCGGCCGCCTGCGCCCCAGCATCATGCAGGAGGGCGGCCGCGGGCTGTGGCTGACGAACCAGCTCTGCGACCTGGTCCAGATCCGCTCTGGCGAGGCCGGCACGGTGGTGCGGCTGCACGTCCTCGCGGGGCAGCACGCCACCGACTACGACCTTCAGGATCCCGCTTACGCCTAGGAGGGATTCCTAGATCTGTTCTGCGGGAGGCGTGTCCGGTCGAGCGTCTGGGTAGTTGACAGCCATGCCGAACAACGATCCCCAGACCCAGCTCGTCAAGTACCTCACCGACGCCCATTCGATCGAGGAACAGGCGCTCGTGCAGATAAAGCGCGCCCCCGATCTCGTCGAGGGGCCCTTCGCCGAGAGCTTCAAACGCCACCAGGGAGAGACCGAATCCCAGGAGCAGCGCGTGCGCGAGCGGCTCGAGGCCCACGACGCCTCGGCCTCGAAGCTGAAGGACGTCGCCGGGCAGGCCGGCGGCTTCGGGATGGTGCTATTCGCAAAATCGCAGCCGGACACGCCGACGAAGCTGGCGATGCACGCCTTCTCCTACGAGCACATGGAGGTGGCCGCCTACGAGCTGCTGGCGCGGGCGGCGCAGGAAGCGGGCGACGCGGAGACGGCGCGGATGGCGCTGGCGATCGCCGACGAGGAGCGCGAGATGGCGGGTCGGGTTGCGTCGGCGTTCGACGAAGCGGTCGACCAGGCGCTGCGCGAAGTCGATCCCGACGACCTCGACGAGCAGCTCAACTCCTACCTCTCCGACGTCCACGCCCTGGAGGGGCAGTCGAAGCAACTGCTGGAGAAAAGCAAGGAGATGGACGTGCCGGTGCCGCTGGCCGAGGCCTTTGCCCACCACCTGGAGGAGACCGAACGGCATCTGGAGAAAGTCGAGCGCCGTCTCGACGACCGCGGCGCCAGTCCCTCGGCAGTCAAGGACGCGATGCTGAAACTCGGTGCCCTCAACTGGGGCGTCTTCTTCGCTGCCCAGCCCGACACCCCCGCCAAGCTCGCCGGCTTCTCCTACGCGGTCGAGAACCTCGAGATAGCCGCCTACGAGTTGCTCAGGCGAGTGGCCGAGCGAGCCGGCGACCAGGAGACGGTGGCCCTGGCCGAGGGGATCCTCGCCGAGGAGCGCAGCGCGGCCCAGCAGGTAGCCGACCAATGGTCGGTCTCGATGTCCGTGGCGTAGCCGCAAGCGCCCATACCGGGCCTGCGGCGGCCCGAAGTCACACTCCCGCGCGCAAACCTCGCGCGAAACGTTGAATTCCGCGCACCATCCGCGCGCCCGAACCCGCCAGCGTTCCAGCCATGCCGAGCGCCAAGGCCGCCCACCGCGAACTGCATCAACTTGACTATCTGCTGGGTGGTCAAGTTGATGCAGTTCGGGCAGGGGGGCTGCTGCGGTGAAGGATCGCGAGGCGACGGCTGCGATTCGTGTTCTGGCGGAGCGGCAGCATGGGGTGGTCGCTCACCGTCAGCTCGTGGAGCTCGGGCTCGGGCCGGGGTTGCTCTTCCGACGCCAAGAGGCGGGCCTCCTCGTCCCGCTCTACAAGGGCGTCTATGCCCTAGCTCATCAACGTATCCCTCGCGAAGGAAGATGGATGGCAGCGGTGTTGGCCTGTGGGCCCGGCGCTGTTCTCTCGCACTTCGACGCCGGTCGACTCTGGGGTGTCTGTGGCTCGCATGGGCCGATCGAAGTGCTGCGGCAGTCGGGCGGCTTCAGGCCGGAAGGCCACCGTGGCGTCCGGTTGCATCAGACGCGGCGCCTCTTCTCCTATGAAGTAACGGTGGAGTCTGGGGTCCCCGTCACGGTTGTGGAGCGGGTCCTACTCGACCTTGCCGCCCGGTCGGACTCGAAGCGCCTGGAGCGGATGTTCGTCCAGACCTACAAGCGAGACGACTTCTCCTGGCCACGGCTCGGGCGAATCATCACCCGACGGCGAGGCTGCAAGGGGGTCGGGAAGCTGCGGCGCATCGCGCTTGAAGTGGATCCCGAGGCGCTGGAGACGAAATCTCCTCTCGAGATCGACTTCCTTGCACTGTGGCGCAAAGTTGACCCGCTGATGCCGGCGGTGAACGTCCTCGTCGCGGGCCACCTCGTGGACTTCCTCTGGGCCGATCAGAGGGTCATCGTCGAAACCGACAGCTGGAGCCACCACGGTGACCCCCTCGCCTTCGAGAAGGACCACCAGCGGGACGTCGAACTCACCGCGGCCGGCTACGACGTCCACCGCACGACCGCGAAGATGCTGGCCCGCGACCCGGGTCCGTTCCTCCAGAACGTCCGCCGTGCCCTCCTCGCCCGAACTGCATCAACTTGGCCACCCAGCAGATAGTCAAGTTGATGCAGTTCGGGACGGAGACGCTTGAAGTGCCTGTCGGCCGCTTCGATCTACGGGATGCCTTGAGTGCTGCTGGTGGCGGCGGGGAGGGTGCGTTGGGCGGCGGCTAGGTGGAGGTCTTCTAGGCGCTGGCCCTGCGAGTCGGCTCGAGCGGCGAGGCCGTGGAAGTCGAAGCCGTCGAGGGACTCGCCGGAGGACTGCTCGAGGGCGTTCCAGAGCTGCAGCTTGCCGCCGACCATGCCGGAGAGGATCTCGAGCTCGAGGACGCGGCTGAGGGGGGAGTAGCCGCGGATCCGGCCATTCAGCTTGAGGCGGCCGAGCTTCTCGGCGACCTTGGCGAGCGCCGGTTTGACGGGATCACGACTGACGTCGAGGCGCTCCATCAGGCGCACCAGCGTGTCGCGGTCGGCTTCGATCTCGGCGCAGAGCTGTGCCAGCGGCTGGCCGAACTCGCCGTCGCCCTGGTTAGAGGACCGCAGGCGGCGGGCCAGCTCGACGCCGAGGGTGGCCCCCGCCAGATGGTCCTTGAGGTAGATGGCCAGGAAGCGGTCTGCGTCTGCGTTCGAGGCCATCGGGCGGCTCAGGCCTCCTCGTAGGGGTCTTTCTCGCCGGCCAGCTGCAGCGCACACTCCTTGGTGTCGCTGAAGTGCCGTTCCTGGATCGGCAGCGCCCACTGGGTCAGCTCGGAGATCGGCTCCTCACCGGCCTGCTCGTTCAGTTTCTGCAGCACCATCCAGTGGCCGACCTCGCCCGCCTCGGCCATCGTCATGAACTCGAAGCCGTCGAGCCCGTCGGCGTCGTCGCCAAGGTAGGTCTCCATCATCTCGGTGGCCTCGCCTTTGGTCTCCCGCGCCTTGTCGAGGATCGCGGTCTTCTTGCCGTCGCGCTGCTCGGCGACCTCGGTGGCGCGGCGCGCCGTCTCCTCCGCCTCCTCGCGCATTTTCCGCAGGCCCTCGGCGATGCCGTCGTCGTCAACCAAGCCCTCGACTTTTTCGGTCGCTTTCGAAGCGGCTTCCGCCAGTCCCAGGACCTCCGCCAGCTTCTCCTCCAAAGTCGTCAACTCAGCCATCGATTCCTCCTGTTTCGGGGTGGACGTTGCGCTCCAGCTACCCCCGTCGCGGCGAGAAACAAACTGCTCAGAACCAGACATGTTCGAAGCGCATGCCGCTCGGCTCGGGGTGGAGAAGGCCCATCGAGGGGCGGGGGGCGCGGCGGCGCTCGGTGGGGCTGCCGGGATTGAAGATCTGGAAGCCGGCCTCCTCTTCGTGCAGGGGGAGGTGGCTGTGGCCGAAGATGACGGCGTCGGCGCCGGGGAAGCGCGCGCGCAGGCGGCCGAGCCGCCCCTGTTTCGGCCCGGAGTCGTGGATCACGGCCACGGTCCGGCCACCGAGCTCGATCTCCAGCGTCTCCGCCAGCCGCTCTCGCAGCCAGGGCTCGTCGACGTTGCCGTAGACACCGAGGACCACCGGGCAGAGCGCTTCCAGCTCGTAGAGCACCGAGGCCTCGGAGAAGTCCCCGGCGTGGATCACCGCCTCGGCGGCGCCGATCTTCTCGACGCACTCGGCCGGCAGCTGGCGTTTGCCCTTCGGCATGTGGGTATCAGAGATGACGGCAATCATGGCGGGGACGATGGAGCGTTATCTCATGTTCTTCGGCGACTCGCACACCGTAGGGGTGGGCGACGAGGAGGGACTCGGCTGGACCGGCCGGGTGGTTGCCGCTGCGATGGAGGAGGGGATCCCGACCACCTCCTACAACCTCGGCGTCCGTGGCGAGACCTCGGCCGACGTCGCCGGCCGCTGGCGCGCCGAGGCGCGGCCGCGGCTGCCCGACGAGGGCGACCCGCGCGTCGTCCTCGCCTTCGGCGCCAACGACGTCTCGCTCGAAGACCTCGACCGCCGCTGTACCGAGGAGCAGTCGCTGCTCTCGCTCGAAGAGGTGCTGCTGGGGGCCCAGGGGCTCGGCCTGCGGCGCTTTGTCGTCGGCCCGGCGCCGATGGACGGCGACGCGACAAACGACCGCATCGCCGAGCTCTCCTACGCCTACCGCATCCTCTGCGCCCGCCACCGGGTCCCGTTCGTGCCGCTGGTCGAGGAGCTGCGCGACAACGAGGTCTGGCGCCGCGAGATCGCCGCCGGCGACGGCGCCCACCCCGGCGCCGCCGGCTACGCCGAGATCGCCCGGCTGGTCCTCGCCGCCGGTTGGCTCGACTGGCTGCGCTCGGGCCCATAGGAGAGGAGCGCCGCGGCCAGCGGCTGCAGTGCCTAGCCCGCCGCGGCGAGCGGCTCGTCGACCTTGTAGCCGAACTCGACCAGGGTGTCGCCCATCGCTTCGTGCATCGCCTTCTGCTCGGCGCCGCTGAGGTTGTCGCACCAGCCGCCGGGCCGGGCCTGGCGGGTGAAGCTCTGGCGACCGCGCTTCGAGCGCGGCAGCTTCTCGAAGCGGTGCGCTTCGACCACCGCGGGCACGCGCCCGCTGTCGATCCCGACCATCGCGCAGATCCGCTCCATGCAGGTCTCGGTCTCGCTGCGCAGCTCCTCGTAGCGGATTTGGATCCGGTCGCCGGCGGCGCGCGAGTCGTAGGCCTGTTTGACCGCCCGGCTGCGGTAGGCCCAGACTTCCGAGAGCCATTTGATCAGCGGGATCCGCCCCTCCTCGTTGACGGGGAAGGCGCCCCCGGGGATCGCCCAGGAGCCGTCGCTGTAGGCATCGAGCCAGGAGTCGACGACGTCGCGGCCGTCGCGCAGGAGGAAGATCACCTTCGATTGCGGGAAGAGCTCGGCCAGGAACGGCGCCACGTGGGAGCCCGGCTCCTTGACGACGAAGGCCGCCGCCTGCGCCGGATCGGCCACTCCCGCCTCGGCCGCCTGCGCTCCGAAGCGCGCCTTGATCAGCTCCCGCAGCGGCTCCTGCCAGGCCTCGCGGTAGCGCTCGGCGAAGAAGTAGCCGGACTCCTCGGCCTTGATCTCCAGCAGCGTGCTGAGCTCGGGCGGGTCGTCAGAAGTCGCCCAGGCGAGCGGGATCGGGCGCCAGACGCCGAGGTGGTGGCCGAGGTGGGGGTCGTCGACCGGGACGACGCCTTCCAGGTCGGAGAGCATCTTCAGCAGCCAGGTGCTGCCGCTGCGGGACGATCCGAAGATCCAGGCGAGCCTGTTCTCCTGCATGTTGGGGGGACCGTACCCCTCCTGGTCGGAAGTCAAAACCTCAGGAGTTCTTCCGCAAAATGCTGGAAAGCGCGCCGCCGGCCGCCGCGAAGAAGGCTCGACGCAGCGCCGCCCGCCGTCGGGTGCGCCAGCCGCCTTCGATCCGGTGCGGCCCGGTGGGGCCCAGGACGTTGCCGGGAGCGGCGTCGGCGGGCAGCTGTCCCCAGGTCCCGCGGACGAAGGCGGGATGGGCAAGCTGGCGGTAGAGCGGTGGCGCCGCCGCGTGCAGGATCTCGAGGCCGCGGCCGGCGCGGCCGTAGCTGACCTCGCGCAGCGGATCCTCGGCGCAGGCCTCGATCCCGGCGGCGACTTCATCGGGGTCGAGGACCGGCGGGATCGGCCGCACCTGGCGGCCGGTGTAGTTGCCGGCGTGCTCGAAGATCGGCGTGTCGACTGCCTCCGGCACCACCGCGGCGACGTGGATGTCGGGCTCGCTCGCGAGTTCGCCCTGCAGGCATTCGGAGAAGGCGCGTACGGCGTGCTTGCTGATCACGTAGGGCGTCACCTGCGGTGAGGGCACCCGGCCCCAGACCGAGGACATGTTGATGAGGACGCCGGCGCCCTGGCGCCGGAAGCGCCGCAGCGCCGCTCGCGCCCCGTGCACCTGCCCCATCAGGTTGGTCTCGACGACGCCGCGGAAGACCTCGGAGGGGATGTCGTCGAAGGTCCCGTAGGCCATCGTCGCCGCGTTGTTGACCCAGACGTCGAGGCGGCCGAAACGTTCCACGACCGCGGCGGCGAAGGCCTCGACCGCCTCCTCGTCGCCGACGTCCAGCGAGCGGTGCAGGACAGAGGCGCCCGCCGCCTCGCACTCGGCCGCGACCGCGGCCAGCGGCTCCTCGCCGCGGGCGCAGAGCGCCAGCGCGCCGCCGTGGCGGGCGATCCGCAGCGCCGCCGCCCGACCGATGCCGCTGGAGGCACCGGTGACGACCACGACTGCTTCGGGCAGCGGTCGTGGCACCCTTCGGCTCCTAGCCGAGGCCCTTTTCCTCGGCGGCTTTGTAGGCGATCTGGAGGAAGTCGGAGATCGTCAGCGCCGCAAACAGCGAGGCGATGAAACGGGTGACCCGCGGCGCGAAGAGGAGGCCGACCGAGAAGCCGGCGATTACCCAAAGGCCGAGGCAGAAGGGGCAGATCAAGAGCTCGCCGATCGCCTTGCGCACGCCGGTCCCACGCGAGCGCTCCTCGAACTCGGCCGGGCCGCCCTTGCCTTCGAGTTCGGTGAACGGCGCCCGCAGCGGGCTCGTCACCTTGTCCTTGGAGATGACCCGGCTGACTTTGTGGGCGGCGGTGCCGACCAGCAGCAGCTGGCCGGCGGATACCTGCTCGGGCAGCTCCCGTCCCTGCCGCTTGGCGATCGCCAGCGCCGCCGCCAGCAGCGAGCCGAAGATGCTCATGAAGGTCAGGTAGGAGAAGAGCGGGGGTCGCTCGTCGGGCGGGGCGTAGCCGGCGACCGGGTTCGGCAGCTCCTTCAGCGTGCTGCCGTTGTCGGGCGTCTCGCTCACCGCCCTCCGCTACCCGCTGCGGTGCCGGTTCCAACCCTCGCTGCTGACGGCGAGGTGCCAGGCGCCGTCGGGCCCACGCCGCTCGAGCACCAGCCCCAGCGCGACCGCCCGGCGCACCGCCCGGCGCAGATCCCGCTCGCCGAGCCGGGGGAAGCGCTGCGCCAGCTCGCTGCGACGGCAGAAGCCATCGTCGGCGAGGGCGACGATCGCGGCGACGACGTCCTCGGGAGGCGGCAATTTTCTGCGGCGTTGCGTCATGTTGTCGGCGCCGCTAGGATCGCGACGATGCCTGCGGGGCGTAGCGCCGCTGCATTACGCCATAAAAGAGGCACGGGATTCGGCAAACCAGCTGATTGCGGACCCTTAAGAGAAGAGCGAAACTT
>Ga0307316_10000299_pt1 | contig 14547 bp, 15 predicted proteins | sample ER_DNA_356_FD_194504 | JGI IMG/M metagenome (GOLD analysis project Ga0307316, IMG submission 194504) | Bulk soil microbial communities from the East River watershed near Crested Butte, Colorado, United States - ER_DNA_356 | ecosystem: Environmental > Terrestrial > Soil > Floodplain | place... | reverse complement strand
GCCAGCAGCGGTGCTGGCGACAGGCAGCCGCCGCCGATGCAGCCGCCGCGTCCGGCGGTTCCAGCAACGATACGAATCCGGTGCCCGACGCCTCCAGCAGCAGGTGAGCGCCGAGCAGGGACCTTCCTACGGCGTCATCCTTGGTACGCGGGACAGCCGGCGTGGTGTTCTCGATCGTGATCCTCAGCCGCAGGTAGCCGTCGACCTGGGTCGTTTCCGCGGTCATGACGGCCGTCAGCGGCCAGCGGCGCCGCACCACGCGCCCGACCGCAGTCCCGTCAGCCGCGGTGAGGGGCTCGACTTCCTCGGCACCCGGGACGGTCACCGTCTGCCGGACCCCGTCGGCCAACTCGTCGAAAGTACAGGCCGGGCAGCTCAGCTCATGGTCGACGGCCTCGTCCCAGCTGAGCAGGAGGTGATCATCGAGCAGCAGCTCACTAGTCGGGACGTAACGGTTCGGATCGGCCGAATCGAGGCGCTCCACGCCTCGGTGCTGCAGCTGCAGGAAGCGCAGATACACCGTGACCGTGGGCCGCGGGAGATCGTCGCGGCGGGCAGTCCCACGGCTCAGCAGGCACTCGACCGACATCGTCGACTCCTCGCCGAGGCCGGCCTCAGCCGCGCCCGGCGGTCCGAGCACGCCGAACTGCCAGCGCGCCTGGTTCTTCTGCGATGTCGCGCGGTAGGGATAGAGCAGGTATCCCTCGTAGAGCACGGCGTCGGCGACCGTACGCGCCAGGTCGAGGGTCATGACACGCGTACGTCGACGGCGGCCAGCAATGACTCGACGGTCGCATCCCACGTGGTCAGGCCGCGCTCAGCCCGATAGCGGCTCATTGCTTCGATGATGTCGCGGTCCAGTCGCAGCCAGCCGGTGTTCGGATAGTTGAGCGTGATCATTTCCTGCCAGACCTGGACCGGCAGGAGATAGGACGCCTCGCAGTCCCAGGCGACCTGTTCGACGCCGAAGCCGTTGGTGCCGCGGGTGAAGATCGTTCCGGAGAAGAGCAGCGCCAGCGGGATGGTTCCGTCGCGCAGCGCGTGCAAGTACTTCGATCCGGTGACCTCGAAGTCGTAGGTGCATGGCAGGGCCAGGTCCAGTTCCGTCGTTCCCCGGAATCCCTGCACCGTCGCGTTGCATTGCATCCACAAGAAGGGTCGAAGGGTGTCGCGCCAGCGCGACCGGCCGCCGAACAACCCGAGCAAACCCTCCTCCTCCGCCTCGGTGTAGGACCGGCGTTGCGGCTCGATCCGGACCTGGCAGCGAAGGGCGATGGCATGGATCACGGTGTCGCTGGACTCCTCGATTCGAAGCCGTGCGGTCAGCTGTGGGGCGACCGTGTACGGCTCGGCCACGATGTCGAGCACGCTGAACGTCAGAGCGGCCATCAACCGACATCGCCTTCGATGATCGGCGGCGCCGGTCGGCTGCGGGCGGCGATCTCGGCGAAGAAGTCGTCCATGGCCTGGTGGGCTTCAGTGCCGCCGTCGAAGCCGCGCCACAGCCGGCGGAGCTGGCCCACCAGGGCGTAACACGCATCGATCGGCACCAGGTGGCAGGAAAACTCGCTACCTCGATCAGTCCCCCGGAGCAGCAGCGCCTCGACATCGACCCGCAGTACCGACAGCTGCGGGTTCGCCTCCACAACACGAGTCCAGGCCTCGAGCGGCAGCTCGGACTCTGTCGCGCCGGCCGGCCCGGGATAGAACGCGACGGTCCGGTTCAGCACGGAGCTGTTGAAGAGGAAGGCCAGCCCGACCGGGATCTCCAGCTCGTCGTACTGCCGAGCGTCGAGGGTGAAATCGGGGAACGAGAGGTAGCGATCGGGCACTGCCCGGTAGCGGAGCTGGGCATCCTCCGCGGTGAACAGCAGGTAGCAACCGCGGCATGTGCACATCAGCGCCCGGCTCTCCAGGTTCACCACATGGGGATGATCGTCGGTGATCGGCTCGGCGCACATCTCGCACCGCTCGCCCACCACCGGGGCCGGACGCTCACTGATGATCCGGCGGAGACCGGTCAGTGCAGACGACCCCCCGGGGCTGTGCTGATCCCGGGGGGGACGGCCCCCCCGCGCCCCCCCGGAGCGAAGCGCGGTCACGCCGCCACCGTGGTCGGCAAGGCGACGATCGCGACGCCCTGATTGAGCAACAGCGGCAGCGGGTCGAGGTGCAGCTCCGGCTCCTCCAGGCAGGCGCCGGCCCGGCGGACGGCGAAGTGCGCGCCGCAGGCCTGGCAGCAGAGTGCCCCATCACCGGCCGCGCCACCGAGCAGTCGACCCAACGAGGCAGTGGCGAGGCTGGCGGCGCACCGTCCGCATCGGTCGAGAAACGCGTACAGGTCAGCGCCGATCCGGCAGCCGACAATCGAGGTCTGGCCAACCAAGAACCCGGCGACAGCTCCGTCAGCAAGGCCGGTCAGCCCGGCGACCTCCTCCCAGGTTGAGCCAGAGATCACCGCAGGCGCCGACCCGGCAACGGCCGGGGCGCCCTGATCCAGCCGCGACCAGAGCGAGTCGACGGTGATCACCGGGCTCCGGGAGCTCGTCGCCTCCGCTGCCGTCTCGACCTCGATGGCAATGATCTCCGGGGCGGCGGCTTCGATGGCTCCCTCCACCGCTAGCTTCAGCGTGACGGAGGACGACGGGCAGCCGTCGCAGCTGCCGAGCAGTCGGAGCCGGACCACACCGCCCGACACCGCCAGCAGCTCGACATCGCCGCCGTGGGAGCCGAGGTAGGGGCGTACGTTGTCCAGGGCCTGTTCGACCCGGGTCGTGATGTCATAGGGATGCAGATCGTGCACCAGCAACAGGCCGGCCACAAGATCATCAGCGGCCAGCGCGGCCAGCGCCTCGTCATCCAGGCGACCGAGCTCGTGCAGGATGGTCAGCAGCCGCTCCAACCCCGAGCCGTAGAGGTCCGCGACAAGGCGGACCAGCTCCTCGGCCCGCTCCCGCGCGACCACTCCGCCGGACGCACTCGCGTCTATCAGCGCGTTGATCCGCTCACCGACGACCTGCAGGTCGTCGATGCGAGTGACCATCGGCTCGGCTGAGGACATCTCGGCCGCTATTCGCCGACGTACTCCGTTGGCGAGTGCAACCGATCCAGCGTTCTCCCGCCGCCGAGATACATATGCACCCCGCAGGGCAGGCATGGGTCGAAGCTGCGCACCGTGCGCATGATGTCGATGCCTTTGAAGTGCTCCAGGTCGTTCTCCTCGAAGATCGGCTGGTTCTGCACTGCGTCCTCATACGGTCCGGGCGTGCCGTAGGAGTCGCGCGGGCTGGCGTTCCACGGCGTTGGGGGGTAGGGATGGTAGTTGGCGATCTTGCCGTCGCGGATCACCATGTGGTGACTCAGCACGCCGCGGACGGCCTCGGTGAAGCCGACACCGATGCCCTCCTGAGGGACGGTGAACTTCTCCCAGGTCTTGGTCCGGCCGGCGCGGATCTCGACCAGGGCCTTCTCAGCGAAGTGCAGAGCGCAGGCCGCCGCGTACGCCTGGAAGTAGGTTCGCGCCCGGTTGCGCTCCAAGGTGTTGCTCCACTGCGGGATCTTCCACTCCAACTCGACCGGGCCTTTGAGGGCGGTCTTCGGCAGTTTGATCTGCACGCTGGTGCCGGTGGACTTGACGTAGCCGATGTCGAGCAGTCCGGCGAGAGCGGTGGACCAGAGCCGCGCCAACGGGCCACCGCCGGTGTCGAGGGCCAGATAGTCCTTGCCGTCGAACCAGCGGGGCGACATCACCCAGCTGTACTTGTCGTCCAGGTCACGCTTCTGCGGTTTGGGGTTGGTGTGCTGGTTCCAGGGGTGGCGCCGGTCCACCGGGTTGCCCAGCGGGTCCTGCCGGACGAACATCTCCTGAGACTCCCAGTCCTCGTAGTAGGAGGAGCCGAGCAGGATCCGGATGCCCAAATTGATCTCGACCAGATCGGTGGTCACCAGTTTGCCGTCGACAATCACGCCGGGGGTCACGTACATCCTGCGACCCCACTCGGTCATGTCCTTGTACTCGAAGTTGCAGTACTCCGGATCCTGGAAGGACCCCCAGCAACCGAGCAGGATCCGCCGGTTACCGACCTCCTCATAGCCCGGCAGCGCCTCGTAGAAGAAGTCGAAGAGGTCGTCGTGCATCGGCACGACCTTCTTCATGAACTCGATGTAGCGCATCAGCCGGGTCATGTAGTCGGTCATCAGCTGGATGGTTGCCACCGTTCCGACGCCGCCGGGGTAGAGCGTGGAGGGGTGGACGTGCCGGCCCTCCATCAGGCAGAACATTTCGCGCGTCATTCGGCTGACCTGCAGGGCCTCGCGGTAGAACTCGCCGGTGAACGGATTCAGTGAACGCATGATGTCGCCGATGGTCCGGTAGCCATGGTCGCCCGCATGCGGGGCTTCGGTGTTGTTCGCCCTCTCCAGCACGCCGGGATTGGTCTCGGCGACCATCTTCTCGCAGTAGTCGACGCCGACCAGGTTCTCCTGGAAGATGTTGTGGTCGAACATGTACTCGGCGGCTTCGCCGAGGTTGACGATCCACTCCCCCAGGTGCGGCGGCTTCACCCCGTACGCCATGTTCTGGCAGTAGCACGAACACGTCGCATGGTTGTCACCGCAGATGCCGCAGATGCGGCTGGTGATGAAGTGCGCGTCCCGGGGGTCCTTGCCTTTCATGAAGATCGAGTAGCCGCGGAAGATCGAGCTGGTGCTGTGGCACTCGGCCACGACCCGCTGGTTGAAGTCGATCTTGGTGTAGATGCCGAGACTGCCCACGATCCGGGTGATCGGATCCCAGGCCATCTCGACGAGGCCTTTCTCGTTCTCGGTGAACTTGCTGGGCGAGACCTGGGTTGACGTCATAGCGGACTCGGCTTTCTGAGCTGAGGTGGTGGACTACCAGGTGCGTTTGGCGCCGGTAAGGAGCTGGGAACCTGGCTTGCGCCACTTCGGTTCTTGATCAACCGCGTGTGTGGTGGCGCCGCGCAGCTTGCGCAGCGTGGCACCCCAAGCTCGAATCACGTTGGTGGAGAGCTTGCCGCCCGGCGGTTCGTCCATGAAAGGCATGAACTTATCGGGAAAGCCCGGCATGGTGCAGCCAATGCAGATCCCCCCGACGTTCGGGCAGCCGCCCATGCCGTTCATCCAGCCGCGCTTGGGCACGTTGCACTTCACCACCGGCCCCCAGCAGCCCAGTTTCACGATGCACTTCGGCGATCCGTACTCGGTGGCGAAGTCGGCCTGCTCGTAATAGCCGGCGCGATCACAGCCCTCGTGCACCGTCTTGCCGAATAGCCAGGTCGGACGCAGAGCCTCGTCCAGCGGGATCATCGGCGCCTGGTCGGTGGCCATGTAGAGCAGGTAGGTCAAGGTCTCCGACAGATTGTCGGGCTGGATGGGGCACCCGGGGACGCAGACGATCGGAATGCCGGCCTTGGACTTCCACTCCCAGCCGAGGTAGTCCGGTACGCCCATCGCACCGGTCGGGTTGCCCGCCATGGCATGGATCCCGCCGTACGTCGCACAGGTTCCTGCCGCAACGATCGCCGTCGCCTTCGGCGCCAGTCGGTCCAGCCACTCGCTGGTGGTCATGGGCTGTCCGGTGGCCGGGTTGTTGCCGAATCCGCACCAGTAGCCATCGTCGTGCAGCTTCTCGTTGGGAATCGAACCTTCGACCACAAGGACGAAGGGTTCGAGCTCACCGCGGTCGGCTTTGAAGAACCATTCGAGGAAGTCGTCCGCGCCCCCGTTGGGTCCGCACTCAAAGTCGATCAACGGCCAGTGCACGGCGATCTGAGGCAGCCCCGGTAGAGCGCCAAGGGCGATCTCCTCGATACTCGGCTGGGTGGCTGCGGTCAGCGCGACGGAATCGCCGTCGCAACTGAGTCCTGCGTTGATCCACAGCACGTGGATCAAGGTGTCTTCAGCTTGAGCCTGTTTGACCCGTTCTGCTTCGGCCACGGGCATCGTTGCCCACTTCCCGGAGGCGCCTTTTTGCCCCCTGAGGTGCAGGAGCCGACCGTCGGCCCGCTTGCGCAACCTCTGTGTTCATCTCCGCACTTCGGGCCGGGGAAAGTCAAGAGCTCAGCGGCGGTCAGTTGCTCTGGATCGCCGGCGAAATTGCACAGACACTCAGCTGGTCGACAGCACTTTCAGCCACCCGAACCAGCGGTCCAGGTTGTCGCCGCTCCGCGCCGACAGAGCAAGCACCTCAACGCCCGGCTGTACCTTGCGGGCGTCCCGGGTCAACCGGTCAACGTCGAAGTCCACGTAGGGCAGCAAATCGGTCTTGTTGATCACGATCAAGTCAGCGGCGCTGAACATGTGCGGGTACTTCAGCGGCTTGTCGTCACCCTCGGTCACCGAGATGATGACGACCTTGCGAGACTCGCCGAGGTCGAACAGCGCTGGACATACGAGGTTGCCGACGTTCTCGATCACCACGACCCCAGCTTGGGGCTGCAGCTGGTCGAGAGCGCGTCCCACCATGGCGGCATCGAGGTGGCAGCCGGCCCCGGTGTTGACCTGGATGCTGCGTGCACCAGCGGCGCGGATCCGTTCGGCGTCGACCGTCGTTTCCTGATCGCCCTCGATGACGCTGAGGGTCAGGCCGGAGTCGATGATCGTTCGTTCCAGAAGCGTGGTCTTGCCGGCGCCCGGTGAGCTCATCAGGTTAATAGCGGTCAGCCCACGCCTAGCCAGCCACTCTCGATTGTGGTCTGCGAGATGGTCGTTCTTGGCCAGCACCGCCCGCTCCAACGTGAGGGTGTGGGTGCGGTCATGTTCGTGGCCATAGTGGTGGTCGTGCACTAGAGCGCCGTCCTGCTCGGGCTGACCGTCGTGGGCATGGTGGTCACGATCGAGGCGATGCTGCAGATCGTCATCACGGGGATGGCTGTCAGACAGCAGACTGACCCGCACCTCCTCGGCCCCGCACCCACACGTTGCACACATAGCTAACCGACCTCCACACTCAGCAGCGCAAGCTCCCGGCCTGCCGTCACCTCCACGTCCGCGCTGCCGCATTCACAAAGCAGAATCAGGTCGTTCCTGCCCTGGTCGGCCTGGCACGTCCGGCAGTGCAGCCGGCCAGCCGGCTCATCGATCAGGAGCCGGGCACCTTCCAGCGGTGTGCCCTGCGTGGCGAGTTCGAAGGCGAACATCAGGGCCTCGGGGACTACGCCGGAGAGCCGTCCCACCTGCAGTCGGACCGAACGGACGGTTTGCTCACCGGTCCGGGCCTGCACGGCTTCGACGACGCTCTCGGCGATCGCCAACTCGTGCATCTCAGCCTCCACGCTCACCATAGATCGCCTTTGGCAGGACCGGCAATGAGCGCAGGAACGCTACGAGCACTGTGGCGCGGGTAGCGGCTTGCCGCCGACACGCCCAATGTGTCGGCAGGTGTTCTGTTAGCTCCCGGGACAACTCTGGGTCAGAGCCGAAGAGAGCGCCTGCGTCGCGGTGACGACCTGCCTCATCGCCGAGGCGATGGACGGCGCCTTCTGCTTGAAGTTGTCGGCGGTTAGACCGCTTGCCGCCGTCTGCAAGTCGGCGAATGCCGTCTTCACCTGCTGCACGCTGGGCTGGAGGACCGGCGAGGCCGAGGCCTCCGCGGCGTCCAGGCTGGTCTTGACGTTGGCGATCGCGGTTTTCAGCGCCGCAACACCGTCCTGCGCAGGCTTCACCTTCGTAAGCGCCTCAAGCGACGACTTGAGTGCCGCAACGTCCTCACAGGCCGCCGCCGTCGACGCACCAGTTGCCGGCGCCGCCGCCGTAGTCGCTTGTGCATTACGAGAACCAAACCGCAGGCCAGCCGAGCGCGGTCCAGTCAAGACCACCGCGATTCTGGGAAGCGAAGTCTGTCGATTGTAAAGCGATTACCCCGCGTTTCGGGGCGCGGCGTCAATGAGACTGTCCAGCTGGCGAGCCAAGGCGACGAGGGCCTCGGCATCGAGCTTGGCGGTTCGGCTGGCCGAGGTGGACCGGCTTCAGGCCGATCGTGCCCGCAAACACGAGGCGCTCGAGTTCCTCGCAAAGGCCCTGCACCGGCGCGGCGCTTTGCGCCGGGTTGGTTCAGCGGCGACGGTCCCTGCGGTCGTCTCGGCGGCCTCCCCGGTCGTCTCGCCGGCAGCAGCGCGGGCACAATCTGCCCGTTGAACCTGCTACCCGGGAACTCGACCACAATTCAATCGACCGGCCCCAGCTCGTCAACTGCATCGACCTCGTCCATAGACATTCTCCTTATTTGGTGAGGCACGGCCGTCGGACACTCCCCAACGCTCGGGCTCGCATCACCCAGACCAGGTGAAGACCAGCTCGACGTTCTTTGCCTAGATCCCGGTGACGGCTTGGATTCGGCCATCGTCTATGGCTTCGACGAAAGTGTCGTAGTCGCGCTGGTTCTGGTCGGCGTAGCGGGCGGAAAAGTCGGCGATGGCGTTATCGAACGTGCCGTGGGTGCCGAGGTATTCGGCGATCGCTATGGGGTCGCCAGATCGGGCGTGGGCGCGGGCAAGAGTCCAGCCGCACATCCGGGCGTAGAACGTCATCCCGAACGGCGACATCAGCTCGACCTCCGCGGAGGCTTTCATGTCGCGTAGCTGACGCCAGTAGTAGTACCGGTTGGCTTGAACGCCCCTGGTCCAGCCGAGGAAGATGTCGGAGGTGGCCTGCATCAACCGCTGACCTTCCACCACCCGCTGGCCGGGGGTGTTGTAGCGGCTCTTGGGCAGGTGGTCCTCCAGGACGGAGCCGGTGGCCTCCTTGACCTGGAGGAACAGGGGGTCGGCGCTGTCGCGGCCTTGCAGGAGCACCATGAACGCTCGGGTGCCGACGCTGCCGACACCGACCACTTTGCGTGCCATGTCGACGATCGTGAATCTGTCCAGCATTTGTCGGCGGTCGTTGCTGAGGGTGGCCTTGTAGGCGCGGAACTGCTCCTCGACCGCGTCACGCGCCTGCTCGGGTGTCATCTCGTAGCTGGCGGCCAGGTCTCGCAGCGGGAGGATGACGGGTGGTTGGCTGACGATGCGGTGGCGGCCGTCGACGACCTCGGCGAACTTGGACAACGCGCCGAGACTGTCGCGGGTGTGGGCCTTGCGGAGCGTCTTGTTCACTCGCTTGACTGCTTTCGCGACCAAGTCGGCATCCGCCTTGCCGGCCTTGGAGGCGCCCTGTTTCTTCTTGCCGGCCTTGCCTTTGGCCGGTTTCTTGCGAGAGTTCGGGGCCTCTTGGATGGCCTGTATCGCGTCTTGGATGTGCTGCTCGGACATATGCGAATACCAGACGTCCAGGGTGCGCATCGCAGCGAACTCCGCCATCCCCAACCGGTAAGCCTTGACCGACTCGACGGTCACCGCTCGCGCGTCGGCGGGGGTGAAGCCGTTGTTGCGGGCGGCGATGGTGAAGCTGGCGGCCATCCGCTTCAGGTCGTACTCGAACGGTCCGGGCAGAGTCTCATCGAAGTCGTTGAGGCCGAACAGCAGCTGCCGCTCCGGTGAGGCGAAGCCGCCGAAGTTGGACAGGTGAGCGTCGCCGCAAAGCTGCACCACCAGGCCGGCCATCGGCGTGGTGGCGAGATCGCTCGCCATCACCTTCGCCGCGCCGCGGTAGAAGGTGAACGGCGACACCGTCATCCGGCCGTGCCTCACCGGCACCAGATCAGTCTCCCGGGTGGCGTTCTGCTCGATCAGCAGCTCCACGGGGTCGGGCCGCCCGGCCGCCGGCTCCCAGTCGGCCTGAGCTGAGATCGGCGTATTCTCACGCGCCCGTTCGCCGATCGCCTGGCGGTCCTCGACGCTGGTGTGGCTAGGGACGGTGGTCGTTGTCATGAGTCCTCCATCGTTGTGTCCAATGTGTTTGCGCGGGCCCGGTGGGTGCTCAACTCACCCGTGCGGGATGGCTGTCGCGGCTGAGTGGGCGGTCGAAGAGGATCGCCAGGCTGAGCAGCAGAACCCAGGCGGGGAATACCAGCTGGGTCCATTGGTATGCCCCGGCGGCCGCCAGCAGGGTCAGGCCCACCAGGTATCCGAGGTAGCAGACCCAGCGCGGCACGGCAGAGGTCCGGATCCCGACGGTGCTCACCGCGAGCGTGAAGACTGCCGCCATCCGCATGGCGTAGACGGAGAAGAGTGACCGGATGGTGTTGCGGCCGAACGCGTAGACCTCGGGGTTGACGCTCGTTCCGGCGAGCGTCGCCATCAGGCTGGTCGAGGTGCCCGCGCCGACGAAAAGCATCGCTACGAAGAGCAGCCCACTGCCGAGAAAGACTGTGGAGAACAGGCGATCCTCGACCGCGCCGAGCTGGTCGCGGAGGACACCGATGAACCACAGGAAGGCGATGCCGGCAAACGGCACAAGGTTGAGGCTGAGCCGGATGAGAGTACGCCGCTGCGGATCGGTTCGCAGCGACTGCAGGCTGTCGGCGGAGCGGGCAATTCGCAACATCGTCAGCGCCACCAGCAGCAGCACCCCGAAGACGATCCCCGCGATCGCCGCCGACCGACGGCTTCGCCAGAAAGCGGCGGTTAGGAGTGGCGCACGGACGGTCACGTCCATCGACCTCCTGACATGGCCGTTGCATGTCGGTGAACAGAGCGGTGGCAGCTCGGGCCATCTGATCCCTCCCGCTGCGGAGCCTCACTTCGGTACGCCGACACAGGTCGGATGCCGGCTCTCGGGAAGTTGGTGCCGGGGCGGCAGGTGCGGCAATGCCGTCGGCAACCTTTGGGCCTGTGAAACGACTGGTGTCAGGTGGTACTGGCTCCAGCTTGCCGTGACTGCCGCCCCACTGCCTCACCCGCCCGGGGTGAACCGGGAGGCGGCCCCGCGCTGCGTGCACGTCGATCAGAACTCGATCGGGATCACCGTGGCTGTGACAAGAAAGGCGATCGCGACGCCGAGCATGATCCATTGAGCGCACGACCGGCCCAAGCGCGTCGACGCAGCGGCAAAGGACAGCTCCAATGCGAACAGCACGGTGAGGATGGTGTAGTTGCCCCGCGCTGGTTGAAGCTGAGCGCATCAGCGAAGCGGCTGTCGGCGCGCTGGTCCGCAGCCGCGACCTCAGTCGTTCCAGGTAGGACGTACTACTTCATCTTGAACGGACCTGTCGTCGGTTCCCTCTGAGCAATCCACGCTCTGTAGGCCACCTGGAAGTGAGGCGTGCAGCGCCGCTCCACATACGCCGCAAGCGCTGTGTCGCCCTGAGCACGCGCTTGTACATAAAAAGAGAGCGAGCCTGATGTCCATGCCTCCAGCTGGGCCTCCGCCTGGACCGGGGCAGGGGCTGGGTCGCGTCGTCAGCTACTGGTAGCCGGTCGCTGCAGCTCGATCAGCATGGCGCGAATCTCGTCCTGCTTGGCGGCAAATTCGTCGAGCCGGTCCAGCAACGGGGCATGCATGTCGGCGGTCGTGGCGGCCGCGGGCCCAACATTCAGGCCGAGAGCGAGTGCCTGCTGCGTCACGTACGCACTGGCGATCGTGACGTTCTTGTCGCCGGCGATCTGTTTCGCCCGATTGATCGCCGCCTCGACTCCGTCGACGAACGTCGTCGTCGGCCATTTTTCGGCGGCATTCGCCGGCGGGCGATGAGTGACCACGACGACGGGTGCGCCGGCCGGGTGCTTGTCGTTCCAACCGTCGGCGATGTCGAACAGGCGCCGGCCGACGATGAGACGATGACGTCAGGCTATGCAGTCGACTGCTACTGAGAGCGCCGCGCAGATCTCTCTCATACGGCTGTCCGCTAACCTGCCAAGACGATCGACGAGCACCGCGACCGACACGCTCTCAACCGAGTCCAGATTGACTGCGGACCGTCGAGGGACTGGATCGTCGATGGGCTCAAGGACGACCTCGCTAGCGAGGCCTCGGATAGTGGTTGTACAGGGCGCGACCAATGCCCGGCGTAGCCGAGGGATCGCTGCGTCGCGTGACAAGACCACGACCGGGCGTCTACCGGCTTCGGCGAGCTCGCACCACCACACTTCTCCGCGTCCGGGTAGCGCTCTCACGAGGCTGCTGCAACTCGCCGAAACGAGGCGAGGTCTCCCCACTCGTCCGGCTCGTCGAGCGGGTGTTCGTCGTACGCCGCATAGCTTGCGTCGACTTCGGCGGAGCGATGACGCCTCAGCAGCGCATTGAGAGCCTCGTCGATGAGCGCGGCGTCGCTACTGCCCGGGCGCAGGTTGCGAGCGCTGTCGAGCAGCTGCTGATCGACCGTCGTGCTCAATCGTGTGCGAGTCATGCCATAAGTATGCCACTGGCACCCGGCCATCCTGTCAAGGCTCGATATCGCGTCCGCCGATAGGCTCACTCGGTAGCCGGTTGTCCGCAGCCGACGCCACGACCCAGCTACCATAGGGCGGCAGTAGCACGATGGTCACCGCAGATGACATCCGGACGGTCGCGTTGTCCTTGCCGCGCACGGAAGAGGCGCTGGTCCGGGATCAGGTCAAGTTTCGAGTAGGCCGGATCGTCTACGTGGCGCTCAGCCGGGATGAGCGGTCGATGGGCTTCGGCTCTCCCAAGGACGAGCGCGCCGCGTTGGTCGCCGCCCAGCCAGAGAAGTTCTTCATGCCGATTGCATCCGACCTGCGTTACAACTGGGTCCGGGTATGGCTGGACGCGATCGACCCGGCGGAGATGCGCGAGCTCGTCGTCGACGCGTGGCGCATGGTCGTGCCCAAGCGAGTTGCTGGCGACTATCTACCTGATCATCCGTGAGCGACTACGCAGAAGCTGCGCCGTCGGTGTCCGCGAGGACGGCGAAGTCCACGCCTTCCGGATAGTCCTGCCAGTCCACGTGCGACGCACCCAGCCCGAGCAGCCGGTCGATCTCGGCGGCCTGGTGGCTCGGCGGCCTGGTGGCTCGCGTACAGGTCGAGGTGCACCCGTGGCCGGTCTTGCACTGGTGTCTCGGACAGCGCGACCCAGGTGTCGTCAGGCTCATCGCGCGGCACTTTGCCGAGCGCCTGGCCCCAGAAACGTCATCTCGCGTCGCACGTCCAACGGCCCATCACTACCGACCCGGCCCGCAGCCTTATCGGCCGATTGTCCAACCCCGACCCTGGCGCAGCAGGACGAACCGTTGACCCCGAGACACTGGAACCTGCTATGTGCTGCGTGCCAGAAGCTGCGCGGACGATCGTCGAGGCTGGCCGAGGAGTTGCGGGTCGCGCAGGTCAGTCCTCGTCTAGCGATGAGGAGCGGCTGACGCGCTTAGGACTCCGTCTCGTACTTGAAAGACAGCTGGATTTTCGTACGGTGAATGAGCTCGCCGCCGTCACCGATGTGAATGTCTTGCTTGATGACCTCGGCGATTCGAAGGTCCCGGACCGATTGGCGCGCAGTATTGATCGCGTCAGCGGCAGCCTCCTCCCAGGAGGTGGTGCTCGTGCCGACGACGTCGATCACGCGGTAGACGCTCATAGTTGTCCTCCTCGCTGAACCTGTGCCGATCGGCCCGATTCGGCACGGTGATGATCTCGCACACATGCAGGCCGAGGGCAACCAGTGGAGTCCGATCCTGCACCGTTTGAGATTGCGGCGCAGTGCGCTATGACCACCGTTATTTCTGCACCCGCATGACTGGCGAACGATCAACTCCATCGGGAAAGGTCGTGGGCCGCGCCATTGCCGCTCAGCAGCGCACTGATCGCCGGCCCAGCCATCGCGCGAACGGGCTGCCCGGCGCGGGCGGCCAGCTGAAGGCGGACTCTTCGATATCGTCAAGTTTCACGAGCTCAACTAAGAGAGGCCGGACTGTTGAGCGCGGACATCTGGGGCAAAAGTCACCAAGATCGATGGCGACTCCCTGGGGTACACCCCTTTGACCAGCATTGCCAGAGCGAGGCATTACTACCTCACCCGACTCGGGTGATGTCTTGCCGAGGCATTGTGCTTAGTGTCTGAGCTGGCGGCGGGAAGCCACAGTGTTTTCACTCTGATCAAGAGATAGGTCGGTCGTGATCACGGCATCGGTGCAGGCGCTACGGCCAGAATCCAGGAATGGATTCCGGCTTGTGCTCGCACAGGAGTGGGTTCGTGAACGGTTCTGGGTCGTACCAAGTGCGTTGCTCGTCGCAGGGGTGGCCGTCGGGTTGGCAGTTTCGAGGACCGATTCGATCCCTGGACTTGCCAAGGTCGGAGGGGGTCTACCTGTCAGGGCAAGCTCCGCTGAAACGCTTCTGGGCATCATCGCGTCATCGATGCTTACCTTCGTCGGAGTTGTCTTCACGATCACGCTCGTGGCCCTCCAGTTGGCGAGCGCTCAACTGTCTCCACGGGTGATCCGTACCTTCGTCCGGTCGGGCGTCACGAAGCTTGCCTTTGGGCTGTTCCTCGCCACATTCGCGTACGCGATCGTCGTCATCGTTGTGGAGGGTGCGTCGTCCAGCGCAGATGTGCTCCGCCTCGCTGTCACGCTGGGGGTTCTGTTTGTGCTGGTGTCGTCTATGTGACGGCCACCATGCGTCTGCTGCAGGTCAGTTGGGTGGTGACTGCAGTAGCTGAGGAGACGCGGCTGGCCCTGGGTAGGAATCGACC
>Ga0307316_10000298_pt1 | contig 14572 bp, 13 predicted proteins | sample ER_DNA_356_FD_194504 | JGI IMG/M metagenome (GOLD analysis project Ga0307316, IMG submission 194504) | Bulk soil microbial communities from the East River watershed near Crested Butte, Colorado, United States - ER_DNA_356 | ecosystem: Environmental > Terrestrial > Soil > Floodplain | place... | reverse complement strand
GTCCGGTCGTCCTCCGCAGGAATGTTCGGCGATATGCAATCTGATCTCTGCGGCGAAGCCGCAGCAGGTTCTCCCCGCAGCGAAGCGGAGGGGAGGTCAATTCCGGAGGAGGATGACCGGACCCCTCCACCGCCACCCCGGTTAGCCTCGCCGTATGCCGGACACGCGAATCTCCCTCAGCGAGGCGGCGCGGCGGTCGGGGGTGCCGGCGAGCACGCTGAAACGGTGGGCGGCAGAGAAGATCGTGCCGGTGCGGCGGGGGCGCTGGACGGCCGCGGCGGCGGCGCAGGCGCGCGTGGTGGCGCGGATGCGCGAGCGGGGGTACTCGCTCGAGGACCTGAAGGAGGCGGGGCGCGAGGGGCGGCTCGCCTTCGGCTTCACCGAGGAGCTCTTCAGCGACGCCGACGAGCAGCGGCTGAGCGTCGAGGACGTGGCGGCGGAGACCGGCCTGGAGCCCGAGCTGGTCGAGCGGATCCTGGTCATCCTCGGCACCCCTGTTCATCGGAGGCGGGACGTCGGCCCCGAGGACGCGGAGGCGTTGCGCCATTGCGCGCGCGTCCTCGACGCTGGATTCCCGCTCGTCGCCTTCCTGCAGCTGGTCCGCGTCTACGCGCAGTCGATGCGGCGAATCGCCGATGCCGAGGTCCGCCTCTTCCACCTCTACGTGCACGAGCCGCTGATCCGCGACGCGGTGCCGGAGCTGGAAATGGCCGAGGAGATGGGCGAGCTCGCCGCGAACATCCTGCCGCTGGCGGCGCCGCTGACCCAGTACCTGCACCAGCGCTACCTGCGCTTCTTCGTCGAACAGGACGTGGTCGGCCACATGGAGGCGGACGCGACCGCAGTCGACACCGCCGAAATCGAACTCGGTCACGTCCACGTCAGCCTCTGCTTCATCGACCTCACCGGCTTCACCCGCTACACCGAGGAGGAGGGGGACATCGAGGCGCTCGACGTGGTCGAGAACTTCGTCGCCTCGGTCGAAGCAACGCTGCCGCGCGAGGCGACGATCGTGAAGACGATCGGCGACGAGGTGATGATCGTGTCTCCCGATCCTCTTTCCCTGACGGAGTGGGCGGTCGACTTCCTGGCCCGGTTCGAGCAGCGGCCGCAGCCGCGGGTCGGGATCCACTACGGCGACGCCGTCTACCGCGACGGCGACTACTTCGGCGGCCAGGTCAACCTCGCCCACCGCGTCGTCAACCGGGCGCTGGCGGGGGAGGTGCTCGTCACCGACAGCGTCTGCGGGGCGATCGCGGCGAGCGATCGGCTCCAGTTCGACGGGATCGGCCAGGTCAGCCTCAAGGGCTTCCCCTCACCGACCGAGCTCTACGTCGTCCGCGGCGCGTGACCGGCGACGAGCTGCTGGAGCGGGTCGCGGCGGGGGGCCTGCTCGCCGGACCGGGGCCGCTGGTGGTGATGCTCTCGGGGGGCCGGGACTCCGTCTGTCTGCTCGACCTCGCGGTGCGGGTGCGAGGGGCGGCAGCGATCCGGGCGCTTCATGTCAACTACGGCTTGCGCGAGGAGGCCGACGAGGATGAGCGTCATTGCGCCCGACTCTGCGAACAACTGGAGGTAGCGCTGGAGGTAGAGCGCCCGGCGCGATCCGAGAGCAGCGGAAACCTTCAGGCCTGGGCGCGGGAGGCCCGCTACTCGGCGGCGGCGCGGCTGGCGGGGGAGGTGGAAGCGACGATCGTCACCGGCCACACCGCCGACGACCAGGTCGAGACGATCCTCTACCGCCTCGCCTCCTCGCCGAGCCGCCGGGCGCTGCTGGGGATGCGGCCGCGCGACGGCCGCCTCGCGCGGCCGCTGCTCGACAGCAGCCGCGCCGAGACGACCGCCTACTGCGAGGAGCGCGGCCTGGCCTGGCGCGACGACGCGAGCAACGAAGGCGACGTCTATGCGCGCAGCCGCATCCGCCAAGGCCTGGTGCCCGAGCTCGAACGGGTCCACCCGGCCGCGAAGGAGAACGTGCTGCGGACGGCGGCGCTGCTGCGCGAAGAGGCGGAGTTGCTCGCCTCGCTCGTCGACGTCGAGCTGGCGGGCGGCGAGGGAATCGAACCGGGGACGATCCGCCGCGACCGTTTCGCCGAACTGCACCCCGCCCTGCGCCGCCTCGTCCTCCAGCGCCTCGCCGACGAAGCCGCTGGCCGCCCCGTCGCCGGCGCCGCCCGCTTCGCCGAGCAGGTCGGGAGCCTCAGCCGCGGCGGCTCGATGCTCGACCTCGGCGACGGCGTCCGCGCCGTCCTCGAGCGCGGCGTCCTCCGCGCCGAGCGTTCCTAGTCGCTCTATATCTAGACTGCGGCGCGTGTCGGACCCCGCGATCGGCGAGACCCTTGTCGCCCGAGAGGACCTCCAGCGCCGCATCGCGGAGCTGGGGGCGGAAATCAGCCGCGACTACGAGGGCAAGGAGCTGGTCCTGGTCGGGGTGCTGAAGGGCGCCGTCCTCTTCCTCGCCGATCTGATGCGCCACCTCGAGGTCCCCTGTGAGATCGACTTCATGGCGGTTTCCAGTTACGGCTCCCAGACCGATTCCTCCGGCGTCGTCCGCATCCTCAAGGACCTCGATGCGCCGATCAAGGACCGCGACGTGCTGATCGTCGAGGACATCATCGACTCCGGCCTCACCCTGCAGTACCTGATGCGCAACCTCAACGCCCGCGAACCCGCCTCGCTCCGCGCCTGCGCGCTGCTGACCAAGCCCGAGCGCCTGCGCGTCGACCTCTCGCCGGCCTACGTCGGCTTCGAAATTCCCAACCGGTTCGCGATCGGCTACGGGCTCGACCACGCCCAGAAGTACCGCAACCTCGACTTCGTCGCCGCTTTGGCCGAATAGCGGAAAAAGCGCCCTGGTACGCTGATTTCTTCCTCGTGAGGCGTTTCTTCAAAAGCGCAGCATTCCCGATCCTGCTCGTCGTGATCCTGGCGTTCATCGCCCAGAAAGTGATCAGCGACGGCGGTGGCACGGAGGCCCCTGGCTACAACGAACTCGTCGCCCCGAAGGCGCAGAGCGGGCTGATCGCCAGCGGGCAGATCGAAGAAGTCGACGTCAACACGAAGGACAACACGCTCGACGTCAAGCGGAAGAACGGCGAAAGCTTTTCGACCGGCTACCCGCCGAACACCGAGCAGAGCCTGATCAACGAGCTCGAGGCGGCGGAAGTCAAGACCGACGTCCACGGCTCCGGCAGCTCCGGCCTGCTCTCGTTGCTGACCTTGGTCCTGCCCTTCGTCCTCTTCTTCGGCTTTTGGATCTTCCTGATGAACCAGATGCAGGGCGGCGGCAGCCGGGTGATGAACTTCGGCAAATCGAAAGCCAAGCGGATGTCCGTGGACGCGCCGAAAATCACCTTCCGCGACGTCGCCGGCGTTGACGAGGCGGTGCAGGAGCTCGAGGAGATCAAGGAATTCCTCGAGAACCCGAAGAAGTTCCAGGCGCTCGGCGCCCGGATCCCCAAGGGCGTCCTTTTATATGGACCCCCCGGAACCGGCAAGACCCTGCTCGCCCGCGCGGTCGCCGGCGAGGCGGGCGTCCCCTTCTTCTCAATCTCCGGCTCGGACTTCGTCGAGATGTTCGTCGGCGTCGGCGCCAGCCGCGTTCGCGATCTCTTCGAGCAGGCGAAACAGAACTCCCCCTGCATCATCTTCATGGACGAGATCGATGCCGTCGGCCGCCACCGCGGCGCCGGCATGGGCGGCGGCCACGACGAGCGCGAGCAGACGTTGAACCAGCTCCTCGTCGAGATGGACGGCTTCGAAATGAAGGACAACATCATCTTGATCGCGGCCACCAACCGTCCCGACATCCTCGACCCGGCGCTGCTGCGGCCCGGCCGCTTCGACCGCCAGGTGGTCGTCGACCGCCCCGACCGCAAGGGCCGCAAGAAGATCCTCGAGGTCCATACCCGTGGCAAGCCGCTGGGCCGTGAGATCGAGCTCGACACGCTCGCCGGCCAGACCCCCGGCTTCACCGGCGCCGATCTGGCGAACCTGATCAACGAGGCGGCGCTGTTGACCGCCCGCTCGGGCAAGCGCGAGATCACGATGCACGAGCTCGAGGAGGGGATCATGCGCGTGATCGCCGGTCCCGAGAAGAAAACCCGCGTGATGAGCGAGAAGGAGCGGCTCATCACTGCCTACCACGAGGTCGGCCACGCGATCGTCGGGCAGCTGCTGGAGAACACCGACCCGGTCCACAAGATTTCGATCATCAGCCGCGGCCAGGCCCTCGGCTACACGATCAGCCTGCCGACCGAGGACAAGTTCCTCACCACCCGCGCCGAGTTGACCGACACGATGGCGATGACCCTGGGCGGCCGCGCCGCCGAGGAGATCGTCTTCGGTGAGATCACCACCGGCGCCTCGAACGACCTCGAAAAGGTGACCGAGACTGCGAAGCAGATGGTGATGCGCTTCGGGATGTCCGAGCGACTGGGGCCGCGTGTCTTCGGGCACGATCGCGGTCAGCCGTTCCTCGGGCGCGAGTTCAGCTCCGAGCCCGACTACTCCGATGAGATCGCCCGCGAGATCGACGACGAGATCCGTCGCATCGTCGAGAGCGCCCACCAGACTGCGAAGAGCCTCCTGAGCGAACGACGCGACGACCTCGAGCGGGTCTCCAAGCTGCTGCTGGAGCGAGAGACGATCGACGCCAAAGAGTTCGTCGCCTTGCTCGCCGGCAAGTCGGCGGAGGAAGTCTTCGTCGACGACGACGAGCACCCGGCAGCGCCGGCCGAGCCCGCGCCCGAACCGGAAAAGGCGGCGCGCGAAGGGTCGCGGCCGATGCCGCGTCCACGCCCCGGCCTTGCCGGCGGCGACGCTTCTTAGAGGAGCGCCTATGACGCAGTTGATGGGGGTCGTCAACGTGACCCCCGACTCGTTCTCCGACGGCGGCCTCTACCTCGATCCGAAGGCGGCAATCGCGCACGGCCGCGGGCTGGCGCGGGCGGGGGCGGAGATCCTCGACGTCGGTGGCGAATCGACGCGGCCGGGGGCCGAGCCGGTCGCTGAGGAGGAGGAGCTGCGGCGTGTTGTTCCGGTGGTCCAGGGCCTGCAGGGAGCCGGGGTCGTGATCAGCATCGACACCGCGAAGGCGGCTGTCGCCGCGGCGGCGCTCAATGCCGGCGCGACGATCGTCAACGACGTGACCGCCCTGCGCGGCGACGCCGAGATGGCCAGCCTCTGCGCCGAGCGCGGTGCCACCGTCGTCCTCATGCACATGCTCGGAAAGCCGCGGACGATGCAGGAGGACCCGCGCTACGACGACGTCGTCGCCGAGGTGAAGGCGTTCCTCGCGGGGCGGCTGGAAGCGGCTGTCGCGGCCGGGATCGACGAGGGGCGGGTCTGGCTCGACCCCGGGATCGGCTTCGGCAAGACCGCTGCTCACAACATCGAGCTGCTGCGTCGCCTCGGGGAGCTGCGCGGGCTGGGGCGGCCGCTGGTCGTCGGCACCTCCCGCAAGAGCTTCATCGGCAAGCTCGACGGCTCTCCCGCCGACCAGCGCCTCGGCGGCACCATCGCCTCCTCGGTTCTCGCTGCGGCCGAGGGGGCCGACGTCCTCCGCGTTCACGACGTCGCCGAGGTGCGCCAGGCGCTGACCGTGGCCGCGGCGATTCTCGGGTAGCGTCCCCGGCTATGGAGTCACACGGCAACGGCATCGACTCAAGCGCGGAAATCGAGCTGCGCGGGCTCTCGATCTACACCCACCACGGGGTCTCGGAAGCCGAGCAGGAGGTCGGGCAGCGGCTCGAGTTCGACATCTCCTTCGACGTCCCCGACTGCGACGCGGTGCTGACCGACCGGCTCGAGGACACCGTCGATTACGGGGCGGTGAGCGACATCGTCGCCCTCGCCGCGACCGAGCGCAGCTACAAGACCCTGGAGCGTCTGGCGCAGGTGGTGGGGGAGCGGCTGATGGAGCGCTACGGCTGTGAAACGGTCCGCGTCCGCGCTGCCAAGCCCGAGCCGCCGCTGCCGCTGGCGATCCAGGAGGTGGCCGTCGAGGTCACCCAGGAGCGCACGGTCGAAGACGAAGACGACGAAGCCCGGGACTAGGCGTGGCCGAGCGGATCGGCTACCTCGGCCTCGGCTCCAACGTCGGCGACTCCGCCGGCCATCTCCGCGCCGCGCTCGACTTGCTGGAAGCCGAGGGCGTCGAGGTCGACGCCGTCTCCTCCACCTATGTGACCGAGCCGGTGGGCGAGATCCTCGATCAACCCGACTTCCTCAACGCCGCCGTCCGCATCCGCACCGAGCTCGAGCCCGAAGAGCTGCTCGACGCCTGCAAGCGGGTCGAGGCCGAGCGCGGCCGCCAGTTCGATCGCCCCCGACACAGTCCCCGCCCGCTCGATATCGACCTGCTCCTGCTCGGCGACATCGAGATCAGCAACGACCGCCTCACCCTGCCGCACCGCGAGGTCACCGCCCGCCGCTTCGTCCTCGTCCCCCTGCTCGAGCTCGACCCGGCGCTGGCACTGCCCGACGGCACCGCTCTGGCCGGCGCCCTCGAGCGGCTGTCCGAAGGCGAACGGGTCGAGCGATCCGGCTCTCTCTGAGCTGGCCTAAGCTAGGCCGACGGCGACAAGGAGGCGACGATGGGGCGCATCAACCTAACTCGGATTTACACCAGGGTCGGCGACGACGGCAATACCCACCTCGGCGACATGAGCAGGGTCCCGAAGACCGATCCGCGGATCGAGGCCTACGGGACCGTCGACGAGCTGAACGCCCAGGTCGGTGCCGCCGTTGCCCTGGCGCAGTTGCCGGAGAGCTATCGGGCGATCCTCGAGCAGATCCAGAACGACCTCTTCGACCTCGGCGCCGACCTCTGCCTTCCGCCGGGCTCTCGAGAGGGAAAGCTGGCGGTCCAGCCCGAGCAAACCGAGCGGCTGGAGCAGCTCTGCGACGAGTTCAACGAGCGCCTCGAGCCGCTGACCTCGTTCGTGCTCCCCGGCGGGAGTCAGGCCTCATCGCTGCTTCATCTCTGCCGCACGGTCTGCCGGCGGGCGGAGCGGCGCGCCCTCGCGGTCGAGGAGGTCAACCCGGAGGCGCTGCGCTACCTCAACCGCCTCTCCGACCTCTTCTTCATCCTCGCCCGCGCTGCCAACAGCGGCCAAGAGGTGACCTGGAGCCCGGGCGGGTCTCAGGCCGGCGAGGCCTGAAGGCCGGTCAGCCACTCGGCCGGCAGAACCGCAGGCATGCGGCCGGGGTAGTCCGGCAGGACGCGTTTCGCCAGCGCCCCCGCGGGGCGGCGCTCGATCGCCGGGCGCAGGTCGTCGAGGGTCATCGCCAGGGCGATGCTGGGGGCGATCTGGAAGTCGGCGACGTTCAGCTGCTCGCTCCCCAAGGTGCCGTCCTCGATCCAGGCGTCGACCTGATCGAGGAGGGCGGGCAGCCGCTCCAGTGCCTGGCGTACGTTCTCGTCGCTTGCTTCGTTGAAGCGGGCGGAGAGGGCGATGAGCGGGCCACCGGTTTTCACCGCGAGGCCGATCGGGACGCCGATCTTGGCACCCTCGGAGTAGCTGCGCAGCGGACCCTTGTCCTGCTTGAACCCCCACCAGAGCAGCTGGCGGATCGGGTGCTGCAGCTCCTCGTCCCCAAAGCGCTCGGCCTCTTCGGCCTTCGCCCGCTGGGCGGGCTCGCTGGGAAAGAGCGGCGGCTCGGGTCGCAGCCGCTCCAGCTCGCGAGCGATCTGCCGCGAGCCCTGCACCTTGTCGCCGCCGATCTTCAGCGCCGGCACGGTGATGCCGGGGAAGCCGACCATCCGCAGCACTCCCTTGGAGACGACTGGCATCAGGTCGGTGCGCTTGAACGGGATGCCCTTATGTTCGAGCATCAGCGCCGCGGCGTAGCTCGGGTGCGAGCCAGGAATCACGTAGAGGCGGGCGTCCATCGGGCGATCCTATGCACAACGAGGCCGGTTTGGCTACCCAGCCAGTCCCGCGCCGCGATAATCCCCTGCATGCTTCTCGCAGTCGACGTCGGTAACACGCAGACCCACCTGGGCGCCTTCGACGGCGAGGACCTGGCCGAGCACTGGCGCTTTCAGACCCGCTCGGGAGCGACGGGCGACGAGCTGGCGGAGCGGATCGCCGGCCTCTTCTCGCTCTGCGGCAGGTCGTTCAGCGAGATCGATGCGGTCTCTGTGTCCTCGGTGGTGCCGCCGCTCGGCAGCCAGTTCGAGGAGCTGGCGCGGCGCTACCTCGACGCCCCCTGCCTGACGATCGGCCCAGGGGTCAAGACCGGGATGCCGATCCGGATCGAGAACCCGCTCGAGGTCGGCGCCGACCGGCTCGTCAACGCGATCGCCGCCTACGACCGCTTCGGCGAGGCCTGCGTCTCGGTCGATTTCGGCACCGGGATCAACATCGACGCCGTCTCCGCTCAGGGCGAGTACCTCGGCGGCGCGATCGGCCCCGGCTTGGCGCCCTCGCTCAGTGCCCTGATCGACCGCGCCGCCCGGATCACCCGGATGGACCTCGAAGAGCCGACCGAAGCAATTGGGCGTTCGACGCGGGCCGCGATCAACTCCGGCTTCATCTTCGGCTTCGCCGGCCTGATCGACGGGATCGTCAGGCGGATCGAAGACGAACTCCCTAATCCGCACCTGCTTGCCACCGGCGGCTACGCGGCTGCCGTCGTCCCCTTTACCGAGACGATCGACGAGGTCGATGATCTGCTGACCTTGAAGGGCCTGCGACTGATCTATGAGCGCAACCGCTGAAAATGGAGCTGCCCGCCCGGCCCTGACCGAGCCGTTCGAGATCGGCGGGGTGCCGATCGCCAACCGTGTCCTGCTGGCGCCGCTGGCCGGGATCGGCAACTGGTTCGTCCGCCTGCAGGCCAAACGCCACGGCGCCGGCCTCGCGATCTCAGAGATGGTCTCGAGCTTCGCCCTGCACTACCGCAACGAGCGCACCCTGCGGGAGCTGATGCGGATCCATCCCGACGAGCACCCGGTCTCGATCCAGCTCTTCGGCCACGACGCCGAGGTGATGCGCTCAGGCGCCGAGATCGCCGCCCAGGCTGGCGCCGACCTGATCGACATCAACATGGGCTGCCCGGTGCCGAAGGTGCGCCGGACCGGCGCCGGCGCCCAGCTCCTGCGCGACCACGACCTGGCCCTGGCGCTCGCCCGCGGCGCCGCCGAGGGCAGCCGCCTGCCGGTGACGGTGAAGCTGCGCTCGGGGATCGAGGCGGGGGACCGCTCCGGCTTCGAGTTGGCGATCCGCCTCGCCGAGGAGGCGGGGGTCGCCGCGATCGCCTTCCATCCCCGCGTCGCCACCAAGGGCCACAAGGGCTCGCCCGACTACGATCTGGCGCGCGAGCTGGCCCGGCGGATCGAGGTGCCGGTGATCATCTCCGGCGGCCTCTCCAGCGCCGCGGCCGCCCGCCGCGCCTACGAGGAGTCGGGCGCCGACGCGGTGATGATCGCCCGCGGCTCCTTCGGCAACCCCTGGGTCTTCGAGGAATTGACCGGCCGCCGCACCGAGCCCCCGAGCCGCGAGGAGATGGTCGCCGAGTGGCTCTGGGTCCTCGACCGGGGTGAGGAGCACCTCGGAGAGGAGCGCGCCGAGCGATATCTGCGCAAATTCCACCCCTGGTACGCGGAGCGGTTGGAAGCGCCGAAGGAGGTCGCCGAGGAGCTACAGCGAACCGCCGATCTGGCTCGGGCGCGGGAGTTGATCGGGAGCCTTGCGGCGGCGACCGCGGCTGCCTGAACAGACCGTCCAGAGCCCCCTTTGGCCGGCCGGCCACCCTCGCTATAATCCCGCGACTCCGTGCCTGGGATGCTGCCGTCGCCGGCCGCATCAGGCGCGTTTTTTTAGGTCTAGGGAGACCACGCAGGCTCCCTTTTTCAAAATCCAAAGCGAGGTCGTCAAGTGCGTCAGGCCGTCATCACCCCCGAGGGACTGGAAAAACTGAAAGAGGAAATCGAGTTCCTCTCGACGACCAAACGGCGCGAGGTCGCGGCGCGCATCAAGGAGGCGCGCGAATTCGGCGACATCTCCGAGAACGCCGAATACGACGACGCCAAGAACGAACAGGCCCTGCTCGAGGCGCGGATCGCCCAGCTGGAGGAGAGACTGCGGCGTGCCCAGGTGATCGACGAGAAGGCGATCAGCACCGACGAGGTGGTCTTCGGCTCGATCGTCCACGTCAAAGACCAGAAGTCCGGCGACTCGCAGAAATTCCAGATCGTCGGCTCGACCGAGGCCAACCCGCTGGAGCACAAGCTCTCCAACGAGTCGCCGATCGGCAAAGCGCTGCTGGGCAAAAAGCGCAACGACATCGTCACCGTCGAGGTCCCGCGCGGGCCGAAGAAAAAATTGAAAATCACCAAGATCGAGAAAGCCGGCTGAGGCTCGTTAGGCTCGCGCTTCGATGAGCGAGCCCACTAAAGAGCAGGCCGAGCAGCCCGAGGATCTGTCCCAGGTCCTCGAAGACCGGCGCGAGAAGCTGGAGCGGATCCGCCAGGCGGGAATCGAGCCGTTCCCCAACGAGTTCGCCGATCGCGAGGAGATCGGCGAGGTGCGGGCCGCGCACGAGGGGCTGGCGCCGGGAGTGGAAACCGAGTCGCGCCACCGCGTCGCCGGGCGGATCGTCGCCCGCCGCGGCCACGGCAAGGCCTGCTTCATCGACGTCCGCGACGGCAGCGGCCAGATCCAGCTGCACGCGCGCCAGGACCTGCTCGGGGAGGAGGCCTACGCGCTCCTGGTCGACCTCGACCTCGGCGACATCGTCGGCGCCGAGGGGACGGCGATGGCGACTCGTCGCGGCGGCGAGCTCTCGCTCTCGATCGACCACTGGCGCTTGCTGGCGAAGAGCCTGCGCCCGCCGCCCGACAAGTTCCACGGCTTGGAGGACCCCGAGACCCGCTTCCGCCGCCGCGAGCTCGACCTGATCGCCAACGAGGAGAGCCGCCGCGCCTTCCGCACCCGCGCCCGCACGATCTCCGAGATCCGCCGCTGGTTCGACGAGCACGGCTTCGTCGAGGTCGAGACGCCGGTCCTGCAGCCGCTCTACGGCGGCGCCCTGGCGCGGCCGTTCACGACCCACCACAACGCCCTCGACCGCGACCTCTACCTGCGGATCGCCACCGAGCTCTACCTCAAGCGCCTCGTCGTCGGCGGCATCGACCGCGTCTACGAGCTCGGCAAGGACTTCCGCAACGAGGGCGTCTCCCACAAGCACAACCCCGAGTTCACGATGCTCGAGTGGTACGAGGCCTACGCCGACTACGCGAAGACCGCGCACGACCTCGAGATGCTGGTCGCCGAGGTGGCCGAGCGGGTGCTGGGGACGACGAAGGTCCCGCGCGGCGAGGTCGAGATCGACTTCGCGCCGCCGTGGCGGCGGATCACCCTGCGCGAGGCGATCCTCGAGCAGGCCGGGATCGACATCGTCGAGCATCCGACCCGCGACGCTCTGGCCAAGGCGATGGGCACCGAGCCCGACCCGAAGGAGGGTTGGGGAAAGCTCGTCGACGGGCTGCTCTCCAAGGAGGTCGAGCCGGGATTGATCCAGCCGACCTTCATCTTCGACTACCCGGTCGAGCTCTCGCCCTTTGCCAAGGCCCACCGTTCCGAGGAGGGGATGGTCGAGCGCTGGGAGGCCTTCGTCGGCGGCGTCGAGATCGCCAACTCCTTCACCGAGCTCAACGATCCGGATGAGCAACGGCGGCGGTTCGAGCAGCAGGCGGCCGAGGTCGCCCGCGGCGACGAGGAGGCCCAGCCCTATGACGAGGCCTTCATCGAGGCGCTCGAACAGGGCATGCCGCCGACCGGCGGCGTCGGCCTCGGCATCGATCGCCTGGTGATGATGCTCACCGGGGCGAAAGCGCTGCGGGAAGTCCTGCTCTTCCCGGCAATGCGGACTTAATCCGCACGTTCTCCGCCTGCATTCAGGTGGGAACGTGACGAGTCCCGCGTGAAAAGTCGCTCTTAGCGCCCTAACTGCACCCAGGGCCGGACTTACGCGCCCGGTAGAGTTAAGGGACAGATGGGCGCCTCCCGATAGGGATCACAGGCGTTCGGCGGTACGAATCCGGGTATCCCGGGTTCGTTCAACCAGGAAGAGGTCTTCATTTTGTTCGAGCGATTCACTGAGAGAGCTCGCCAGGTCGTCGTCCTAGCGCAGGAGGAGGCCCGGACGCTCAAGCACAACTACATCGGCACTGAGCACATCCTGCTCGGTCTCCTTCGCGAGGAGGAGGGGCTGGCTGCCCGCGTGCTCGAGTCACTCGACATCACGGTCGAACGCGTCCGCTCTCAGGTTGTCCGCATCGTCGGCTCCGGTGAGGAGGTGACCTCCGGCCAGATCCCCTTCACGCCGCGCGCGAAGAAGGTGCTGGAGCTGGCGCTGCGCGAGGCGCTGTCGCTCGGCCACAACTACATCGGCACCGAGCACATCCTGCTCGGCCTCGTGCGTGAGAACGAGGGCGTCGCCGCCCGCATCCTGCTCGACTTCGACGCCGACTCGGACAAGATCCGCAACGAGGTCATCCGCATGCTCTCCGGCCCAGGCGGCCGTCGCCAGGGCGGCGGTGGCGGCGGCGCCTCCGGTGAGGGCAAAAAGTCTTCGAAACTGCTCGACCAGTTCGGCCGCAACCTCACCCGCCTCGCCGAGGAGGGCAAGCTCGATCCGGTGATCGGCCGCGAAACCGAGATCGAGCGGATCATGCAGATCCTCTCCCGCCGGACCAAGAACAACCCGGTGCTGCTGGGCGAGCCGGGCGTCGGCAAGACCGCCGTCGTCGAGGGCCTTGCCGCCCGCATCAACAAGGGCGAAGTCCCGGAGCTGCTGAAGAACAAGCAGATCTACACGCTCGACCTGGCCGCCCTCGTCGCCGGCTCTAAGTACCGCGGCGAGTTCGAGGAGCGCCTGAAGAAGGTGATGAAAGAGATCACCCAGCGCGGCGACATCATCCTCTTCATCGACGAGCTCCACAACCTGGTCGGCGCCGGCGCCGCCGAGGGCGCGATCGACGCGGCCTCGATCCTGAAGCCGGCCCTGGCCCGCGGCGAGCTGCAGACGATCGGCGCCACCACGCTCGACGAGTACCGCAAGTACCTCGAGCGCGACTCGGCGCTGGAGCGCCGCTTCGCCCAGATCAGGGTCGACCAGCCCTCGCCCGAGGACACGGTGAAGATCCTCGAAGGGCTGCGCGAGCGCTACGAACAGCACCACCGGGTGACGATCCGCGACGACGCCCTCGAAGCTGCCGCCGAGCTTGCCGACCGCTACATCTCCGACCGCTTCCTGCCGGACAAGGCGATCGACCTGATCGACGAGGCCGGCTCGCGGATGCGGATCAAGAGTATGAGCACGCCGCCTGTGTACCGCGATCTCGAGGAGGAAATCGAGACGACGCGGCGCGAAAAGGAGGCCGCGATCGAGGCCCAGGAGTTCGAAAAGGCCGCCAACCTGCGCGACACCGAGCGCCAGCTGACCACCCGCAAGCGCCAGCTCGAAGACGAGTGGGCCGAGGGTGAGAACGGTGAGCGGCCCGAGGTGGGCGAGGAGGAGATCGCCGACATCGTCTCGATGTGGACCGGCATCCCCGTCTTCAAACTGACCGAGGCCGAGACCAAGAAGCTGATCCGCATGGAGGAGGAACTCCACAAGCGGGTGATCGGCCAGGAGGTCGCGATCACCGCCGTCTCGAAAGCGATCCGCCGCTCGCGCGCCGGGATCAAGGACCCGAAGCGCCCCGCCGGGTCGTTCATCTTCCTCGGCCCCTCCGGGGTCGGCAAGACCGAGCTCGCCCGCACCCTCGCCGATTTCCTCTTCGGCGACGAGGAGGCGATGATCCGGATCGACATGTCCGAGTACATGGAGAAGCACGCGGTCAGCCGCCTGGTCGGCTCGCCTCCGGGCTACATCGGCTATGACGAGGGCGGCCAGCTGACCGAGGCAGTGCGGCGCAAGCCGTACAGCGTGCTCCTGCTCGACGAGATCGAGAAGGCGCACCCGGACGTCTTCAACATCCTCCTGCAGATCCTCGAGGACGGACGCCTCACCGACGCCCAAGGCCGGACCGTGGACTTCCGCAACGCGATCGTGATCATGACCTCGAACATCGGCGCCTCGGAGATCTCGAAGAACACCTCGATCGGATTCACCGTCGCCGACGAGACCGGCATGTCCTACGGGGACATGAAGAACCGGATCATGAGCGACCTGAAAAAAGTCTTCCGGCCGGAGTTCCTCAACCGGATCGACGAGGTGATCGTCTTCCACAAGCTCGCCAAGGAAGAGGTCAAGGAGATCATCGACCTGATGATCAACCGGGTCCGCGTCCAGGTGGCCGAGCACGAACTGCAGCTGGAGCTGACCGACGAGGCGAAGGACCTGCTGGTCGAGAAAGGCTGGGACCCGTCGATGGGCGCCCGCCCGCTCCGCCGGGCGATCCAGCGCTACATCGAGGATCCGCTGGCCGACGAAGTCCTGCGCCAGGGCGAAATGACCCCCGGCTCGACCGTGATGGTCTCCCGCGACGAGAGCGGCGACGAGGAGGACAAACCGCTCAGCCTCGAGATCATCGCGCCGAAGAAACCGAAGGCGAAAG
>Ga0307316_10000296_pt1 | contig 14603 bp, 14 predicted proteins | sample ER_DNA_356_FD_194504 | JGI IMG/M metagenome (GOLD analysis project Ga0307316, IMG submission 194504) | Bulk soil microbial communities from the East River watershed near Crested Butte, Colorado, United States - ER_DNA_356 | ecosystem: Environmental > Terrestrial > Soil > Floodplain | place... | reverse complement strand
CCGCGATGACGGCCCCCTTCGGCCGCCGCCTCTGCGAAGTCGCCGGGAACGAGGTCTCCGGCGGCTACCGGATCTTTTCGCTGCTCGACCGCGAGGGCCCGGCGCCCGAGCCGGGCCAGTTCTACATGCTTGCCAGCGAGCGCAGCTGGGGTGAGGGCGGCGGCCGCCCCTTCCTGCCGCGGGCGATCTCGGTGGCCGAGGCGGCGCCGGCCAAGGAAGGCGTGCGCCTCGACTTCCTCGTCGAGGGCGTCGGGCCCGGCACCGACCGGCTCTGCGAGTTGGAGGCAGGCGACGAGGCCTGGGTGACCGGGCCGCTCGGCAACTCCTTCTCGACCCCGAAGCAGGTCAACCCGGCTGCCGCGGGGGCGATCCTCGTCGGCGGCGGCATCGGCATCGCGCCGATGGCGATCTGGCGCCGCCACCTGGTCGAACGGGGCATCCCCCTGCGGGTTCTGCTCGGCTTCCGCAACCAGGAGCACTCCGGCGGCCTCGACGAGCTCTTCTGCGCCGGCAGCACCCTCTGCCCCGATGTCCGCTTGGCGACCGAGGACGGCCATGCCGGCCACCAGGGCTACGTCACCGACCTGCTCGCGACGATGCTGACCGGCGACGATGCCGCCTCCGCCGTCGTCTACTCCTGCGGCCCACCGGCGATGCTGGAGGCGGTCGCCGCTCTCTGCCAAGAGCACGGCGTCGCTTATCAGCTGGCCGACGAGTCGCCGATGGCCTGCGGATTCGGCGCCTGCTACGGCTGCGCAGTCCCGAAACCCGGCGGCGGCTACCTCCGCCTCTGTGTAGACGGTCCTGTACTCACGACCGTGCCGGGGGGTGGCGCCGATTTGGGGGACCACCCCCCGCCAGTTGCGGGGGGTGGTGGTGCCAAATCGGGGACAGGACCCGCCGGCCCAGAGCGGCCCGGCGTCGACTTCTGCGGCATCGAGTTGACTCACCCGGTGATCAACGCCTCCGGGACCTACGACGCGATCGCCGCCCGCAAGGTGTTCGGCGACGAACTGCTGGAGGACTTTCCCTTCGCCGCCTTCGTTTCGAAGACGATCACGCCGGAGCCGCGGGGCGGAAACCCGCCGCAGCGGATCTGGGAGACGCCGGCGGGGATGATCAACTCGATCGGGCTGCCGAACAAGGGGCTGGAGGGTTTCCTTGCCGAGGACCTGCCGCTGCTGGCCGAGCTGCCGGTGCCGCTGATCGTCTCGGTGATGGCTACGAATCGAGAGGAGTTCTCGCGCCTGGTTCGGGAGGTGGATGAGCGGGACGAGGTGGCGGCGATTGAGCTGAACGTGAGCTGCCCCAACGTACACTCCGGTCTAATCGTGGGCGAGCAGCCGAGTGAAACCGAGGCGCTGATGGAGACCCTGCGGCCGCTGACGGAGAAGCCGTTGATCGTGAAGCTGACGCCGAACGTCGCCGCGCCGGAGGCTGTCGCCGTTGCCGCCGAATCCGGCGGGGCAGATGCCGTATCTCTGATCAACACCTTGAAGGCGACGGCAATCGATCCGGCAACCAGGGCACCAGCCCTGGCGGCCGGCCACGGCGGCCTCTCTGGCCCGGCGGTCAGGCCGATCGCACTGCAGCAGTTGCGGGCGGTTACTGCCGTGACCGAGGTTCCTGTAATCGGTATGGGTGGAATCTGCTCGGGAGCGGACGCAGCGGAATTCCTCGCGGCCGGCGCCGCCCTGATCGCCGTCGGAACTGAGAGTTTCCGCGACCCGCGAGCAGGGTCGCGGGTCGCAAATGAGCTGGAAACTCACATGTATGAGGAGCCTTCACGCCTGTAGACACTCGACCTCGAGTGGAGGTTCACACAAATTTTCGAGCTTTTCGGGGTTTCCGCCTTGCACGCCCCCGAGCCGCGGCTATACTCGCCGCCCACATGACGGCCTCATCAGTCAAATCCTCCCTTGCGGCGCCCGAACGCTCGCTCGACCAGAGGATGGAGGCCCTCAAGCGAGCCAACGACATCCGTACCGCTCGCGCCAAGCTGAAGAAGGATTTGAAGGCCAATCGGGCAAGCATCCAGACGATCCTGCTCGATCCTCCGGAGTACGTGCTCACGGCAAAGGTCTTCGACATGCTCCTTGCCGTGCCGAAGTACGGCCGGGTGAAGACGAACCGGATCCTTAACCAGTGCCGGATCTCCCCGTCGAAGACGATCGGCGGCCTCTCCGAGCGCCAGCGCGCAGAGCTGATCTCCCAGCTTCGTCGTTAGTTACCGACCGCCGCAGCGGTCAGTATCCGCGCCCGCATGGCCAAGGTATTCGTCATCACCGGTCCGTCGGGAGTCGGCAAGGGAACGCTGATCAAGGAGCTGCTGAAGCGGGTCCCCGACCTCGAGCTGTCGGTCTCGGCCACCACCCGGGCGCCGCGGGAGGGAGAGGTCGACGGCCGCGACTACCACTTCCTCACGCCCGAGCAGTTCGACCAGCGCAAAGAGGAAAACGACTTCCTCGAGTTCGCCACCTACAGCGGCAACCGCTATGGGACGCTCCGCAGCGACGTTGAGCGCTGCTTGGAGCACGGCGAGTCGGTTGTGCTGGAGATCGAGGTGCAGGGCGCCCAGCAAGTGCGGGCAGCAGAACCAGACTCCGTCCAGATATTCATCGCTCCGCCCGACCCCGGCGTCCTGCGCGAAAGGTTGATCGGCCGCGGCACCGATTCCACCGACGCGATCGACGAGCGCCTCAAAGTCGCCGAACAAGAGCTGGCCGCCCAAGACGACTTCGACCACCAGATCGTCAACGACGACGTCACCCGGGCGGCCGACGAGCTGTTCTCGGTCGTCCGCCAAGAGCTGGGTCAAGACGGCTAGGGACGAAGGTGGTGCCGTAGGGAGGAGTGGGTGCCCCTCACGACACCTGGGTTCCTCGCCTCTAAGTAGCCGTCTCTCGCTGAGTGATCTGTGCGAGGAACAGGACGCCGGCGCCGAGAGGGGCACCCACTCCTCCGAGCAACAGTGCTCGGCAGACGCTCAAGGGCGGAAGCTGTAGGAGAGAGCAGCTTCTCCCGGAAGCGAAGGGGAGGTCAATTCCGGAGGAGGGGTGCCGACCCCCGGTACCGCTAGACTCCCGGGCCGATGATCAAACCACGCGTAGACAAGCTTCTGGATCATGCCGATTCTCATTACGCCGCCGTCGTCGTTGCGGCGAAGCGGGCTCGGCAGATCAACAGCTACTTCCACAACCTCGGTGAGGGCGGCTTCGGGGAGTACCCGCCGCCGATGGTCGAGACGAACGCCGAGCGGAACTACCTCTCGATGTCGCTCGAAGAGCTCGCCGAGGGCAAACTGAAATACGAGTACCGCTCCTAGGTTCTGGGCCGCCCGCGGCGCGGGCTTGCTTTAAAACCGAGGCATGGCCCGACTACTTCTCGGTGTAAGCGGCGGCATCGCCGCTTACAAGGCCCTGGAGCTGGCCCGTTTGGCGACGCTGGCCGGGCATGGCGTGCGGGTGCTGATGACCGAGACGGCGATCCGTTTCGTCGGCGCCGCCTCCTTCGAGGGGATCGTCGGCGCCCCGGTCCTGGTCAACGAGTTCGAACGCGACCCGCTGCGCGGCGCCTTTCCCGGCGAGGAGGCGGTCTCCCACGACCCGATCGGCCACCTCGAGCTGGCCGGGCGCTGCGATGCCTACCTGGTGGCGCCGGCTTCGGCCAACACGGTCGCGAAGCTCGCGAGCGGAAACGCCGACTCGATGCTGACCACCTCCTTCCTCGCCTGTACGGCGCCACGCCTGATCGCGCCGGCGATGAACGACCGCATGTACGCCGACGCAGCGACGCAGGCGAACCTGGCGACGCTGCGCGAGCGGGGGGTGGAGGTGATCGAGCCCGAGGAGGGCAAGCTCGCCTCCCGCGGCGAGTACGGGCGCGGGCGCCTGCCCGATCCCGAGCTCCTGCTGGCGCGGGTCGAGGCGGCGCTTCCCGGCGGCGACCGCCCTTGGGATGGGCTGCGGGTTTTGGTCACCGCCGGCGGCACCCGCGAGCCGATCGACGCCGTCCGCTTCATCGGTAACCGCTCCAGCGGTCGGATGGGGATCGCCCTGGCCGCCGCCGCGACCAGGCGGGGGGCGGAGGTAACGCTGGTCGCCGCCAACGTGGCACTGCCGGCGCCGCCTGGGGTGCGACGGATCGACGTCGAGAGCGCCGCCGAGCTCGCCCGTGCCGCTGCGGAGGAGTTCCCCCAGGCGCACGTCCTCCTGATGGCCGCCGCCCCGGCCGACTTCCGCGCTGCTCAACCGGCCGAAGGCAAGCTGCAGCGCTCCGGCCCGCTCGATCTCACCCTCGAGCCAACCGACGACATCCTCGCCTCGCTCAGCGGGCGGCGTTCCGAGGGGCAGACGATTATCGGCTTCGCCGCCGAAGCCGCCGCGAGCACGGAGCAGGCGATCGAACGCGCCCGCGGCAAGCTCGAGCGCAAGGGCGCCGACCTGATCGTCTTCAACGACGTCTCCAATCCTGAGATCGGATTCGAGAGCGAACGCAACGCGGTAACGCTGATCGGCCGTGAGGACGAGGTCGACGTTCCGATCGCCTCAAAGGACGAGATCGCCGAGGCGATCCTGCAGGAGGTCGACCGCCTGCGCGAAAAATCAGGCAGGCCCACGCACTAAGCGGGCTATACTGATCCCAAGCTTTTCTGTCCCTATGCGGTGTCGAGGAGTGGGCCTGGCCCACTTTTTTTACGCCCAGACCCCAAATAAAGACCCGAACAGCGCGTCACCCCAGGCATGGCCGACCCCACCGAGCAAGAAATTCAGCAGGAGCTTTCAGAGCTCGATCCGCAGATCGATTTGATCGCCCTCGAGAAACCGAGGACCGATGGCCTGCGCCTCTTCATCGACCACCCGGATGGAGTCGATCTCGCGCTGTGCGAAAGAGTCAGCAAGCATCTGAAGCACCTGTTGGTCGACTATTCGGTCGAGGTGTCTTCGCCGGGTCCCAAGTACAGAGACCGCCGCAAAGCCACCAGTTCCGAGACCAAGGAGTCGCTTCAGTGAGTAAAGAGATCGTCGACGCAGTCAAAGCGCTCGAGCAGGAGAAGGGAATCTCGGCCGACCGGCTGATGGACGCCCTCGAGGACGCCCTCCTCTCCGCTTACAAGAAGACTCCCGGCGCGGCTAAATACGCGCGGGTCGACCTCGACCACGAAACCGGCGACTTCCGCGTCTTCGAATTGATCCTGCCTCCCGAGCTGGAGGAGAAGCTGCTGGCCGAAGCGGCCGAGCTGCAGGAGGAGCCCGAAGTTGACCCGGAGACCGGCGAAATGAAAGAGCCGGAGGATCCCGAGCTCGACCCGGAGATGATCGCCCCCTACGAGGACCAGATCGAGACCCGCGACGTCACCCCGGAGGACTTCGGCCGGATCGCCGCCCAGACCGCCAAGCAGGTGATTCTGCAGCGGATCCGCGAGGCCGAGCGGCAGATGATGTACGACGAGTACCAGGACCGGGTCGGCGAGCTGATCACCGGGATCATCCAGCAGTCCGACAAGCGTTACACGCTGGTCCAGCTGCGCGAGCGGGTCGAGGCGCTGCTGCCGAAGTCCGAGCAGGTCTACAACGAGCGCTACGACCACGGGATGCGGGTCAAGGCCGTGATCACCGACGTTTCCGACTCGACCAAAGGCCCGGCGATCGTGGTCTCCCGCCGCAGTCCGGAGCTGATCAAAAGCCTGTTCGAGCTCGAGGTGCCGGAGATTGCCGACAAGCTGGTTGAAATCGTCGGCGTCGCTCGCGAGCCCGGCTACCGCTCGAAGATCGCCGTCGTCTCCCATGCCGACGGGGTTGACCCGGTCGGCGCCTGCGTCGGCCCGCGCGGCTCGCGGGTGCGGATGGTCGTTTCCGAGCTGCGCGGCGAGAAGATCGACATCATTCCCCACAACGACGAGCCCGCCCGCTTCGTCGCCAAAGCTCTCTCGCCGGCGCGCGTGCGCGAGGTGATCGTCGACGACGACGAGCGTCAGGCGACCGTGATCGTCCCCGACGACCAACTCTCGCTGGCGATCGGCCGCGACGGCCAGAACGCCCGCCTCGCCGCCCGTCTCACCGGCTGGCGCGTCGACATCAAGTCGGAGACCGACTTCGCCTCCGAAGAAACCGACATCGAGATCGAGGGCGAAGAAACCTTCGACGGCCGCTGCATGGCCGTCCTGACCACCGGTCGCCGCTGCCCCAACGCCGCGGTCCCCGGCTCGACCTACTGCGGCCTGCCGCAGCATCAGGCGCTCTCGCGCTTCGAGACCAGCCAGACGGCGATCCTCACCGGCCTCGACGAGGCCGAGGTGGCGATCCTCGCCGATCCCGACGCCGACGAAGGCCAGGTGGAAGAGGTCGTCGCCCGGGCCGAAGCGAACTTCGTCGAGCCGGAGGTGGAGGCCGCGGGTGGGGAGGAGTCGGCAGATGAACTGGCGACTGAGGCCGTAATTGAAGAGGACATCCAGCAGGAGGCAACCGAAGCCGAGGAAGTGAGTGGCGAGACTCTGGGTGACGATTCCGAAGCCGCCGAGGAAATTCCGGCTGAGCAAGCTGAAGAAGTTGTCGAGGAGGCGGAGCAGGCTTAGTGGCTAAGAAGCGGGTTCACGAGATCGCGAAAGCGCAAGGAGTCAGCTCGAAAGAGCTGCTGGCCGCCCTCAAAGCAGCGGGCGTCGATGCGAAAGCCGCAGCCTCGACCGTCGAGGAGGCCGATGCGCTGAAAGCCATCTCCGGGGCGAAAGGCAACGGCGGCGCCGAAGCGACGAAAAAAGCGCCGGCGCCGCAGGCTCAGCAGCCTGCTGCCCCAGCGCAGCAGCAGAAAACCCCTGCTTCTGCCCCCAATGCGTCTCAGCAGGATGCCGGCAACGCCGCCAAAGGCCGGCCGACCTCGAATAAACCGGTCCGCCCGTCTGGCGCTCAGCAGAGCTCCGGCGGTGGCGCCGCCTCGAAAAAACGCCGGGTCGTAATCGATTCGCAGGCTTCGCGCCGCGAGCAGATGGGCGGCCCGCCGCCGCAGCGCCCACCCCGCCGTCGCGGTGGCCGCCGCCGCCGGCCGCTGCTCGAGGAGCCGCCGATGGGCCCCGCCACGCCGGCCGAGCTCGAGGCGGTCAAAGTCAACTCCGGCGCCACTGTGCGCGAAGTCGCCGAATCCCTTGGCCTCGCCCCGGCCGAGGTGATCAAAAAACTGATGATGATGGGCGAGATGGCGACCCTCACGCAGACCCTTACGGATGACTCCGTGACGGCGATCGCCGACGAGTACGACCGCAAGGTCGAGATCGTCCACGCCGCCGACGAGGAGCCGGAGGAGCCCGAGTTTTCCGACGCCGACGAGGACCTGGTCGACCGGCCTCCGGTGGTCACGATCATGGGACACGTCGACCACGGCAAGACCTCGCTGCTCGATGCAATCCGCGAGACCGAGGTCGCCGCCGGCGAGGCCGGGGGAATCACCCAGCACATCGGCGCCTATCAGGTCCACCATGACGAGAAGACGATCACCTTCCTCGACACGCCAGGCCACGCCGCCTTCACGGCGATGCGCGCCCGCGGCGCCAAAGTCACCGACGTAGTGGTGGTGGTGGTAGCCGCGGATGACGGGGTCATGCCGCAGACGAAAGAGGCGATCGACCACGCCCGCGCCGCCGACGTACCGATGCTGATCGCCGTCAACAAGATCGACAAAGAGGGCGCCAACCCGGAAAAAGTCCGCAGCGAGCTCGCCCAGATGGAGATCAGCCCCGAGGAGTGGGGCGGCGACACCGTCTTCTGCGAGGTCTCGGCGAAGACGAGGGAGGGACTCGACAACCTGCTCGACATGATCCTGCTCGTCACCGAGCTGGAGGAGCTGACGGCCAACCCGAACGCGGATGCCTCCGGCCACGTGATCGAGTCCCAGCTCGACCCGGGACGCGGTCCCGTCGTCACCGTCCTTGTCGAGCGCGGCACGCTGCGCGTCGGCGATTCGCTGGTCGCCGGCCCCCAGTGGGGCCGGGTGCGGGCGATGCAGGACTTCACCGGCAAACCGGTCGCCGAGGCGGTCCCGGGAATGCCGGTCGAGGTGCTCGGCTTCGACGGCGTCGCCGACGCCGGCGAGTTCGTGCAGACGGTCGAGGGCGACCGCCAGGCCCGCCAGATGGCGGGGGAGCGCGCCCACCGGCTCAAAACCGAGGCGCTGGCCCGCCGCCAGGGCCGCAAGGTCAGCCTCGACGAGGTCTTCGCCCGCGCCCAGGAGGGCGAAATCAAGGAGCTCAACATCGTCCTCAAGGCCGATGTTGCCGGTTCGCTGGAGGCGCTCCAGGACGAGCTTGCGAAAGTGCCGCAGGAACGGGTCGCGATCAACATCATCCACTCGCAGACCGGGGGCATCAACGAGTCCGACGTGATGCTCGCCTCGGCTTCCGACGCGATCATCATCGGCTTCAACGTGAGGCCGCTGCTCGACGCCAAACGGGCCGCCGCTCGCGAGGGCGTCGACGTTCGAACTTATTCAGTCATCTACAAAATCACCGAAGACCTGCGCAACGCGATGGAGGGCCTGCTCGATGCGGTCGAGGTCGAGGAAACGATCGGCGAGGCGCTGGTCAAACAGACCTTCAAAGCCTCCAAAGTCGGCCGCATCGCCGGCTGCATCGTCGCCGAGGGCAAAGCGGTGCGCACCGCCAGCGTGCGGCTGATCCGCGAGGGAACGGTGATCTGGACCGGCCAGCTCGGCTCCCTGCGTCGTTTCAAAGACAACGTCCAGGAAGTCGAGGAGGGCCAGGAGTGCGGCATCGTCCTCGAGGGGTACGCCGACGTCAAGGACGACGACGTGCTCGAGTTCTTCCAGACGAAACAGGTCGAGCAGACCCTGGAGTAGCATGGCCGGCCCCCGCATGCGGCGCATCAACGAGGTGCTTCGCGAGGTCGTGGGGGCGGCTGTCGCAGGTGAGTTGAACGATCCCCGAATCGGCTTCGTAACCGTGACCTCTGTCGAGACCAGCCCCGATCTGCGCACCGCCAAGGTGTTCGTCAGCGTGCTTGGCGACAGCGACGAGCGGGAGGCGACGCTGGAGGGCCTGCGCTCTGCCCACGGCCTGATCCAGTCGCGGATCGCCGGTGAGACGCGGATGAAGCGGACTCCCAAATTGACCTTCCATTACGACGACACGATCGAGAAGGCCTCGCGGGTCTCCGAGCTGTTGGAGGGGGCAGAGGACCCCGAGTGAACTCGCTTCCCGACATCGCTACCGATCTCGAGCGCGCCGCCGCCGAGCTGCAGGGCCGCGAGCGCTTCCTGCTGACCGCCCACGAGGGCCCCGACGGCGACGCCCTCGGCTCCCTGCTCGGCCTGCACAAAGTCCTCGCCCAACTCGGCAAGGACTCGGTGATGTTCATGGCGGCGAAGGAGTTCCCGCTGCCGATCGAGTACCGCTTCCTGCCGCTGGAGGAGGTCTTCCACGAGCCGCCGGCCGACATGGCCGACCGCACCGTCGTCTTCCTCGACTGCGGCAACATCGACCGGGTGCCGGTCGAGTGGTTGACCGATGGCGGCAACGACATCATCAACATCGACCACCACCACGACAACACCCGCTTCGGCGACGTCAACCTGGTCGAGGTCGGCGCCTCCTGCACGGCGGAGATCGTCTACGACCTGGCGCTGCTGCTGGGGGCGAAGATCACGCCAGAGATCGCCTCAGCCCTCTACGTCGGATTGATCACCGACACCGGCAAGTTCATGTACGAGAACACCAACGCCCACACCCACCGGGTCGCCGCGGACCTGATCGACGCCGGCGTCAACGTCGACGACACCTACCGACGCCTCTACGAGCACGTCCCGATCGAGAAGCTGCGGCTGGTCTCCCGCGCCCTCGACGGCATCTCCAGCTACTGCGACGGCAAGCTCGTCGTCAGCTACATCACGACGGCTGACTACGAGGCGACCGGCGCCGCCGAGGAGATGACCGAGGGCCTGATTGACAACCTGCGCTCGATCGAGGGTGTCAAGGTCGCAGCCGTGATCCGCGACCTCGGTGACCGCGGCCGCTCCGCCCGCAAGGTCAGCCTGCGGTCCAGCGCCGGCGACGTCGACGTCTCGGCGATCGCCCGCGTCAACGGCGGCGGCGGTCACAAGCGCGCCGCCGGCTTCTCGACCGACCTCGAGTTCGAGCAGTTGGTCGAGTTCCTGGCCGGCGAGGTCTCCGCCCAGCTCCCGGCCTGAGCATGGCCGCCGAGTCCGGTTCCGTGCTGCTCTTCGACAAGTCGGCGGGGGTCACCTCGCATGATGTGGTCGCCCGGGTGCGGCGGGAACGCGCGGTCAAAGCCGGGCACGCCGGCACCCTTGACCCCTTCGCCACCGGGCTGCTGCTGATCCTGCTCGGGCGCGCCACCCGTCTGCAGCGCTTCCTCGTCGGCTTGCCGAAGACCTACCTGGCGACCGCCCGGCTCGGCTGGCGCTCCTCGACCGGCGACCCCGACGGCGAGCTGACCGAGACGGGGCGGATGCCTGACTCGCTGGAGCTGCCGACCGGCACCGTCCGCCAGCGAGTGCCGATGACTTCCGCGGTGCGGGTGGGCGGCGAGCGGCTCTACAAGAAGGCCCACCGCGGCGAGGTGGTGGAGACCCCCGAGCGCGACGTCCAGGTGCACCGGGCCGAGTTGCTTTCAGCCGACGAGGAGCGCAGCCACTACGAGATCGAGTGCTCGGCCGGGACCTACATAAGGACGCTGGTCGAGACCCTGGACGACGCCTATTGCGAGGAGCTGCGGCGGACCGCGATCGGCCCCTTCCGGGTCGAGGAGGCGGGGAAGGAGATCCCGGCGGCCCAGGTCGCGGAGCTGGTGCCGGCGGTGGCGGAGGCGCTGCGATGAGCATCAAGGTCACCTCGCTGCCCGACGCCGAGCCCCGCCCCCGCAACGTTGCGATCGGCACCTTCGACGGCGTCCACCTCGGCCACCAGGCGGTGATCGAGGGAGCCGACACGGTCCTCACCTTCGACCCGCACCCGCTCGAAGTCCTGCATCCGGCGGCGACGCCGAAGCTGATCATGCCGTTCAACGTCAAGCGCGACGTGATCGAGGGGCTCGGGGTCGAGGAGCTGGTCGTGATCCCGTTCGACCGCGAGTTCGCTCAACGGGGCGCCGAGGACTTCATCGAGCGCGTGCTGCTGGAGAAGCTCGACGCCAAGCAGGTCTCGGTCGGGGAGAACTTCCGCTTCGGCGCCAAAGCGCAGGGCGATCCGGCGATGCTGGAAGCGCGCTCGGAGTTCGAGACCCGGGTGGTGCCGCTGGTCGAAGTCGACGGGGAGACCGTCTCCTCGACCCGGATCAGGGCCCTGGTCGCCGCCGGTGAGATGGAGCCCGCTCGCCGCTGCCTCGGCGCCCCCTTCATGGTCGAGGGCGAAGTCGTGACCGGCGACCAGCGCGGCCGCGAGCTCGGCTTCCCGACCGCCAACATCGTCCCCGACGACAGCCTTGTGATCCCCGGCCACGGCGTCTACGCCGCCTTCGCCGACGGGGTCCCCGCCGCCGTCAACGTCGGCATCCGCCCGACCTTCGAGAGCGGGAGGGGAGTGCTGATCGAGACCTACCTGATCGACCGCGAAGAAGACCTCTACGGCAGGACCCTCCGGGTCGCCTTCGTCGAGCGCCTGCGCGGCGAGCGCAGCTACCCCGACGTCCAGGAGCTGATCGACCAGATGCACCGTGACGTCGAGGACGCCAAGCGTGTCTGTGCTACTTTCCAGCGGCCGTGACCCCCTCCGGGTGCACGGCGTTTTGACGAGATGAGCCTGACCAAAGAGAAAAAGAGCGAGCTGATCGGCAAATACGGCCGCGGCGACAACGACACCGGCTCGGCCGAGGTCCAGGTCGCCCTGATGACCGAGCGGATCAACGAACTCACCGAGCACCTGCGCGCCCACTCCAAAGACCACCACTCGCGGCGCGGCCTGCTGATGCTGGTCGGCAAGCGCCGCCGGATGCTGCGCTACCTCGAAAAGACCGACCTCGAGCGCTACCGCGCGCTGGTCAAAGAGCTCGGTCTGCGTCGATGATCGGTGTCGGGGAGGAAGCCCCCGACTTCACCCTCCGCGACCAGGACGGAGAGAAGGTCTCCCTCTCCGATTACCGCGGCCGCAAAGTGATGTTGGTCTTCTACCCGGGCGACTTCAGCCCCGTCTGCGGCGATCAGCTCTCGATCTACCAGGAGGTCAAGCCGGATATCGCCGAGAAGGGGGTCGAGCTGGTCGGGATCAGCGTCGACAGCTTCTTCGCTCACAAGGCCTTCCAGGAGAAGCTGGGGATCGACACGACCCTGCTTTCAGACTTCGAGCCCAAGGGCGAGGTCGCTCGCGCCTACGGCTCCTACATCGACGCCCCGCTCGGCTTCGCCAACCGCACGCTGGTCCTAGTTGATGAGGACGGGGTGGTGGCCTGGACCTACGAATCGCCCAACCCAGGCGAGTTCCCCGGCGCCAACGTCATCTTCGACGCCCTGTCCTAACGCGAGACCGTAAAAATGCGCCTATACGACGCATTCACACGGTCTCGGTGAAATGAACGATTTGAGGAGTGCCGCGATCCCGCCGGTCGGGCCGGACGATCACGTCCGCGGCGAGGGGGAGGAGGGGGTCGTCGTCTATGCCGATCTCGGCTGCCCGCGCTGCGCCGCCGAGTGGCAGCGATTGCGGGAGCAGCCCGGCCGCCTCGTCTTCCGCCACTTCCCGGTCGCCAGCAAGCACCCGCGCTCGCCGGCCCTGCACGCCGCAGCCGAGGCAGCGGGCCGTCAAGGGCTCTTCTTCGAGATGGTCGATTCGCTCTATGCCGACCGCGGCCGCGTCGACGATCCTCATCTCTGGGAGCGGGTCGAGCAGTGGGGGCTGGACCTTGGCCGCTTCGAAGCTGACCGGCGCTCGGACGCCGTTCAAACGCGGGTCCGCGGTGACTTCCAGAGCGGCATCCGCGCCGGGGTCACTTCCACCCCCGGCGTCTTCAGCTTTCCCCCCGGCTAGTCGCCCCTGTAACCTTCGCGGCGAAAGAGAACGAGAGTTCTGAAAGCAGATGGTCGCCAACCTGGCGGCCGGAGGTAAAAACTAAATGAGCATGTTTGACGTTACCCGCGTCTCGGCGGATATCGGCGATAGCCAGATTTCCTTTGAGACCGGAAAACTCGCGAAGCAGGCGAGCGGTGCTGTCGTCGTCCGCAGCGGCGACACGATGGTCCTCTGCACCGCCACCGTCGGCAACCTTCGCGACGTGGACTTCCTTCCCCTCACCGTCGATATCGAGGAGCGGATGTACGCCGCGGGCAAAATCCCCGGCTCGTTCTTCCGCCGCGAGGGCAAATCGAGCGAGAAGGCGACGCTGACCGCGCGCATGATCGACCGTCCGATCCGCCCGCTCTTCCCCAAGGGCTGGCACTACGAGACGCAGCTGGTCGCGATCCCGATGTCGGTCGACCAGGTCCACCCCTACGACATCCTGGCGATGAACGGCGCCTCCGCGGCGCTGGCGATCTCGCCGGTCCCGGTCGCCGCCCACGTCGGCGCCGTCCGCATCGGCAAACACGAGGGCGACTTCGTCGTCAACCCGCCGGAGGAGACCCACGAGGGACTCGAACTCGACCTGATCGTTGCCGGTACCGACGAGGCGATCCTGATGGTCGAGGCCGGCGCCAGCGGCGTCACCGAGGCCGAGATCCTCGACGCCCTCGACATCGCCCACTCGGAGATCAAGAAGCTCTGCGCCGCGATGGAGGAGCTGCAGCAGAAGGCCGGCAAGGAGAAGCTCGAGGTCGAGGCTCCGAAGATCGACGAGGCCCTGCTGGGCGAGATCCGCTCATCCCACGGCCAGGCGCTCGTCGACGCGATCGCGACCGAGGGCAAGCTCGAGCGCTACGAGGCGATCGACAAGGTCAAGGACGAGGTCGTCAACCAGTACGCGCCGGAAACCGAAGACACCGAGGCTGAGGCCGAGCGCCGGGCCGAGGTCAAGGCGGCAATCGATTCGATCGAGAAGGACACGATCCGCAAGGCAATCGCGGTCGAAAAGAAGCGCCCCGACGGTCGCGCCCAGGACGAGATCCGGCCGATCGAGTGCGAGGTCGACATTTCCCCGCGCGTCCACGGCTCGGCCCTCTTCACCCGCGGTGAGACCCAGATCCTCTCCAACGTCGCTCTGGGCACGACCCGGATGGACATGCGGATCGACACGCTCGGCCTGCAGACGACGAAGCGGTTCTGGCACCACTACAACTTCCCGCCCTTCTCGGTCGGGGAGGCGGGCTTCATGCGCGGCCCGAAGCGCCGCGACATCGGCCACGGCGCCCTTGCCGAGCGTGCCCTGCTGGCGACGGTCCCGGACGAAGAGTCGTTCCCGTACGTGATCCGGGCGGTCTCCGAGACTCTCGAGTCCAACGGCTCCTCGTCGATGGGCTCGGTCTGCGCCTCCTCGATGGCGCTGCAGGCCGCCGGAGTCCCGGTCACCGCACCGGTCGCCGGCGTCGCCATGGGCCTGATCAAGGAGGGCGACGACTACATCGTCCTCACCGACATCGCCGGCGTCGAGGACCACCTCGGCGACATGGACTTCAAGGTCGCCGGCACCGCCGAGGGCATCACCGCCCTGCAGATG
>Ga0307316_10000295_pt1 | contig 14611 bp, 14 predicted proteins | sample ER_DNA_356_FD_194504 | JGI IMG/M metagenome (GOLD analysis project Ga0307316, IMG submission 194504) | Bulk soil microbial communities from the East River watershed near Crested Butte, Colorado, United States - ER_DNA_356 | ecosystem: Environmental > Terrestrial > Soil > Floodplain | place... | reverse complement strand
AGAGCTGAACCACGCCGCGGCGCTCTTTCCAACTGAGCCTCGGTCAGATCTCAGCGCTCTACTCACCGAACAGGGCATCGTGGTGATCTATCGCACCGACGATGGCTTCGAAGACTCCGCCGGTGGCGGCCTGGTGAATGAATGACCCCAGGCAAAGAATCCTTCATGGGCACGGCTGGTTTCGAACCAGCGACCTCTCGCGTGTGAAGCGAGCGCTCTCCCACTGAGCTACGCGCCCGGGCCTGCGGATTGTACGGCGCGTCAGCCGACCAGGCCGGGCTGGGGGAGCGGCCCCTCTCCCTCGGGGAAGGGACCGGTCGGCTCGGGCCGCTCGTCCTCCGCGTCGAGCGCGTCCTTGCGCAGGGCCATGGCGATGAAGGGGTAGATGAGGGTCGAAAGCATTGCCGCGCCGACCAGGCCGGCGGCGGTGGAGGAGCGCATGTGCCCGTCCTCGATCGCGATCGTCGTGATCGCCACTACGAGGGGCAGCTCGGTGGCGCAGTAGAAGGCGAGGGCGGCCCGGTCGCGGAGGTCGAGGATCCTGCGGTAGAGCAGCAGCGCGGGCACGCCGCGGACGACCAGGAAGAGGAGGAAGAACAGCAGCAGCTTGGCGAGGGCGGCAGCCGAACCTAGCGCGGCGAGGTCGAACTCGATCCCGCTGGTGACGAAGAAGAAGGGGACGAAGAAGCCGAAGCCGACTGCGGTCAACTTCGACTCGAAGATCGCCAGCTCGTGGCCCTTCAGCGCCAACCGCGTGATCATCCCGGCGACGAAGCCGCCGAGGAGGACGTCGAGGCCGAGGTTGCTGGCCAGCAGCACGAGGCCGAAGACGAGGACCACCGTCACTCGCACCGCCAGCTGGCTGCTCGCCTCGAAGGTCCGTTCCAGCGCCGGCCAGCCGCGCCAGGCGTAACGGACGGAGACCAGCGCGAGGGCGAGGGCGAGGGCGACGAAGGCGAGCAGGATCACCGACTCGTGCAGTGGGTTCGTGGTCGAGAGGACCAGGGTGACGAGCAGGATCGGGCCGAACTCGCCGGCCCCCCCGGCGGCCAGCAGATAGGTCCCGAAACGGGTCTTCAGCTCGCCGTTGTCGCGGAGGATCGGGATCAGGGTGCCGATCGCCGTCGTCGCCATCGCCGAGCCGGTGTAGAGGAAGGAGACCACGATCCCGCCGGCAGCCAGGAGGCCGCCGATCCCGTACGCGAGGAGGATCGACAGCAGCCAGCCGACGGCCCCGAGCTCCATCGGCCTGCCCTTGATCCGCTGGAAGTCGATCTCGTAGCCGGCGAAGAAGAAGAGCATCCCCAGCCCGAGGTTGGAGAAGAATTCGATGAAGTCGCCAGGGTGGGAGAGGTTCAAGACTTCGGGCCCGATCAGGATCCCGAGGAAGAGCTCCAGCACCACCACCGGCGGGGCGAAGCGCTTGGGGACGACGGCGACGGTGATCGCCGCGATCGCGGCGACGACGACGATCGCGAAGAAGGAACCGGTATCGACGGTGGTCGCGGCGACGGGCAGGGCGGTCAAGGGGATCATCCTAAGCCGGGGGCGGGTAGGATCACTAGTGGACCGTGCTAGGTGGGGAATCAGCGGTGCCCTGTCACCCGAAATCCGCTTAGCGGGGCCGACTACCGTTCCGAGGGACTGGCCATTGGGGTCAGTGCCGTGGTGGCGGCGATGACGGCCGGGTCCTGCGCGACGTGGGCACGCGAATCAGGTCAGGTCCGGAAGGAAGCAGCCTTAAGCGGATGCCGCGGGTGCCGCAGGAGAGCCCGACCCGAGCCTCAAGCCACGGACACGCCCGGTGACCTCGTTTCAGAGGACGGGCGCACGGTCCATAACTTCAGCCGGACGCAGTTGTTCCCGCACAGCGGAACAACTGCGTCCGGTTAGTCGATCAGGCGCTTGCGCATCTGGTGGATCGCGACCCGCCAGGTGAGGAGCGCGAAGGCGACGAGGAAGGCGAAGCGGGCGAGATCTGCCCATTCGTAGCCGAAGGCGCCGCCGCGGACGAGTTCGACCAGCTGGTGCAACGGGTTGACCTGCGCCAGCACCTGGAACCCGTGGGGGAGGCCGTCGATCGGGAAGAAGGTGCCGGCGACGAGGAAGAGAGGCGTGACGAAGAGTGCGGTCACGTAGTTGAACTGGTCGATCTTCGCCACGGTCGCCGCCATCGTCACTCCGAAGCCGCTGAAGCCGAGCGCGGTGACGAAGCAGAAAAGCGGCGTCAGCAGCATCCCCGGCGCCGGGTCGAGGCCGAAGGCGATCGTCACCAGGAGCGGCACGCAGCCGTAGGTGCCGGAGCGCAGTCCGATCCACAGCATCTCCGCCGTCACCAGCTCCTCGACGTCGACCGGCGCGGCGAGGATCGCGTCGTAGGTGTTCTGGAAGCGGTGCTTGACGAAGGTGCCGAACATTGCCGGTATGGCGCTGGAGAAGATCACCGCCGTAGCCACCATCCCGGTGCCGACGAACTGGACGTATGGGACGCCGTTGACTTCGTCGACGAGCGTGGCGCTGAGGCCGAGGCCGAAGGCGAGCAGGTAGACCAGCGGTTCCATCACGCTGGAGAAGGTCGTCCCCTTCCAGTAGGTGCGGAAGTTGGCGACCTCGCGGCTCATCACGCCAGCGATCGCCGTCGGTTCCAGGCGGCGCATCTGGCGCGGCGCCTCCGAAGCCGCCGGCGTCATCGCCTCCATCACTCCGCCTCCTCGCCGGTCAGCAGGACGAAGACGTCCTCGAGCGTGGCGGCGCGGACGACGGCGTCGTCGGGGATCGCCCCGTTCTCGGCTCGCTCGGAGCCGACGATCGCGATCGCCGGCCCCGCCGGGCGCACCGCCAGGCCCTTCGCTTCCGCCTCGGCCCGCGCCTCGGTCAGGCGTTCGGGGGGCCCGTACACCTCGGCGGTCTGCCGTCCCGCGTGCTGCGTGATCAGCTCCATCGGCCGTCCGCGACTGATCACCCTGCCTTGGTGCATCACCGCCACCTCGTCGGCCAGGCGCTCGGCCTCCTCGATGTAGTGGGTCGACATCAGGATCGTCGTCCCCCGCGCTTTCAGCTCGCCGATCAGCGTCCACAGCTCGGTGCGGATCTGCGGGTCGAGGCCGACGGTCGGCTCGTCGAGGAGGACCAGGCGGGGCTCGTGGACGAGACCGCGGGCAAGCAGCAGCCGCCGCCGCATCCCCCCGGAGAGCTCGTCGACGGCGTCGCGCCGCCGCTCCCGCAGGCGGGCGATGTCGAGGGCTTTGTCGATCGCCTTGGCGACATCCGGCACCCGGTAGAGACGGGCGAAGATCGCCAGGTTGTCCTCGACGGTGACGTCGACGTCGAGGTTGTCGAGCTGGGGGACGACCCCCATCTGCCCGCGCGCGGTCTTTGCTTCGGCGGGCAGCTCGTGACCGAGCACCCGCAGCTCCCCGGAATCGGCGATCGCCTGGCCGGTGAGCAGCCGCATCGTCGTCGACTTGCCGGCACCGTTCGGCCCGAGCAAACCGAGGCAGATGCCCGCCGGCACCTCGAGGTCGAGGCCGTTCACGGCCGTGATCGGCCCGAAGGTCTTGACCACGTCTCTCAGCTCGATAGCCGCCATCGATACCGATGGTTTCATGAGTGGACCTTTTCTTCTGTGACGGGCGGTTCGGCCCGGCTGAAAGACTCCGCCGATGCTGGACGAGCGCTGGATCAGGTCGCTGCACGTGGAGTCGATGCGGCGCGCAGATATCCATGAGGAGCGGGAGTCGCACGTCCTCTTCCAGGCCTCGACGATCGGGGCGCTGCTGGATGGGGCCTTCGAGGGCGACCTCAGCTTCCGCGAGCTGGCCGAGCACGGCGATCTCGGGCTGGGGACCCTCAACCATCTCGACGGCGAGATGATCGCGATCGACGGCGAGTTCTTCCGCGCTGACAGGGAGGGCGAGGTGACGCCGGTCGCGCCGCAGGAGCGGACGCCGTTCGCCGTCGTCACCGCCTTCGTACCGACGATCGACGAGCAGCTGCCGGACGTCGAGCTCTCGCACGAAGAACTGCTGGCGTGCCTCGACGACCTGGCGCCCGCGGGCCCCTCCTGCGCGGTCCGCCTCGACGGGCGCTTCGACCTCGTCCGTGCCCGTTCTGTCCCACGACAGGAGCCGCCCTATCGACCGCTGACCGAGGTCGTCGCCGACCAGCACGTCTTCGAGCTGCGCGGCGTCGAGGGGACGATGCTCGGCTTCCGCTTCCCCGCCTATGTCGATGGGATCGAGGTGGCCGGGTACCACTTGCACTTCATCAGCGCCGACCGCATCCGCGGCGGCCACGTCCTCGACTCCCGCTCGCGCGGCCTCGGCGTCCGCCTCGACCCATCAGACGACCTCCACATCGAGCTGCCGCCGCAGGTCGATCTCAACGACCCGGACCTCGCCGCCTCCACCCACGCCGCCGTCGACGCGGTCGAGCGCCTCGGCTAACAGCGCCGGTAGACGCGCCAGCTCTCGTTGCGGGCGACTTCCTCGAACCCGTTCGGGACCTTCAGCGAGAGGTCGGTCGGGTCGTTGGGGTCGAGGATGAAGTTGTGGATGACGAAGGGGCTCGCGGGGGCGACGAAGTAGCCGCGAGGGGGGATAGCTTCCTCGCTGGCGCTGACGATCTCGGTCGGCTCGAGGTCGAGGCCGAAGGCGAGGCGGGGGACGGCGCGGTGGTTCGGCACCGCGACCTTGCCGCAGAGTGGCTCGAAGGCGCCGGCGTCGACGAGGTCCGTGAGGTCATTCTCGATCCGCGCCTGGTTGGTGAGGTCGGTGTCGACGCGGGAGTCGAGGTCCCACTGGTTCGGCAGCCAGATGACGAACATCAGCGCGACGATCGCGGCGACCACCTGCCAGGGGCGGCGGGCGGGATGGCCGGGCTCGAGCAGGCGCCAGCCGAGCAGCGCCACCGCAACGAAGATGGCGAGGATCGCCGCCAGCAGCATCGTGTAGCGGGCGAGGATCGCCAGCCCGGCCGCGCCGAGGAAGGCGAAGGCGAGGAGCGCGAGGACGGCGGCGGCTATACCGAGGATGGAGCGGCGGCGCAGGTAGAGCCAGCCGAGCACGACGCCGGCAAGCGCGCCGACCATCCCTGGCCACTGGAGGACTTCCCCAAGCGCACGCGGGCCGTAGAGGAGGACGTCGATCGGCCCGCTGTGGCGGTCGAGCGTTTCCACCGTCGCCTGCGTGCCTGTCAGCGAGTAGAGCGGTTCGCCGGTCGCGATCGCGTCGAAGAAGATCCAGAGGATCGGTGCGGCGAGCGCCAGCACCCCCAGCCAAACCCAGCTGCCGACGGGCCGATTTCCGGATACACCATCCGGTTTTCGTCCCGTCGGCCAGAAGCAGAGGTAAAGCCAGTAGGCGATCGAGAAACCCCAGGCCTCGGGGCGGAGGAGCCCGGCCAGTGCTAGAAGGGCCAGGACGGGCCAGCCGGCGCGGGGGCGTTTGGCCTCGATCGTCAGGGCGCCGAGGCAGAGGGCTATGTAGGGGAGGTCTACGTAGGCTCGGAGGCCGTTGGAGAGGAACGGGGCGCGGGTGAGGATGATCGCCGCGGCGAGGGCGCCGATCCCGCGGTCGAACCAGATCGTGCCGAGGCGGTAGACGAGGTAGCCGCAGAGGGCGAGCGAGACGTAGGCGACGATCATCGTCACCGTGAGCGCGCCGTCGCCGATCGGCGTCGTAATCAGGCCGAGCAGGTCGGCGAGCGGATGGGGGGTGGGCGGCAGCGCGGCGCCGTAGTCGGGGTTCTGGCCGTGGGCCAGTTCCCGCCCCCAGACGAGGGCGTAGATCGTGTCGTAGTTGGGGAAGCCGAGCGGGAAGACGAGCAGCAGCAGCGCCGACACAGCGGCGACCCAGGCGGCGGGCGTGAGCCAGGTTCGGGCCCCCTTCGGCACGCGCGGCACGGTATCGCCGCGGGATGTCAGGGCGCGCGGTGCCCGTGGATACACTGGCTCGACAGCGCATGAGCGAGTCAACTTCCCTCTATCGCCGCCACCGCCCCGGGTCCTTTGACGAGGTCGTGGGGCAGACGCACGTCGTCCGCACGCTGCGCAACGCAGTTGAGCAGGGGAAGGTCCACCACGCCTACCTCTTCGTCGGCTCGCGCGGCACCGGCAAGACCTCGATGGCGAAGATCCTCGCCCGCTCGCTGAACTGCGAGCGCGGCGGCCCGACCGTCACCCCCTGTGGCGAATGCGAGTCCTGTGTGACGATCGCCGCCGGCACTTCGGTTGACGTGATCGAGATGGACGCCGCCTCCAACCGCTCGGTCGACGATATCCGCGACCTCCGCGAGCGCGTCGCCTACGCGCCGACCGGCGGCCGCTGGAAGGTCTACATCCTCGACGAGGCGCACATGCTGACCAAAGAGGCTTGGAACGCCTTCCTGAAGACGCTCGAGGAGCCGCCGCCGAACACCGTCTTCGTCCTCGCCACCACCGAGTCCCACAAGGTGATGGCGACGATTGCCGACCGCTGCCAGCGCTTCGACTTCCAGCGTCCCTCGCTGGAGCAGATCTCCGAGGTGCTGAACCGGGTCGCCGCGGCCGAGTCGATCGAGGCCGACGAGGGCGCGGTGGCGATGATCGCCCGCTCGGCCCAGGGCAGCTTCCGCGACGCCCTCGGCACCCTCGACCAGCTGGTCGCCTTCGGCGGCAACCAGGTCGAGCTTGCCAGCGTGCTGGAGATGCTCGGCGCCGCCGACGCGGAGCTCCTCTTCGAGGCGGTCGACGCGGTCGTCGCCGAGGACCCCAAGGGCGTCCTCCTCGGGGTCGAGAAGATGGCCCGCTCCGGCCGCGACCCCTCGCAGTTCGCCCGCGACCTCCTCGCCCATCTCCGCCACCTCCTGATCACCCAGACCATTGGCGAGGTCCCAACCACCTTCGTGGTAACCGCCACCGACACGGCCCGCATGCAGGGCCAAGCAGCCGCGATCAAACCAGCCAACCTGATCCGCACCGTCGATGAGCTTGCAGACGCACTAACCGCAGTAAGAGAGGGAGACGACGCCCGCCTAGCCGTAGAGATAGCTCTCCTCAAGGCCGCCCGACCCGATCTCGATCCGGACACGGCGAGCTTGCTCCGGCGGATCGAGCGTCTGGAGAACGGGAGCGCTCGGCCCGCGGGTCCTGCCGCCGCAGGGGACCCACCGCCTCCTGCAACTGCGCAGGAGGCGGTCCCCCCTACGACGTCACCCACGGGAGAGTCTGCCCCAGCTGACGACCCACCTCCGGCCGAAGAGGAAGAGGCCGAAGCCGCCCCCACGCCTGAACCCGAGCCCGAAGCCACTCCAGCGCCCGACCCTGAGCCGTCCCCAGCTGCGGACGCTCCAGCGGGTGACGCCGATTTGGGGGACCGCCACTCGCCAAATGCGAGTGGTGGTGGGACCAAATCGGGGTCAGGACCCGCAGGCCAGGAGCCATCATCTGCCGCCCAGAGCGAGCTGTCCTTCCAGGAAATTCAGCAAGCGTGGCCCGCCGTCCTCCAGAAGCTAAGCGAGACCGCCCCAGCGCTAGCAGCCACCTTCGAGGGCGCCCGCCCCACCAGCTTCGACGGCGCCGCCCTCCAGGTCGGCTTTCCCGCCGCAATGACCTTCAACAAGAAGAAGGCCGATAGTCCCGAGCGGCGGGACACCCTGGCGGCTGCTTTCGCTGCCGTCACCGGGGTGGGCCTGCGGCCCACCTTCGTGGTGCTGTCGGAGGACGACGCACCACCACCGCCGGACACCCCGGCGCCGGGAAGTGATGAGGTTGACGAGGAGGAGCTGCTGGAGCGGCTGAAGAGCGAGTTCGACGCGGAGGAGGTCGGTTAAGTGGCGCGAGGAGGCGGACCCGGAGGCTTCGACATTCAGGGCCTGATGAAACAGGCCCAGCAGATGCAGGCCGAGATGATGGAGGCACAGGAGAAACTCAAAGACGAGGTCGTCGAGGCAAGCGCCGGCGGCGGCATGGTCAAAGTCAAAATGGGCGGTGATCTGACCCTGCGCGAGATCGTCATCGATCCCGAGGCGATCGACCCCGAGGAGGCGGAGCTGCTCCAGGAGATGGTTCAGGCGGCCGTCAACGAGGGCTTGCGGGCCGCCCAGGAGCTGGCCAGCTCGAAAATGGGCGGGATCGCCGGGGATGAACTCGGCGGCCTCGGCGGGATGCTCGGCGGTTGAGCGAGGGCCCGGCACCGCTTGCGCGCCTGGTCGCGGAGCTTTCGCGCCTGCCCGGGATCGGTCGGCGCACTGCCGAGCGCCTCGCCTTCCACCTGCTCCGCGCCCCCGACGAAGAGGCCTTCGCCCTCGGCGACGCGATCCGTGAAGTCAAGGAGAAGGTCGGCCTCTGCGAGGAATGCTTCAACCTCGCCGAGGGTCCGCTCTGCCGGATCTGCGCCGACCAGAACCGCGACCGGACAGCGATCTGCGTGGTCGAGGAGCCGGCCGACGTGATCCCGATCGAGCGCACCCACGAATACCGCGGCCTCTACCACGTCCTCGGCGGCGCGCTCTCGCCGATCGACGGTGTCGATGCCGAAGACCTGAAGATCGGCGAGCTGCGGCGGCGGGTCGAGCGCGGCGGCATCGGCGAGGTGGTCCTGGCGACCAACCCGACCACCACCGGCGAGGCGACCGCCCTCCACATCGCCGACATGCTGCGCGGCCAGGTCAAGGTCACCCGCCTCGCCAGCGGCCTGCCCGTCGGGGCAGATCTCGAGCACGCCGACGAGGTCACGCTGGGCAAGGCCCTGGCCGGCCGAAGAAGCCTGGAATAAGCGGTCCCGGACATTCGTCCTGGACAACCGTCGTTCCGCAATTAGCGAGTTTTTGAAGATTCTGCGTCCGTCGCTTTCGGCAAGGTCGATCTGTGGCAGACCAGTCGAAAGCCGCACCGGGCACCAATGGAGGGCCGCCGGAGGGTGGGAACGGGACCTCTCGGGCGAGCCGGATTGCGCTTAAGGTCTCCGCCCACCACGCCGATCTCCTTCGTACCTTGCACGAGGAAATTGGAACCAGTCAGCGCTTTGGCGATCTCGCCGAGCGCCTAGCCGGCGACTTCGGCGGGGTCACCGCTGCCGCGATCGAGGCGGCACAGGCCTCTAGCAACGGAGCCACCGCTGCGATCGCTCAGGAGCAGGCTGAAGAACTGCCGAGTCTCTACCGGCCGGGGCACATGCGGCGGCGGCTGGAGCAGCTGTTAGAGACCAATCGGAGGTACGGGCATCCGTTTGGACTGGCTGTCTTCGATGCTTCGGGGCCGGGCATCCGTCCGGGCGACGCTGCTGGGGGGCAGGAGACGGTGCTCTCCGTCGTCGGCGCGGCGCTGCGCGACAGCATCCGCATCGTCGACGAAGCCTTTCGCCTCGAGGAGCAGGCGCTTTGCGTCCTCGCCCCCAATATCGGCACCGTCGAAGGCGTGCAGATGTGTGAGCGACTACTGCGGCAGCTCGACGAGCTCGAGCGGGCCGGGGGTCTGCGAATTTGCCTTTCGGCCGGCGTTGTCGCCTGTCCTGAGCACGGCACCGATGCCGACGAGCTCTTGCACAAGGCCGACGCGGCGATGTGGCGAGCGCGGGCTGTAGGGCAGCCGGTGGGTGTCGGCCCCTTGCAAGATCGCTGACAGATCGCCGGAAATCTGTCCAAAAGCTGCACCCGTGGTGGGAGAATCGGCGATGCCTGTCGAAATAGACGCGCAGTCCAACCCTTTGCCACCCCGCATCACCACCGCTAACCAATGCCCGGAATCCGCACTAACGCCGCCGCCGAAGTTCTCGGCGTGAGCCCCAACACCCTGCGCAGCTGGGAGCGCCGCTACGGCTACCCGACGCCGAAGCGCACCACCGGCAACCACCGCAACTACGAGCTGGTCGAGCTGCAGGCGCTGCGCGACGCGCTGGCGGAGACCGGCAACATCTCCTCGGCGATCGAGCTGGCGCGCCAGCGCCGAGCCGCGCCCGCCAGCGACGACAGCCTGCTCGCCGCCTTCGAGAGCTTCGACGAGTCTGCCGCTGACCGCGCGGTGGAGGAGAGCCTCGCCCTGCGCTCGCTGGAGCGCACGGTCGAGGAGCTGCTGCTGCCGGCGATCGACAAGCTCGCCGCCGACCCCGAGCGCGAGGCCGAGCTCGAGTTCGCCTCCCGCTGGGCGACTGGATGGCTGCACGGCGCCCGCCGCCTGGCCTCCACCGCCGCCCGCCCGGCCGGGATTCTGCTGCTCGATTCCAGTCACGGCCAGGGCGCCGAGGAGGTCTACACCCAGGCCCTCGACCTCGTTCTGCGCCGCGCCGGATTCCGCGTCCTCGTCCTCTCCAACGAGCTAGGGGACGAGCGGCTCGGCCGCGCCCTCGGCGCTCTCGACCCGACCGCGATCGTCCTCTGCGGCCCCGACGCCGATACCCAGAGCGCCGTCCGTCTCGTCCGCAAGATCCGCGAGCTCGGCTTTGTCGCCCCGCTCTACGGCTTCCGCGCCGACGGCCTGATCGGCGCCGCCGTCCCCTCCGCCGGCAGCCGGCCGAGCGAAGTGACGGGCATGCTCAACGCCGATCTCCGCCGCCGCTCCGCTCAGTTTGCCTAAGCGTTAGTCGAGCAGGATCAGCAGCGCCGTCAGCAGCCCGAGGCAGATGCCGGCGACGCTGAGCGTGCGCAGGGGCCAGGTCGGCGCCTCGTGGAACTGGCCTTCGCGCAGCGCTTTCTGCATCGCCTCGCGGTTCGCGGTCCCGTAAGCGATCGCCAAGATGCCCCAGAGAGCGAAGCCGACGCCGGCGGTCACATACGGCCAGCGGGCGCCGTTGCCGCTCAGCTCCGGGACCACGCGCCCGACCCCGAGCGCTACCGCCAGCGCGGTCAGACCGGTTCGCCACCAAGCAAGCTGCGTCCGCTCGCCGGCAAGATAGGTGCGGCGCGTTGCGTCAACGAGCTGCGGGGGATCGGAATCAGGCTTGAGCGGTTGGTCCGGCATCGGGCTCGGGTTCTATCAACCCGCCCTCGCTGATCCCCCAGCGGTCGTGGAGGCGGCGGAGGGGGCGCGGGGCCCACCAGTTCCACTTGCCGAGCAGCTCCATCAGCGCCGGGACCAGCAGCGCGCGGATGATGCTGGCATCGATCAGGACCGCCAGGGCGACGCCGACGCCGTTCTCCTTGATGAAGATGATCTGCGAGGTGGCGAAGGCGAACATTGCCACCGCGAACAGGACCGCCGCAGCGGTGACGATGCGGCCGGTCCGCTCCAGTCCCATCGCCACCGACTCCGAGTCCGAGGCGCCGTTGTCGCGCGCCTCCTTGATCCGCGAGAGCAGGAAGACCGCATAGTCGGTCGAGAGGCCGAAGGCGATCGCGAACATCAGGATCGGCATCGTCTGCTCGATTGCGCCGGGGCTGGTGTAGTCGAGGAAGCCTTCGAGCCGGCCGTCCTGGAAGATCAACACCAGCAAGCCGAAGACGGCGCTGAGGTTGAGGAAGTTCATGATCAGCGACTTGATCGGCAGCACCACCGAGCCGGTCATCAGGAAGAGGATCACCAGCGTCGCCGCGATCACGATCGCCAGGGCGTAGGGGAGGTGGTCGGAGAGGCTCGCCTGGAAGTCGACGAAGTCGGCGCTGGCGCCGCCGACCAGGACGCTCGTGCCCGCCGGCTCCGGCAGGTCGCGGATCGCGTGCACCGTTTCCTTGCTCGTCTCGGTGGCGAACGGGTTGGCGGAGATCGCCTGCAGGGCGGTGACCCCGCCGTCAAGCTGCTGCGGCGGCAGCACTTCGGCGACGCTGCCGACCTTTTCGACCTCGGCGGTCAGCTGTGCCGCCGCCCCCGGGCCGCCGCCTTCGAGGTCGATCCAGATCGGGGTCTCGTGGTAGGGCGGGAACTGTTGGCTGACGGTGTCGTAGGCCTGGCGGGCGCTTGCCGATTCCGGCAGGACGGTGGGGTCGACGACGTTGAACTTGATCGCGAGGAACGGCAGCCCGAGGACGATCAGGAACAGCGCGCTCGCGGTCGCGACTGGGATCGGCCGCCTCATCACGAAGCGCGAGAGCCGGTACCAGAAGCCCTCTTGCGCTGGGCGCGCGTCGGCCTCGGCGCGGCGCTGGAGGAACTTCGGCGCCCCGGCGTTGACCCGGTTGCCCAGCAGCGTCAGCACCGCCGGCAGCACGGTCAGCGAGATCAGCGCTGCGAACAGCGCGACCAGCGCGCCGCCGAGGCCCATCGAGTAGAGGAAGCGTTGCGGGAAGACGAGCAGCGAGGCGAGCGCCGCCGCCACCGTCAGCGAGGAGAAGAAGACGGTGCGCCCGGCGGTTGCGAACACCCGCCGCATCGCCGCCAGTCCCGGTCCATCCTTGGCGATCTCCTCCCGGTAGCGGGAGACGATGAAGAGGCTGTAGTCGATCGCCAGCCCCAGCCCGAGCGCCGTCGTCAGATTGAGGGCGAAGATCGAGATCGAGCCGAATTCGCTGGCGAGGCGGAGGATGAGGAAGGTGCCGACGATCGCAAGGCCGCCGATCATCAGCGGCAGCACCGATGCCACCAGGCTGCGGAAGAAGAGCAGCGAGAGCAAGAAGAGCAGCGGGAAGGCGAGCATCTCCGCCTTCTGCAGGTCCTTCTCCACCTGCTTGTTGACCTGCTCCTGGGCGACCGCCGGACCGCCGACCACGACTCCCTTCTGCGCCGAGAGCTGATCGGCGATGTCGGCGCCGGCTTCCTGGGCCTGCTTGTCCTCGGTCGTCTTCAGGGCGACCGTGAAGTAGGTGGCGTCGCGGTCGCGGGAGACGAAGGCGGGGGAGCGGGTGTCGTAGTAGCCGGTCACCGAGGCGACGTCGCCGCGCTCGCGCACTTCGTCCTCCAGCGCCTCGACCCGCCGCTTGGTCGCCGGCGCCGCGACCGGGGCGTCTTCGACGACCGCGACCACCGCCGGCACCCGCAGGCCCGCTTGCTCGAGCCGGTCCATCGCCTTCACCGTCTCGGTGGATGGATCGTCAGCCCCGTAAGGATCGAGACGGTCGGCGACCGAGCCGCCGAGGGCGCCCGCGAGCAGGAAGAAGACGGCGGCGAAGATGGCGATGCGCCGAGCCTTGCCGTCGGCGAGCCTGGCCAGGGAGTCGAACATCAGTTGCTCCTTTTCTCGGGGAGGGCGGCGAGGATTTCCTCCTCCATCCGCTCGCACCAGTCGGCGAACCATTGGGTGAACTCGATCCCTCCCCGCAAAACGATCATCGGGTAGGGGTCCTCGATCTCGCCTTTGAGCGCCTCGATCGAGCGCAGTTGTGCGTTGACCTCGAGCCGGTGGGCGCGCATCGCCCGCACGATTGCCACCGCCTCGCCGGGGGGCAGTGCATCGGCGAAGAACAGTTTCAGCAGTCCTTCCTCCCGCATCTCAAAGGTCTGGGGCGGCCGGCGCAGCCAGGCCCGCAGCTCCTCCTCGCCGTCGGCGGTGATCTCGTAGACGGTCCGCCGGCGCCCGCCGGTGGGGGAGTCGGAGCCGACGATCAGCCCCGCCTCGGCGAGGTTCTTCAGCTCTGGATAGATCTGCCCGTAGCTGGCCGCCCAGAAGAAGCGGGTGGAGTTATCGACGACGGCTTTGATCTCGTAGCCGGAACGGGGTTCGTTGCGAACCAGGCCGAGGATCACGTAGGCGGTCGGGCTCAGCTGCTCCATCTATCACCACTATATATCAGTTCGATATATCTGCAAGCGGGATCGGCGATTCGCCTATGGTCAGGGATTCGCAAACCAGCCTCGAGGAGAAGGGAGCTCAGATGTCGCTTGACCAGAGCAAGGTCGGCCGGGTTGTCGCCGAACAGATGGAGGCGATCGAGAACGACTACGGCGAGGACTGCGAAATCGGCGACGTCTGCACGATCGTCGAGGTGGTCGGCCCCCATGGCTCGCACGTACGCGTCCGCAGCAGCGACATGCGCCCCCACAGCGGCCTCGGCCTGATCCGCATGGCCGAACAGGCGATGCTGGGCAACCTGGGCGGGGCCGCCGAGTAGAGGCAAACCCGCGGCGGGACGCCGACTATCCTCAGGGTCGATGAGCGGAGACGGATCGGACATCGTCGTGATGAAGTTCGGCGGCACCTCGGTGGCCGGCGCCGAGCAGATCAAACGCGCAGCGGGGCGGATCGTCGCCGCCCGCGAGGGCGACAAGCGCGTCGTCGCCGTACTCTCGGCCCGCGGCAAGACCACCGACCAACTGGTCGAGCAGGCGCACGAGATCTCCGACCGCCCGGTCGCTCGCGAGATGGACATGCTGCTCTCGACCGGGGAGCGGATCTCCTGCGCCCTCTGCGCGATGGCGATTCATGACATGGGCCATGAGGCGATCTCGCTGACCGGATCGCAGGCCGGGATCGTCACCGACTCCTCGCATACGAAGGCGCGGATCATCGACGTCCGCGCCGATCGGATCAGCGCCGCGCTGCAAGAGGACCGGATCGTCCTTGTCGCCGGCTTCCAGGGTGTCTCGACCGTGAGTCGCGACGTCACCACGCTCGGCCGCGGCGGTTCCGACACGACCGCGGTCGCCCTCGCAGCGGCGCTGCGCGCCAGTGTCTGCGAGATCTACACCGACGTCGCCGGCGTCTACAGCGCTGACCCGCGGCTCGTTCCCGGCGCCCGCAAGCTGCCGGTCGTCTCCTTTGAGGAGATG
>Ga0307316_10000293_pt1 | contig 14615 bp, 12 predicted proteins | sample ER_DNA_356_FD_194504 | JGI IMG/M metagenome (GOLD analysis project Ga0307316, IMG submission 194504) | Bulk soil microbial communities from the East River watershed near Crested Butte, Colorado, United States - ER_DNA_356 | ecosystem: Environmental > Terrestrial > Soil > Floodplain | place... | reverse complement strand
CTCGGTGGACTGGCCGGATGCGGCGTTGGAAGTCTCGCCGGACCCGCCCTCGGTCGCGCGGGCCTCGTCGCCACCAGTACGCCGCCGGCGACGACCTCCGCGGCGACGACGCCGCCGACGGCCGTCTTCCGCGTCACCTTCGGCTGCGCCCTCTTCGGATGCGACCTCTTCGGCTACACCCTCTCCGCCTGCACCCACTCCAGCTGGCAGCACTTCGGCCGACTCCGTCGGGCTCATCTCTAGGGAGGCTGCCGATTCAGATTGCTCCCCTTCGGAAACGACATCGGAGACCGTGTGCGAGTCCGCCGGCACGATCTCAGGTACTTGCGGAAGTGCTGTCTCCGACTCGTCGGACTCGGCTCGACTCCTCTCGGGCTCGATCATCGCCGGAACTTCGGTGCCCGCGACGACCTTCCTGGCCGCCCGCTTCCGGGGAGTTTTGGGCGGCGCCGCACCACCCTCATCCGGTGGCTTGTCGGCCGCCTTCTTGGCGGCGCGTTTCACGGCCGCCTTCTTGGCAGGTTTGCCGGCAGGCGGGGCCGGCTCGGTTTGCGGCGCGCCGGCTTGTCGTACAACCTCGGGAGCCGGAGACTCCTCGCTCGCTGCTGCGGGCGATTCATGGACGCGTTCAATCTCGGGTGCATGTGGGGCCGACGATGGCGGCCCGGCCGCTCGGCTGGCTGCCCGTCGACGGTGCGGAGCGGGCCGAGTTTCCGGCTCTTCAATCGTGTTTTGGATTTGTGTAGTTGGCTCGTCGGGATCGAGCATCAAACTCCTCTATGGCGCATTCTGCGCACTTTCTCGTTCGCTGCACCGGCGCGTGGCCGGGCTGCGGAAGCTTACGAAATCGATGTGGTGAGTCCGGCCCTCCCGCGGTCAAGCGCTGGCTACGTCCACTCGAAGCCTTGCTCGTCGCGGTGGAGGATCGGCATCCACCCGCTGTCGCGACCTGTCACGCCGCGCTCTGTCTGCCATCGAGACTCGACGCACCTAGCGTCGGAGCCACCTCTAGTATCACACACGGCACATAGGGGGCTCGGCGATGGTTCCAGACCGGAGGTCGAGGCGACCTTGAGCAAGTCGCGTCAGGATCGGTGGCTCGAGCGGCGTGAACTCCGGGCTCGCTACGCGCAGACCGGCTAGTACGTCGTCGGGCCGGACCAGCGGTGTCCGATGCTGCAGGGTCATGGTCAGCTGAGCATCCGCGACGTCGAGTGCGCACACCGCCGCGCGGGCGTCGAATTCACGCAGCCCGTTCTTCGTCATGCGCTGCACCGGCACCGTGTCCCTCGCGAGGAAGGCCTCTACTGTTGCGTTAAGCACGGGCGCAGAGATGCCTGGCAGGTCGACCTTCCAATGGGAGCCGGTCAGTTCGCTCGCCAAAGCGCCAGCCGGCGCCACAACGACCTCGACCACATCCAGACCGTGCGGCAGGGCGGCGTCGAGTGCGTCGCGTACCTTGGCCGGATCGCAGACTTCGGCAAGTCCGATCTCCAGATACTCCGCTTCGCTCGCCGCTCCGGTGGGCGCCGCGTTTGCGTAGGAGATTCGAGGATGTGGCGAGAACCCGGACGAGTACGCCATAGGGACGCCGGCCCGCCGCAGCGACCGCTCGAAAGCGCGGCCGAAGTCGCGATGGCTGGTGAAGCGGGCACGGCCCCGCTTGGCGTACCTGATTCGGAGCCACTGCACCGGCGGCGCATGCTGCTCGGGCTGGGTGCGAGCAGTCGGTGCCACAAACCTGAGCCTAGCCACCGCCCCCTTGTCAGCGGTTAGTAGAGGCGGTCGGCGTACTGCTCGCCGTAGTAACTGCTCAGTTCCTCGAGCGTTTGATCTGGTCTCTCGAATGTCTTGGCGATCACCGGCCGGGACGGAACGGGATCCGTCCAGGTCTCCGGACGCCAGAGCTCGGACCGGAGGAAGGCCTTCGAGCAGTGATGGAATACTTCCTCGATCTCGATCACCAGGGCCAGAATCGGTCGATGACCCTTGACGATCATCTCGTCGAAGAACGGTGCATCGGATACCAGCCGCGCCCGGCCATTGATGCGCAGCGTGTCACCACGACCTGGGATCAGGAAGATCAGACCGACGTGCGGGTTAGCCAGCACGTTCTTGTACCCGTCGGCGCGACGGTTTCCGGGCCGCTCCGCTAGGGCGATGGTCGTCTCGTCGATCACGTACGCCAGCTGCCCGGGCGGATCTCCCTTCGGCGATACATCGCAGGCGCCCGTCTCGTCCGAGGTCGCGACCAGACAGAACGGGGCCGCTGCAAGCCATTTGCGGTCCAGCTCGTGGAGCGCTCCGCGAGCCTTGTTGGCCACTCGCGGCAGCGGCACTCCGATCAATCCGACCAACTGATCAACCGTCGTGATGCGCTGCTCAAGCATGCAGACCAGCGTAAGCTGCGGCCGCCCTGCGAGCCGAGCGCTTTTCAGGGCGTTCTGGACAGACCTGCAACCGGCGTCAATGGAAGCAGTGCGCGACCGGTCGGGCCGATTTGAATTGTGGTGTCCAGTTGCGGACACACCCCACAATCGAAGCACGGAGTCCAACGGCAGTCATCGACCTCGACCTCATCAATAGCGTCCTGCCAGTCGTCCCACAGCCATTCCCGATCCAGGCCGGCATCTAGGTGATCCCAGGGCAGCACCTCGGCGTACTCGCGCTCCCGAGTGGTGTACCAATCAAGATCAACAACACTGCCCTCCAAACACCGCTCCGTGCAGGCCGCCCACCGCTGGTAGGAGAAGTGCTCGCTCCAGCCGTCGAACCGGCCACCGTCCCGCCAGACCGCCTCGATGATCGCCCCGACCCGCCGGTCACCCCGGCTGAGCAATCCTTCGATGGCGCTGGGCTTGCCGTCGTGGTAACGGAAACCGATGGCCCGGCTGTACTGCCGATCACCGCGAATCGCGTCTCGCAGCTTGAGCAGCCGGGCATCAACGGTTTCATGATCACATTGCGCCGCCCACTGGAACGGGGTATGCGGCTTAGGTACGAAACCACCGATGCTGACCGTGCAGCGGATGTCTCGTCGCCCACTGACCTCACGACCTGTGGCGATCACCCGCTTGGCCAGCGCCGCAATCGCCAGCACGTCCTCATCGGTCTCGGTCGGCAGCCCGCACATGAAATACAACTTGACCTGCCGCCAGCCGTGCGAGTACGCGGCGGCAACCGTACGGATCAGATCGTCTTCGGTGACCATCTTGTTGATCACCTTGCGCATCCGCTCGGTGCCACCTTCGGGAGCGAAGGTGAGCCCGGAGCGGCGGCCGTTTCGGGAGAGCTCATTGGCCAGGTCGACATTGAAGGAGTCCACCCGAGTGCTCGGCAGCGAGAGGGAGACATTGGAGCCTTCGTAGCGATCAGCCAACTGGCCGGTGATCTCGCCGATCTCGGAGTGATCACTACTGGACAGACTGAGCAGCCCGACCTCTTCCAGACCAGTGCTCTCGATCCCTTGCTGCACCATCGCACCAATCGTCTCGATGCTGCGCTCCCGGACCGGCCGGGTGATCATGCCGGCCTGGCAGAACCGGCAGCCGCGCGTGCAGCCGCGGAAGATCTCGACGGCGTAGCGCTCGTGCACAGTCTCGGCGAGCGGCACCAGAGGCTTCTTCGGGTAGGGCCAGGAGTCCAAGTCCATCAGGGTGTGCTTGGCGACCCGGAACGGTACGCCGGGGTGATTGGGAGCGACCCGGTGGATGCGGCCGTCGGGCAGGTAGTCGACGTCGTAAAACTTCGGCACATAGACCCCTCCGCCTGCGGCCAGCCGCAACAACAAGCCGTCGCGGCCGTCGGGTCGGCCCTCGGCCTTCCATTCCCGGATCTCCGCGGAGATGGTCAAGGCGATTTCCTCGCCGTCTCCCAGCACCGCAGCATCAAGGAAGTCGGCGATCGGTTCGGGGTTGAATGCCGCGTGGCCGCCTGCCAGGACGATTGGGTCGTACTCGCGGCGGTCACGCGCATGGATCGGGATTCCGGCCAGGTCCAGTGCGGTGAGCATGTTGGTATAGCCGAGCTCGGTGGCGAAGCTCAGCCCGAAGACGTCGAACTCTCCGACCGGGCGATGGGAGTCCAGCGTGAATTGCGGCACCTGGTTCTCGCGCATCAGGGCTTCCAGGTCCGGCCACACTGCGTAGGTCCGCTCGGCAAGGATCCAGTCCTGCTCGTTGAGGACCTCGTACAAGATCGCGACGCCCTGGTTGGGCAAGCCCACCTCGTACGCGTCCGGATAGCTCAGGCACCAGCGGACCTCGGCCGCTGCCCAGTCCTTCGTCACGCTGTTCAGCTCGCCGCCCACGTACTGGATGGGCTTGCTGACCCGCGGGAGCAGCGGCTCCAGGCGAGGGAAGACCGAAGCGGGGCCGGTCGCGATCGTCGTCATGACGGTGCCAGCCTAACGGCGCTGCCGTGCTAGCCAGCCCGGCTGTTCGGACGCCAACGTCTAGGCCAGCTCAGGAAACCAGAGTGCGATCTCGCGCTTAGCCGACTCGGCCGAGTCCGAGCCGTGCACCATGTTTTCCCTGTTCGACAGCGCGAAGTCACCACGGATCGTGCCGGGCTCTGCCTTGCGGCCGTCAGTTGCGCCGTTCAAGGTGCGCACAACATCAATAGCCTCGTCGCCTTCGACCACCATGGCCACCGAGGGACCGGAGGTCACGAACAACCGCAGCGGCGGGTAGAACGGTCGCTCGATGTGTTCGGCGTAATGCTGATCGGCCAACTCACCCGTCATCTGTCGCAGCTCCATCGCGACGATCGAGAGGCCCTTGGATTCAAAGCGGTTGATGATGGCTCCGGCCAGACCTCGACGCACCGCATCGGGCTTGATCAACACGAATGAACGCTGAGTAGGCACGGGTGGTGCGGCGTAAGTCATGCCAGCACCCTAGGCGATATCGCCGCCGTCCGGCGAAGTCTCCATGCGTGAATCCAGCCGCTTGCCGAGCACAAAGGCCAGCACCCACACGGCCGCAAACAGTGCCCCGACAATGAACATCGTCGACGTCAGCAAGCCGAGTGCCAAGCCGGCCAACTGAGTAAGCCAGCCGAGGGTGTAGCCCACCCGACTACGAAGCAGGCCGGCTGCCACCAGTGCCAGCGCCGCGGTGCCGCCCCCCAAGCCGGCGGCCGCTGCGCCGGGCACGTCAGAGATGAAGATCATGACCGGAATGGCGAGGCCAAAAACGATCACCTCGAAGATCAAGACCGTCATCAGCACCACTCGCATCGGATTGCCGGCGCTGAGGGTGATCATTGCCAGTCCCGATCTGTCTGCTGCCCGTCTTCGGAGTAGTCAACGTCCCAGCCGTCGTCGAAGTCCTCGCTGGCTGAAGGCACCAACGCTGGTTCGTTGCCGACGAGCAAGGTACGCGCCTCGCCTACGGCGACCACGGATCCGGTGATCAGAACTCCTGGCGAGCCGACGCCGTCCGCCTCCGCCAGCTCGACCGCACGATCGATCGCGTCGTCGAGTCGCGGAACGACGGTGACGCGTGAGGCGCCGAAGATCTCTTCAGCAACCTCGCCGAGCGCTTCGGCCGGCATCCCGCGGGATGTCGAAGCGACCTGGGTTATCACAACGTTGTTCATGATCTCTTCGAAGACTTGGAGAATGCCGCGCGCGTCCTTGTCGGCCATCACCGCGATGACGCCGATCAGTGGGGCAAACGCAAACGCTTCGGTGATGCCGGCCGCGGTCGCCCCGGCGCCATGCGGGTTATGAGCGGCATCGAGGACTACCGGGGGCGAGCGGCGTACGACCTCCAGCCGGCCAGGAAAGTGCACCTGAGCGAATCCTTCACGGACCACGTCAGGCTGCAATGCCTTCAGCCCAAGGAACGCCTCGGCGGCGGCGAGCGCCTGCGCAGCGTTCGCTGCCTGGTGCGCTCCGTAGAGGGGCAGGAAGATCTCGTCGATCGGGCCATCCGCGCTGCTGAGTCGGACAACCTGACCTGCCACTGCGAGCTTGCGGTCGATAACACCGAAGTCGACACCCTCGCGCTGCGGCAGCGCGCCAACCTCGACACAGCGGGCCAGCAAGACCTCCGCGGCCTCCGGGCTCTGGCCGGCGAGAATCGCGTGCGCTCCCGGCTTGATGATCCCGGCCTTCTCGCGGGTGATCTCGGTGATCGTGCGACCCAGCAGGTGAGTGTGATCAAGATCGATCGGAGTAACCACGGCTACGCCGGCATCGGCCACGTTGGTGGCATCCCAGGCACCGCCCAAGCCGACCTCTACGACCGCAACATCAACCGGTGCATCGGCAAACGCGGCGTACGCCATCGCGGTAATGATCTCGAAAAATGTCATCTGGACGCCGTCGATCTCGCGTTGATCAACCAGCGCCACGTAAGGCTCGATCTCGCGCCACACATCATCGAAGCGCTCGTCACTGATCGGCTCGCCGTCGATGGTGATCCGCTCTGTCACGCTCATCAGGTGTGGGCTGGTGAATCGGCCCGTGCGCAGACCATCGGCACGCAGCAGCGATTCGATCATCGCCGCGGTACTTCCCTTGCCATTGGTTCCGGTCAGGTGAATGACCGAGTAGGACCGTTGCGGATCGCCCAGGAGTTCGGTCAGCGCCCTGATCCTGCCCAGACTGGGTGCTACGCGATGTTCCGGCCACCGGCTGGTGAGCCTCGCGACGATTTCGGCATGAGCGTGTTCGGCAGACATGACGTCCCAAAGTCTAGGGCGGCCCTCGCCTCGGAGCCGGATGCGTGGGAAAGCGCGGTAAGAGTGGGCGTATGGTTCATGACGCCCTGATCGCTCGTGGCTCCGCCACCGGAAGCAGCCGCGGAACGAAACTCGCAGGTGCGTCGTACCTGCCTTCTCTAGGATCTCGATCATGACCATTTCAGCTGAGCCCCGAACCGCCGCGCCGAGCTCGACCGGCGCCGGCGTACCGGAGAAGCCGGCGCTGGAGGGTCTGGAGGACAAGTGGATCGCACGCTGGAAGGCTGAGGACACTTACGCGTTCGTCCGGCCGGCAACTCGAGCCGAGGTGTACAGCATCGATACCCCTCCGCCGACGGTGTCAGGCTCTCTCCACGTTGGCCATGTCTTCTCCTACACTCACACCGACCTGGTCGCCCGCTACCAGCGGATGCGGGGCAAGCACGTCTTCTATCCGATCGGCTGGGACGACAACGGTTTGCCGACTGAGCGTCGGGTACAGAACTTCTACGGCGTGCGCTGCGACCCGAGCGTGCCCTACGACCCGAGCTTCACGCCACCCGAGAGGCCGGACCCGAAGCACGAGCTACGGATCAGCCGCCGCAACTTCGTCGAGCTCTGCCACGAGTTGACCCATGTGGACGAGAAAGCGTTCGAGGACCTGTGGCGCCGAGTGGGGCTGAGCGTCGACTGGGCGAGCCTGTACACCACGATCGGCGACGAATCGATCAAGGTTGCGCAGCGGGCGTTCTTGCGCAATGTGGCGCGGGACGAGGCGTACCTGTCGGAGGCGCCGACTCTGTGGGACGTGACCTTCCAGACTGCGGTCGCCCAGGCAGAGCTGGATGCCCGGGACTATCCCGGCGCCTATCACCGGGTCGCGTTTCGCGGCACCGATGGTCCGGTCTTCGTCGAAACCACCCGGCCGGAGCTCATCGCCGCATGTGTGGCCTTGATCGCTCATCCCGACGACGAGCGTTACCAACCACTGTTCGGCACGACGGTGACCAGTCCGCTCTACGGCGTGGAACTGCCCGTCCTCGCCCATCCGGCCGCCGAGCCGGACAAGGGTGCTGGTATTGCGATGTGCTGCACGTTCGGTGATCTCACCGATGTCACCTGGTGGCGCGAACTGCGGCTGCCTGCTCGAGTGATCATCGGTCGCGATGGTCGCATCGTCCGCGACCGGCCCGAATGGATCACCGACGACGATGCGTGGCGGCAGATTGCCGGGAAGACGATCTTCTCCGCGCGAGAGTCAGTGGTGGCCGCCCTGGCCGCATCTGGTGATCTTTCCGGTGAGCCGACGCCGACGATGCGTAAGGCCAACTTCTATGAGAAGGGCGACAAACCGCTGGAGATCGTGTCCACCCGACAGTGGTACATCCGCAATGGCGGGCGCGATGAGGATCTGAAGCGTGTGATGCTGCAACGCGGCGAAGAGCTGGGCTGGATTCCGCCGCACATGAAGTATCGATACGACAACTGGGTGAGCGGCCTGAACGGGGACTGGCTGATCTCCCGGCAGCGGTTCTTCGGTGTGCCGTTCCCTGTCTGGTACACCCTCGACTCTGCTGGTGACCCGGACTACGACCACCCCATCCTTGCCAGCGAAGAGACTCTGCCGCTGGACCCGAGCTCAGATCTGCCACCAGGCTTCAGCGAATCCGAACGTGGCAAGCCCGACGGCTTCATTGCCGACCCGGACGTCATGGATACTTGGGCGACCTCGTCACTCACGCCACAGATCGCGTGCGGGTGGGATCGTGACCCGGACTTGTTCGCTGTCACGTTTCCGATGGACCTCAATACCCACGCGCACGAGATCATTCGCACCTGGCTGTTCTCCCGTGTGGTTCGGGCGCACTTCGAGAACCACTCGCTGCCGTGGCTGCGTTCCATGATCAGTGGCTTCGTGATGGATCCCGATCGCAAGAAGATGAGCAAGTCCAAGGGCAACACAGTGGTCCCGACAGACGTGCTGGAACGCTACGGCTCTGACGCCGTACGCTGGCGGGCTGCGAAGATTCGGCCGGGGCTGGACTCGCCCTTTGATCAGCAGGAGATGAAGGTCGGGCGCCGGCTGGCGCTGAAGGTGCTCAATGCCAGCAAGTTCGTGCTGGGCGCCGGGGCAGTCACCGACACGTCGCTCATTACTCAGCCAGCCGACCTCTCGCTGCTGGCCCAGCTAGCCAACTTGATCAGCGACGCGACGAAGTCGTTCGAGGCGTACGACTACAGCAGTGCGCTGGAAAGCACCGAGCAGTTCTTCTGGCAGTTCTGTGATGACTACCTGGAGCTGGTCAAGGAGCGGGCGTACGGGCCAGCTGACGATTCTGGCGCCGCGTCGGCGCGGGCCACCTTGACGCTCACCTTGGACCTCGTGCTGCGGCTGTTCGCGCCGATCATGCCGTACGTCACCGAAGAGGTGTGGTCGTGGTGGAAGGACGGCTCCATCCACCGCGCGCGCTGGCCGGTTGTCGAGGAGATTGCGGTCAGTGGCGACCCGACCCTGCTGAGCGATGTATCCGCCGCCTTGATCCAGATCCGCGGCGCCAAGACCCAGGCAAGCGTCTCGATGAAGACCGAGATCAGTCTCGCCAAGTTCTACGGGGCCGCGGATGCGCTCGCCCATCTCCGGGCGGTCGAGTCCGACCTGCGTGCTGTCGGCCGGATCACCGGTGAACTGATGTGGCTGGAAACTGACGGGCCTCTGTCGGTCGAGGTGACCCTGGTTCCGCCCGGCTAAGGTCAGGCGCTCTTCTCGCGGCGTTCCCGCTTGGCGAGCTTCTCACGCGGAACCAGCGTCGGCAGCACCGAGTCCCGGACGACTTCGGCGTTGATGATCACTTGTGCGATGTCATCGCGACTCGGCACGTCGTACATGACGTTGAGCAGCACCTCTTCGAGAATTGCCCGCAGCCCCCGTGCGCCGGTGCCGCGTAGCAGTGCAAGATCGGCAATCGCTTCGACGGCGTCGGGTGTGAATTCAAGATCAACCCCGTCGAGCTCGAAGAGCTTACGGAACTGCTTGACCAGCGCATTACGCGGCTCGATGAGGATGCGAATGAGCGAGTCCCGGTCCAGTGGGCTCACCGAGGAGATCATCGGCAGCCGGCCGATGAACTCCGGAATCAGGCCGAACTTGACCAGGTCTTCGGGGCGTACGTCCTGGAAGGGATCGTCTGATTCGGGCCGGCGAGAGGCAGTGTCATTGTTGAAACCGAGCGGCCGCTTGCCGATGCGCTGGGCGACGATGTGATCAAGTCCAGCAAACGCGCCGCCGACGATGAACAACACATTGGTGGTGTCGATCTGGATGAAATCCTGATGCGGATGCTTCCGGCCGCCCTGCGGCGGCACCGATGCCGAAGTTCCCTCCAAGATCTTCAGCAGCGCCTGCTGGACGCCCTCGCCTGAGACATCGCGGGTAATCGAGGGGTTCTCGCTCTTCCGGGCGATCTTGTCGACTTCATCGATGTAGATGATTCCGGTCTCGGCCTTCTTGACGTCGAAGTCGGCGGCCTGGATGAGCTTGAGCAGGATGTTCTCGACGTCCTCGCCGACATAGCCGGCCTCCGTCAGCGCCGTCGCATCTGCGATCGCGAACGGCACATTGAGCATCTTCGCCAGCGTCTGGGCGAGATATGTCTTGCCGCATCCGGTAGGACCGATCAGCAAGATGTTGGACTTCGCCAGCTCGACGCCGTCGTCCTCCGTCCGCCGACCAGGGTTGGCAGCCTGCGCCTGGACCCGCTTGTAGTGGTTATAGACAGCGACGGCCAACGCCTTCTTCGCATTGGTCTGGCCGATCACGTAGCTGTCAAGGAATTGGCGGATCTGATGTGGCTTGGGCAGCTCGTCGAGCAGGCCGACCTCGCCACCCTCGGAGAATTCTTCCTCGATGATCTCGTTGCACAGATCTATGCACTCATCACAGATGTAAACGCCGGGACCAGCGATCAGCTTCTTGACCTGCTTCTGGCTCTTCCCGCAGAAAGAACACTTCAGCAAGTCGCCGCTTTCTCCGATGCGCGCCACACCGCCTCCTCTCTGACGCCCGATCGGGTGGCTCGATGAACCACCCTAGCCTGACCGATCCGCGAAGTGGAGGACATTTGGTCCACCGGTCAGGCTTTGAGTGACACTAGACCGGTACGGCCTTGAGCGAGGTCAAAACCTCATCGATAATGCCGTAACTGAGGGCCTGCTCAGCCGTCAGGTATTTGTCCCGCTCGATATCTCGACTGACCTCGTCGATCGTCTTGCCGGTGTCGTCAGCGAGCATCTGCTCCATCAGGGAGCGAATCCGCAGGATCTCCCTCGCTTGGATCTCAATATCCGAGGATTGCCCATATCCACCTTCGGTTGCCGGTTGGTGGATCAGGATTCGGCTGTTCGGCAGTGCCAGTCGCTTGCCTTTGGTGCCTGCGGCCAAGATCACCGCGGCGGCTGAGGCCGCCTGCCCAAGGCACACCGTGCGTACGTCCGGCTTGATGTAGCGCATGGTGTCGTAGATCGCCGTGAGGGCGGTGAAGGACCCACCGGGAGAGTTGATGTAGATCTCGATATCGCGCTCAGCGTCCATCTGCTGCAGGCACAGCAACTGCGCCATCACGGCGTTTGCGATGTCATCGGAGATCGGGGTCCCGAGAAAGATGATCCGGTCCTCGAAGAGCTTGGTGTACGGGTCGATGCGGCGCATGCCGTAGGACGTGCGCTCCTCCCACTGGGGGATGTAGTAGTCCATCGTGGGAGAGAAAGGTTGGCCCTCAGCCGCGGCCGAACCAAATCGGTTGATCATGTCGATTCGTTCCTTCACTGGTTCGGGGCCTGGGGCGACGGGATCTGGGCCGCAGCCTCGTAGACATGGTCAATGAAGCCGTACGTGAGAGCCTGCTCGGCGGTGAACCACCGGTCCCGGTCTGAGTCAGCCTCGATCTGCTCGAGCGTCTGACCGGTGTGCTCGGCGATCAGATTCTGCATCGTCGACTTGATGTGCAGTGACTGCTCGGCCTGGATTCTGATATCGCTTGCCGTGCCGCCAAGGCCGCCGGACGGCTGGTGCATCATGATCCGGCTGTGCGGTAGGGCGTACCGCTTGCCTTTGGTGCCTGCGCACAACAAAAACTGGCCCATCGATGCCGCCAATCCCATTGCCACGGTCGCTACGTCGTTGGAGATCCACTTCATGGTGTCGTAGATCGCCATTCCCGAGTCGACCGAGCCGCCGGGTGAGTTGATGTAGAGATAGATGTCCTTGTGCGGGTCCTCCGCGTTGAGCAACAGCATCTGAGCGCAGATCGCGTTGGCATTTTCGTCCTTGACCTCGGTGCCAAGGAAGATGATGCGATTCTGAAGGATGGCTTGATAGACGTTGTCGTCGAGCCCAAAGCCGTTTCGGCCGCCGGAGGTGTAGGCATCCGGACCCGCTGCCCAGGGCTGCCCAGCCGCGCTGAAAATTGAGGATCGTGGGGTCGCGTTCACGTTGACGAACCTACCCCGGCGCGTGTCGGGAGTCGCGCGGAAATCGAGTGTGTTCGCTGTGGGCGCAGAAGGGTGAAGATCATCCCCATGCACCCGTAATTCCGGGCAGCAGTGATCAGGCGCTGGGAGCCGACGCCTGTTCCTCGACCGGCTGCTCGGTCGGATCGCCGTCAAGATCGTCCGCAGGCTCAGGCTCAGCTGGGGACTCGTCGTAAGAGCCGTCCTCCTGCAGACTCGCGAGTGGAACCACCGAGCCATCGGAGTCAGTAACGGTCGCCGACTCCACGATCATGGCCAGCGCTTTGCCGCGCCGGATCTCCAGCATGTACTCCTCGATATGGTGCGGGTGCTCCTGAAGATGATCAGCGACCTGCTGCGGCGGGACACCATCAGCTTGTGCCTTCCGCAGAATGTGCTGAGTGAGATCATTCTGGTCCACACCGATGACGCGCTCGTCGGCAACCTTGTCCAAGATGATCTGGGCCTTGAGGGCCTGCGCGCCCCGCTGCTCAAGATCAGCCCAGAACTCTTCCTCAGTTTGATTCTCAGGGCTATCTGCCAGGTATTGCTCGACCGTGAGCCCCGCCTGTGCAAGCTGTTCTGTGATCTGTTGCCGGCGGCTGTCGATCTCGGAGTTGAGCAGGTGCTCGGGTACCTCGATCTCGACCTGGCCCAGCAGGCCCTCAAGCACCGCGTCGCGGGCCTGACTCGCCTGCTCGAGTCGCGCCATCCGGGTGAGGCGCTCTTTAACGTTGGCGCGCAGCTCGTCGATCGTGTCGAACTCCGAAGCCTGCTGCGCAAACTCGTCGTCGGCGTCCGGAAGCTCAGCCGTCTGCACCTTGCTCACGGTGACCTCGATGTCGGCCTCCTCGCCCTGCAGGGGACCGCTGACCAGCGTTGAGGAGAAGGTTGCCGACTCGCCAGCGGACAGCCCGAGCACTGCTTCGTCCAGTCCATCGAGCATCTGCCCGGACCCGATGGTGTATTCGAGGTCATCGGCGGTCGCATCGGCCAGCGGCTCGCCGTTCTTGGTTGCCACCAAGCTGATCGTGACGATGTCACCGTCGGCCGCGGCGCGCTCCACCGTTTCGCGGGAGCCGAAACGGTTGCGTAGCCCGTCGATCTGGCTCTCCACCAGCGTGTCCGGCACATCGAGCGCGTCGACCTGCGCCTGTAGCGTCGTGAAGTCAGGCAGCTCAAACTCGGGGCGTACGTCGACCTCCGCCGTGAACTCTATGAGGGCACCGTCCTCGAGCTTGGTGACTTCCACGTCCGGCTGCGCCAGCGGGGACAAGTTGTTCTCGGTCAGCGCTGCGCCGTAGAAGCCCTGCCACGAGTCGTTGAACGCCTCTTGAATGATCACGCCACGGCCGAAGCGCTGATCGATGACGACGGGAGGAACCTTTCCGCGCCGAAACCCCGGAATGTTCACAGACTTCGCGACCTCTGCGTACGCCTTGTCCATGCTCGCCTGGAGATCTGCGAACGGCACCTCAACGGTGATCTTGACCCGAGTGGGGCTCAACTGCTCGATGGTGCTGGGCACGCTGGTTACTCCTGTGATCGTGGCGCCGGACGGGAGACGGACCGGCGATGGCTCACGCTGAGCCGCGGTAATCCTACGGGGCGAGCTCAGGGCGGCCAAACCTCCGTACGCTGGTCCGGTGTACTCCGATGCGATGCGGCACAACAACAGGATTGGTCCTCACTCTGGAGTGGCCATACACTCATCGGCGAACGTTCGGATGTGCCGGACGGCCGGGGCGTAGCGTAGTGGCTAGCGCGTCTGCTTTGGGAGCAGAAGATCGCAGGTTCGAGTCCTGTCGCCCCGACTCCGTGAACAAGCGAAACTGCCTGCGGGATTTCGCCGATTACGGAACGCGGGTGTAGCTCAATGGCAGAGCCCCAGCCTTCCAAGCTGGCCATGCGAGTTCGATTCTCGTCACCCGCTCTAAGCGACGTCCGTAGTCAGGGCAGCTTTCGCCATGCCGCCGTGCGCCTTCAAAAGAGCGCGCTGGGCCCGAGCCATAACGTGGGCCCTTACTTTCTGGGTCATCGACCGGCCCTCTGAGCCCCAGCTTTCACAAGCTGTCATGCGAGTTCGATTCTTGTCACCCCGCTCCACAGCATTTGCCCTGGTCAGCCCCGAATCGCGGCGCCCAGTGGTAATTGAACAGTGATGCGCGGTACTGCTCCGTACCCAAAACGTGCCCAAAGTCATGACGGGGCCTGCTCGATTAGAGCGTCCAAAAAGCCTCCGCGATAGCCCGATCCCGCGTCATAGTGCGATGCTGATAGATCAACGCGGCCCGCATGCTCGCGGGCCCGAGACGACCCATCAGCTCGCGAGTACTGCGTCCGAGGCCGCGGCGAAATGGTTCCCCGAGTGCCGCAGACATGGAAATGAAAGCCGGCACCAGATCGCCAACCTCCTTTTT
>Ga0307316_10000291_pt1 | contig 14649 bp, 15 predicted proteins | sample ER_DNA_356_FD_194504 | JGI IMG/M metagenome (GOLD analysis project Ga0307316, IMG submission 194504) | Bulk soil microbial communities from the East River watershed near Crested Butte, Colorado, United States - ER_DNA_356 | ecosystem: Environmental > Terrestrial > Soil > Floodplain | place... | reverse complement strand
GACACCGTCCTTCACGTCGCCGAACACCTGAACGAGTCCTACGGCGAGCACTTCTACGTCCACAAGGGCCTGCAGGGCCTCGTTGGCGAAAAAAAGCTTGGCGCCAAGACCGGCGGCGAGGGCTTCTTCAAGGACGGCGAGCAGAACGTCCCCGGCGACAACCAGCCCGATGGCGATGAGCTGGTGGCGATGTTCTCCTCGCGGGCCCTGATCGAGGCCTGCCTGCTGGTCGAGGAGGGGATCTGCTCGGTCCGCGACATCGACCTCGGGATGATGGCCGGGGCCGGTCTCGACCCGCGCAAAGGCCTCTTGCCGCCGTTCTGGAAAGCCGACGTCACCGGCCTGGATCAGGTGCTGGAGACGATGGAGCGGCTGGAGGAGAAGTACGGCGATCGCTTCAGCCCGCCGATCACCCTGAAGCGGCTGGTCGCCCAGGGCCGCTACGGCCTCGCCACCGGGCAGGGCTTCTACCCCTACCCGCAGGCCGATGAGGGCGAGCAGGCCGAGACGGTCAAGCTCGAGACGCGCGGCAATCTCGCGATCGCCTGGCTTGCGAACCTGCCGATGAACTCGCTCTCGCCGCAGGTGATCGAGGACCTGGAGACGGTCTGGAACCGGGTCAAGGCGGACGAGAGCATCGGGGCGATGGTGATCGCCTCTGCGGTCCCGGTTGTCTTCTCCGCCGGCGCCGACGTCAGGGCGTTCCTCAGCTTCGACCAGGAGAGCGGGGCGGACCTGATCAACCGGGCGCACGCGCTCTTCCGCGACTTCGGCAAGGCCCGGGTCGCCACGATCGCCGCAGTCAACTCGATCGCCTTCGGCGGCGGCTGCGAGCTGGCGATGGCCTGCGACGTGCGGATCGGCGCCGAGGCCGCGGTCTTCGGCCAGCCCGAGGTGAAGCTGGGGATCATCCCCGGCTTCGGCGGCACTCAACGACTGGCCCGACTGGTCGGGCCCAACAAGGCATTGGAGCTGAACCTGGTCGGCGACGCAATCCTCGCCGAGGAGGCGCTCGAACTGGGCCTCGTCAACCGCGTAGTCCCGGACCACGAGCTGTTCGAGACGGCGCTGATGTGGGGCCGCAAGCTCGCTGGCCAGGCGCCGATCGCGGTCGAGCAGATCAAGACCGTCTCCCACCAGGGCGACATCGACCAGGGCATCGAGGCCGAGAAGGTCGGTTTCGCCGCCGCCTTCTTCAGCGAGGACGCCAAAGAGGGCATTTCCGCCTTCCTCGGCAAACGAACCCCGAAGTGGAGCGGCAAGTAACGACGCGCTTGGTGGAGCGACTGGCCGAGCTGCTCGGCCGGTCGCGCCGCGCCGTCGCCCTGACCGGCGCCGGCGTTTCGGTGCCCTCGGGGATCCCCGACTTCCGGACGCCGGAGACGGGGCTGTGGGCGAAGGTCGACCCGATGCAGGTCGCCCACATCAGCGTCTTCGAAGGCGACCCGGAGCGCTTCTGGTCCTACTACCGGCCGCGTTTCCAGGCGCTGGGCGGTAAAGAGCCCAACCGCGCCCACGAGGCCCTGGCCGAGCTGGAGCGGCGGGGGCTAATCGAGGGCGTGATCACCCAGAACATCGATCGCCTGCACCGGGCGGCGGGATCGGAGAACGTGATCGAGGTTCACGGCTCGATCGAGACCAGCTCCTGCCTGGAGTGCGGGACGTCGTTCGATTTAGACGAGGTCGAAGGCATCTTCGACGAGCGCGGCGTCGCTGTCTGCACCGGCTGCGGCGGCCCGGTCAAACCCGACGTCGTCCTCTTCGGCGAGCTGCTGCCCGAGGAGGCCATGGCCCAGGCGACCGAGCTCGCCGAAGGCGCCGAACTGATGCTTTGCGTCGGCTCCTCGCTGGCGGTGCACCCGGTGGCGGGCCTGCCGCGGCTGACGCTCGAGGGCGGCGGCGCGGTCGCGATCGTCACCAAGGGCGAGACCCCGTACGACCGCGTCGCCGAGCTGAAGCTCGAGGGCGAGGTCGACGAGGAGCTCGCGGCGCTACTGGATCGGGTCTGACGGTTTCGCGCTGCCGGGTTTGCCCGTCGTCGGGATCCCCCGCTCTTCGCAGGCGGCGACGATCGTCCGCGAGCGCGGGTCGTCGAAGCGGGCGGCGTGGGCGCACCTTGCTTCGGCCTCGGTGCCGCAGGCGCTGACGGTTTGGGCGCCGACGATCCCGGCGACCGAGGCGCTGAAGCACCCGGGCGCAAGGGGCGAGCTGCTGTCACCGGCAGTCACGGCTATGACCCCGATCAGCGCGACGAGGGTTACCGCGAGCGTGGCCAGAGCGGCCTTGATCTCGCGTGGGCTCAATTTGTAGAGCGGCGTCGTCTGCCGCTCGTAATGACCTTCCAGTGGCATGGCGGCAGTCAATCAAGCCGCTGCCGGGAGCGCCATCGCCAGCCGGGCGAAGGATCGCCACCGATCTTTAGACACTCGTACGTAGTGGCGCGGCGCCCGCGGCGGCAGGGTTAGCCGGGTCCGAAGTAGCTATCGAGAAAGGGAGTACCTGTAAATGGAATGGTTGAGGGAAGGCGCCAATTCATGGCAGCTCACCGCCGCGACCCTGGTCGGGTTGATGAGCGTCCCCGGGCTGGTCGTGCTCTACGGCGGCGTGATGCAGAAACGCTGGTCGGTGAACTCGATGATGATGGCGTTCGTCGCCTTCGCGATCGTGCTGGTCCTCTGGGTGCTGGTCGGTTTCAAGATGGGGTTCGGCGAGCCGGTCCACGCGGTCAGCGACAGCGGCTTCTTCGGAAACTTCATAGGCAAGCCGGGATCGATCCTCAACAGCAACGAACTACTGAAGCAGGCACACATACCTGAGCTCGCGGAAGAAGAATTCCTCTTCCCGCAATCGACGCTCGCCTACTTCCAGATCGTCTTCGCGGCGATCACGCCGATCCTGATGCTGGGCTCGGTGCTCGGGCGCTTCAACTTCAAGGCCTGGATCCCCTTCGTCGCCCTCTGGACGCTGCTCGTCTACCCGGTCAACGCCTTCCTGATCTGGGGCGGCGGCTTCTTCGCTCAGCAGGGCGCGATCGACTACTCCGGCGGTTACGTGATCCACCTCGCCGCCGGCGTCTCCGGCTTCGTCGCCGCCGCGGTGATCGGGCCGCGGCTGCAGCGCGACCGCGAGGTCGACGCGCCGAACAACCTGGCGATGGTCGCCGTCGGCGCCGGTCTCCTCTGGATGGGATGGAACGGGTTCAACGGCGGTGACTGGTACAGCGCCGGCGAAGTCGCTTCTGCCTCGGTGCTCAACACCAACCTCGCCGTCGCCGTCGCCTTCCTCAGCTGGGTCGCCCTCGACTACCTGACCGGCCGCAAGCCGAGCCTGATCGGCTCCGTCAACGGCATGATCGTCGGCCTCGTCGCGATCACCCCCGGCGCCGGCTTCGTCAACGGCTGGGGCGCGATGATCATCGGCGTCCTCGCGGCGGCGATCGTCTACCTGGCGCTGAACTACCTCAGCCGCCTGCGGCCCTTCCGCAACGTCGACGACACCCTCGGGGTCGTCTACACGCACGGCTTCGCGGGCGTCGCCGGCGGCCTTCTCGCCGGCGTCTTCGCCAACAAGGCGATGGCCGGCGAACACGAAGGCCTGATCTCCGGCGGCGGGCTGCACCTGCTCGGCGTCCAGGCCTACACGGCTCTGTGGGTGATCGTCTTCTCGGCGATCGGCACCTTCATCCTGCTGAAGCTGGTCGGGCTCTTCGTGCCTCTGCGGATGACCGAGGAGGAAATGGAGTCGGGCGACATCGCCGTCCACGGCCACGAGGTGTACCCCTCGGACGTACCGTCCCTGGGTTACCCGAACGGGGTCCCTGCGGCCCAGCCCGCGGCCCGTCCGGCCCCTGCCGGAGGCACCGCCTAGGCAAGGGAGGACGAGTGCAGAGCGGAACCGCCCCTCCCCCGGGGCGGGTTCCGCTCCTCGCGCTCGGCGCTCTAGCCTGGGACCACCAACTTCCTTCGGAGGAACCCGAATGTCACTGAAGATCATCGTTTCCTACGACGACACCGACATGGACCGGGACGCCCTGGCCCTCGGCCGGCTCCTGGCGAATGCCGGCGGCGAGCTCGCCCTCGCCTACGTCCGCCACTCCTTCGGCGAATCGCTGGAGCAGCAGCAGGCCGAGGAGCTCCTGGCCCGCGGGGCGGCTTCGGTCGGGAAGCCCGAGATGCCCCGGCACGTGGTCCAGAACCCGGCGACCAGCGTCGGGCTGATCGAGCTGGCCGAGCGGGAGCAGGCCGACGTGATCGTCTTCGGCTCCGAGTACCGGACCTCTCCGGGGCTGGTGAAGCCGGGGATCTCGGCCCACAAACTGCTTCTCGGGGGGCCCTCGGCGATCGCTGTCGCCCCGGCCAGCTTCCAGGCCAGCCCGGTGGTCGCCATCGGCACGGTCGGCGTGATCGACGAGGGTGACCCCAGCGCCCGCGAGACGGCGATCAGCCTCGCCGGTGCGCTGGACGCACAGTGCGCCGACTACGGCTCCGGGAGGATCGACCTCCTGGTGGTCGGCTCGCGCCCCGAGGCGCCGGACGGCCGGGTCGTCCTGAGCGCTAAAAGCGATTACGCGGTCGAGGACGCCCGCTATCCCGTCCTGGTGATCCCGCGGGGGGTATCGATCGACTTCAGCGCCGCGCCGACCGCGGTCTAACGCTGCCGCTGTACGACCACGATCACGGCTGCGACCTCCGGGTCGCGGCCGTCGATCCGCTCGCTCAGGCCCGCCAGGTCGACGGTGCGGGCGCCGTGGTTCGAGGCGAGCTCGGCGACCGTCTGCACCGCAGAGTCGGTCTCGATCACCAGCGCCGTCGGACCGGCGCCGGCGCCGCGGCTCTCCTGCACCGCGCCGAGGACGCGGGCGGTCACGTCGGCGGCGGAGCGCTCCGCGTTCGACCATCCCTGGCCGAAGTTGAGGTCCGGGTTGCCGAGCTCGGGTCCCTCGAGCACCTTCAGCTCGCTTTCTTCGGGGTTCCACCTGCGGTCCCCCAGCTCGATCGAGCGGCGGGAAAGCCAGGGCTCCAGAACCGTCTGCCGCAGCTCCTCGGCGCTGAGGTTGAAGACGCGGGCGTGGCGCAGGGGGGTGCTGACCTCGACGTGGAAGGGCATGGGGCGACGCTAGCGGTTTCCGGCCTGGAGATGGGATGATCCCGCGCCCATGCCGCCCTCCCTGCCCGCCGCCGTCGTCTTCGACAACGACGGCCTCCTCCTCGACACCGAGTCTGTCTGGACGCGGGCCGAGGAAGACCTCTTCGAGCTGCGCGGGACCGAGTTCTCCCCTGCCGACAAGCTGGAGCTGGTCGGCACCTCCGCCGAGATCGCCGGCGGCATCCTCGAGCGTCGCCTCGGCGAGCCCGGACGAGCCGCCGAGCTGATCGAGGAGCTGAACGAGCTGGTCGTCGCCGAGCTCGAGCATGGGGTGGAGGCGATGCTCGGCGCCCGCGAGCTGCTCGAGCGCCTGCAGGGGAAGGTGCCCCTCGGTCTGGTCTCGAACTCGCCGCTGCGCTTCGTCCAGCGCTCGATCGAGTTGGCCGGTTTCGAGGACTTCTTCGACGTCGTCCTCAGCGCTCACGAAGTAGAGGCGCCGAAGCCGGCGCCGGATCCCTACCTGGAGGCGTGTCGGCGCTTGGGCGTCGAGCCGACCCCGGAGGTCGTCGCGCTCGAGGATTCTCCTACCGGGGTCGCGGCCGCCCGGGCGGCGGGACTGACCGTGATCGGCATCCCCTCAGTCGAGGGAGTGCTTCTCGACGAGGCCCACCACCTGGCGGAGTCGCTGCTGGACGAGGTTGTGGCGCAGCGGCTCGCGCTCTAGTCGCGCAGTACCCGGCGGCGGCGCAGGACCCGCTCGCAGATGCCGAGCGTCTCCTCGATCGCCGTACTTGCTACCTCTGCTTGCCGCTCGCGCAGCGTCGCCATGTCCTGTGCGTGGCCGGGATCGTCAACCGCGCCGTCGAGCTCGGCCAGCAACGCCTCGAGGCCGACCCGCAGCTGCAGCGCGGCCTCCCGCTCGCGGCCCGCGTCGAGATCGGCACGGGCGCGGAGGAGCAGGGTCTCGCAGGCGTCGAGTTGTTCGCGCCCGCGGAGGAGGGCCGCCACCCGTTCTTGGGGACGCAGCTCCTCCTCGCGCTGGCGGCGACGGGAGGCGGTGTTGGGGGTGAGGTCGATTTGACGGGCGTCGGTGAAGAGGCCGTCCGCGGTCTCCTCGCCGCTGCCGTAGCCAAAGAGGACGCGCTCGGCTTGCTCGGGGGTCAGCTGGCGGCCGTAGGGGTCGGCGGCAGCTACCGCTTGCGCGTGGAGGGCGCGGTTGAGGTTCGCGATCGCCTCGGTGCTGAGGGCTTCGATGGCGCCCTCGGCCTCGCAGGTCTCGTCTAGCCAGCGGGCGGCCTGTGCCTGGTCTTCGAACGGCGATGCGGCCCGGATCACCGTCGCGCGGGTGAGGGCAAGTGCCGCCGGCGCCGGGTCGGCTGGAACGCTGCGCCCACGCCGCCGCCGGCGCTCGGCCGAGACTGGGGCGCCGATCCGCTGCAGGACTAGGACCGTCTCCTCGCCGCTCTCCGGCTCCCCCACGAGGTAGCGGCTGTCGGCGAGCGGTAGCGACCCGGCGAAGTCGAACTGGACGAATCCGAAGAGCTTGGCCAAGGAGCGTTTCTCGCCGCTCAGCCCAGAGCGCGCGGGCTCAGTCGCCGGCGCCGGCGGCGAGGCCGCCGTTGGTTTGATCCGGAGCCGCGTATTTGGAGGGACTGACCGGCACGTCCGGATTTTCGATCTGGCCGAGGCGATTGATCAGGCGCTGCCACTGATTCGGTTTCAGCAGCGCCGTGAACTGCGCTTCCGGACCGCCTTCGATCGGCTGGTAGCCGATGTGGACGTGGTCGTAATGGTCGGCCATCGCGAAGCTGGTTTCCCCGGGCAGGTCCTCGAGCGAGATCACCTGGTGGGGCTGCATCGTCCCCTGTAGCTGCAGGACGTCGCGAATCAGTTCGTCGCTCATCGTTCCCGGTCCCTGGTGTCCGGTGACCGGGGTGCCGTTGATGACGGCGATGTCGACCGCGTCGCCGGTGCTGTGCTCGGAGACGTTGCCGGAGGTGGTGAGCAGGCTGTGGCCGCACTCCAGCGCGGTGATGGTCAGCTTGAAGCCCTTCGTGCGCAGGTACTCTAGCACCGCGAGGATGCGGCGGTCAATCCTGCCGCCGGCGATGTCTTCGCGCCCGCATTCGTAGATTTCAAGCCCTTGGTCGGCGAGCACGCGCTTCTGCAGCGCCTCCTTCGAGAGCAGCAGGACGCCGGCGCCGCTGAGGTCGGAGAAGGGGCTCTTGCCCTTGGCGCGATAGATCGCGGTTGCCTCCAGCAGCTTCCAGCCGTCGAGGATCGGCTTCGGGTCGATGCGCGGCGCGCCCTTGCCGGCCGGGCGGATCGAGAAGTTGATGTGGGGGTCGATCCCTTCCTCGCCGCTGGCGACACGCGCCAGGACGGTGCCGGCGATCACCTTCGAGCCGACCCGGATCGAGCCCTCGCCGCTCGCAGCCAGGGCGGCTTCCAGCTTGTCGGTCACGTCGTTGCTGCCCTTGCCGCGGCCGGGGTAGGCGCGCAACCGTGGGCGCAGGTTCTGGCTTTCGACGGGCACCCGCTTCTTCTTGCCGCTCGGCATCACCACGAGGCGGTGGTTGCGGACGAGCTTGCCGAGCTCGGCGTAGGTGTAGCGGTTGCCGTAGGTGTCTTCGAGGACGACGAAGTTGCCGAGCTTCGAGGAGTGCCCGAGCTTGCGGACGATCCCGTCGTTGACTGCGACCACCGGGGCGCCCTGCTTGGAAAAGATGTTGATCCCTCGCGGCGTCGGCGAGGAGGAGATGACTTCGGCGGCGTTGCCTATTTCGTCGCCGGCCTTCAGCGCCTCGCGAGCCGCGATGTCGTCGGCGTAGCGCGCGTTGGCGGCGATCGGGAAGCGGGCCCCCTCGGTGAGGCCGGTCAGCGAGCCGACCAGATCGGAGGGAAGGCGGCCGTAAGCGCGGGCATAAAGGAGGACCTCCTGCACGTACCAGTCGGCGTGGTTGTAGGCGAAGATCGCCTGGTAGAGGTCCTTGTCGCCACCCGCCAGCTTCAGGTAGTGGGCGGCGGCGCAGATCGCGTCGACCGGGTTGTAGGGGTCTTTCTTGCCGTCGCCGTTGGCGTCGAGCCCGAACTGTTCCCAGCTCGAGGGCAGGAACTGCATCCAGCCGACGGCGCCGGCGCTGGAAACGTTGGTGTTGGTGCCGAAGGCGGTCTCGATTTTGTTGATCGAGGCGAGCACCTCCCAGGGGATTCCGTATTCGGTGCCGCAGGCCTGGTAGATCGGCAGCAGGAACGGCGGGATTTCGAAGGAGTCGATGACGAAGTTGGGGACGCCGATCGGGGCCGGACCGAACGGGGCGATCGTCGTCGTCGGGTTGGCGGTGGTTGGCGCACCGCCTTCGGTGAACTGGGCGCCGCCATCCGAACCCTCAGGTAGAGGTTGATCCCCGCCACCGTTAATGCCTGGCGCAGTGACCGCGCCGTTGCTGCCCCCAGTCGGCGCAGCCAGTTCGTCGTTGCGCGTGGCCCCGCCCCGGCTCCCGGCGCTCCCGGCGGTGCTCGGGCCGCCGATCCCGGTGCCGTGCTTGACGCCGCCCTGCGGGCCCGGTTCCGGGCTCGGCGTCGGCGTCGGTGCCGCTACTTCTTCGCCTTCGCTCGTTTCGGCTGGAGCTGCGGGCGGAACCTCCGTGGTGTCTTCAGGCGATTCGCAGTCCGGATCTGCGGTGTCGACGAGGCCGTCGCCGTCGTCGTCGAGGCCGTTGGCGCAGGCCGGCGCGCTCAGAGAAGGGACCGCCGTGGTCGCGGTCGTCGACGGCGAGACCACGCTGCTTTCGGAGACCGGCGCAGCGCCAGCGAGCGCGGCGGCAATGGCGGTGATCGCCATGAAGCCGGCAAGTGCGGCGAAAATGGATGCGAACTTAGATCTCATGCCGAGGCGTATCTGCGTCTCTCTACCCGCGCCAGTTTCCCCTCCCGGGCAGTAACCGCTTGGAGGCTACCCACTAGTTCCTACGTCCACAACGGCTGCAGCCGCTCCCAACAAGTCCTTAATCAACCCCTGCAACATATTTATGGCAGAGGTTTTCAGCCGAGTCGGATGCGCTCGTTAAGCTGCTGTGACTTGAGCTTCGAGGAAGACGAGCAGGATGGGCTGAGGGCGCGGGCCGAGCAGGCGCTCGGCGAGCTGGCGCAGGCCCTGATCGATAACCCCACCCTCCACGACGCGGTTACCGCCGCTCTCGGGGCGCGGGAGAAGGCGCTCGAGGCGCAGCAGGCGGCGATGGCGGCGCTGAATCTTCCCTCCGCGACCGACGTCGAACGCCTCGAGCGGCGCCTGCGCTCCTTCTCGCAACGGCTCGAGGACGTCGAGGAGGCGATCGATGACCTCAGTCGGGAGTTGGGCGCGTTAAGGCGCGAGAACGCGAAGAAGTTGGACGGCAAACCCCCGAAAAAGGCAAAAGCTAAACCTAAACCTTAGGTTGAGAGTAGGCCGGAGACGGCGCGCCCCGCCCGTTTCGCCGCCGCCTCCAGTTCGTCGTCCTGCAGCACCCCGGCGTCGTTCCTCTCTGACGCGATCAGCACCGCCGCGGCCGTGACGCTCTGGTCGCGGGCCGTCTGCAGGAGGGCTGCCGTCTGCATGTCGGCTCCCTCGGCAACCATTGACGGCAGCTCGGCCTCCGGTCGGTGCAGGGAGTCGAGGCTGACGGCGACTCCGCTGGTCATATCGAGCGCTTCCGCGAGGGACGCGGCCAGTTCTGAATCTGGAAGCGAGCGCCCGCCGCCCGGTTTGTGCGCCTCACTGACGACCAATAGCTCGCCGAGACCCAGGTTCCCCAGTGCGGTGCAGGTGCCGATCCGGATCGCCCGCCTCACTCCGAGCTCGGCCAGGTCCGCCAGCACCACCGCGGCGCTCGGCCCGCCCATTCCGGTCGCCTGAATCGTCAGCTCGTGCCCGGCGGGGGTGACTCCCCAATAGCCCCAGAGCCCCCGCGCGTGGTTGCTCATCTTCGGCTGCTCCAGCAGCTCCTGGGCCAGCATCAGCGCCCGGCCGGGGTCGCCGACGAGGATCGCGTCGGCGGCGATTGGGGCGGTGGGGCGCAGGCGGGCGGGCATTTGTCGGTGACCCTAGATGGCCGCTCTTGTAGGGAGGGGCGAGTGCCCCTCTCGAGACCTGGGTTCCTCGCCTTTAAGTTGGCCGTCTCTCGCTGAGTGGTCTGTGCGAGGAACAGGACGCCGGCGCCGAGAGGGGCACTCACCCCTCCTGGCAACAGTGCTCGGCAGACGCTGCAAGGGCGGAAGCTGCCTTAAGAGAAAGCTCGGTGACTCAGCCGTCCTGTAGCTGCGTGATGTGGAGGGGTCCGGTCGTCCTCCGCAGGAATGTTCGGCGATATGCAATCTGATCTCTGCGGCGAAGCCGCAGCAGGTTCTCCCCGGAGCGGAAGCGGAGGGGAGGTCAATTCCGAAGGAGGGATGCCGACCCCCTGTACAGGAGCGCTCAGTCCTGAGGCGGCTTCTCGCCGATGATGAAGTCCGACTTCTTCGAGTCGTCGAACTTCACCCAGCAGTGATCGGGGGGGACGCCGGCGACCTCGATCAGGGCCGCTTCGATGCGCTTGGCGATCTCCGCCTTCTGCTCGTCGGAGCGGCCCTCGTACCAGTGGACGTGAACGAACGGCATCGGTTCGGCTGAGGCGTGGGAGCGGCGCCGCTAGGCGAGCGCCGGCTCCAGCTCGGCCTCGAGGCGTCGCTTGGGCATCGCGCCGACGATTTTCTTCGCGATCGCGCCGTCCTTGAAGAGGATCATCGTCGGGATCGAGAGGACTTCGTACTGGGAGGCCGTCTGCTGGTTCTCGTCGACGTTGATCGAGACGATCTTGAGGTCGTCGCGCTCGCCGTCGATCTCCTCGAGGACCGGGTGGACGACGCGGCAGGGACCGCACCAGGGCGCCCAGAAGTCGACGAGCACAGGGCCCTCGGCATCGAGCACGTCGGATTTGAAGGTGGCATCGGTTACGTCGGTCAATTTGCCAGTCACTGTCCGTCTCCCGGTCGTGTGGTTGCCGTCAATACTTCATAAAGTATAGCGGCCCGTGGGCGGGGCGCCCGCGCCGCCTTCCTGTGATTACCCGTCTTGGCAGCGATGGTATTCCTTGGCAGGTGACCAACGCTGAAATCGCCGCCGCCCTGGAAGAGCTGGGGATCCTCTACGAGCTCGACGGGGCGGTCAAATACCGCGTCCTCGCCTACAGCACCGCCGCCAAGGCGATCCGCGAGAGTCCCGTGGCGGTCGCCGAGCTGGCGGCGCAGGGGCGGGCGACGGAGGTGCCCGGGGTGGGCAAGACGCTGGCGGAAAAGATCGACGCGCTACTGGAGACCGGCGAGATCCCTGCCGCGGTGAGGCTGAAGGCGAAGTTCCCGCCGACCCTGATCGAGGTCACCCGCGTCCCCGGCGTCGGCCCGAAAACCGCCCGCCGCCTCTTCGAGGAGCTCGAGATCTCCTCGATGGAGGACCTGAAAGCGGCGGCCGAGGCGGAGAAGATCCGCGAGGTCAAAGGGCTCGGCCCGAAGGCGGAGGAGAACATCCTCGCCTCGCTGGAGCGGCTGGGGGAGCCGGGCGAGGGACCGGGCCGCCTGCTGCTCTCGAAGGTGAAGCCGATCGCCGAGGAGCTGGCGGCGGCGCTGCGCGAGCACCCGGCCGCCGAGCGGGTCGAGGTCGCCGGCTCGGTGCGCCGCTGGGGGGAGACCTGCAAGGACATCGACATCATCGCTACCGCCGAGGAGCCGGCGGCGCTCGCCGAGCATCTCGCCGCCCACCCCCTGATCGCCGCCGCCGGGACGCCCGGCGTCAGCGGCGTCCGTGCCCAGACCCACAACGGCATCTCGGTCGACCTGCGGATCGTCCCGCCGGCCAACTTCGGCAACCTGCTGCAGCACTTCACCGGCTCCAAGGCCCACAACGTGCAGCTGCGCGAAGAGGCCGTCAAGCGCGGCCTCTCGGTCTCCGAGCACGGAATCACGGAGACGGAGAGCGAGAGCGGCGATGTGGTGCACGCCTGCGCAACCGAGGCCGAGGTCTACGAGCGCCTCGGCTACGAGTACGTCGAGCCGGAGCTGCGCGAGGGGCGCGGCGAGCTGAAGGCTGCGCGGGAAGGGAAGCTGCCGCAGCTGGTCGAGGGCGGCGACATCCGCGGCGATCTCCACTCCCACACCACCCTCTCCGATGGCCGCAACAGCCTCGAGGAGATGGCCGACGCGGCGCGGGACCGCGGCTATGAGTACCTGGCGATCACCGACCACTCCGCCAGCCACGGCTTCGGCAACGACGTCACCCCCGAGCGCCTCTGGGAGCGGATCGAGGAGGTCCAAACCTGGAACGAGGAGAACGCCAGCAAGAAGTTCCGCCTCCTCGTCGGCTCGGAGATCAACATCGGCCTCGACGGATCGCTTGACTACCCCGACGACCTCGTCGCCGCGCTCGACTGGGTCGTCGCCAGCGTCCACACCTCCTTCTCGGTGCCGGAAAAGCAGATGAACGAGCGCGTCCTCACGGCGATCGCGAACCCGAGCGTCGACTGCATCGGCCACCTCACCGGGCGGCTGATCGGCCGCCGCGAGCCCTACGGGGTGGACATCGAGGCGATCGCCGCGGCCGCCGCCGAGCACGGGACGATGATCGAGATCAACGGCAACCCCAACCGCCGTGACCTCTCCGACCTCCACGCCCGACTCGCCGCGGAAGCCGGCGTCAAGATCGTCCTCAACACCGACGCCCACGGCGTCGAGACCCTCGACAACATGGCCTACGCCGTCGCCACCGCCCGCCGCGCCTGGCTCACCGCCGCCGACGTCGCCAACACCCGAGGCTGGCCGCAGTTCAAGAAGCTGATGAAGAAGCCCTAGACGGCGCCAAGCCGATCGCCGCGCAGCCCCGGCGTCCGCACCAGCTCAATCGGTTGCAGGGCGTTGCTCGGGACGACGTAGAACTTGACGCCGTCGCGGCTCTCGATCCCGAGGACCGCCGCCTCGCGGGTGTGCCAGGCGAGGGAGACGATCAGGGCGTAGCCGGCGCCGACGGCGGCGACTCCGGGGAAGAAGATGCCGAGGATGCCGGCCGCGATCGCGGTGAAGGCGATCGGCCAGAGGCGGGTGAGGGTGATCCGCGCCGGGCTCTGCTCGGGCAGTGAGGTGGCGGTGCGGGCGCGGGCGAGGGCGTCGCGGACGTCGTCGGCGGCACGCTGCGGGCGGCCGAGGTAGACGCCAATCGCCAGCGCGATCAGCCACCAGGCAGCGGCGATGACGGCGATCCGGGTGTCGCCTTCGCGGTTGGCACCAAGCGCGGTGATCGTCCCGAGAGCGGTCGCCTCGGCGGCGGTGATGAAGACGCTGGCGCGGAGCAGGTCGGTGTAGGGCATCGCCGGGACTACACCTCCGCCAGCCACTCGAGAATCTCGAGCCAGCCGTCGAGGCCGTCGACAGTCACGTCGCACTCTTCCGCCAGCTCGGCCGGCCCCTCCGGCGAGAGCACGCCGACGCAGACGGCGGCGCGCAGCCGCCCCTCCTCCCGCAGCTCCCGCAGCCGACGAAAGGCGTCGAGGTCGGTGCGATCGTCGCCGGCGTAGGTGGCGCGATCGAGGCCAGCGTCGGCGAGGAGCGAGGCGACGGCTCCGTCCTTGCCGCCGCCGCCGAGCGGCCGCAGCTCCAGCACCTTGCGCCCCCATCGCGGTTCCAGCCCGGCGCGGCCCGCCTCGTTGGCGAGCTCGTGGGCGCGGCTCTCGGCCAACCCCTCGTCAGCGCTGCCGCGCCAGTGCAGCGCCTGGATCGGCCCCTTGTCCTCCAGCCGCACGCCGGCGGCTTCGAGCCGCTCTGTGGCGATGGCGGCGAGGAAGTCGGCCGCTTCGGTCTCCCGGCCCGCGACCGATGGATCCGGCGACGGCGAGCGCTCGCCGGGCATCATCAGCTCGAGCCCGTGGTTGCCGGCGTAGGCAAGCGAATCGAGGCCCACCAGTCGCCGCGCGTCCTCGGCCCGCCGCCCGGAGATGCAGCCGACCAGCGCGTAGCGCTCGCTCAGCGCCGCCAGCGCCTCGCGCGCCGCCACCGGCACCGCTGCCTCCTCGGCCCGTTCGACGATCGGCGCAAGGGTTCCGTCGACGTCGGTGAGGATCGCCGCGCATTCGGGCTTCTCGCGCAGCGGCGCCAGCGCGGCGCTCCAGTCGCTTCCCCCACCGGTGCCGGGGGTCTCGGGGTCGGGGGACACGGCTCTTAGTATCGCGTGATGCAGGCCGACGCGAGCCCGGACCACGCCCTCCTCAAGCTGGCGGCGATCGGCACCCTCGCCGGCATCTTCAGCGGCCTTTTCGGGGTCGGCGGCGGGACGATCATCGTGCCGCTGCTGATCTTCTGGTTCGGCTACGGCGAGCGCCTCGCCACCGGCACCAGCCTCGCCGCGATCGTGATCATCGGCCTGCTCGGAGCGCTCGCCCAGGGCGGCTTGTACGGCAACGTCCACGTCGGCACGGCGCTGCTGCTCTCGATCCCGGCCGCCCTCGGGGTCGTCATCGGCACGGCGATCCAGCAACGGATCCCCCAGCGGGCGGTCTCCTACCA
>Ga0307316_10000290_pt1 | contig 14652 bp, 17 predicted proteins | sample ER_DNA_356_FD_194504 | JGI IMG/M metagenome (GOLD analysis project Ga0307316, IMG submission 194504) | Bulk soil microbial communities from the East River watershed near Crested Butte, Colorado, United States - ER_DNA_356 | ecosystem: Environmental > Terrestrial > Soil > Floodplain | place... | reverse complement strand
GACGTTGCTCGTCATCGGCTGCCGCGCCTGGCTCGACTACCACCCGCTGAACGAGTTCCAGGTGCTGCTGACGGCCTGGATGATCATCGTCCCGCTCGGCTTCCTGATCGGCATCGGCGGCTTCGACTACTGGTTCTACTGGGCGTCGGGCCGGCCGACGAGGCCGGAGGACCACTCGGGTCACGGCGCCCGCTCGTGGAAGGACTACTTCCGGGTCAACACCGACCACAAGGTGATCGGCGTCCAGTACCTGGTGACGACCATCTTCTTCTTCGTCACCGCGGGGCTCATGGCGATGTTCATGCGTGCCGAGCTCGCGAAACCCGGGATGCAGTTCGTGGACAACAACACGTTCAACGGGCTCTTCTCGGTGCACGCGTCGCTCATGATCTTCCTGTTCGTCATCCCGGCCTTCGCCGGCCTCGGGAACTACGTCATCCCGCTCATGATCGGCGCGCCCGACATGGCGTTCCCGCGCCTGAACGCGCTCTCGTTCTGGCTCCTCCCGATCGCCGGTCTCATCATGCTCGCGAGCTTCCTCGTCCCGGAAGGCGGCGCCTTCGCGGCCGGCTGGACGAACTACGTCCCTCTCTCGGTGCAGCAGCCGCCGGGCAACCTCTTCTTCCAGATGGCGGTCCAGTGGGCCGGCGCCTCGTCGATCATGACGGCGCTCAACTTCCTGGTCACCATCATCACGATGCGTGCGCCGGGGATGTCCTTCTGGCGCATGCCGCTCCTCGTGTGGGCGAACTTCGCGACGTCGACCCTGGTCGTCCTCGCGACGCCGTTCATCGCGGGCTCGCAGTTCTTCATCCTGCTCGACCGGGTGCTGCATACGAACTTCTTCGAGCCGGGAGGTGACGGGTACGCGCTCGGGTACCAGCACATCTTCTGGTTCTACTCGCACCCGGCGGTGTACATCATGATGCTGCCCGGATTCGGGATCGCCTCCGAGGTGATCGCCGTCTTCGCGCGGAAACCGGTGTTCGGCTACCGCCTGATGGCGCTCTCGCTGATGGCGATCCTCGTGCTCGGATTCTCGGTCTGGGCGCACCACATGTTCGTCTCCGGGATGTCGCCCTGGCTTCGCATTCCGATGATGGCGACGACGATGCTCATCGCCATCCCGACCGGCATCAAGGTCTTCAGCTGGCTCGCGACGCTGTGGGAGGGGCGCATCCACTTCAAGACGCCCATGCTGTTCGCACTGGGCTTCGTGTCGATGTTCGTGATCGGCGGCCTCTCGGGCGTCTATCTCGGCTCGATTCCGATCGACATCCACGCGAGCGACACGTACTTCATCGTCGCCCACATCCACTACGTCCTCTTCGGCGGCTCCCTCTTCACGATCTTCGCGGGGATCTACTACTGGTTCCCGAAGATGACCGGCCGGATGTACAACGAGCGGCTCGGGAAGATCCATTTCTGGCTGACGTTCGTGGGCTTCAACGTCACGTTCTTCCCGATGCACTGGCTCGGGCTGCAGGGAATGCCGCGCCGTGTGTCCGACTACGCCGACCGCTTCGGGGACCTCAACTTCATCATCAGCGTCGCGTCGTTCGCGCTCGGCGCCTCCACGATCGTCTTCCTCTACAACATGATCGTCTCGTGGCGCCGCGGCCCAATCGCGCCCGGGAACCCGTGGCGCGCACTCACGCTCGAGTGGCAAGTGTCCTCGCCGCCGCCGATCTTCAACTTCGACGAGATTCCGCAGGTCGTCGGGAGCCCGTATGAGTACGGCGTCCGCGGGGCGCGTCACGCCGTTCTGAACGGCGACCGCGCCGAGGTGCCCGAACGCGAGCAGGTGGTCTCGCACTGATGGCCGAGCCCCGACACATCCTCGTGGTCGCGAACGAGACCGTGGCGGGGATGTCGCTCATCGACGCTCTGCGGGCCCGGGCCGCCGACGGGCCGATTCGCGTTACCGTCATCTGCCCGCAGAACGAGCCGCGCGCGGGCTTCGTCGTCTACGCGGACAGCCGGCGCTCGAGCGCCGATCGCCGCCTGCGGCGCACGCTCGACCTCCTTCACGAAGCCGGCATCGCGGCGCGCGGCGCGGTCGTGGACCCGGATCCGCTTCAGGCGATCAAGGACGCCATCTACGAGTATGACCCCGACGAGATCATCATCTCCACCCACCCCGGCGAGCTGAAGTCCAGCTGGCTTCGCGCGAATCTGATCGAGCGCGCGCGCAAGGTGACGGACAAGCCGGTGGACCACGTAGTCGTCGACCTCGAATCGCCGCGCGAGCGCGCGCACGTCCTTGTCCTCGCCAACCAGACGGTGCTCGGCCAGCCTCTCATCGACGCGATCCACGAGCGGAGCGCGGCCAGCCCCGCCGAGTTTACGCTGCTCATTCCCGCCGACGCGGTCGGCGCAGAGCGTAGGCTCACGAGCATCTGCCGGCTCATGGCCGACGCGGGCATCGAGGCGACGGGCCGTCTCGGCGACCCGGATCCGGTCGTTTCGGTAGAGAACGCCATCCACGACGAGCAGTTCGACGAGGTGATCGTCTCCACGTTCCCGGAGGTGACTTCGGGCTGGCTTCGACGGGGCGTCCTCGGGCGGATCAGGTCGTTCGGCCTCCCGGTCACGCACGTGGTCGTGACGCAGCAGGAAGCCGAGGCGGCTGAGGAGTCGGCGGTCGCGTGAACGCACACGCCGAAGCCCACGGCGCCCACCCGCCTGTCGCCAACCGCAGCTCGCGAGTCGACTCGCGGCTCCTTGGCATCTACCTCTTCATCGCGTCGGAGGTCATGCTCTTCGGGTCGTTCTTCTCGGCCTACTTCTTCGCGCGCGTCGCGGTGCCTCACGAGGAGTGGCCGCCGCATCCCTACGAGCTTCCGGTCTACCTCGCGCTTCTGAACACGATCATCCTCGTGTCCTCGAGCTTCACGATGCACTGGGCGCTCCAGTCCATCAAGCGGAACAACCGCGCGGGCCTGATCGCCGGCCTCGCGATCACCTTTGGGCTCGGCCTCACCTTCCTCCTGATCCAGGCGCGCGAGTACACGCGGATCGGGTTCAGCCCGCACGACCTGGCGTTCGGCACCACGTTCTTCGGCCTCACCGGGCTGCACGGGTGCCACGTCTTCCTCGGGCTGACCTTGCTCGGCGTCGCGCTCGTGCGCTCGCTACGCGGCCACTATGGGCCTTCGGCCCACGATCATCTGGGCGTCGAGATCCCAGGGATCTACTGGCACTTCGTGGACGTAATGTGGATCGTGGTGTACACCACGGTCTACGTGATCTAGCAGGGAGGTCGCGATGCGAAACCCGGTGCGGACGGAGGCAGAGGCCTTCAGCTTCGTCATCGCCGTGCTCGCCCTCTTCGTGGCGGTCGCTGTCGTCGGAATCTTCACGAACGGCTGGGCGGCCCTGATCGCGTTCGTCGTCCTCGCGCCGATCGTCGGCTACCGCTACTTCCGCAGCGACCCCAAGGTCGTCGAGCCCGCGGTCTGGGACCGGAGCCGCGACGCGGACGGCCGCCACCGGATTCTCGTGGTCGCCAACGAGACCGTCGCTGGCCATTCCCTCCGCCGCGAGGTCGTGCGTCGGGCGCAGGAGGGCGACGCGGAGGTTCTCGTCGTGACACCCGCCCTGAACACGCGCATTCGCCATTGGACCTCCGACGAGGACACGGCGCGTACCGCCGCGCAGATCCGCCTGGACGAGTCCCTCGCCGCTCTGTCGAAGGACGGCATCGACGCGCGCGGCACCGTCGGCGACGACGACCCGATCCAGGCGATCGAGGATTCGCTCCGGATGTTCCCGGCCGACGAGATCGTCGTCTCGACCCACCCACCCGGCCGCTCGAACTGGCTCGAGCACGGGATCGTCGAGCGCGCGAGCGAGCGTTTCGATCTCCCGATCACGCATGTTGTCGTCGACCTCCAAGCCGAGGCCGAGACGAGCAGAACCGCCTAACGCAGCTCGCCGGCTAGGAGGTCCATGAGCAGGCCGTCGTGGAAGGTCCCGTCCGGGCCGCGCTCGTAGAGGCGCATGACCCCGACCCGCTTGAACCCCACGGCCTCGTAGGCCCTGATCGCGCGCGCGTTCGACGTGGCCGGGTCGATCACGAGCCTGTGGTGCCCGCGCTCGTCGAAGAGATGACGCGCGAGGAGGCGGAGCGCCTCGCTGCCCAGACCCCGGTCCTGGCTCTCGGTGGCGAGAAAGAGGTCCATCCCCGCGTGTCGGTAGTCGGGCGTGTCCTCCTCGTGGTAGCCGATGACGCCGACGAGCGCGCCGTCGGCTTCGATCGCGAAGCCGGTCACCTCCGGGTCCGAGATGAACTCGTCGGCCGATTCCTCCGCCGCCTCGGTCCCGAACCAGCGGGCCACCTCGGGCTCCTCCAGGATCTCGACGACGTGCGGGCGGTCGCTGTCCGCGAGCGGCCGGAGGGTCACGCGCTCCCCGCGGAGCGTCGTCGTCACGGGGTCGTCGAGGTTCCCGTTGCCCCTGCCGCGCCGGTTGCGCCCGTCGCGCCGCCCGCCGGCTGCGGCGGAAGTCCCGCGACCGAGGCGACGTAGGCGGCGATGTTCCGGAGCTCGTCTTCGGAGAGCTTCTGCGGGCCCGTGTCGAACCGCGGCATCGGTGAGGCTGCGAGCTTCATCTGGTCGAGCGTGACGTCGAAGATCGTGCTCTCCTGGAAGCTCCCGCCCTCCTCCGTCCGCGCGGCGCGGAAGGCGTCGTCGAGGTTGGGCCCGACGTTCGCCGTCGTCCCCGCATCGGCGAGCGTGTGGCAACCGCCGCAGTTCTGGGAGAAGAGGGTCTTGCCGGCGTTTGCGTCTGCTGAGCTCGAGTCGACCGCCCGCCCGCCGCAGCCCGCAGCCAGGAGCGCGGCTCCGGCGAGCGCCAGGGGGAGAAGTGCGCGGAACGTCAAGAGGCTAGGTCTGCGCCTGAGCCTCCTGGCCGACGCTCTCAACCGCCTCGGCGCGTGACTCGTAGATGGGGAAGACCTTGTTCAGGCCGGTGATCTCGAAGATCTTCGTGATGTTCCGGTCGTTGCAGACGAGCGAAAGCCTGCCCCCGTTCGGGCGGAGGCGCTTGACCCCGCCCACCAGCACGCCGAGCGTGGTCGAGTCGATGAAGGTCGTGTCCGAGAAGTCCACGACGACCTCCTTCGCGCCCTGGCCGATCACCTCGAGCAGCTGTTGCTTGAACTCGGGCGCCGTATAGAGGTCGACCTCGCCGGTCAGGGCGATTACGTACGCGTTGTTCGCGAGCTCTTCGGTCTTGATGTCGAAGTTCATGTATCCCCTTGGGTCGGAGCAGGTGGAGCTTAACCGCTTGGCAGCAACGACGAACCTGCCTTCTGCTGCGCCACGAGGATCTTGAGCTGCTGTTTCACGAGCGGGGCGCTCGCGTCGTCGGGAGCGAGCGCGAGGAACTGTCTGTAGGCGGCGATCGCCGCTTCGAGGTCGTTCGCGCTCTGCGATGCGACCCCGAGCTGGAGAAAGACGTTCGCGTCGTCTGGCGTGAGCAGCGTGAGGTCCTGGTAGACCTTCGCCGCTTCGCGGTAGGCGTTCTGCGCGCGGGTGTTCGCGGCCGTCGCCCGGTTGTTCGCCTCGGTCGAGATCACCTCGGCGATCTTGTTCCCCTGCACCTGCTGGAGGAAGGGCGAGTCCGTCGGAGCCTGGGGCTGCCCCGCAGTGGCCTGCGCGGCGACCACAGCCGCGGCCTGAGCCTCGTTCCGCGCCTTGGTGGCCTGCGCGCCCCAGAGGGCTGCGAGCTGGCGAAGCGCGTCCGCGTCCTTCGGGTTCGCGGTCGTGTACTTCTGGAGGACGGCGACCGCCGTGGCGGTCTGGCCGGCGGCCTGGAGGGCGTTCGCGTAGGCGATCTGAGCGCTCGGGTCCTTCGGGTTCTTCGCGGCGTCCTCCTTGAGCGAATCGAGGTCCTGGCCGCCGCTCGAGCTCGAGAAGATGTCGCGCAGGACGTCGCCGATGCTCGTCCCGCCGACGCCCGTTCCGACGCCGAAGGCGACGAAGCCGACCCCGAAGGCGATCGCGAGGAGGAGGAAGACCCACTTCGCCCTGCGGCGAAGCTTGGGGAAGAACATCAGGTCTTCGACGCTCGACGAACTGCGGCGCGCGCGCGAGCGCGAGGTCTTGCGGCGCTGTGCCTGTGTTCGTGCCATCGAGTGAGTTCTCCTTGAATGCCTCGGGGGCGGGCAACTCTGTACGCTCCGCGACTGTGGAGGATACCGGGAAAAACGCAGCCCACCCCTTCCCTAAGATCGAGCTGCACGTGCATCTCGAGGCGACGGTGCGGCCGGAGACCCTCCTTGAGATCGCCCGCCGGAACGACTTCGCGCTTCCGGCGGATACGCCGGAGGGGATCCGCGATCTCTATCGCTACCGGAACTTCGACCACTTCATCGAGGTCTGGATCCTCACCACGAACGCGCTCCAGACGGCGGACGACTTCCGCCAGGTCGTCGTCGACTATGCCGGCGAGGCGAAGGAGCACGGGGCGGTCTACGTCGAGGGAATCTTCTCGCCGATCGAGCGCACGTGGCGCGGCGTTTCCTGGGACGACCTCTTCTCGGGCTACTGCGACGGCGCCCAGGAAGCGAAGGAGCTGCACGGCGTCGAGGTCCTGCTCACCCCCGATGTGACCCGCGCCGCACCGGTCGAGGACGGCTTCGAGCTCGTCCGCCGGGCGGCGAAGTACAAGGAGCGAGGGATCGTCGGCATCGGGCTCGGCGGTGAGGAGGCGCTCTACCCGCCGGAGAAGTTCACCGACGTCTTCGCGCTCGTTCGCGAGGAGGGCTTCGGCTCTGTACCGCATGCGGGCGAGCTCGCCGGCCCAGAGTCGGTTCGCGGCGCCCTGGACGCGCTCCACGCCGACCGCGTCCGCCACGGCATCCGGGCTGTCGAGGACCCTGCGCTCCTCGAGGAGCTCGCCGAGCGCCGCGTGGTCCTCGACGTCACGCCGCTCTCCAACCTGCGCACCGGAGTCGTCGCGTCACTGGGCGAGCATCCGCTCCCCGATCTGATCGCAGCCGGGATTGCGTGCACCGTCTCGACGGACGATCCCGAGATGTTCGACACCGACCTCACGCGTGAGTACGAGGCCGCGCTCTCGATCGGGGTCGACCCGAAGGTCCTCTACGAGGCCGGGGTCGAGGGTGCGCTCTGCAGCGACGAGACGCGCGCGCGACTACGGGAGATCGGCGAGGCCTACGACTGGTCGGCCGTGGGCGCCGAGGCGACGGCCTAGTCCGTCCCGATGAGCGGCGCGCCGATCAGGCCGCGCTCGCGCCAACGTTTCTCGAAGAACACCGCTGCCCAGATCGAGCCTTCGTAGAGGATGAGGAGCGGGATCGTCTCGAAGACGAGCGACACGGGATCGACTGTCGGAAGGAGCGCCGCGCCGACGATGACGATGGCGATGCCGATGCGGCGGTTCCGGCGCAGAGTCCCGGACGTGAGCACGCCGAGCCGCACGAGCGCGAGGACGAAGATCGGGAGGTTGAAGACGAGTCCGATTGCGAGCAGCGTGTACGCGACGAACGAGTAGTAGTAGCTCGCCCGGATCTCGATCTGGAAGAACTCGTCGTTGTAGGTGGTCAGGAACCCCAGGGCGCGAGGCAGCACGATGTAGTAGCCGAAGGCGACGCCTGTGGCGAAGAGCGCGGTGGCGAGCAGGACGAAGACCGCCACGATGCGCTGGGCGTTCTCCTGAAAGGCGGGCGCGAGGAAGCTCCAGAGCTGCCAGAGGACGACCGGCAGGGAGATCGCGATCGCGGCGATGAAGACTACCTTGACGGTCGTGAAGAACGGCTCTGTGACGCCGAATGTGACGAGCTGGCCGTCGCGTGCTGCGGGCAGGGGCTGCGCCAGCCAGCGGAGGATGTCGTCGTTGAAGATGTATGCGCCGGCGAAGGCGACGATGACGGCCAGGATCGAAACGATGAGGCGCGAGCGAAACTCGTCGAGGTGCTCGACGAGGGTGACGCTGTCCTCGTGCTTCAGACGACGCGGGAGCCGCGCCATGGCCGCGGGCTAGACGTTCTCGCTCTTCGGCTGCGACTGGGGCTGCGGCTGCTGCGCCGGGGTCTCGGTCGTGGCGGCCTGCGTCGCGGGCGTCGGAGTGGTGTTGATCTCCTTCGGCTCCGGCTCGCTCGTGGTCACCGCGTCCTTGAACTCCCGCATGCCGCGTCCCAGCGAGCGCCCCATCTCCGGCAACCGCTTGGCTCCGAAGAGGAGGAGCAGCACGACGAGGATGATGATTATCTCAGGCCATCCGAGGGGACCCATGCATCGATGGTAGCACGGTGGCTGACACGGGACACCCAGGGTGAATCGCTACACTGATGGTGTCACGAGCGCCCGGTCCAGGGCCAGGCGAGACCTAGTGAAAGGCTGTTACGAACTTGGCTTTGCTCCAGATCCAAGACCTGCACGTCGCCACTGAGGACGGCACCGAGATCGTCCGTGGAGTCGACCTCGAAGTGGATACGAACCAGGTGCACGCGATCATGGGCCCGAACGGCTCGGGCAAGTCCACGCTCGCCTACGCGCTTGCCGGCCACCCCGCCTACGAGATCACCGGCGGCGACATTCTCATGGACGGCGAGAGCGTCGTTGACATGGGGGCGGACGAGCGCGCCCAGCGCGGGCTCTTCCTCGCCTTCCAGTACCCGCATGCGGTTCCGGGCGTCACCGTCGCGAGCTTTCTTCGCTCGGCGGTCAACGCGGTCCGTAAGGCCAGGGCCGGCGGCGAGGACGACCCGGTCAAGATCCCCGAGTTCCGCAAGGACCTCACGGCGGCCATGGAGATGCTCAAGGTGCCGAAGGAGATGTCCAGCCGCTATCTGAACGACGGCTTCTCGGGCGGCGAGAAGAAGCGCGTCGAGATCCTGCAGATGGCGATGCTCAAGCCGAGGATCGCCGTTCTTGACGAGACCGACTCCGGTCTCGACATCGATGCTCTGCGCATCGTTGCCGGCGGCGTCAAGCAGCTCGTGGGCGCCGACATGGGCGCTCTCGTGATCACGCACTACCAGCGGATCCTCGAGTACATCAAGCCGGACTTCGTGCACGTCTTCGTCGACGGGCGTATCGTGGAGGAAGGCGGACCGGAGCTCGCAAAGCGACTCGAGGTCGAGGGCTACGAGGCCTTCACGCCGGCCGCCGCCGGAGGTGTTGAGTAATGGCAACGTCCGAAACCCAGGTCGTCAGGGAGCTCGGCAACGAGTACGCCTACGGCTTCCACGATCCGGAGGAGTACTTCTTCAAGTCCGGCCGCGGGCTGAACCCCGAGGTCGTGGCGATGATCTCCGAGCACAAGAACGAGCCTGACTGGATGCGGCAGCGGCGCTTGAAGGCGCTCGAGTACTTTCGCGCCCGCCCGCTCCCGGAGTGGGGCGGCAAGCTCGACGAGATCGACTTCGAGAACATGTACTACTACATCCGGCCGACCGAGAAGCAGGCGAATTCCTGGGAAGACCTGCCGGCCGACATCAAGAACACGTGGGACCGCCTCGGCATCCCCGAGGCCGAGAAGAAATATCTCGCCGGCGTCGGCGCGCAGTACGAGTCCGAGGTCGTCTACCACAAGCTCAAGGAGGACCTCGAGAACCAGGGCGTCCTCTTCCTCGACATGGACTCCGGCCTGCGGGAGCACGAGGAGCTCGTCAAGGAGTACTTCGGCACGATCATCCCGGCGAACGACAACAAGTTCGCGGCGCTTAACTCGGCCGTCTGGTCGGGCGGCTCCTTCATCTACGTGCCGCCGGGCGTCAAGATCGAGATGCCGCTCCAGGCCTATTTCCGCATCAACGCGGAGAACATGGGCCAGTTCGAGCGCACGCTGATCATCGTCGACGAGGACGCCTACGTGCACTACGTCGAGGGCTGCACCGCCCCGATCTACACGACGGACTCGCTCCACTCCGCGGTCGTCGAGATCGTCGTCAAGCGGGGCGGGCGCTGTCGCTACACGACCATCCAGAACTGGTCGCAGAACGTCTACAACCTCGTCACGAAGCGCGCGGTCGCCTACGAGAACGCGACGATGGAGTGGGTGGACGGCAATCTCGGCTCGAAGCTGACGATGAAGTACCCGGCCATCTGGCTGATGGGCGAAGGCGCTCACGGCGAGGTGCTCTCGATCGCCTTCGCGGGAGAAGGGCAGCACCAGGACGCGGGCGGCAAGTGCGTCCACGTCGCGCCCAACACCACCTCCGTGATCACGTCGAAGTCGATCTCCAAGGACGGCGGGCGCGCGAGCTACCGCGGGCTCCTCGAGGTCGCGAAGGGCGCGCACGGCTCGAAGTCGAAGGTCGTCTGCGACGCGCTCATCCTCGACGAGGACTCGCGCTCCGACACCTACCCGTACATCCGGATCGACGAGAACCAGGTCGACATCGGCCACGAGGCGACGGTCTCGAAGATCGGCGAGGAGCAGCTCTTCTATCTGATGAGCCGCGGGATTCCCGAGCACGAGGCGGCAGCGATGATCGTCTCCGGCTTCGTCGAGCCGATCACCAAGGAGCTTCCGCTCGAGTACGCGGTCGAGATGAACCGGCTGATCCAGCTGCAGATGGAAGGCTCGGTTGGTTGAGCTCCAGGTGGAGCGAGCCGACTTCGTCGCTGTCCCCGTCCAAGACCTGAAGCGCGCCGAAGAGTTCTACGGGACGACCTTGGGCTTGCCGCGGAATCCCAACTCGGGCCCACGCTGGGTGGAGTACGAGCTCGGCAACGTCACGCTGGCGCTCGTATCGCCCGAGGCGCTCGGCCTCGACTTCGAGCCGCATGGGCATCAGATGCCGATTGCGCTGCGCGTGCCCGACGTCGAGGAGGCGCGGAAGCAGCTCGAGGCTGAGGGCGTCGAGTTCGAGCACGACACGATCGACTCCGGCGTCTGCCACCTGGCGACCTTCCGCGACCCCGACGGCAACGCGCTCCAGCTCCACCGGAGATACGCGCCCCATGCGAGCTGACGTCCTCGAGCGCTATCAAGCGCTCCCGCTTCCGACCACGAAGGACGAGCACTGGCGTTTCACGGACCTGAAGGGCTTCGATCCCGAGGCGTTCACGGCCAACGGAGCGACGAGCGTCGAACGGGCGAGTGGAATGCTCGACGTCGACGCAGCGGCGATCGCACACGTGAGCGAGGGCGGAATCGAGATCGAGCGCGCGCCCGAGGGCGTCGTCTTCGAGCCCCTGGGCGAGCACGAGCTCCTCGGCACTCTTGTCGGCACGGACGAGAAGTTCGCGGCGCACAACGCGGCCGAGTGGAAGAACGGTCTCCTGGTGCGCGTGCCCAAGGGCGTGGAGCTCGAGAAGCCGCTCTACGTCAGGATCGTCAATTCGGTCGAGGGCGGCGCGCTCTTCTGGCGACTTCTCGTCGTGGCCGAGGAGGGAAGCCGCGCGAGCTTCATCGAGGAGTACGTGTCCGAGTCTCCCGAGCTCGCCGGCTACTCGAACGCCGTGACGGAGCTCTTCGTCGAGCAGGGCGCGAAGCTCGAGTACGTCTCCATCCAGAGCCTCTCGCCCGAGACGTGGCACTTCGCCTCGCACCGGGCCCGGGTTGAGCGCGACGCCGAGCTCGACTGGGTCGCGGGCGGCTTCGGCTCGAAGAAGGGCAAGGTGCGGATCGAGAACGACCTCGCAGGGCAAGGCGCGACCTCGCGCGTGACGGGTGCCTACTTCGCCGACGGCGACCAGCATCTCGACTACGACACGCTGCAGTCCCACCTCGCGCCCTCGACGACGTCCGACTTTGCCTTCAAGGGCGCGCTTCGCGACAACGCGACCGCTGTGTGGCGCGGGATGATCCGCGTCGCGGAGGACGCGCAAAAGACGAACGCCTACCAGGAGAACCGCAACCTCCTGCTCTCCGACCAGGCGCACGCCGACTCGATTCCCGGGCTCGAGATCGAGGCGAACGACGTGCGTTGCACGCACGGCGCGACGATCAGCCAGGTCGATCGCGACGAGCTCTTCTACTGCATGGCCCGCGGGCTCTCCCGTGGCGAGGCCGAGCGCCTGATCGTGCGCGGCTTCTACCAGGAGATCTTCGACCGGATCGAGTTCGAGCCGGTGCGCGACGCTCTTCAAACGGCGCTCGAAGCGCGCATTCCCGAGTAGCTTTCCAGCGCCTCGGTACGATGAGAGCGTGGCTGTGAGCACCACGCCGAAGCTCGACGCGCGCAAGCTGCGCGAGGACTTCCCGATCTTCGAGCAGCTGATCCACGACCACCCGCTCGCCTACCTCGACACGGCCGCATCCGCGCAGAAGCCGCGTGCCGTCCTCGAGGCGATGACGCGCTTCTACGAGACGTCGTACGCGAACATCCATCGCGGCGTCTACGACCTGGGGGAACGCGCGACCGAGGCCTACGAAGGCGCCCGCGAGAAGGCGCGCGCGTTCGTGAACGCGGAGTCGACACGCGAGGTCGTCTTCACGCACAACGTCACGGCGGCGATCAACCTCGTCGCCTACGGCTGGGGACTCGACAACCTCGGCCCGGGTGACCTCGTGGTCGTCACGGAGATGGAGCACCACTCCAACTTCGTCCCCTGGCAGTACATCGCCGGCCGCACGGGAGCCGAGTTTGCCGTTATTCCAGTGGACGAAAACGGCGAGCTCCAGCTCGACGAGCTCGACGCGATCGCGGCGCGCGGCAACGTCAAGGTGGTCGGCTGCGTTCACGTCTCGAACTCGCTCGGCACGGTCAACCCGGTGGAGCGGCTCATCGCCTGGGGGCACGAGCAGGGCGCGATCGTCGTCGTCGACGGAGCGCAGGCCGTCCCGCACCGCGCCGTCGACGTGCAGGCGCTCGGGGCCGACTTCTACGCTTTCACCGGGCACAAGATGTGCGGGCCGACCGGAATCGGCGTCCTCTGGGGACGCGCCGAGCACCTCGAGGCGATGTCGCCGTTCGAGCTCGGAGGCCACATGATCCGCAAGGTCACGGTCGGGCGGACGACCTGGAACGAGCTGCCGCACAAGTTCGAGGCAGGCACGGCCCCCATCGCGGAAGCGGTCGGGCTCGGCGCCGCGATCGACTATCTGAGCGAGATCGGTCTCGACGCGATCGAGCGGTACGAGCGCGACCTCCTGGACTACGCGCTGCCGAAGCTCGAGGCGGCGGAAGGCGTGCGCGTCTTCGGGCCCTCGGCCGACCGGCGCGCGGGGATCGTCTCCTTCGAGGTCGAAGGCGCCCATCCCCACGATGTCGCGCAGGTGCTCGACTGGGAGGGCGTCGCGGTCCGTGCGGGCCACCACTGCAACCAGCCGCTCATGGCCAAGCTGGGCGTCCCCGCCACATCGCGCGCGAGCTTTTACCTCTACACGGTCCCCGAGGAGATCGACCGCTTCGTTGCGGGTGTCGAGAAGGCACGTAAGGTGTTCTCATGAGCAGCGAGTTCGACAACCTTTATCGAGAAGTCATCCTCGACCACTACAAGAACCCGCGCGGGCACGGGGTGATCGAGGGCGCCGACGTCGAGGCGGAGGGCCAGAACCCGCTCTGTGGCGACGAGGTCTCCATCTTCGTCAGCTTCGACGGGGACAGGATCGAGGACGTCAAGTTCCGCGGCCGCGGCTGCGCCATCAGCCAGGCGTCGACCTCGATGCTCATGGAGCTGGTCAAGGGCCGGACCGCGGAGGAGGTCGCCGGCATGTCGAAGGACGAGCTTCTCGACGAGGTCGGCATCCCCCTCACGCCCGTGCGGCTCAAGTGCGCGCTGCTCGGGCTGGGGGTCCTCAAGCTCGCGCTGCACAAGGGCAAGGGCACCGCGCTCCCCGAGGAGTGGGCCGGCCTGGCTCAGGACCTCGAGCTCAAGTAAGTCCGTGGCCGAGCTGACCGTCGGCCCGGTCGAGGAGCTGCCGCCCGGCGAGGTGAAGATCGTCCGCGCGGGCGAGCTCGCGATCGGCGTCTACAACCTGAAGGGCTCCTACTACGCGATCGAGGATCGCTGCTCGCACGACGACGGGCCGCTCGCCGAGGGCGACTTCGACGCCGAGGCCGGCGTCGCCATCTGCCCGCGGCACGGCTCCGAGTTCGACGTGCGCACCGGTCGTCCGCTCAGCCTTCCGGCCTACCAGCCCGTGGAGACCTTCGAGGTCTTCGTCGAGGACGGCCTGGTCAAGGTCCGCGTCTAGCGTTCGTCCTGAGCGGCTCGCTATTATCGAATCACCACGGAAAGGAGGTGGTCCGATCTTGATAAGTGACTGTTCGGGCAGTGGAGGTAATCGCAGGTAGGGGCGTGTCCCCAGGACCTACGGGGAATCGCCTAGCCAGCGTGGGGGACCAGGCACGACCCAGCGCCCCTGCCTAATCCAGGCGATCTACTGTTCTTCCAGGGCGGCCTCCGGGTCGCCCTGGTTGCTTAATCCGACCTTGCGACTATTTTCCGTGCAATGCGTCGCGGGGTAGTCATCTTCTTCCTGGGGCTCTTCCTGCTGGCAGCGCCGCTCGCGTCAGCCGACCAGCATCCGGCCGGTTGCTCTCAGGCTGCGTTCACATTCGACTGGGGCCCCGGTCTGGACGTCATCCATCGGAACAGTGACGTCGTGGCCACCACTGCCAAGGTGGGGAACAACGGCGTCATCGGGACTGGCATCTGCGACGTGACCGATGCGACCGTGACTCTGCAGTTCCCGAAAAGCGACGGAACTTCCGGAGGCCCGTTGTTC
>Ga0307316_10000285_pt1 | contig 14726 bp, 11 predicted proteins | sample ER_DNA_356_FD_194504 | JGI IMG/M metagenome (GOLD analysis project Ga0307316, IMG submission 194504) | Bulk soil microbial communities from the East River watershed near Crested Butte, Colorado, United States - ER_DNA_356 | ecosystem: Environmental > Terrestrial > Soil > Floodplain | place... | reverse complement strand
ACGAGGCACTCGCACGCGCGCGAGAAGAAGACAAGCCCATCTTGCTTTCTGTCGGCTACGCGGCCTGTCACTGGTGTCATGTCATGGAGCACGAGTCCTTCGAAGACGCGGCGACCGCGGCATTGATGAACGAGCACTTCGTTTCGGTCAAGGTCGATCGCGAGGAGCGCCCCGACATCGACTCGGTGTACATGGACGCCGTCGTTTCCCTCACCGGCCATGGGGGCTGGCCGATGACCGTCTTTCTCACGCCCGCAGGCGCGCCGTTCTTCGGCGGGACGTACTACCCACCCGAGCCGCGGCATGGGCTGCCGAGCTTCCCTCAGCTGTTGCAGGCGATCGCCGACGCGTGGCGCGAGCGCCGCTCCGACATCGAGCGCGACGCCGGCGCGATCACGGAGCAGCTCCGCCGCACAGCCGAGCCATCACGCGAGCCGCTGGCTTCGTCCCTGCTGACGGACGCCGTGCGCGGGCTTCGGCAGCAGTTCGATCCCGAGTGGGGTGGGTTCGGACCGGCGCCGAAGTTCCCGCCGGCCTCGGTGCTCGAGTTCTTGCTCCGCCGCGGCGAGCTCGAGCTCGCGACGAAGACACTCGACGCGATGGCCGCCGGAGGCATGTACGACCTCGTCGGCGGCGGCTTCCACCGGTACTCCGTCGATCGGCAATGGCTCGTGCCGCACTTCGAGAAGATGCTCTACGACAACGCGCTACTTGTTCCCGTGTATCTGCACGGCTGGCTCGTGACGGGCAACGAGCGTTACCGCGAGATCGCCACCGAGACGCTTGACTACATGCTGCGCGAGCTGGCCCTCGACGAAGGGGGATTCGCCTCCGCCGAGGACGCCGACACGGACGGCGTCGAAGGGCTCACCTATACGTGGACGGAGGAGGACGAGGTCCCGGAGGAGCTGTTGCACCCGTTCGAGCACGGACGTTTCATCATCCGCGGCGCCCTCGACCCCGAGCTGCGCGCACGGCTGTTCGAGGAGAGAGACCGTCGCCGGAAGCCGCTGCGTGACGACAAGGCGATCGCGTCCTGGAACGGCCTTGCGCTCGCGGCCCTCGCCGAGGCCGGGCGCAGGCTCGGGCGTGACGACTACCTGGACGCAGCTCGCTCGCTCGGCGAGTTCCTGCTCGGACCGCTCTCCACCGCAGAGGGCCGTCTCTACCGCAGCTGGCGTGCGGGCCAGGCGAAGCATGCGGGCGTGCTCGAGGATTACGCCGACGTTGCGAACGGCCTGTACGAGCTCCACGTCGCGACCGGAGAGCTGCGCTGGCTCGAAGAATCGCGACGGCTCGCAGTGCTTGCCGTCGATCTCTTCGGCGATCCCGCCGACGGCGGCTTCTTCCTCACGCCGAGGGATGGGGAGAAGCTCGTCGCGAGGAAGAAGGACTTCGACGACCACCCGACGCCGTCGGGTAACTCGATGCTCGCGTACGTGCTCCTCCGCCTCTCCCGGCTCTGGGGCGACCAGGAGCTCGAGCGGCAGGCGGTCGGCGTGTTCCGGTTCGTCGCTCCGCTCCTCCCGCGTGCCCCGTCCGCGTTCGGACATGCACTGAACGCGCTCGATCTCCACTTCTCGCCGCCCCGTGAGATCGCGATCGTCGGACCTCCGGACTCCGAGGTGGCACGGGCCGCGCTGGCCCCGTTCGACCCGAACGCCGTGGTCGCTTTCGGGCCGTGCGACGAGGTGCCGCTCCTGGCCGGGAAGGACCTGGTCGACGGGCGCCCGGCGGTCTACGTCTGTGAAGCCTTTGCCTGTCAGCCACCCGTGACGGAGGCAAGAGCTCTAGGAGGGGGCGCAGCCGCGACTGTGACTTCCTAGCAGGTCGACAACCGCGGTCGGCGCGCCCCCTCTGCGAAAGAGACTCGCCCGGTCGGGAAAACCCTGCACTCGACTTGCGAGGTTAGGAAATCTCCTTGATCTGGGCGCCGGGAATGGCGCCGATCAGCGTCTCGGTCGCCACGGGGAAGACCGCGTGCGGCGTACCTCCGGCGCACCACACCGTTTCGAAACGGCGGAGCGAGGTGTCCACGACGGTGGGGACCGGCCGGTCGTGCCCGACGGGTGGAACGCCGCCGATGGAGTAGCCGGTCGCTTCTCGCACCTCGTCGCCGTCGGCCTGGCGCACGTTCACGCCGAGCTTGCCCGTGTCCACCCGCCGGTCCCCCGCGCACAGGCAGAGGAGCGGGCCGGAATCGTCGACGAAGACCAGCGACTTGACGATCTGGCCGACCTCGACGCCGACCGCGGCTGCTGCCTCCTTCGCGGTCCGGGTCGAGTCCGCGAGCTCCTGCACCTCGGCGTCGAGGCCGAGTTCGCGGAGGCGCTCATTGAATCGCTCAGCGGTTGGGTGCATCGTTGCCGCACTTTAGGGTAAGGCGGCCTTGCCCCTCCTCGAAGTCGAGAACGTCTCAATGCAGTTCGGAGGCATCGTCGCGCTCGACGCGGTCTCGTTCGACGCGGGCGCCGGCGAGATCGTCGGGCTGATCGGCCCGAACGGTGCCGGGAAGACAACCGCGTTCAACGTCATCACCCGTCTGTACACGCCGGCCGAAGGCGATGTCCGCTTCGACGGCGAGAGCCTCCTCGGCACTCCTCCGAGCGGCGTGATCCGCCGAGGAATCGCGCGGACGTTCCAGAACGTCGAGCTCTTCCGCGGCATGTCCGTCATCGACAACGTGCGGGTCGGTGCGCACGTGCGCCAGGGAGAACAAGCGGGGGACGACGTGCTCTTCTACGTGAACCTCCACTCGGTCCGCGACCGGCCGGCATCGGAGCTGCCATACGGGACGCAGAAGCGCGTCGAGCTGGCGCGCGCGCTTGCGTCGGGACCACAGCTCTTGCTGCTGGACGAGCCCGCCGGCGGCCTGAGCCACGAAGAGGTCGACCAGCTCGGAAAGTTCATCCGCCGGATGCGGGACGATTTCGAGCTGACGATCCTGCTCGTCGAGCACCACATGGGCCTCGTGATGAGCGTCGCCGATCGCGTGCACGTTCTCGACTTCGGCAAGAAGATCGCGGAGGGGACGCCGGCTCAGGTGCAGGCGGACAAAGGTGTGATCGAGGCATATCTCGGAGCCGAATCGTGAGCCTGCTGGAGCTGCGAAACGTCGAGGCGCGCTACGGCCCGGTCAAGGCGCTGCACGGTGTGTCGCTCACCGTCGACGACGGCGAGCTCGTCGCGGTGCTCGGCGCGAACGGCGCGGGCAAGACCACGACTCTGCGCGCGATCTCGGGAACCGTGCGCCGCACCGGTGACCTCGTCTTCGGCGGAGAGGCACTCCCGCGCCGTCCCGAAGGCACCGCGCGCGCAGGAATCGCGCATGTGCCTGAAGGCCGCGGAACATTCAGCGACCTCACCGTTTGGGAGAACCTCCGCCTCGGTGCGTACACGCGCCGCGGCGGCATCAAGGACGACGCACGGCGTGTCTTCGGATTCTTCCCCCGGCTGGAAGAGCGCCGACACCAGCAGGCAGGGACCCTTTCCGGCGGCGAGCAGCAGATGCTCGCGCTCGGCCGCGCGATGATGGCGCGGCCGAAGCTGCTGCTGCTCGACGAGCCCTCGCTCGGTCTGGCGCCGATCGCCGTCAACGAGATCTTCGAGGCGCTCGAGCGCATGAAGGGCCAGGAGGGCATGTCCGTGCTCGTCGTCGAACAGAACGCCAATCTCGTGCTTGCCCACGCCGCCCGCGCCTACGTCCTCGAGGTCGGCACCGTCGTCGTCGAGGGAACGAGCGACGAGCTGCGCGCAAACGAGTCCGTCCGGAAGTCGTACCTGGGTTACTGATGCCGATCGCCGCCTTCACCTGGACCGAGTTCGCTCAACAGCTTGCGGCGGGCATTCGCGAAGGTGCGATCTACGCCGGGCTCGCGCTTGCGATCGTGATCATCTACCGCTCGACAAGGGTCATCAACTTCGCGCAAGGCGAGATGGCGACCTTCACGACCTTCATCGCCTGGTCGCTGATGAACCAGGGGCTCACGTTCTGGGAGGCGTTCCCGATCGTGCTCGCGATCGCCTTCACCGGCGGCGTGGTGATCGAGCGAACCCTGATCCGTCCGGTCGAGAACGCCCCGGTTCTTACGATCGTGATCATCACCCTCGGCCTCGCCCTGCTGCTGAACGGGTTGATGAACCTGATCTGGGGTGGGGCCAACGTGCAGTTCCACGGTCCCTTCTCGACGAGGACGATCGATGTCGGCGGCGTCCCGGTCAGCGTGCAGGACGTCGGCATCGTCGCCGTCTCGATCCTGCTCGTGGGGTTGCTCGCGCTCTTCTTCCGCTTTACGAAGCTCGGGCTCGGGATGCGCGCTGCGGCCGTCAACCGGGATTCGTCGCGGCTCGTCGGCGTACGCGTCAGCTGGATGTTCGCGCTCGGCTGGGGTATCGCGACGGTGCTAGGCGCGGTCGCGGGAATGATGATCGCACCCGTCGTGTTCCTCGACCCGAACATGATGCAGACGATCCTGCTCTACGCTTTCGCGGCTGCCGTTCTCGGCGGGCTCGACTCGCCGGTCGGCGCAGTCGTCGGCGGCATCCTCCTCGGCGTCACGATCACGTTGCTCGGCCGCTACGTCGGGTTCATCGGGTCGACGCTGAAGCTGCCGGCAGCGCTCCTGCTCATCCTCCTGCTGCTGCTCGTGCGGCCGGGCGGCCTCTTCGGAAAGGTGGCGGTGCGGCGCGTATGAGGACGAGGCTCTGGCTCGAGCTTTCCGCTTTCGTCGCGCTCGCGGCCGTCGTCGCGTTGCTGCCGCGGTTCGTGAGCGACTTCCGCGCCCGCGAGCTCGCGATCGTCGGGATGTACTTCATCGCCCTGCTGGGTCTCTCGATCCTGACCGGATTCAACGGGCAGATCTCGCTCGGTAACGGCGCGTTCATGGCAATCGGCGGCTACACCACCGCAATCCTGAGCGTGGACGGCTTCTACGGACACCAGGTGCGCGACCTCTGGACGATCCCGATTGCAGGCGTCGTTGCCGGAATCGCGGGCCTTGTCGTCGGCCTTCCCGCGCTGCGTCTCTCGGGGCTCTATCTCGCGCTGATCACCTTCGGCATCGCCGTCTCGTTCCCGCAGTTGCCGAAGGAGTTCGACCACTTCTTCGGCGGCACGACGGGCAAGATCCTCAACCTGGCGAAACCGCCGTTCGGGCTCAGTACGACGACCAACAACTGGATCTATTACCTGACCTGGGGGATCGCGCTCGTGTTGCTGGTTGCAGCCTGGATACTCGTGCGCGGAAAGACAGGACGCGCCTTCAAGGCGATCCGCGACAGCGAGGTCGCAGCGGTGTCCTCCGGAATCAGAATCGGGAGATACAAGACGCTCGCGTTCGGGATCTCGGCCTTCTACGCCGGCGTCGCCGGATCGCTTTACGCGATCGCGAATGCCTACGTCAATCCCGACGTCTTCCCGATCATCCTCTCCGTCTACCTCGTCGTCGGCCTTGCGGTCGGCGGGCTCGACTCACTCTTCGGGATGATCGCCGGCGCCGCCCTGATCTACTTCCTGCAGAACCATGCGGACACGGTTGCGCGCTGGCTCAACCACCTGCCTGCGCTGAGCCTCGATCCGCAGAAGCCTGGGATCCCGAGTGTCGTGTTCGGGATCGTGCTGATCGTCGTGATGATCCTTCTCCCGACCGGCGTCGGAGGCCTGGTGCGACGGCTCTTTGGGCCGCTAACAACTCGGCTATACACTCGGTCTTAGGTGAGCAGGTGGGCGTGAGGGTCTTTGTCGTTTGTGCCGCCGTGGCCGTCATGGCCGCTGCGTCTGCCGGCGCGCGCCCCGTCGCGACGCCCGGTGTCTCGTCGGACGAGATCCACATCGGCTCGAGCGTGCCGCTGAGCGGAGAGGCCGCGATCGCCGGGAACGTCGCGCGCGGCATCGACGCCTACTTCAAGTACGTCAACGACAAGGGCGGGGTTCTCGGTCGCAAGCTCAAGTACACGTATCTCGACGATGGGTACGACCCGGGCCGCGCAGTGAACAACACGATCCGCTTGATCCAGCAGGAGCAGGTCTTCGCGGTCTTCAGCTCGCTCGGGACGAACAACAACCTCGCAGTCCGCAAGCTCCTGAACGACGCGAAGGTTCCACAGCTCTATGTCTCGTCCGGCGCGACGACGTTCGGCCGGGACTACAAGAAGTACCCATGGACGATCGGGTACATCCCGCCGTATTCGGAGGAAGGCGAGATCTACGGGCGCTATGTCGTGAAGAACATCAAGAAGGCGAAGGTCGCTGTTCTGTACCAGAACGACGACTACGGCCGCGATCTCCTGGCCGGGATGAAGCGCGGGCTCGGCAAGAAGGCGAAGTCGATCGTCGCGAGCGTTGGCTACGACCCGACGTCCTCGGATGTGCAGCCGCAGGTGACCCAGCTGAAGGCATCGAAGGCGAACGTGCTGATGGTGTTCGCCTTCGGCAAGTTCTCGCTCCAGGCGTTCAATGCTGTGTCGCGGCTCGGCTGGAAGCCGCAGATCTTCGTCAACGACGTGTCATCGGCCGCGTCGCTGATGGCGATCGTCCCGCAAAAGGCGGCGAACGGATCGATCTCGATCGTCTTCGGCAAGGACCCGGCCTCACCTCAGTGGGCGAACGACAAGGGCATCAAGCTCTTCCAGTCGATCCTCAGGAAGTACGGCAACGGAACCAGCTCCCGCGACCTGAAGGACGGCTACTTCACCGCAGGTATGGCAACGGCCTACACGCTCGTCAACACGCTCAAGAAAGCCGGGAAGAACCTGACCCGGCAGAGCTTGATGAACGCGGCGACGCATCTGACCGAACGCGGGAATCCCTTCGTGCTGCCGGGCATCATCATCCATACGGCGCCGACGAGTCGCTTTCCGATCACGCAGGTGCGACTCCAGCGGTGGTCGAAGGGCGCGTGGCGCACCTTCGGTCCGCTCGTCTCGGCCAAGCCCGGCTAGCGCTCCTTCAGCGACAGTCCGAGTTGTCGCCGACAACCGCGGCGAGCGCACGCCTCGCCGTGACGGCGAAACGCAGCGAGACGATGCCGGGATGTCGAACCGTCAGCTCCGTCATGCCGTCGGCGCTGGGGCTCAGGCAACCCGCGGGTGTGTGCCAGTAGGGCGCGTACGTGACGTCGAGCCGGTACGTGCCCGCAACGGGAGCGGCGATGCGGATCGACGTGTAGCCGAGCTCGAGCACACGTGCCGGCGGGCTGACAAGTGGGCGTGGTGACGGAACGGCGAAAACGGTTGTCGTCGCAGTCCGGTGAACGACTACGAGGCCTGAGCGGCCACTCTCGAGCAGCCGTGCTTCGGCACGTGCGCTGTAATCCGGTGTCGCAGTCGTGAGCACGACGTAGCGGACGCTGAGCTTGCGCAGCCAGTTCACGTAGACGGCCGGTCCGAGCTTCCCGTACAGCACGCGGTTCTGCGGAAAGTCCTCCTGCCTGAACCAGCCGCGTACCAGCGGGATCCGCGCGCGGGCGAGAAAGTCGGCAGGCCAGTGACCTCGCGTGTCCACCGCCTCGACGCGGTACGAGGGCCGCACGTGGCCCTGGAGGTAGGAGATCGTCGGCTTCCAGTAGGCGGCGTGCGCGGTGGGATCCCCGGCGTCATGGACGAAGCTGGCGGCAAGCGGCGTCAGATTCCACGAGAGGGCAAGTGCGAGCGCGACCGCGCAGACGGGCCGCGGACGCCAGTGGCGGAGCGTGAGCGTCAGGATCGCGATCGGCGCCGCGGCGAACCGAAGCCGCGCAATGTTCTCGCCGATTGGCGAGGCGAACGCGAACGCGGCCGTGCAGGCGCCGAAATAGACGATGTACGTCCAGCGAAGGAGCCGTGCGCTCGCGATTCCCCACGTCAAGCCGATTCCGAGCACGCAGAAGATCGTCGCGGCGAGGAACTCCTGAACCGAGAAGGGAAAGGTGCCGCGGCCCGGGAACATTCTGCGGACCACGAGCTCGAGCGCCCCGACCGCCGCGATCGCGAGGGACGGCCACAGAAGCAGAGCCCGTTGATCACGACGAGCGAGCGCGACTGCGGCCAGGAGCACCACGAGGAGCACGAAGGCGAGCGGGCTGGCAGCAAGGGTCAGGAGCGCGAAGCCTGCGAAGAGCGGGCGGCGGCCGAGTTGCAGAAGCCAGAGAGCGACGAGGGCGAACGCGCTTCCGAGCATGAACGGGTAGGCCGCGGAGACGACGAGTAGCGCCCACACGACCGCGAAAGCGCGGATCGACCATTTGGCCTCCTCGCCCCACTCACGTCGCACGACAGCTGCAAAGGCGGCGACCGCGACGGCAACGATCAAGACGGCGAGCAGCTTGATGCCGATCGCCGCGGCCAGCGGGTAGTACAGGACGCTGTAGGTAACGAAGCTGTAGCGGCCCGCGTACCAGAAGTTGTTCCAGAGAACGTAGCCGTGCTCGAGAAAGAGCGTCCGCTGGTAGACGTGCGCGGCCAGGTCGGTACCGGGTGGGCCGAACCAGACGAGCAGTGCCGCGAGGGATGCCGCCGCGGCTGCAGGCATCAGGAGGTCGGCGCGCGTGCGAAGCCAGACGCGCGGAGTCATCAGCGCATGTTCCCCGTGTGACCGAGTGAAAATCTCCCCGGCTGCGGCCAGACGGACAGGCCGTGTGGGCTCGGACCGACTGGAACGCGCGCGATCAACCGTCCGCTGCGCGTGTCGATTGCATAGACCTCCGAGTTGTACCGTCCCGAGAGCCAGAGCACCTTGCCATCCGCGGAGACATCGCCCATGTCGGGGCTTCCGCCGCCCGGGATGCGCCACTTGTGAATGACCTTGCGGGTCCTGAACGAGATCACGGACACGCTTCCCTCGCTGCGATTTGCGACGTAGAGCACCCTTCCGTTCCGCCCGACGACGAGACCGTGCGCTCCTGCGCCGGTATGGATGAACCCGATCACCTTCAGCCGTTTGGGGTTGATCTCCCACACTCCGCCGGCAGCGAGGTCGGCCACGTAGAAGACCTTCGCGTCCGGCGACGAGCGCACGTCCTGAGGTACCGAGAACCGGCGCGGCAGTGTTCGCACCGCGAGCACCCTGAAGTGGCGCACGTCGACCTTCAGCAGACGGCCCGAGAACTCGCAACTTGCGATGACATAGCGCCCGTTGGCAGAGAAGTCCATGTGGTTGACGCCGGCGCAGGGAACGGTCAGCGCCCGCACGAGCCGGAACGAGTGTGCCGAGCGGAAGTCGAGTCGGCGGAGACGCTCGGCGACCACGATCGCGTAGCGACCGTCGATCGTGAAATAGAGGTTGTAGGGATCGGCGACGTCGATCGGCTTGCCGGGGCGACCCGTGCGCGCATCGATCGGCGTCAGCGTGTTGCCGACGTCGTTGTTCACATAGAGCGTGTGCAGGTCGTGCGACGGCGTGACGTGCTGTGGCAGCGCTCCCACCGAGAAGTGTCCGACGACCTTGTACGTCTGCGGGTCGATCACATCGACCGAGTCTCCCGCGCTGTTCGGGACGTAGACGCGGGCCGGGTCCCGCCGGGCGATCGCGCTGATCATGCCTGCGCGGTCGTGCGCATAGAGGTTCAGCGGACGGACCTGAGCGAGGCGGCGGACCTTGGCCTTTTGGTGAACCGGAGGCGGCAGTCTGGCCGCGGCTGCTGTCTTTCCCTGGTCCCCCTTCCAGTCTCGATACTCCAGGCTCCCGACCACCGCGACCAGGGCCAGCAGTCCGATCAGCGCCCCGCTCGAGGCCGGCCGTCGCCTTCGTCGCGAGGTTCTCACCGCGGGCCATGATGGCACGCAGGGTGCGACCGGCCCGGCATTCTTAACGTTGCTCTCATTTCGTGCCGATAGCGTTTGTGGCGTGCAGAGCGAGCGGACCAGCAGCGGCTTCATGAACGAGCTTTCGCTCGGTCAATTCGGATCGATGCGCCGCAGCTACGCCGTCGGGTTTGGAGCCCTCGTGATCGCCGGCATCGCCCTCGGAGCGACCAGGATCGGCCGTGGGACGTTCGACGGTGCCATCGCGAGCCTGTCGCATGCCCAGCCGAAATGGCTGGTCGTCGCAGCGATTGCTTTCGGACTTGGCCTGCTCGCTTCGGCGGCGGCCTGGCGGACCGGGTTGCGCGCATGCGGCGGCGAGGCGTGCTTCAAGCAGGTGTCGGCGCGTTATGCGATCGGCTCGCTCGTCAACTCTGTCGCCCCGGCGCACCTCGGCGGGGCCGTTCGGATCGGTCTCCTCTCACGCACGCTCCCCGGGGACGACCGTCTCTGGCGTGCGGGCGGCGTGGGCGCGTCGGTGGCCGCGGCCCGGACGCTCGTGCTGGCCCTGCTCATCGTCGTGGCTGCATCCGTGGGTCGCGTCCCGTTGTGGCCGGCTCCGCTGCTGATCCTCGCCGTGGCGTGTGTTGTCCTCGTGTCCGTGCGCATCAGCCGACGAGCGGCCGGCCGACTCGGAAGCCTCCTGCAGATCTTCCGCAGCGTCGGGCAATCGCCGCGCGCAGGAGCGACGATCTTCGGCTGGATCGCCTTCGCGGCGATCACGCGTGTGTGCGGCGCGGTCGCGATCTCGCTCGCTCTCGGTGTGTCGAGGCCGGTCTGGGTCGCCGTCGTGCTGCTCGCCGCAATGGCGCTTGCCGGCCTGCTGCCGCTCACGCCGGGGAACTTCGGGGCAGGGGCAGGCGCGGCAACAATCGCTTTGCACGGGACCGGTGTGGGTCTCGGCGCCTCACTTGCGCTCGGAGTCGCGTTCCAGGCGGTCGAGACGTTTTCGGGAATGACACTCGGCCTCGCCGGTGCAGCCGTCCTGGCCGCGCCGGGAACGCGCACAAGGCGCTGGTCGATGGCCGGAGCCGGGGTCGCGGCAGTGGTCCTGGCGGCGGCGCTCGGCGTCGCGTCGATCGATCTTCTCTGAACCTTCGTAGCCCGCGCGCGTAGACGTAAGCTCCCGGCATGGAGCTCCTCGGCCGTCCGCTCGACGAGCTGTGTGCGGAGGCGCGGGCGCTAAGGGCGGAAGGGCACGGCCGGCTCGTCACCTACTCGCCGAAGGTCTTCATCCCGCTGACGAAGCTCTGTCGCGACGTCTGTCACTACTGCACGTTCGCGCAGCCGCCACGCCGCGGCGAGCGGGCTTACCTGACGATCGAGGAAGTCCTCGAGATCGCGCGTGCAGGTGCGGCCGCCGGCTGCCGCGAAGCCCTCTTCACCCTCGGGGACAAGCCGGAGCTGCGCTACCGCGCGGCCCGGGACGAGCTGGCCGCTCTCGGCTGTGGCACGACCATCGAGTACCTGGCCCGTGCAGCCGAGGCCGTCTTGACCGAGACGGGGCTGCTGCCGCATCTCAACCCGGGCGTCATGACGCGCGAGGACGTGCGGGAGCTGCGGCGCGTGAGCGTCTCGCTCGGGCTGATGCTCGAGACGACCTCGGAGCGTCTGTCCGCGCGCGGAGGTCCGCATTTTGGCTCTCCGGACAAGCTGCCGGCCCGCAGGTTCGAGACGATCGCCGCCGCCGGGGAGGAGCGAGTCCCGTTCACGACGGGCCTGCTCATTGGCATCGGCGAGTCGCGCGAAGAGCGCATCGACGCGCTGCTCGCGATTCGCGAGCTCGCCGATACGCACGGGCACGTGCAAGAGGTGATCGTTCAGAACTTCCGGGCGAAGCCGGGAACGCGGATGGCCGAGTCTCCCGAGCCGGCCCTCGAAGAGCTCCTCTGGACGATCGCGGTCGCGCGGATCGTGCTCGGCCCGCAAGCCCATCTGCAAGCACCTCCCAACCTTTCGTACACCGACTTTCCGCGACTGCTCGACGCGGGGATCGACGACTGGGGAGGCGTCTCGCCGGTGACGATCGACCACGTCAACCCGGAGGCTCCCTGGCCCGAGCTCGACCTGCTTCGGGCCGGCACCGAAAGCCGCGACCTCGAGCTCGCCCCGCGGCTCCCGGTCTATCCCGAGTGGATCTCCGCCGAGTGGATCGACCCGAACGTGCTGCCGTCGGTTCTGCGCGCATCGGATTCGCTCGGGCTCGCGCGCGAGGACCGCTGGTCGCCGGGCGAGGACGCTGGGATCCCCTTCGTTCCGCGGGACGCGCTGCCCATCGACACCCGTGCAGAGCTCGCCGAGGAGGACATCGTGCGCCTGTTCCGCGCGCGGGGGCAGGAGCGCGACCGTGTCTTTGCTGCCGCCGATCAGCTCAGGCGCGAGGTCTGCGGTGACGAGGTGACGTACGTCGTCACGCGCAACATCCAGTACACGAACGTCTGTTATTTCCGCTGCGGGTTCTGTGCCTTCTCGAAGGGAAAGCTGGCGGCGAACCTGCGCGGCGCGCCGTACCTCGTGCCGCACGAGGAGATCGTGCGCCGCTGCGAGGAGGCGTGGGAGCGCGGCGCGACCGAGGTCTGCCTACAGGGCGGGATCCATCCGGCGTTCACCGGCGACTACTACCTCTCGGTCGTGCGTGCGATCAAGGAAGCGGTGCCCGGCCTGCACGTCCATGCGTTCTCGGCGCTCGAGGTGTGGCAGGGGGCTGCGACGCTCGGCCTGCCGCTCGACGAGTACCTCGCGGAGTTGGCCGAGGCCGGTCTCGGGTCGCTGCCGGGAACGGCGGCCGAGATCCTCGATGACGAGGTGCGTCGCATCATCTGCCCGGACAAGGTCACGACGGCGCAGTGGCTGGAGGTGCACGATGCCGCGCATCGTGCGGGCCTGCGCTCGAATGTGACGATGATGCTCGGCCATGTGGAAGGGCCGCTCAACTGGGCGCGCCATCTGTTGCACTCGCGCGAACAGCAACGCCGAAGCGGCGGGTTCACGGAGTTCGTGCCGCTCCCGTTCGTGCACATGGAGGCGCCGATGTGGCTGCGCGGCCAGGCGCGTTCGGGCCCGACGTTCGGCGAGACGCTGCTCGTGCACGCAGTGGCGCGTCTCGCGCTGCACCCGTGGATCACGAACATCCAGGTGTCGTGGGTGAAGGTCGGTGCGGAAGGCGCAGCGGCCGCGCTCCGCGCCGGCGTCAACGACCTGGGCGGCACGCTGATGAACGAGTCCATCTCCCGCTCGGCCGGAGCCGAGCATGGCCAGGAGTTCCCGCCGGAAGCGATGGAGGCGCTGATCCGCTCGTGCGGCCGCCTGGCACGACAGCGGACGACGCTCTACGGCGACGCGCCGGAGGAACGACGGCTCGCGTCGTTCGGCGCGGCCCCGCTCGCCGAGCCGTGGAATCCGCCGGTGAAGGACGCACGACTCGTTGCTCCGCCGCGTCTCGTGCGACCCGGCTTCGCTACGAACTAGAGGCCTGATGTGAAATTCCGCCGGGCCGGATGACGCACCAGCCACGGCGCCGGATCAGCACGTTCGCCCGCGGCACGTAGCGCCGCTACGCACCGCGAACGACCGCACTGCCCGGCTTGGTCTGGAGCGCCCCCGACGGCGGCCCAATTTCGCATCAGCCCTCTAGGTCTCGAACGCGAGCAGGTCGTCGAGCGACTCGCGCCGGCGGATCAGCTCGGCGTCGCCGTCCGTCACGAGCACCACGGCCGGGCGAGCGACGCCGTTGTAGTTCGACGCCATCGCCAGGGTGTAGGCCCCGGTGGCGGGAACCGCGAGCAGGTCGTCCCGGCGAGGCTCCGGCAGCTCGACGCTCTCGATGAGCACGTCGCCGGACTCGCAATGCTTGCCGGCGATCCGGAACGTCGCCACCGGTTCCTCGTCGGCACGGTTCGCAAGGAGTGCCTCGTAGCGCGATCCGTAGAGCTGCGGGCGCGGATTGTCTGACATGCCGCCGTCGATCGCCGCATACGCCACGCCTGTCGTGCGCTTGACGACGCCGATCCGGTAGAGCGTGAGCCCGGCCCGGCCGACGAGCGAGCGGCCCGGTTCGAAGATCACCCGCGCCGGGTCGAGCCAGTGTGCACGCAGACGTGAGAGCAGCTCCCGCGCGAACTCGTCTTCCCGCGGGACGCTCTCGCTCAGAGAATGACGAACCGCGAGGCCGCCGCCGAGGTCGAAGACGCGCGGCGTCCAGCCCAGCTCTTCCCGGCAGTGCGCCGCGACATTGGCAAGCCGCTCGACCGCGAGCAGGCTCTCCGCGCTTCGCGTCAGCTGCGAGCCGATGTGCACGTGGAGCCCGGCGACGTCGAGCCCCGAGGCGAGCGCGTCCCTGACCGCCGCAAGGGCGTCGCCGGCGACGAGCCCGAACTTCGATTCCGCATGGGCGGTCTGAACCGCACGGTGCGTCTCCGCGTCGATGCCCGGAGTGACGCGGACGAGCACGGTTCGAACGCCTGCCGCTTTCGCCCGCGCAACCTCGTCGAGCGCATCGATGACCACGATTGCCCCGGCCTCGGCCGCCGCCTGGAGCTCTTCGTCGGACTTGTTGTTGCCGTGGAACAGGATCCGCTCGCCCCGCACGCCTGCACGCAACGCGAACTCGAGCTCACCGCGCGTCGAGACGTCCGCCCCCAGACCCTCCGCGGCGAGGAGCCGGAGCAGCGCGACGTTGGGGAACGCCTTCGTCCCGTACACGACGAGCGCATCGTGATCCACTCCCGTATACGCGCGCGCCCGGGCGAGAATCGTCTCCCGGCAGTACACGAGGAGCGGCGTGCCGAACTCCTCCGCGAAGGCCGACGCACGGACTCCGCCCACCACGAGCTCGCCGTCCTCGACGGCCGCCGTGTCGGGGAAGAGCTCGATCAGCCCGTTAGTCGCTCCACCACTCCTGAACCATTTCGGCGTCGCCCGGACCGGTGTTCGGGGCGCCCACGATCAGG
>Ga0307316_10000284_pt1 | contig 14742 bp, 12 predicted proteins | sample ER_DNA_356_FD_194504 | JGI IMG/M metagenome (GOLD analysis project Ga0307316, IMG submission 194504) | Bulk soil microbial communities from the East River watershed near Crested Butte, Colorado, United States - ER_DNA_356 | ecosystem: Environmental > Terrestrial > Soil > Floodplain | place... | reverse complement strand
CTCGATGCGGCTGTTTTCGGTGTCGGCCACCCAGATGTTGCCGGCGGCGTCGGTGACGAGGGCGCGGGGGGAGCTCAGCTGGCCGTTGCCGGTGCCGGGGGAGGCAAAGGTGGCCTGCGGAGCGATGGTTTCACCAGGTGGAATCTGGGTCGGAGGGAAGACCGCAGTCGCATCGACTGGGTAGTCGCTCTGGCCCCATTGCGCGACCGCAGCGGGACCCATGTCGTTGGGCGCCCCAGAGCCGCTCACCGGGACCCCGTAGACGATCGAAGTCGTGGCTTTGGCCGGGCTTTCCAGCAGGCTTGCCCGGCTGACGCCCCTCAGTGGTGCTCCCGGCAGGCCGTAGTAGGCGAATTCCCATGATTCCTGCCCCGGCGGGATCATCGTCGCCAGTTTCTGGGATCCCCTTTCGACATAGGTGTATTTCTCCTTCAGCGGGGAGGAAAGCCGCGGGTCCCACTCTTCGGTCAGGCGGGTTTCGGTGTCGTATTCGTACTTGGCGACAACTTGGGAGCTGGTCGGGTCGCCGGAGGCGTTGAAGTAGCGGATCGACGCCAGATTCACCTGCGAAGCGGGGTAGGTGGCCGCTTTGGTCCATTCGTTCTTCGGCAGGTATTCGAATTTCAGCGTCCGGCAGCCTGCCGTATTCAGCGAAGTCGCGCCTTCGGAAGTCGGATCTTCACAAGCCACTCCTTCCGGCGCGGGTGCGACCAGATCGATCAGCCGAAGGCTTTGTCCGCCCCCGGGGTTTTCATAGACCATTCGCACCGATTTTGGCGTCGCCTGGAAAGAGACCGTCTTTGGCAGGTAGTCGTAGGACCCATCCTTGATGAAGGTGGTATGGGTCCCGTTCGGATCGGCAAGGAGGAAATGTTCGGCGTCGGTCCTCGTCAGCTTCAGTTCCTTGGCGAAGTCGGGAGCGACATAGCTTTCGCCGGAGATTTCGAATGGGATCGCCGAGCCGTCGCTGCTGAACAGTTCGATCCACCGCTGTTCGGGCTGCGCTTCTTCTTCCAGCCATTCTTCGCAACTGGCAGGTGGGCATTCGGACCCGCAGTGGGTTTCATTTCCGATTTCGTCCCAGCATTCCTTTCCGTACACAGCCGGCCGGGCCGGCATCAACTGTTCTTCGAGCTTCACCCAAGTTTCCTGGTATTCGGCTTCCACGGGCGAGGCGGGTTGCCACCAAGAACCCAACACGGTCGAATAGTCGGGTGCGTTGTTCGAGATCGTCGAGTCGTAGGTGCGTGAAAATTCGAGCTTTGCTTCGGTTCCCGGCACCGGAATCGAGACGTCGGTGCGGGTGAGCGAGAACGCGCCGGTCACGAGGTCGACCGTCGCGGGACCCACCGCTTCGGTCGCATCGGTCGGCACCCGGCTCGCATTGTGGAGGCGGAGGAATTCGGTGGTAGCCGGTTCGCTCGCTCCGGCGGCGCTGATGCCGCCGTCGAAGATCGCGCGGAACTGGATGCCCTGTTCCGGGTATCCGGCAGAGGAGAAGATCGGGCAGGCGCGGGCGTCCAGGAAGACGGGTTCGCTGTGGCCCGGATTGCTCGCGACCGGCAGCGGCCAGGTCACCTGTTGCCCTTTGCCGTCCTCGACGCATTCGATGGGGATGGTCCGGAATGCGTCCCATTTCGGCAGCTTCCACTGGAAGCCGACCCCGGTCACGCCACCCCCGGTGGGCGCACCACCCCATTCGGCCTCGAGCGTGTAGTAGCTCCCCGTCTTCTTGCCGTCTTCGGGATAGACCAGCTTGCTGGTGGTGGGAGCTTTGGCATAGCCGCCGGTGTTAAAAGTCCAGGTGGCAGGAGTCGCATCGGCGATTCCCTCCGAGTTGGTGGCAGCGACCTTGAAGGTGTGCCACCCGGTCCCGAGGCGAAGGGCGAGCGTTTGGGGGGAGGTGCAGGGGCTCGTCACACCTTCGAAGGTGCACTTGAAGGTGGCGCCTGATGCATTGGAGGTGAATTCGACGGGCCAGGTTTCGTGGTTGGTGTAGCTGGGTTGTCTCGAGGTGATCGTCGTCTGGACCGAGTTGAAGGTTTCGTCGACACCTCGCGCCGTTCCCTTGGAATTGCTGGCAACGACCCGATAGTGGTAGAGGCTCGGAGAGAGCCCTTCGATCGCCTGGCTCACGTCGGCAATCGGCACACCCGCATCGGCGGCCGTGGCCGGCGCTTTCGAGCCATAAGCCGTCGTTTTGCCGTATTCGAAGTAGTAGTGCGCATCCAGCCCCAGCGGTTCGATCCTTGCCTGCAGCACCGCCCGCGTCCCGGTGACTTCGGTAGCGGGTTTAGTCGTGGCGACAAGGGGCGGAGCCACCAAGCCCCACTCCTGCACCCGGCTGTTCCCCGTGTCGGCGACCCAGATGTAGCCGCTGGCGTCGACGGCGAGGCCGGCGGGGCCTTTGAGCTCTTCTTCGCCCGACCCCAGGCCGCCGAACTGCGCCATGTATTTACCTCCCGAGGCGAACTCCTCGATCCTGTTGTTGCCGGTGTCGGCGACCCAGAAGTGGCCGCTGCCGTCCATCGTGAACGCTTCGGGGGCGTTCAGCTGGCCGTCGCCCGAGCCGAGGGAGCCGTAGACGCCGATCTGCGCCGGCGGCGAGGAGAGCGCGGCTTCCCGCATGAGGATGAGGGCGCGGTTGTTGCCGGTATCGGCGACGTAGAGATTGTTGTTTTTGGCGACAATGCCGGTGGGGGCTTTGACGGAGATGTAGGCGGTCTGGTAGACGCCGGCCGCCGAGAAGCTCTTGACCCGGTTGTTGCCGGTGTCGGAGACCCAGACGCTGCCGCCGGTATCGACGGCGATGCCGGAGGGGCTCTTGAGGTTGCTCGACCCGACGCCGAGGGTGCCGAATTTCGAGACGTATTTGCCTTCGGCGCTGAACTTCTCCACCCGGTTGTTGCCGGTGTCGGCGACCCAGACGTTGCCGCTCGAGTCAAGCGCGAGGGCCCTGGGGTGGTCGAGCTGGCCGTCGCCGGAGCCCAGGGTTCCGAACTGCATCAGGTATTCGCCTTTGGGGTTGAACTTCTCGATGCGGCTGTTTTCGGTGTCGGCCACCCAGATGTTGCCGGCGGCGTCGGTGACGAGGGCGCGGGGGGAGCTCAGCTGGCCGTTGCCGGTGCCGGGGGAGGCAAAGGTGGCGCGGTAGAGCTGAACTTCTTCAGCGGATGCCGAGGGCACCCCGTACGCCAGCAGAACGAGCATCACGATGATGCCGCCGAGCACCGCCTGCGGGACAACGAAAGCGGCGGTACGGAGCATGCAGCCGTAGGCGCTCGGTAGTGCTGGAATTCGCAATGTTCCTCCCGACGTGGTGTGCGGTACCGGAACTCGCAAGACCCAGCGCGTACCAGTAATAGACGGCGGCGAACCTAGCTGACGGAGGGAGAATTGTGTTACTCAAAATTATGAGGATTTATTTCTCACCGGTATCGAGAACTTCTCTATCCAGTTTTCGGGAGTCATTGCAGCTAGGGCAATAAACGGTGTCGGAAAGCGGAAAACTCGTGCCAGCTTCCGGCTAGAAGCCCCTTTCACCCATTGCTCCTGTACACACTGTCCACTGAGGCTGACTTTCCTCACGCTCAAGGTATTCGAACTCTTGCCGAATAACCCCGCCGATATCCGTCCAGTCAGCGAGTTTCGCGGCTAGGGTGCCGCCGCTCTAACGCTCCTCATCCGGTGGATGGGGTCTTGTTCAATCGACCGAGTCAAAGGAGACAAGATGGGCAGGGGTATCTGGCGGCAGGCGCCGGCGCTGGTGGTTGCGGCGGTGGCGCTGGTGGCGGCGCTGGTGGGAACCGTTTACGCGGCTGGCAAGATCAACGGGCACGCGATAAAGGTGAAGTCGCTGCCGGGGAACCGGCTGGCGCCGCATTCGGTGCCCGCCAACCGGCTGAAGCCGGGGACGATTCCGAGTATGCAGCTGGCGCCCGGCTCGATCCAGGGCGATCGACTGGCGCCCGGCTCGGTGACGGGACTGCAGGTCGACGTCTCCACCCTCGGGCAGGTGCCCTCCGCCGTCCACGCCGACACCGCGGAGTCCGCCAAGGACGCGGAAACCGCGCTGAACGCCGCCAATGCGGTTAACGCCCAGAACCTCAACGGCTACCAGGCCGGCTGCAAGGCGGGGACGCGGCTCTTCGCGGGCGCTTGCTGGCAGACGGCGACGAACTCGAGCGCTCTCGGTGCGGCAGCGGCTGCCTCGTCCTGCGCGAACGAAGGTGGTCAGCTTCCGGATCCCCTGCTGCTCGCTGCCTTCTCACAGCAGCCGAACATCACCCTTGCGGCGGGCGATGAGTGGAGCAGCGATATTCCTGTTGTGAGCGGCTCCAACGTCTATGCCGTGACCACCGTGTCCGCATCCGGAGCGATCAGCTCGGCGCCGGCCAGTGAAGCTAAAAAATTCCGCTGCGTGATCCCACTCCTCAGCTAGGCACAGCCGCGGCGGGGCAGCGCCGGTTGCCCCGCCGCCTAACCGATGGTCTCGGCGTCGAGCAGGCGGCGGTAGTAGCGGTAGTCGCGACGGTCGGGGCGCAGGTTCGAGGCAAGCGCCAAGTGGTGGCGGGCGCGGCGCTTCTCGCCCGTCTTGCTGAGCGCGCGGCCGAGGCAGAAGTGAGCGAAGTCGTTGACGGGATGGGATTTGACCACGGCCTCGAACTCGACTGCGGCCGGGGCGAAGCGGCCGGAGCGGAAGTAGGCGCGGCCCAGGGCCTCGCGGATCGAGGACTTCTCCGGGGCACGGCGCGCGGCCTCGGCGAGCGGCGCCGTGGCGTGCTCGAAGTCGCCGTCCTCGAGCAGCTCGACGCCGCGGCGATACAGCGTGTAAGTGGGCTCTGGGGCTCCCTGGCTGGGCATGTGAAGAAGTGTAGGAGGCGGCGCCCGTGGACCCGCAAAAAGGGCGATTTAGCAGCCGAAAGGAGCAGTTTGCTACGGTAAATACACGGCTCGGCAGCTGTCTTCAGCCGTGCCAAAAGACTATGGGCGCCGCAACTACTTCAAAGAGATGGACCTGCGACCAATGCGGGGTCGCCGTCAGCCGTGTGGGCGGCGAGAAAGTCGAGCTGCCCGCGAGCTGGACCACCTCCGAGGACGGGACCTACTGCCTGCTCTGCCGGCGCGAGCGCGCCGCTCAGGCCGCCCTCGACGCCGCCCCCCAGGGGTCGATCGAAGACCGCGCCAAGCTTCGCCGCGCCGCCCTCGTCGAGTTCGAGGTGCGCCGCCGCCCCGGCCACGGCAACGGCGAGATCGCCAAAGCCTGCCGCTCCTCCGTCGCCGCCGTCGTTGCCGCGCGCAAACGGCTGCAGATCCCGGCGCCGAACTAGCCAGGCCGGTCTAGCTGGAGATCCGCGTCCGCTCGGCAAGGTCGCGCAGCAGGCCCGGCATCCCGCTCTGCTCGTGGACCCGACGCTGGTGGTCGGCGCCGTTGCCTTCGCTGACGATCCGCTCGATCGCTTCCAGGGCGCCGTCGCCCCCCAGCTGCTCGGCGTAGGGGCGCGCTTCTTCGAGGATCCCCCGGGCGACCTCGGCGGCGGGTGCGGCGGTGCTCTCGTCGACCATCAGCCGGGCCTCGAGGCCGTAGCGCTCGGCCTGGAAGTAGGACTCCTCGATCGCCTCGCGGGCGAGGCCGGGGGCGGCGGGGCGGTCGATCTCTTTCGCCGCCAGGGCCTGGATCAGGGCAGCGATGGCGGCGTTGCCTTCCGGCGTCGCCTGAATGTCCATCCCCCGCACCTCGACCGTGCCGAGGTTGGGATGCGGGCGCACGTCCCACCAGATGTAGGTGTAGTCGGAGACACCGGCGGCGGCGATCAGCTGGTCGGCGACGCGGAGGAAGTCTTCGTAGTCGCGGAAGGCGCGCGGGAGCTCGAAGCGGGGATAGCTGCGTACGGCCGCGGCACGGGCGCTGGCGAGGCCGGTGTCGGCACCGTCGCGGAAGGGCGAGTTGGCGGTCAGGGCGGCAAGCAACGGCAGGTGGTGGCGCATCGCGTTGGCAACGGCGACGGCGGTTTCGGGATCCGGCATGCCGATGTGGACGTGAAGCCCGCACGGCGGCGTCGCCAGCAGGCCTGCGAGGTCCTTCTTTACGCTCTCGTAGCGGGCTTTCTCGACCAGCTGCGGCTCACCCGCCTCGCCCGGATAGACGCCCGAGCCCATCAGCCGCGCCCCGGTGGCGGCGACCGCCCGCCGCACCTCCGCCAGCTCGCGGGCGGCCTCGCCGGCGTCGCGGCAGACGCCGGTCTTCAGCTCGATCTGGGTGGCGAAGATCTCGGTCGAAACGCTGTCGCCGTACTCCGGCGCGATCCTCTCCAACACTTCCCCTCCGTCGGCGACGAGCCCGCACTCCTCGTTGACGAGGAGCAGCTCCTCCTCCACCCCCATCGTCAGCGGCTCCGAGCCGCCGAACCTGTGCTCGGGCCGACCGCCAGCGGTCTCCGCTTTGTGAGCGTCCTCGGTGCTTTTAGATGAGGCCCCCATTCCGTGGGCGAGCTACCCCAGGCCCGAGCTTCTTTAACCCTGCGCAGGTAGCCGCTACAGCGTTTGCATCACGGCTTCGGCGGCGTTGAAGCCGTTAATGCCGTGGGCGCCGGCGCCCGGCGGAGTCGAGGCCGAGCAGATGAAGACGCCTGGAATGCCGGTCGAGTAGGGGACGAGGGTGGCGCGGGGGCGAGCGAAGAACTGGGCCGGCGTGTTGGCGCCGCCGAGGATGTCGCCGCCGATGAAGTTGGCGTTGGCAGCCTCGATCTCGGCGGGACCGCGGGTGGAGGTGGCGACGACGCGGTCGCGGAAGCCGGAGGCGAAGCGCTGGATCTGGTCGAGGATCGCCTCGGTGGCGTCGCCGCCGTAACCGCTGGGGACGTGGGCGTAGGCCCAGACCGGGTGCAGGTCGCCCTGCGAGCGCTGGGGATCTGCGAGGTACTGCTGGCCGACGAGGACGAATGGCTTCTCGGGCATGCGGCCGCGGTTGATCTCGCGCTCGGCCAAGGCGAGCTCCTCGAAGGAGCCGGCGACGTGGACGGTGCCGGCGCGGCGGGCCGGCTCGTAGGACCAGGGCACCCCGCCCTCGACGGCGAGGTCGAGCTTGAAGGCGCCCGGCCCGTGCTTGAAGCGGCGGTAGGCGCGGGCGACGCGCTGCGGCAGTCGGTCGCCGGCGAGCTCGAGGGCGAGGCGCGGCGAGAGGTCGAGGACGACCGCGTCCGCCGCCGGCAGGTCATCGAGCGAGTGCACCCGCCGGCCGGTCTCGATGCGGCCGCCGCGCTCCTCGATCACGCCCGCGTAGGCCTTGGCGATCGACTGCGAGCCTCCCTTGGCGACGGGCCAACCGTAGGCGTGGCCGGAGCAGAGGAGAGCCATCCCGATCGCCGAGCTGAGCGGCCAGTTCAGGTTCGCGTAGGAGTGGGCGGCGATGCCGCCCCAAAGGGCCGCGGCCTCCTCGCTCCCCAGCGCCCGCGCCAGCAGGCTCGCTGGCGCCGCCGCCGGGAGCCCGAACCGCGCTAGGCGCAGCGGATGGCGCGGGACGTGGACGAGCGGGTGGTAGATGTCGGCGGTCAACAGCTCGTAGGAGCCCGAAGACGGCCCGAAGATCCGCCGCCAGCGCGCGCCCGCCTCCCCCAGTCCCGCCGCCGTCGCCTCGACCGAGCGCAGAAAGGAGGCACCGCCGCCGGGCAGCGGGTGGGCGAGGTCGACCTCGGGCCAGGCCCAGTAGAGCCCGTGGCGCTCGAGTTCGAGCTCGACCGCCGCGGGCGCGGTGACCGCCATCGGGTGGGTGGCACTGCACTCGTCGTGCAGAAGTCCGGGGACGGTCAGCTCTGAGCTGCGGGTGCCGCCGCCGATCCGGTCCTCGGCCTCGATCACCGTCACCTCCACCCCGCGCTTGGCGAGGATCGCGGCGCAGGCGAGCCCGTTGGGGCCGGAGCCGACGACGATCGCGCTGCTCATGAGCTCGACACCGGGAACGGCTCCCCGTCCAGCCACGGCTGGCGCTTTGCCATGTCGGCTACGTTCACGTAGCCCTCCTCGACCAGGTCCTCGGCGGCGTCCCAGATCCGGTAGCGCTGGCGCTGCACGTGGGCCGGTTGGGACTCGAGCGTCACCACCCGCACCTCCCCCGGGCCGAAGTGGCAGCGCTCCTGCACGGCCGCCAGCAGGCGCTGGTCGTGGAAGTGGCCGTCGCCGAAGTTGTAGCCGAGGACGACGCCGGCGACGAGCTCGCCCTCGCGCACGTCGTAGGCCTCGACGTCCGCCACCGCCCGCGCCGTCAGCCCGTTCAGCGCCCGCCCGTGCGAGTGCATCGAGCGGAAGGCGAGGCCTTTGTAGAGCAGAACGTCGATCAACTCCGGCTCGTAGTACTTCTCCAGCTGCACGCCGACGGTCGGCGCCGCCTTGACCAGGTCGCGGTCGAGCTTCGCCTCGGCGCCGGTGTCGCGGCGGAAGAGCCACTGGCTCGTCGCCCAGTTGCCGGCGTAGTAGCGCATCGAGGGCAGGAACGAGATCAGGTCGGGACGCAGGTTGCCGAGAACCGGCAGGCCGACGCAGGTGACCGCGAGGATGACCAGCAGCAGCGGGTCGTCGATCGTCGACCAGGGCACGCTGCCGTAGTGGCCGAAGAGGAAGAGGACGCCGAAGATCATAAAGACGTTCCACTCCAGCGGCACCGCCAGCGGGAAGGTCGAGAGGATGTGGGCGTGGAAGATCACCATCCCGGCGATCGCCAGGGTCTGGACGATGCCGCCGCTGGTGAGGACCAAGACCAGCGGCAGGGTGAACTCGATCACCGTGCCGAGATGGGCGGCCGCGGCGCCGAACCGCGAGGGCAGCAGGTCATCCGGGTGGCGCGTATAGAGGCGGCGCTTCATCGCCCGCGAGCGGTTCCAGGGCGTGTTGCTGATCATCACCGTGACGACGAAGGGGAAGTGACGGTTCAGCTTCGAGCTGGCGGCGCCCCACCAGATGCAGAAGAAGACGAGCTGAGCGGCGACGGCCAGGTTCGTCAGCGGGAAGAGGAAGATCAGCGAAAGGGTCCCGTAGATCTCCGCCCGCGCCGCCAGGAACGGGACCTTGTCGCGCAGGCCGAGGGCGGCGAGGAGCGCGAGCATTACCCCTACGCCGACGGGGCCCAGCCGCGCAACTTCGCCGCTGGCCCAGGGTGCGGCCGCGTCCACCCCGCCCGAGAGCAGCAGGTAGAGCAGCGACGCCAGCAGCGCTCCGTATAAGGCGACGTCCAACCAACTCCGCGTCGTGCCCCGCGTCGCCGGCACCCGGGTCGGCCAGGGCGGCAAACGCGTCGTCCCGGGCCGCAGCCAGTAGAGGAAGCCGCCGACCATCGGGCTGAAGCGCAGGGTCAGCGGCAGCGAGCCGGCGCCGAGACCCAACACCTCCCAGAGCATCGTCCAGACCACCGCCTTCTCGAAGACGATCGGCTCGGTCCAGGCCGGCCAGCCGCTCGTCGCCTCGATCAGCAGAAAGCCGAACCCGGCGTAGGCGAGGACCTTGAAGGCGTAGAGGAAGTAGACGGCGACCGGGGTCCCGAAGCCGTTCAAAGCCCAGTCCTGGGCCAGCGGCTTAATCCGCTGCAGGTGCGGGAGCCGTCGCCACTCGGCGATCTCGAACGGCGGTGGCGCCGGATCCAGGAGGCCCATGTGTTTAAACCCCTCGATTAATGCTTAAGTGGTCGCAACTTACGTCGATGACTCTATGCCTTGTCCGTAGAACCGCCAACCTCTAGCCCGCCCCCTGGCGCCCGGCCTCTCTGGGGAAACCACCAGGGCACCGCCCCCGCGACTGCACCCGTGTCGCCAAGCTCTCGCCCTACGAGAGGAACGCGACAGCCCCTCTTCGGCGACCAGCCGCTCGAGCCCCTCTCCGTGAAGCTCCTCCAGGGCGCCGGCGTCCTCTCGCTGCTGCTGATCCTCGTCGTCGTCAACTCCTTTCTCAACCACAGCGGCGGCGAAAGCCCCTTCAACCCGAACCCGGTCGCAGCGGCGGCGCAGCGGACCGAGGAAGTTCCAGGGATGCGGGTGAGTATGAGGATGCGGTTCACGACCGAATCGGGCCCACCTAGCACCGTGACCGGCACTGGCACCTTCAACGGCGAAGACAACCTTGGCGAATTCACCTATAACGCCGCTGTCAACGGGCAGCAGATGAGGTTCGACGCGGTGATGGGCGACGACGCCTGGTACTTCCGTTATCCCCAGTTCGCCAGCCGGATGCCGGAAGGGAAGGAATGGGTGAAGCTGGAAGGCTTCCCCGGGCAGGAAGACCTGAGCTCCCCCGGGGTCGACAGCCCTGACGAATCGCTTGGAATGCTGCGCGCCAACGGTAGCGTCCAGAAGCTTGGCCGGACGAAGATCGGCCGCGTGCAGACCACCCGCTACCGGGTGACGATGACCGGAGCGCAGGTTGTCAAAGCGCTGCACGCCCAGGGCAAGGACGAACTCGCCGAACAGATCGAAAAGACGCAGTCGGAGATCGTCGGGCCCGTCCACGCCGAAGTCTTCATCACCCAGGGTGGAATGCTGCGCCGCATGCGCACGGTCACGACGGTGATGGCCGACGGCAAACCCGTGACGACGGAGATGCGCGCGGACCTCTTCGATTACGGCATCCATCCCGACATCCAGATCCCCGACGACTCGCGGGTCCTGGAGCTCGATCCCGAGCAGATGGAAGCGCTCGGACAGGCAAGCTAGCCGCCTGCAACCCTGGGCTGTATGGCCTACCGCCGCATCCTCGCCACCCCCCACGTCCTGCAGCTGACGATCGCCTCGGTCGTCGCGCGACTGCCCGTGGGGATGACCGGGATCGCCTTCGTCATCTACGTCCACGAACGCACCGGCTCCTTCGGGGCCGCGGGGGCGGTCGCCGGCGCCGGCACGATCGGGTTGGCGCTGACGGCGCCGGTGCTGGGACGCCTGGTCGACCGGCGCGGGCCACGGCCGGTGCTGGTGCCGGCGGCAGCGGTCGCGGCGGCCTCGCTGGTCGGGATGGTCCTGGTCGGCGACGCCGGGGGCGGAACGCCGGCGCTGGTCGCCCTTGCGGCTCTCGCAGGCGCGGGCATGCCGCCGATCGGCGGCCTCCTCCGCCACCTCTGGCCCGACCTCGTCGAAGAGGACCTGCTGATCAACGCCTACGTCGTCGACTCGATCCTGATCGAGGCGGTCTTCGTCAGCGGGCCGCTGCTGACCGGCCTTCTGGCGGCGACCGCGGGCGCGGGCATGGCGATCCTCGTCGCCGCCGGCCTCGGTCTCCTCGGCACCGTCTGGTTCGCCTGCCTGCCGCCGCTCGGCCGGGTCGAGCCGGCGCCGCCGCATCACCGCACCCGCGCCGGCGCCCTCGCCTCGCCGACGATCCGCCTGCTGGTCTTCACCGGCATCCCGATCGGCTCGACCTTCGGCGCCCTCGACGTCACCGGCCCGGCCTTCGGCGCCGCCCACGGCAGCTCCGCCCTCGGCGGCCCCGTCGGCGCCTCGCTGGCGCTGGGGTCCGCGCTCGGCGCCGTCGTCTACGGCTCGGCGCCGGGGCGCTTCGGCACCCCTGCGCAGTTCACCGTGCGCCTGGCGCTCTTCCAGCCGCTGATCTGCCTGCCGCTGCTGCTGGCGCCCACCGCCGGGGTGATGCTCGCGCTCGGCGTCCTCGCCGGCACCTTCATCGCGCCGACGATCACCGCCCGCACCCAGATCGGCCGCGAGGCGATGCCGTCGGGCACCGGCACCGAGGTCTTCACCTGGCTCTCGCTCTCGATCATGATCGGCGCCGGCGCCGGCTCGGCCCTCGCCGGCCCGATCGTGCAGGCGGGCGGCTGGCGCGCCGGCGTCGTCCTCGCCGCCGCCCTCCCCGCGCTCGGCCTGCCGTTCCTCCTCGCCCGCCGGGGGCTACTGACGGCGGAGATGCCAGCGATAGTCGAAGCGGACCCGCGCCCCCATCAGGCTGTTGTCGACTAGGCCCGGCTCGGGCAGGTTGGCGACGAAGCGGTAGCGCCGATCTTCCCCCGTCGGCAGCCGACCGAGGTGAAGCGTCGGCATCGCCGAGAGCGGGCCGGAGTAGACGGTCGCCCCCTGGCCGTTGGTGAGGTCGCGGATCCGCAGCCGCAGCACCGGGCCGGGTGCCGTCCCCGCTGCCCCAGGCGTTTCCGCCAGGTGCACGCGCGAGAGCACGAGGCGGCCGTCGGTGCCGCGGTTGTCGATCGTCACCTTGCCCACAGCCGCTCCTCCGGGCGCCAGCGCCGGCGTCTGGAGGATCGCCCTTTCGCCGCGCGAGTCGGCGATCCGCAGCGCGCCTTCGGCCGAGATGCCCAGCGGTCCCAGCGGCTTCCGCCCGCCAATGCCTTCGCGCGGCTGCGACCAGGCCAGCGCCGCCGCCGCCACGGCGAGCACAAGAGCAAGGCTCGTCCCAACCACCGTCTGCCGCGCCGGCATCAGAACTCTTTGTCTGCGGTCCCCGACTCGGTGACGGCGGTGGTCGAGGCACCGTTGCCGGCCGAATCGGTCGCCGAGGCCGAGGGGGTCCAGCTCATCGTTCCGGTCGCGCTCGCGGCCGTCGCTGCGGCGGACTGGGTGCCGAGCGTGATCGTGATCGTGGTGCCGCTCATCACCATTGAGGAGGCGGTGCCGGTGGCACCGAAAGTGAGGTTGGCGCTGGTGTAGTCGGTGCCACCGAGGTTGACGCTGCCAAGCGGCAACTGCGTCGCGTTGGTCGCGTTGTAGACCGTAACCGTGTCGTTGCCGGTGCTGACACCGTTGTTGAGGCGGACGACGACGTTGGTCGAGACGCCGCTCCAGCCGGAGAGGATCGAGTTCGGGTCGATCGCCTTGCTGAAGCTGAAGGTGATTTTGTCGCCGGTCTCGGCGAGGCCATTGGCGGTGCCGCCGTTGACGGTTTGAACGTCGGTGCCGGTTGGGGCGGTGTTGTCAACGGTCACGGTGAAGCCCGTCTGGGTCTTCGAGTTGCCGGCCACGTCTTTCAGGGTCAGCGAGTAGGAGTAGCTGCCGGCCGCGAGGGTCGAGCCGGCGGTGAGCGCGGGGCTGCGATAGCCGTAGCTGACGCCGCCGGCGCTGAAGCTGCCGGCGGCGAGGGCAACCGCGGTCGAGCCGGAGGTGATCGTGCTGACGTTGGCGGTGACGGTGGAGACGCCGCTGGCGGGGTTGCCGGTGTCGCCGGCATTGGCGTAGACGTAGTAGGTCCCGCCCTTCTTGATCTGCCCGACGGTGCCGCCCGCCATCTTGGCGATCGCCGCGGCGCTGGCGGTCGGAGCGAGGAAGTCGGTGGCGGCGGTGATCGAGTTGCCCGCGCTCGTCGCCTTGGCGGTGAAGTTGCCCCAGACGCTCTGTTGCGCGAGCGCCGCCGTGCCGAGAAGCACCGCGGCGATCGTCGCCGCCAGCAATGCCGGCCTCGCGTTCACAGCGCCCCGGCTTCCGACTGCGGGCGCCAGATGCGGACGAGGGCGGCCCAGAGGAGCAAGAGAGCTGGGATCGCGATCAGGGCCAGCCGCGCCGGGGCGCTGTCGACCCAGGAGAGCGCATAGCCGATCTTCGGGATCCGGTAGGCGACGCGGCCGATGCTGCCGCCGGCAGGGACGCGCCAGTGCTCGGTCGAGGTGTTGGCGTCGCCGCGGGTGACGAAGGCGACCTCGTCGCCGAGCGCCCGCACCGCCTGCACGCGATGGGAGAAGAGTTTGCCGGTGCCTTCGGGGTCGACAAAGGTGACGACGTCGCCGACGCGGGCGCTGAGCGGGGAGATCGAGCGGGTAACCACGACGTCGCCAGTTTCGATCGCCGGCGTCATCGAGCCCGAGCGGACCGTGAAGGAGCGGTAGCCGCCCAGTTGCGGGGCGACGGCTGCGAAGAGCGTTCCGAACAACAGCCCGAGCCCGATCCAGAGCACGAACATGCGGAGGCGACGGACGGCCCCGCTCACGGCAGCGTTTCCTCCACCGGTTCGAGCGCGACAGCGACGTTGCGGCCCTCGTAGCCGGTCTCGACTTCGGTCGGGATCCAGGCGGTGACCTGTACGCGTGCCGCGCCGCCCGGGCGCAGCCGCACCGCACCAGCCGTCCCCTGCCGCAGCGCCTGCAGCGTCCCTTCGGCGAGAACGACGCCGCGGCTCTGCAGCCGCACCTGCGCGGTGCCGTCGAGGGCGGTCGAGCTCGGCTTCGCCCGCAGCCGTGCCGCCATCGTCCCGCCGGTCTGGTTGCGGAGGGTGAAGCCACCCCGGGCACGATCGCCCGGGCGCATCGGTCCGCTCGCCAGCAACGGCTTCGGCGCCGCCGGTTCCGCCGCGACCGCCCCGTCGAGCGATGCGGTGAAGCGCAGCGAGGCGGGCAGCACGCCGCCGTGCCCGCCGGCAGGGCGGGCGGCGACGATCAGCGCCGCGACCAGGCAGAGCCCGATCGCGGCGCCGATGGCGCGAGTGAACCTGTCAGCAGCGAGAGTGCTCATGCGCTCCCGCTACTGGTTGCGGGCCTCCCAGGTGAACGTGTGGGAGCCGGTGGTTGCCCCTTGGGCAGATTCGGGAGCACTGCTCTGCAGCGTTGCGGTCACCTGGTAGACGACCGATTCATTGGTGGCCCATTTGGTCCCGGTGCCGGGGAAGTCGACCACGCCGTTGGCGTAGCTGTTTTTGGTGCTGCCGAAGCTCTGCAACGTGCCGGTGTAGAGCGCGCCGCTGGCGTCGGCGGTGAAGCCGGTGCAGCTGGGGAAGGTCGACGTGGCCTGGGTCCCAGGCGTGATCGTCAGGTCGACG